>Ga0196981_1000336_pt1 | contig 18249 bp, 11 predicted proteins | sample S3_2013CmetaG_FD_155462 | JGI IMG/M metagenome (GOLD analysis project Ga0196981, IMG submission 155462) | Soil microbial communities from Anza Borrego desert, Southern California, United States - S3_20-13C | ecosystem: Environmental > Terrestrial > Soil > Desert | place: USA: California... | reverse complement strand
CGCCTGGCTGGTCGAACTCGGGCGCCGCCAGCTCGACCTGCAGAAGCCGGAGGGATTCCTCGAGGACCTCGACACGCTCCGGGACCGGCTCGGGCAGGAACGGCTGGACGACCCCAACATCCTGCCCGTCCGCGTGCTCGCGCACCGCGAAACGCCGTTCGAGGTGCGGCTCCTGCACCGCGGCGAGCTCGAGATGCCGGGCGACGTCGTCGCCCCCGCCCTCCTGTCGCAGTTCGCCGCCCAACCCGACCTCGGCGGCGTCCCGCCGCACCGCCGCCGCGCCGCGCTGGCGGAGTGGATCGCCTCCCCCGACCATGTCCTGACCGCGCGCGTGATCGTGAACCGCGTGTGGCAGTGGCATTTCGGCGAGGGGATCGTCCGCACGCCGAACGACTTCGGCCTGCAGGGCGCCCGGCCCACTCATCCGGAGCTGCTCGACTGGCTGGCCCTCGGGTTCGTCCGCCACGGCTGGAGCCTCAAGCACCTGCACCGGGTGATCATGAATTCGAGCGCCTACCGGATGGGGCCGACCGCCGACGCCCGGACGCTCGAGCGCGACCCCGACAACCTCCTGCTCTCCCGCTACCAGCCGCGTCGCCTGGAGGCCGAAGCGGTCTGGGACAGCCTCCTGGCCGCCTCGGGCAGGCTCAACCCGACGATGTACGGGCTGCCGTTCGCGCCGCCGCTCGACGAGCAGGAGCAGATCGGGAATTTCCGCAAATGGCCGGTGAGCACGCCGGACGAATCCTACCGCCGGGCCGTGTACCTCCTCGTGAAGCGTTCCTTCCGGTTCCCCACGCTCAGCGCCTTCGACCTGCCCGACAACATCACGAGCTGCGGCCGGCGCGACATCACGACCATCCCCAACCAGTCGCTGACCCTGATGAACAACGCGTTCGTGCAGGAGCTCGCGGGCGTGTTCGCCGAACGCCTGCTGCGCGAGACCGACGGCCGCCCGGCGGCCGTCGCGGACCGCGCCGGGCGGATCGCATTCGGCCGCGCCCTCACCCCGGCCGAGAAGAAGGAGGCCGTGCGCTTCCTCGGCGGCGGGCGCACCGCCGATCCGGCCGCGGTGAAGGACCTCTGCCTCGGGCTCTTCAACACGAACGAGTTCATTTACCTCCCGTAGCTTCGGCCTTGGTCCGCCCACCCCGTCCCCCTCGCCCCATGCACACCTGCCCCGGCCCCTTCGGCTCCGCCCCGCGCCCGACGCCCGACCTGTCGCGCCGCCATTGGATCACGAACGTGGCGGGCGGCATGGGCGCCTGGGCCCTCCTCGCGCTGCTCGAGAAGGAGGCCCGCGCCGACCTCCTCACCGCCGCGATGCCCAGCCTCGGGAACCCGCTTGCGGCCAAGCCGCCCCATTTCCCGGCCAAGGCGAAGTCCGTCATCTTCCTCATGATGGCGGGAGGGCCGAGCCAGATGGAGACCTTCGACCCGAAGCCGATGCTCAACAAGATGGCGGGGCAGAAGCTGCCCGAGAGCTTCGGCAAGATCCCGGCCCAGTTCACCGACGTGACCAAGGAGCTTCTCCTCGGCAGCAGGATCGACTTCCGGAACTGCGGGAAATCCGGGCTCCCCGTCTCGGACGCGTTCCCGCACCTGCAGCAGCACGCCGACAAGCTCGCCGTCATCCGCAGCTGCTATCACGACGCGTTCAACCACTCGCCGGCCCAGTACGTGCTCACCACCGGGATGTCGCGCATGGGTTTCCCGAGCGTCGGCGCGTGGGTCACCTACGGCCTCGGCTCGGTGTCCGAGAACCTGCCCGCGCTCGTCGTGATGGCCGAAACCGACGGAAAGCTGAAGGGCGGCACGCCCTGCTGGGGAAACGGGTTCCTGCCGGCCATCTACCAGGGCTCGCCGGTGCAGTCGTCCGGCACGCCCATCCTGTACGTCGAGCGCCAGGCGCAGCTCTCGGCCGAGCGGCAGCGCCGGATCCTGGACTTCTCGCAGTCGCTGAACCAGCGGCACAGCGGCCGCGTTTCCGCCGCCGCGCGCGAGCTCGATTCCCGGATCGCCTCCTACGAGCTGGCCTACCGGATGCAGACCGCCGCGCCCGAGGCGGTCGACATCATGAAGGAATCCGAGGCGACGCGGCAGCTGTACGGACTCGATGAGGAGGTCACGCGCGACTTCGGCGCCCGCTGCCTCATCGCGCGCCGCCTGGTGGAGCGCGGCGTGCGGTTCGTGCAGGTGATCTCCGGCTCGGGCGACACGAAGGACTGGGACCACCACGACGACGCCCACGAGGGCACGATGCGCCAGGCCCGGAAGGTCGACAAACCCATCGCCGCCCTCCTCAAGGACCTCGAGACCCGCGGCCTGCTCGACGAGACCCTCATCGTCTGGTCGGGCGAATTCGGCCGCACCCCGACGACCCAGGGCGGCAAGGGCCGCGATCATAATCCCAACGGCTACTCGATGTGGATGGCCGGCGGCGGCATCCAAGGCGGCCAGGCCATCGGGGCGACCGACGAGCTCGGACTGCGCGCGGTGGAGGACCGGATGCACATGCACGACATCCACGCGACGATCCTCGCCCTGCTTGGGCTCGACCACCGCAAGCTCACGTACCTCTTCCAGGGCCGGCGCTTCCGGCTCACCGACGTCCACGGCGAAAACGAGTTCTCGGCCCGCCTGCTCCGCCACGCGTAGGCCCGGGCCAGGACGGGACAGAGCCCGTCCCTCCACCGCTTGCTCGCGGCCCGGCATTTCTGGAGGTACGACCTCCGTGTCGTCCACGCCGCCGCGACCGGCCACCGTTTTCTCTAAGCGCACGGACCGATATCCCGGGCTCGCCTGCCCGCGAATCATCCGTCATCCCGTTCCAATCACCCAAAAACAACCTTCCCGCATGGCCCTCCGTCCCCTCCCCGTTCTCTCCGCGCTCCTGGTCCCCGTGCTCGTCTCCGCCGCTCCGCCGGCCCTGCCGGGCATCGCGGACGCTGTGCAGAAGCACATCGCGGCGAACGAGATCGCCGGCGCCGTCACGATGGTCGTAACGAAGGACCAGGTCCTCCATCTCGAAGCCACCGGGCTCGCCGACCGGGAGGCGAGCCGGCCGATGGCGACCGACCAGGTCTTCGCCATTTTCTCGATGACCAAGCCGGTGTGCGGCGCGGCGATCCTTCTGCTGAAGGACGAGGGCCGGCTCCGCCTCGACGACCCGGTCGCGAAACACATTCCCGAGTTCGCCGCGCTGAAGACGCCGTCCGGCCAGCCGGCGAACCTCACGCTCGTCCAGCTCCTCAACCACACGTCGGGCCTCGGCGAAGCCGGCGGCCCGGCCGCACGGGAGGCCAAGACGCTCGCCGAGCTGATCCCGCTCTTCCTGGCCGCACCGATGAACTTCGAGCCGGGCACGCGGTGGCGGTATTGCCAATCGAGCATCAACACAGCTGCGCGCGTCGTGGAGGTGGTGAGCGGCCAGACTTTCGATGAGTTCGTCGCGGACCGGTTCTTCCGTCCGCTCGGAATGAAGGACACCGGGCATTACCCGGACGCCGCCCGGGCCGCCCGGATCGCGACCGCCTACGCGAAGAACCGCGAGACCGGCCTCCTCGAGCCGACGCGCACCGGCGATCCGACCACGCGCAATCGTCCGCCCACCGGCAATTCCGGGCTGTATTCGACCGCCGCCGACTACGCCCGCTTCTGCCAGATGCTGATGAACGGCGGCGAGCTCGACGGCCGGCGCTACCTGTCGGCCGCGGCCGTGAAGCAGCTGTCGTCGATCACGACGGGCGACATTCCGGCGGGCTTTTTCCAGAGCGAAACCTACGGTTCCCGCGTCACCAACTACGGTTGGGGCGTCGGCACCTGCGTGCTGCGCGAGCCGCATCCGGGCGTCGCGCAGATGCTCTCGCCCGGCACGTTCGGCCACGGAGGCGCCTGGGGCACGCAGGCCTGGATCGACCCGGTGAAGGGCATCGCCTACATCCTCATGGTGCAGCGCGCGAATTTCCCGAATAGCGACGCCAGCGACCTGCGGCGGGATTTCCAGCAGGCGGCGGCGGACGCCGCCACCGCGCGAGCGCAGTAGGAAGTTTCGAGGAACGAAGGCCGAGCGTCGGAAGCCCCAGGGGCAAGCTCCCGAACCTCAAATAAAGCCTCCGCGGTTTTTCCGTGGCCCTGCGCGGGAGCGCAGGGATTACCGCCGCCGCGTCACTTGTGGTCCCAGGGCAGGTGCACCTGCAGGCGCGGGTATTTCCATATCCGCACCACCTCGAACATCTTGCCGGGATTGAGAATTCCCTTCGGGTCGAGGGCCTTCTTCACCGCGCGCATCGCCTTCACCTGGGCCGGGCGGTGCTGGACCCGCAGGAATGGCGTCTTGGCCAACCCGATGCCGTGCTCGCCGGAGATCGCGCCGCCGAGAGCGACCACCTTGCGCATCAGTTCCTCGACGGCCTCCTCGGCGCGCGCCGCTTCGGCCGCGTCGGCGCGGTGGTACATGATGTTCACGTGCAGGTTGCCGTCGGCCACGTGGCCAAAGGTCGGGATCGGCAGCCGGGACCGGCGTTTGAGTCCCGCCAGGTAGCTCGCGAACGCCTCGTACTTCCGCATCGGGATCACGATGTCCTCGTTGAGCTTGGCGTCGCCGAGCTCGAACATAGCGCCGGAGCATTTCCGGCGCACGGCCCAGAGCGCCTCCGCCTGGGCGCGCGTCCGCGCGGCGCGGTGCGCGACGGCGTACCGCCGGGCCCAGGCCAGCACGACTGGCTTGAGGTCGGCCACCTCGTGTTCGGTGCCCGCCAGCTCCAGCAGCAGGACCGGCCGGCCGGCGGATCCGGGAAAGACGGTGGTCTTCGTCGCGCGCTCGGCGCAGAGCACGCTCTCGCGGTCGAGGTACTCGCAGATCGCGGGCTGCACCCGCTGCCGGAACAGCGCGCGGGCGGCGCGCAGCGCCGCGCTTTCGTGGGCGAAAGCCGTGAGAAGCGTCCAGCGCGCCGCGGGCTGGGGGATCAGCTTGAGCACGGCGCCCGTCACCACGCCGAGCATGCCCTCGCTGCCGATCCAGAGGTCGCGGAGATTGAATCCCGCCGAGAACTTCTTCGTCGCAGTGCCCCACTCCACGAATTCCCCCGTGGGCAGGAACCCCCGGAGCGCCACCACGAAGTCGCGCGTCACCCCGTATTTGCCGCCGTGCATGCCGCCGGCGTTGCACGCGATGTTGCCGCCGATGGTGCAGAATTCGCGCGATGACGGATCCGGCGGATAAAACCAGCCGCGGGCCTCGGCGGCCCGCTGGATGTCGGCGGTCCGCGCGCCGGCCTGGACGCGCGCCAGACCGGCGTCGGGGTCGATCGCGATGCGGTTGAGCCGGAGCATGTCGATCACCCAGCCGCCCCGCACCGGCACGGCCGAGCCCATCAGGGTGGTGCCGCGCCCCCGCACCGTGACCGGCACCCGGTGCCGGTTGGCCAGCTCCAGGACGGTCCCGATCTCGGTCTCGGTCTCGGGCGTGATGACCGCATCCGGCAGGACCGAGATCTTGCTCGAATCGAACGACGCCGCCCACCGGCCGGAGCGGGACACATCGACCCGCGCACCCAGGGCGCGGCGGAGATTTCGGAGCGAAGCGGCGGAGGCAGGCACGGTTTTTTACAAGATGCCGCCCCTGCCCCGAAGGCAAGGGCGGCTTTGTCACGGGAAGTCGGCCCTCCCCGTAGTTTTAATTACGGGGGTGCACGGATGGTCCGATCCTACGGGACAGCATACGCTCGGGCCGCACGGTGGGAGCTCCGCTCCCTTCACCTCCATGAATACCCCATCTGCTCCCGTCCCTCCGGCCGGTAATCGCCGGATCATCGTCATCGACGATAACCCGGCTATCCACAACGATATCCGGAAGATCTTGTGCCCCGCCGCGAACGCCGAGGGGGAAAACGTCGACGCATTGGCGGCGGAGCTCTTCGGCGAGGCGCCCGAGCCCGCGCGGCTTCCCGCCGGCACCTTCAACGTGGATTCCGCGTTCCAGGGGCGTGAAGGGCTCGAACAGATCCGCGCCGCCGCCGCGCGGGGCGAGCCGTACGCGATGGCCTTCGTCGACGTGCGCATGCCGCCCGGCTGGGACGGGGTCGAGACCACCGAGCACCTCTGGCAGGCCGACCCGGACCTGCAGGTCGTGATCTGCACCGCGTACTCGGATTGCTCGTGGGACGAGATGCTCCGCCGGATCGGCGGCAGCGACCGGATGGTGGTGCTCAAGAAGCCCTTCGACGCGATCGAGGTGCTGCAGCTCGCGCATGCGCTGACCTCAAAATGGAACCTCCTCGCCCGCACGCGGGCCCACGCCGACGAGCTCGAGAAGCGCGTCCGCGTCCGCACGGCCGAGCTCGAGCGCGCGAACGGGTCGCTGCACGACGAGATCGCCCGCCGCGCCCGCACCGAGGCCGACCTGCAGCTCGCCAAGGAGGCCGCCGAGGCGGCCGACCGGGCCAAGAGCGCGTTCCTGGCGAACATGAGCCACGAGATCCGCACGCCGATGAACGGCGTGATCGGCATGGCGCACCTGCTGATGGACTCGCGCCTCGACTCCGAGCAGCGCGACCTGGTCCGCACCCTTTGCGAGAGCGGCGAGACCCTGCTGACCATCATCAACGACCTCCTCGACTTCTCGAAGATCGAAGCCGGGCACCTCGTGCTCGAGCAGGTCGACTTCGACCTGGCCGAGCAGCTGCGCGGCGCGATCGACCTCCACACGCCGGCGGCGACCCGCAAGGACGTCGAGCTGATTCTGGACCTGGACCCCGCGCTGCCGCGCCGCCTGAGGGGCGACCCGGTGCGCCTGAAGCAGGTGCTGCTCAACCTCACCGGCAACGCCGTGAAGTTCACGGAGCACGGCGAGGTCGTGGTCCGCGGCCGCGTCGTGCGCGAGACGGCCACGGGCGCCGAGCTCCGCTTCGAGATCGTCGACACGGGCATCGGCATCGACGCCGACACGATCGCCACGCTCTTCCGGCCGTTCATCCAGGCCGACGCGTCCACCACCCGCAAATACGGCGGCACGGGCCTCGGCCTGGCGATCTGCAAGAATCTCGTCGGGCTCATGGGCGGCCAGATCGGCGTGGACAGCACGCCCGGCTCCGGCTCGACCTTCTGGTTCACCGTCCAGCTCGGGGCCGCGGGCGGCCCGGCGCCCGCCGCCGAGCCCGAGGTGACGGTCTCCCTCGCCGGCCGGCACATCCTCGTGGTCGACGACAACGCGACGAACCGGCTGATCTTCACCCGCCTGCTCACCGCGTGGGACGCGCGGCCCACCGCCGTGACGCGCGCGGAAGAAGCCCATGCCGAACTGCGCCGCGCGCAGGACGCGGGCGAGCCCTACGAGCTCGTCATCCTCGACCACCACATGCCGGGCACCGACGGCCTGCAGCTCGCCGCCGCGCTGCGCGCCGACACCGCGCTGCGCCTCCCGGTGCTGACCCTGCTTACCTCGCGCGGGGAGCGCCTCAGCCGCGAGCAGATGGAGCGGCACGGCCTGGCGCTGTGCGAGCTGAAGCCGATCCATCCCCGCGCCCTCCGCAATTCCCTCGGGGCCGTGCTCGGCGCGGCCACTCCGGCCGCGCAGCCCGCCGACACGGCGCCGCAGGAGGCCCCCGCCCCCGACCAGGTGCACGTGCTCGTCGCGGAGGACAATTCGGTCAACCAGAAGGTCATCCAGCTCCAGCTCCGGAGGCTCGGCGTGAACGCCCGGCTCGTCGGCAACGGCGCCGAGGCGGTCGCCGCGGTCGCCGGCGAGCGCTTCGCCCTGGTCCTGATGGACGCGCACATGCCGGTCATGGACGGGCTCGAGGCCACCCGGTGCATCCGCGCCGCCGAGGCCGCCGCCGGCGGGCCGCGCCTGCCGATCATCGCCCTGACCGCCAGCGCGCTCCCGGAGGACCGCCAGGCCTGCCTCGCGGCCGGCATGGACGGGTTCCTCACCAAGCCGCTCAAGCCCGGCCTGCTCGGCGAGGCCCTCGCCCGCCACGTCCCTTCGCTCGCCCCCGCCTCGCTGCTCCTCGCGTCATGAGCGCGCCGGCCCCGAGTGTCCCCGCGGTCGCCGCGACGACGGCGGCCGACCAGCACACCCTCGTCGCCGCGTTCCTCCAGAACGTCCCCGACTGCGTGTACTTCAAGGACCGCGCCTCGCGCTTCCTCGCGGTGAGCCGCTCGATGTGCGAGAAGGTCGGGCACAGCGCGGAGGCGATGACGGGGCGGACCGATTTCGACTTCTTCGCGGAAGACCACGCCCGGCCGGCGTTCGAGGACGAGCGGGAGATCATGCGCACGGGCCAGCCGATCGTCGGCAAGCTCGAGAAGGAAACCTGGCCCGACGGGCGCGTGAGCTGGGTGCTCACCAGCAAGATGCCGCTGCGCGACGCCGACGGCGCCATCGTCGGGACTTTCGGGATCAGCAAGGACGTGACGCAGGCGAAGGAGACGGAGCTGGCGCTGGAGCGGGCGCAGCGCGAGCTGCTGCTGGCCTCGCGGCAGGCCGGGATGGCGGAGGTCGCGACCGGCGTGCTGCACAATGTCGGCAACGTGCTCAACAGCGTCAACGTGGCGGCCAGCGTGGTCGCCACCGGCCTGCGCGACCCGCGGGTCGAGACCCTCAACCGCGTCGGCGGCCTGCTTCGCGAGCACGACCAGGCCGGGGACCTGGCCGACTACCTCACGCGCGACCCCAAGGGCCGCCTCGTGCCCGGACTCGTCGCCTCGCTGGCCAGCCATTTCGCGACCGAGCGGGAACGGCTGCTGCGCGAGATCGCCGAACTCCAGGCCAGCGTGGACCACATCAAGGAGATCGTCTCGATGCAGCAGGCCTACGCCTCGGCCGTCGGCGTCACGGAGCCGCTCGACCCGGCCGCGCTGATGGAGGACGCCGTGCGCATGAATGGCGCGGCGCTCGCCCGCCATTGCGTCACCATTCTCCGCGAGTTCGAGCCCGTCCCGTCGGTCCTGGCCGAGCGCGGCAAGGTGCTCCAGGTCCTCGTCAATCTCATCCGCAATGCGAAGCACGCCTGCGACGACGGCGGGGCCTCGCCGAAGGTGATCCGCCTGCGGCTCCGGCAGTCCGCCGCCGGCCACGTCCAGCTGGTCGTCGCCGACAACGGCGTGGGCATCCCGCCGGAGAACCTCACCCGCATCTTCCAGCACGGCTTCACCACCCGGCCGAACGGCCACGGCTTCGGCCTGCATTCGAGCGCGCTGGCGGCCCGCGAACTCAAGGGCTCGCTCACCGCCGCGAGCGACGGCCCGGGCCGCGGCGCCACCTTCGTCCTCGAGCTGCCCGCCGCGTGACCCTTCTACGCGCCCCTCACCTCATGTCCTCCGCCCAATACCCGCCCTCCGCGCCCGCCGCCTCCGACGCGGCCGCCGTCGACCGCACGCTCGTGCTGGCCTTCCTCGAAAGCGTGCCCGACTTCGTGCATTTCAAGGATCGGGACGGGCGGTTCATCGCCGTCAGCCGCTCCAAGCTCCGGCGCAACGGCCTCGCCTCGCCCGAGCAGATCGTCGGGAAGACCGACTTCGACTTCTTCAGCGCGGCCAACGCGCAGCGCGCCAAGGACGACGAGGACGAGGTGATGCGCACGGGCGTGCCGATCCTGAACAAGCTCGAGCACGTGAAGTGGGCGGACGGCCGCGAGACCTGGTCGCTCATCAACAAGCTCCCGCTCCGCGACGAGTCGGGCGCGGTCGTCGGCACCTTCGGGCTGACCAAGGACATCACCGAGTCCAAGAGGATGGAGCAGGCGCTCGAGCAGACGCGCCGCGAGCTGCTGGAGGCGACGCGCCAGGCCGGCATGGCGGAGGTCGCCACCGGCGTGCTCCACAATGTCGGCAACGTGCTGAACAGCCTCAACGTCGCCGCCACCGTCATCGCGAACGGCCTCCGTGACTCTCGCACCGAGACGCTCGCCCGCGTCACCGCGCTCCTGCGCGAGCATGAGCGGGCGGGCGACCTCGGTGCGTTCCTCACCACCGATCCCAGGGGCCGCAAGGTCCCCGAGCTGCTGGAGTCCCTCGCCGGGCACTTCACGGCCGAGCGCGAGCGCCTGCGCCGCGAGGTCGAGGAGCTGCAGCGCAGCGTCGACCACATCAAGGACATCGTGGCCATGCAGCAGGCCTACGCCACCGTGGTGGGCGTCAGCGAGCCGCTCGACCCGGCGCAGCTGATGGAGGATGCCCTGCGCATCAACTCCACCGCGCTCGTCCGCCACGACGTCAGCGTCGAGCGCGCCTTCACGGCGGTGCCGGCGGTCCTGGCCGAGCGCGGCAAGGTCCTGCAGGTGCTCGTCAACTTCATCCGCAACGCGAAGTACGCCTGCGACGAGGGCGGCGGCCAGCCGAAGCGCATCATCCTGCGGATCGAGGGCGCCGAACCGGGCCGCGTGCGGCTGGCGGTCGAGGACAACGGAGTCGGCATCCCGCCCGAGAACCTCACGCGCATCTTCCAGCACGGCTTCACCACCCGCGCGAACGGCCACGGTTTCGGCCTTCATTCCAGCGCGCTGGCGGCCCGCGAGATGAAGGGCTCCGTCACCGCCCACAGCGCCGGCGCGGGCCAGGGCGCCACTTTCGTCCTCGAGCTGCCGGCCGCGGGCTGACGGGCCCCGGGGCGGCATCACGCCGACCGCGCGGCGGTTTGTTCCGGCCGCGCCAGGCGCAGCACGCGCTCGGCGGTCGCGAACATCCGGTCGTCGAAGCCCATCATCCGCTTCAGCGCGTAGTCGCGCTCGAGCGGGTTCCGCTCGCGGCGCAGCGCCAGGTACTGCCGGAACCGGATGCGCTTCCGCGCGAGCGCGGGCCAGGCGAAGACGGGCACGGGCACGTCGCTGCCGTGCAGCACCCGCTCGGCCACGCCCGCGTGCCGGCACAGGGGCAGGAAACGGTCGCGCCCGGGAATGCTCAGCGCGCTGATGTCGCCGTAGAGGTTCGGGTGGTCGCGCAGCATGGCGCGCCAGACGTGGAACCACTCGCGCCCGAGCCCCGGCTTGCCCGTGCCGCAGTGGGCGGCGATCACCTTCACCCCCGCGCGCAGCGGCGCCAGGAGGTTGTGCGGGTGCGCCAGGTCCGGCCGCGCCTCGTCCACCGTGCTCTCGCACCCGGTGTGCGCGATGAGCGGCAGGCCCGCCTCCGCCATCCGCGCCCAGAACGGCGCGTAGGCGGGGCGCGCGCAGTCGACGTTGTGGCAGTTCGGGAGCAGCTTGAGCGCGACCGCGCCGGCCGCGAGGCAGCGCTCCAGCTCGTCGAGCGCGTCCGGCCGGCCGGGATGGATCGAGACCGCCGGAAGGAAGCACGCGTGCTCGCGCGCCAGCGCCAGCACGTAGTCGTTCGGCACGTGGAACGTGCCCCGCCCCTCCCACGCGGCGCCGTCGTCGCGGTACACCCGGTCGTGCGCCAGGAGCACCGCCGCGTCGAGCGACGAGCCGCGCACGAGCTCGACGAGCCGGTCGCGGTAGATCCGGTCGAAATCCCCGGACAGCGCGGCGGCCGGCAGGCCCATCGCCCGCAGCATCACCGGCTGCAGCAGCCGGGTCAGGCCGGTCGGCTCGTACCAGCACCCGGTGCCGGCGGAGCCGTTGCCCACCAGGTGCACGTGCATGTCGATCCGCCGCGGACGGCTGGGTTCAGGGATGTTCATCGCTGTCTTGCCTCCCGCCGCGAGGGCCGCGCCAGACCCTTCACCCGCGTTCGTGCGGTCACGCGCCCGCCGTTTCCCGCGTGAGCTCGAGCGCGAGCGTGCGGCAGCCCTTCAGGTCGGTCTTGCCGGTGCCGAGCATCGGAATCCGTTCCACGCGGCGCACGATCTTCGGCACCCAGAGGTTCGGCAGCCCGGCCTCGAGCAGCTTCGAACGCACCTGCTCGGGCGTCACCTCCTGGGTCGTGAGCAGGACCAGGGCCTCGCCCTTGGCGGGGTCAGGGACGCCCGTCACGACCGCGGTCGGGCCCTCGGCCTGGTCCCAGCCGAACGCCTCGACGACCTTCTGCTCGACCGTGCCGTGCGGCACCATCTCGCCCCCGATCTTGGAGAACCGCGACAGGCGGCCCTCGATGTAGAGGAACCCGTCGTCGTCGAACCGCCCGAGGTCCCCCGTGACGAACCAGCCGTCCTTCAGCGCGGCGGCCGTCTTCTCCGGGTCCTTGAGGTAGCCGGGGAACACGTTCGCCCCCCGGAGCCAGAGCATGCCCGTCGAGTCCATCGGCAGGTCCTCGCCCGTGTCCGGGTCCTTGATGCGCGCCGTCATGCCCGGCATCAGGCGGCCGACCGCGCCGGTCCGCTTGCCGAGCTGCTCGTCCGCCGTGGAGGTCGTGATCGGCGGGTTGTGCTGGTTGATGTTCGTCGCCGGCGTCGTCTCGGTCAGCCCGTAGCCCTGCAGGATCTCGATCCCGAACTGGGACTGGAAGGCCTCGTACAGGTCCATCGGCAGCTTCTCCGCGCCGGTGACCACGAGGCCGAGCGAGGAGAGCTCCTCCTTCGTGGCCTTCTTGAGGAACGGGCGGATGAAGGTCGGCGCGCCGATCATGACCGTCGCGCGCTCCTCCTTGATCGCATCGACGATCTTCTTCGTGTCGAGGGGGCTCGGCAGCGTGACGACCTTGCAGCCGCGCAGGATGGGGTACCACAGCGTGACGGTGAAGCCGAACGAGTGGAACACGGGCAGGCAGCCGACCAGCACGGCCGAATCCGGCAGGATCGAGAGCGACGAGATCTGCGCGCAGTTCGCGAGGATGTTGCGGTGCGTGAGGACCACGCCCTTCGGCTCGCCGGAGCTGCCGCTGGTGAAGAGCAGGCCGGCCTCCTCCTGGTCGCCCACGCGCGGCAGGCCGAGCAGGTCGGCGACCCACTGGTTCGGGAGCACGAACGCGGCCAGCACCCAGGGCAGGATGGCCTTCTTGCCGCCCGCGGCCTCGATGAGCGCCTTGAGGTCGAGCGTGTTCTCGGGGAACGGGAAGTTCGGGATCTTGGGCTTCATCGCGTCCGCCGTGATGACCGTCCGGATCTCGCCCAGCCGGAGGCTCGTCTCGACCGCGGCGCGGCCGGCCGTGAAGTTCAGGTTCACGGGCGTCTTGCCGGCGCAGGCGACGGCGAGGTTGGCGATGTGCGCGCCCGCGCCCGGCGGCAGGACGATGCCGATGCGCTTCTCTTCGGGGCAGACCTTCCGCAGGTGCCGCGAGAGCGCCGCCGCGGCCCCGAGCAGCTGCGCCGACTTCACCTCGCGGCGCGCGGCGGTGCGGTCCACGATCTCGACATGGTTCGGCCGCTTGGCCAGCGAGCGCACGCACTCGCGGCCGACGTGCCGCCGCAGCACGGGGCGCTCCTGGAAGGCCTCCTCGCCCAGGTCGAGCAGCGCACGCCGGACGGCCGGGGCGTCGGCCTCGGCCGCGGGCAGCGGCTTGCCGAAGAGCACGAACACGTGCGTGGGCATCAGCCGCGGCGATTTCCAGAGGTACCGGTTCCCGGCGAACGAGAACACCGAGCCCCAGAGCCCGTCGATCACCGCCGGCAGCACCGGCACGCGCGCCTGCCGCGCCATCGTCTCGAAGCCGCGCTTGAGCTGCATCAGCTGCCCGGTGCGGGAGATCGAGCCCTCGGGGAAGACGCAGACGAGCTCGCCCGCCTGCATCGCCTCGACCGCGAGGCGGATGCCCTTGAGGGGCTTGTCCGGCGCCACCGGAATCACGCCCAGCGCGCGGAACAGGTACCGCATCACCGGGCTCCTCGCAAAGCCGGCGAACGCGACGAACCGGATCACCCGCGGCGAGGCGATCTGCAGCACCACGGCGTCGACGTACGACAGGTGATTGCAGAGGATCAGCCCGCCGCCCGCCGGGAGGTGCTCCCAGCCGCGCACGCGCACCTTGTAGAAGAGCGGGCCGATCAGCCGCATCAGGGTGCAGACGGTCTGGTGGGGCAGATGATACAGTGCGTAACCCAGCATGAGCAACGTCAGCCCGGCCAGCGCCACGTACTGGGCCGCCGGCGACCAGTCCAGCAGGTCGTCCCCGGCGAAGAGGCGGTACACCCCGATCGCGACGATGCCGGCAAGGCTGTCGAGCAGGTACACGCCGGCGAGAATCCGCCCGCGCCGATGGTCCCCGGCCTTCTGCTGCACGAACGCGAACAGCGGCACCAGGAACAGCCCGGTCGAAAAGCCCGCGAGGGCGAGCATGACGAAGTAGCCGGGCGTGCCGGGCACCATCGCGCCGAGGCCCAACAGGCACAGCATCAGCATGAAGCCTCCGAACGGGGCCAGCCCGAGCTCCGGGCCTCGCCGCGAAAAGAGCCCGGCCAGGAGGTTTCCGAACATCGTGCCGACGCCCACCGTCAGCATCATCAAGCCGGTCACGCGGCCGGTGTCGCCCCCGCCACCCGTCAGTTCGTCCGCAACCTGGGGCACAATGAGCGACACGTAGCCGCCCACGCCGTAGAAGAAGCAGATCCCGAGCGTCGCCCGCCAGATCGGCCGGTCCCGCCACACCTCGGCGACGAGCGAAAACTGCCGCACCCACAACCGCGCGCTGAACGGCTCGCTGGAATATGACTTCGTGGGCGCGGCGAACTGGAACACGGCCCAGGCGAGCGCGGAAAGGACCCAGAGCAGCCCGGTCACGAAAAGCCCCGCACGCCAGGGGTCGCCGGAAGCCCGGAGCCAGTGCGAGAAAAGCGTGCCGCCCGCGAACGAGCCCACGAGAATCGCGGTGACGTTCAGCATCTCCATGATGCCGACGTTGCGGGACAGCTTTTGCTCACCGCCGTATTCGACCAGCACCCCCCGCTTCGCCGGTCCGAAGATCGCCGTCTGGACCGACAGCAGGAAGAAGCACACGAGCCCGAGATCCACCGAGCGCAGGTGCAGCGCCGCCGCCAACGCCGTCACGACGACGAGCTGCAGGATGAGCGCGCCGTTCATTACGGACCGCTTCGAGAAACGATCGGACAGCCAGCCGCAGACCGGGCCGAAGAAGAGGTAGGGCACCACCAGCAGCAGCGAGATCAGCGAGACGATGGGCTTGGGATCGCGGCCGGCTTCGTGCGCCAGCTGCTGGGCCAGCGCGATGAGCATGAACTTGGAAGCACAATCGGTGAACGTGACCTGCGTTTGCGCGACCATCAAAGCGGGGAGCGAGGCGCGGGAAGAGTTCATGCGGTGGGGGGGTGGCGGGACGGGAAGATCAGGGGGGTCGGGAGCGGCGGGCGAAGCGCGACGCGGGGATCAGGTGCCGCGGCTCGCGCCCCAGGCGCGCACCGCGCGCTCGAGCCGCGCGAGGAACTCGTGGGTCCGGCGCATCTCGGCCTCGGAAAACTCGGACGTCACGGCCTCCACGGCGGCGAGGTACTCGGGCAGGACCTTCTGCCACAGCTTCCGTCCCTCGGGCGTGAGCGTGACGACATAGATGCGGCGGTCGGCGGGATGATCGCCGCGCTTCACCCACCCGTTCTGCTCCATCCGGTCGAGCATGTTGGTCACGTTCGAGCGATCCACGATCAGCACGTCGCTGAGCTCGCGCTGGCTCAGGCCGGCCGGATTCGGCCCGAGGACGTTCAGGACGTTGAACTGCGCCTCGGTCAGCCCGTGCGGCCGGAATATCCGGTGGCTCTCCTTCACCATCACGTTGCTCGTCGCGAGCACCTGGTTGATCAGGCTGTAGCCGGGTTCCATCTTCATGGGCAGGAGGGGAACAGATGTTGTTGAGATGTCAACGATCTAGTTTCTTCCAATCTTGCAGGTCGCGCGCCAGCGCGCCGAAGCCATGCGGGAAGTCATTCTCCAAGCGGCGGATATCGCCGCGGTGCCGCGACACCTCCTCCACCGCCCGCCGCGTCTGCAGCGGCAGGCCGGGCCGGTCCGTGCCATAGGCCCGGACCTTGAGTTCCAGGCGGGTGTAAGGGAGACGGCCCCGGTCCTGCCCCGCCAGCCACGCCGCTTCCGTGACCTCCGGGTCGCGCCCGCACAGCAACCAGGCCTCGATCGCCGGCACGGCAAGTCCGGCCGCCCGCAGCACGCGCGTGCGGCCGCGCGCCGGCGGGAGATGCCGGAGCGTGCGGCGGAAAACCGCGCGCAGCCGGCACAGCCGGCACCCGGCGTGGTGGTAGCCCGGGACCTCGTGGGCGGCGTCGTGCACGACCGAGTCGTCCGAATCGACCACCACCACGAGCCCGTCCGCGTCCGTGTGGAAGTGAAGGTGCCGCAGGATCGGCGGCAGCACCTGTTCGACCGATGGCCAACCGCGGGCCCGCAGCGAGGGCGGGACGACCTCGAACGGGCCGAGCACGTATCCGACCAGCACGCGCAGCGCGGCCTCGTCCGCCGGCGACTCGCTCAGCAACGCCACTTTCGGCCGCGCCGTCCCCGGTTGCCGGTCGTTCGTCGCGAGGCCCGGGGGGCGATGCTCAGGCGGGGTGTTCACCGGCAGACTCTCGATGGTCAGCGTACCGCGTGAAGTCATTCCGCGCCCGGCACGCCCCCGAGCACGCCGCTGTACCAGAGGTCGCCCAGGGGGGCGTCCTGGATGATCTCCGCGAGATCCGGCCGGTCGGAGAGCCGCTCGAACGTCGCGGCGTTGCCCTGTTTCTGGGCCAGCACGACCTCGTCCGGATGATCACGGAAGAGGTCCAGGAAGTAGGGCGAGTGGGTCGTGGTGAGCACCTGCACGGCAGGCCGCGCCAGCGCCGCGGCGGCCGGGTGGCTCAGGCGGTACAAGGCATCGCGCACCTCGCGCAGCATCCGCGGGTGAATGCCCCGGTCGGCCTCCTCGAGGCAGACGACCGCCGGCGGGGCGGGGTCGAACGCCAGCGTGAGGATCGCGAGCAGGTACAGCGTCCCCTGCGAAACCTGCTCCGCCGGGATCGCCGCCTCCCCGTTCGCCAGCGGGAACCAGAGGGCGTCCGCGCCCCCCGCCCCGTCCCGGCAATCGACGCCGCTGAATTCGGGCATGAGCCGCCGGAACTCGGCCTCGAGCTCGGCGTACGCGGCCGGCGCCTCCGTTCGCCGGGTCGCGAGCACCGCGCCGAGATTGCCGGCATTGGACGCGAGACCGGCCGGGCCGGCGCGCCGGGCCGGCGCCGCCATCGCGTAATGGTCGAGGAGGTAGCCGCGGATGCTCCGGATGCGGCCCGCCAGCTCGCCCCACCGCGCCTCGCCGGCCGGCCCGGGCGGATGGTCGACCTTCAGCAGGTCGCACTGGAGATCGGACACGCAGCCGAGATGGACACGAATGTCGGCGTACGGCGGCGCGAATTCGAACTCGATCTGCGGGCCGCCGGGCCGCTCCGCGCCTCCCGCCGGGGCGGCGGGCAGGCTCGCCAGGGTCCGGAGGCGCAGCAGCGCCTCGATCAGGCTCGTCTTGCCGCTCCCGTTCGGGCCGATCAGGAGGTTGAACGGGCCGAGCCGGACCGACGCCGCCCGCAGTGCCTTGAAGTTCCGGAAATGCACCGCCGCGATCATGCGCCGACCGTGACGCCCGGTCCGCGGCGGCGCAAGGCCGGGCTCCACGTGAGATCAATGCCCGGGCGCGTGGTGCGTGCCCGCGGCGCGCGCCGCCTGGTAGTCGGCCACGATCTTCTTCTCCGTGTCGCCCGGCATCTCTTCGTAATGGCTGAACTTCTCCGCGTGCAGGCCGCGCCCGCCCGTGAGCGAGCGCAGGGCCGTCCCGTAATGGTAGAGCGAGCCCGCCGGCACCTCCGCGCGGATCACCTGCAGGCGCCCCGCGACGTCCATCCCCAGGATCCGGCCCCGGCGGCCCGAGAGGTCGCCCACGACGCGTCCGACGAATTCCTCCGGCACCTTGATCTCGAGCTCGTGGATCGGCTCGAGCAGGCAGGGCCGCGCCGCGGCGAAGGCCTCGCGGAAGGCGAAATACCCCGCGATCTGGAAGGCGATGTCCTTCGAGTCCACCGGGTGCATCTTCCCGCCGAAGAAATCGATCTGCACGTCGGTCACGCGGTAGCCGGCGTGGATGCCCTCGTTCGCGGCGGTCCGGATCCCCTTCTCCACCGACGGCACGAACACGCGGTCCACGTCCTGGCCGACCAGCGACTCGGTGAACACGATCCCGGTGTCGCGCGGCCCCGGCGTGATCCGGAGCCAGACCTCCGCGAACTGGCCCGCCCCGCCCGTCTGCTTCTTATGCCGGTGCCGCGCCTCGGCCTTCGCCCGGATCGTCTCGCGGTAGCGGATCTTCGGGGGCTCGAGCGAGACGTCGACCTTGTAGCGCCGCTTGAGTCGCTCGAACAGCACCTCGAGATGCAGCTCG
>Ga0196981_1000335_pt1 | contig 18278 bp, 16 predicted proteins | sample S3_2013CmetaG_FD_155462 | JGI IMG/M metagenome (GOLD analysis project Ga0196981, IMG submission 155462) | Soil microbial communities from Anza Borrego desert, Southern California, United States - S3_20-13C | ecosystem: Environmental > Terrestrial > Soil > Desert | place: USA: California... | reverse complement strand
ACGACGTTGATTTCATCGACGATCCCATGGCTGTCGTGACGGCGCTGGCGAATTTCGACCGCCAGTATCGCCGCAGCGAGGAATATTCGCCGATCGAAGGCCATCGCGGAACCTATCGCCCCTTCGCGAATAAATACGGCATCCACTTCGACGATGACGGCAACATCATGAAGGTGAAGCAGGACACGCGCCTGGTGAAGGGCACGTTCCTCAACAAGGACAGCATCGACAACCTGTTCCACAAGGACGCGCCGAAGGCGCTCGACAGCTGGGAGCAGGTCTATGCGCAGGTCGTCAATGTCTGGCCCGCCGAGTGGACGCTGACCGAAGCAATCAAGGTGCCCGCAAAAATACTCGTGCCCGAAACACCTGCTCCGGCCGCAGCGGCTGAAGGGCAAGCCCACGCAAGCGGCAACGCCGCGGACGGCCGCCTCGGTGACAATGCGGTTGAAGGCAGCGAAACGCCTGCCGTTGAAGAGCCGGCGGTGGAAGCGACCCCGCAACCGGCGCCCGAGCCGAAATTCGATATCGTCAATGTGACGCGCCCCATCACGCTGGCCGATCTCGCAGCAGATCCGGCCTATCCGGAATTTGGCTGGGAAATGGGCAAGACGCTGGCGGCGCTGAAAGATCTGCCGGCGCAGCTCAAAGACAAATCTTCGACGATCACGCAGAAAGAACGCCTCGTCACTGCTTTCGCGAAGGCCGCCGATATCCGCGCGCCGTTCGAAGGCAGCAAGGCGCTGCTCGCGCAACGTCTCGCCAAGGCGACGCTGCTGGTCGGCCTGCTGCGCACGGGCGAGGATGTTTATACCGAGCAGGTGATCAAAGGCAATTTCTCGCCAGAAGGCATGCGTCTTGCCGCCGCGTTCAGCACGGCAGTCACGACCGTCGCGCAGGGCAATTTCGGCCTTGATCCGGCGCTGGCCGGAAAAGTCTCCGACGTGATGAGCAAGGGCCACGACCCCTACGGGCCGCAGCTGCCAGTCGAAAAAGTTTTCGCGCAATTCCCGCCCGCCGCCTACACCCCGCCCGCGCCAGATGGACGCGGCAGCAACGGCCGCTTTACGCCGCGCTTCTAGAATTCCCCGATTAAAAAGGGCGCCAGAAGGATCGGCGCCCTTTTTTTGTGTCTTGGCAGAGACTATTCGCCGTACGGGATCCAGATATTCTTGATCTCGGTCGCATAGCGGAGGAACTCTTCACCTTCGCTTTGCGCACGGTCGAACCAGTTGCGCTGGCGGCCGCTATTGACCCAGGTGCGCTTGAGGTTGCCGCTGGAAGCTTTTTCAACGAGCGCCGAGCCTGCGGCGTCCGAGCCGAAGTACCAGAGCGCGTCGATCTCGTCATGTTCGGCCAGCGTCTTGGTCAGCTCCTTGCGGTGGCCGGTGACGATGTTGATCGAACCTGCAACGACATCCGAAGTATCGAACACCTGATAGAAGTCGGTCGCCAGTAGCGGATATTTTTCCGACGGCACGATGACAGTGCGCGCGCCCATCGCCATCGCGGGCGCGAATAGCGATACGAAGCCGAGCAGCGGGTTTTCATCGGGGCAGACGATGCCAAGAATGCCGACCGGCTCCTTCATCGCGACGGAGACGAGGCGGGCAGGGGGCGTATGCACCTGGCCGTCATATTTGTCGGCCCAGGCGCCATAGGTGAACAGGCGGCGGATCGATTCATCGACTTCCTTCTGTGCGGCGGCGGGCGTGACGCCCGTCACCTGCACAAGGCGTTTTTTGAATTCGTCGGAACGCGCCGAAAGGTTCTCTGCAATGTAGTAAAGAATCTGCGCGCGCAGGTGATGCGCCGACTTGCCCCAGCCTTCGGCCTTCTTGGCGGCTTCGACGGCGTTGCGGATATCCTTGCGGTTGCCTTCACCGACCTGGCCGACCAGCTTGCCGTTCTTGTCGGTGATCGAGAGGCTGTAGGCGCCGTCCGGGCGTGCCTGCTTGCCGCCGATATAGAGCTTGGCGGTACGATCGATATTGGCGACACCTTCGACCGCGCTGACATGCTTGGCGGGGGACAGCGCCGATTTCGTTTCCTTGTAGGCGGGCAGCGCCTTCAGGTATTTCGGCTTGAGATAGGCGAACATGCCTTCGCGTCCGCCTTCGCGGCCGAAACCGGATTCACGGTAGCCGCCGAAGCCGCAGGCCGCGTCGAACATGTTGGTCGAGTTGATCCAGACCACGCCGGCTTTGAGCTTCGGCGCAATATCGAGCGCGAGGTTGATATTTTCGCTCCACACCGATGCCGCCAGGCCGTAGCGCGAGTTATTCGCGAGCATCACAGCCTCTTCCGGCGTGCGGAAGGTCATTACCGTCACCACGGGGCCAAAGATTTCCACTTCGGCGACGGTCGAAGACGGCTGCACGTTCAGCAGCATGGTCGGAGGATAGAAGCAGCCCGTCGCAGGGCAGCTGTCCTTGCCGGGCTGGACGAGTTTCGCGCCTTCTTTGACGCCCAGTTTCACGAGGCGGTCGATTTTCTGATACTGCTCGTCGGAGGCGAGCGCGCCCATGTCGATCGCCTTGTCGAGCGGCGAGCCGACGCGCAAGTTCGCCATGCGCTTGGTCAGCTTGGCAATCATTTTCTCGGCGATGCCTTCCTGCAGCAGCAGGCGCGAACCCGCGCAGCAGACCTCGCCCTGGTTCAGCCAGATGCCGTCGACGACGCCTTCGACAGCGCTGTCGAGATCGGCATTTTCGAAGACGATCGTCGGCGACTTGCCGCCGAGTTCCAGCGTCAACGTCTTGCCTGAACCTGCGGTTGCTTCACGGATGATGCGCCCGACATCGGTGGAGCCGGTGAAGGCGATCTTGGCGATGTCTTCATGTTTAGTGATTTCAGCGCCGGTCGAACCATCGCCGTTCACGATGTTGACGACGCCCGCAGGCAGGCCGGCCTCGAGGCACAGCTCGGCGAACAGCATGGCGGTCAGCGGCGTGAATTCGGCAGGCTTCAGCACCACGGTATTTCCGGCAGCGAGCGCCGGGGCGATTTTCCACGCCAGCATCAGGAAGGGGAAGTTCCAGGGAATGACTTGCCCGACGACGCCGCACGCCTCATAAGCGGGAAATTCGGATTCCAGGATTTGCGCCCAGCCCGCGTGGTGATAGAAATGGCGCGCGGCCAGCGACACGTCGATGTCGCGCGTCTCGCGGATCGGCTTGCCATTGTCGAGGCATTCCACAACCGCCAGCAGGCGCGAATTTTTCTGGATCAGGCGGGCGAGGGCGTAGAGGTATTTGGCCCTGTCATGGCCGTCGCGCGCCGCCCAGGCTTTCTGCGCCTTTGCTGCTGCTTTCACGGCTGCATCGACATCCGCCTTGGTGCCCAGCTGGATTTTGGCGATGGTTTCGCCGGACGCAGGATTAGTCGTCGTGAACGACTTGCCCTTCGGCGCCTTCACCCATTTGCCGTTGATGAAATGGCCGAAGCTGCGGCCATGGCTTTCGAGCCATTCCTGCGCCGTCTTGTCACTCTCCGGCGCGGGGCCGTATTCCATCGTTTCAAAAATTTCTGCGACTTTTGCGGACATGTTTATTCTCCTTAACCGACCGGATGGCGGTTGTTGGCCGAGTAGCGGCCGGTGAGGTAATGCTCGAGCTGGCGTTCGATATCGGCCAGCAGGCTCGACGCGCCGACGCGGAACAGGTCGGGCTGGAGCCATTCGTTGCCGAGTTCTTCCTTCATGATGAACTGGTAGTTCATCACGTCTTTCGCATGGGCGATGCCACCGGCAGGCTTATAGCCGATTTTGTAACCCGTCTGTTCCTCGAATTCGCGGATCATGCGGATCATGACCATGGTAACGTTCAGGTTGGCGTTGACGCTTTCCTTGCCGGTCGAGGTCTTGATGAAGTCGGAGCCCGCCATCATCGCGACCATCGACGCTTTTGCCACGTTGCGCATGGTGGCCAGCTCGCCGGTCGCGAGGATCGATTTCAGGTGCGCCTCGCCGCAGGCTTCGCGCATTTGGCGAACTTCGTCATAGAGCGCCTGCCAGTTGCCGGTCAGCACATGACCGCGGGTGATGACGATGTCGATTTCCTTGGCGCCTTCAGCGACCGAAGCGCGGATTTCTTCCAGGCGCTGCTTGAGCGGGGAGAGGCCATGTGGGAAGCCCGCCGCGACAGCCGCGACGGGAATATTCGTGCCCTGGAGTTCCTTCACCGCGGTCGGCACCATTTCGTGATAGACGCAGACCGCGCCCGTCGTCAGTTTCAGGCTTTCGATGCCAAGACCGGAGACAAGGTCGTCGCGCAGCGGCTTGCGCGCCTTGGCGCAGAGGCGCTTGACGCGGCCCGGAGTGTCATCGCCGGACAGGGTGGTGAGGTCCATGCAGGAAACGGCCTTCAGCAGCCAGGCAGCCTGCCACTGCTTCTTGACCGTGCGGCGGCCGAGCAGAGTGGAGGTGCGGCGCTCTACGGCCGACAGGTTGACGTTCAGCCCCTCCAGCCAATCTATATTGAGGTCAGTGCCGGGATTGCGGGCGTGGGCATGGCCCTTGTTCGCCGCGACGGGCAGGCGGACAGGAAGATTGGCGACCGGTGCATCGCCCGTCGTCATCTGCGGTTGTGGCTTCGCCATGGCTGGCTACTCCTGCATAATATGAAATAATGCTTGTAAACTACATTGAAACCAGCGTATGCACAATGTGTTCACAGCTTAAAAGACGTAGAAAATAGACAGCAAAAGCGACATTATGGAATTTAAAGACTTAGGTCTCAGCGACGCGGTTTTGAAAGCCGTCGAAGAAGCGGGTTACAAGAACCCCACCCCCATTCAGGAACAATCCATACCCGCGGTCCAGATGTGCCGCGACGTTCTCGGCCTCGCGCAGACGGGCACGGGCAAGACAGGCGCTTTCACCATCCCAATGATCGACGCGCTCGCAGGCGGCCGCGCGAAGGCGCGCATGCCGCGCTCGCTTATTCTCTCGCCCACGCGCGAGCTTGCGATGCAGACGGCGGAAAACTTCGACAAGTATGGCAAGTACATCCAGCTGACCAAGGCGCTCATCGTCGGCGGCACCTCGATGGATGAACAGATCCGCCTGCTGGACAAGGGCATCGACGTGCTGATCGCGACGCCGGGGCGGCTGCTCGACCTGTTCGAGCGCGGCAAGATCCTGCTCGCCGATATCAAGATCCTCGTGATCGACGAAGCCGACCGCATGATGGATATGGGCTTCATCCCCGACCTCGAAAAAATCGTGTCGCTGCTGCCGCCGATCCGCCAGACGCTGTTTTTCTCGGCGACCATGCCGCCCGAAATCAAGCGCCTTGCCGATAAATTCCTCAGCAACCCGAAGATCATCACGATTTCGCCGCCGGCATCGACCGCGATCAATGTCGAGGCTTTCGTGGTGCATGTGCCGCATTTCAAGCAGAAACAGGCCGCGTTCTTCAAGCTGTACCAGCAGGAAGGCATTAAAAATGCTTTCGTGTTCTGCAACCGCAAGCGCGATATCGAGGAAGTGCGCCGCTTCATGAAGTCAAAGGGCATCAAGGCTGACGCCCTCCACGGCGACATGGAACAGTCCGAGCGTACCGAGGCGCTGAATAATTTCAAGTCCGGCGAGACGCAAGTGCTCGTCTGCTCCGACGTCGCGGCGCGCGGCCTCGATGTGCAGGCGGTGTCGCATGTGTTCAACTGGGACGTGCCGAACCATCCGGAAGACTACGTCCACCGCATCGGCCGCACGGGCCGCGCCGGGTTGAAGGGCCGCGCATTTACGCTTGCGACCGGCATGGATGACAAGGCGCTGCGCATCATCGAAAAGCTCATCGGCAAAAAGATCGAGGTGCTGGAAATCGATGTGGGCAAGGCGCCGCCCCCGCCGCCCGAGCGCGAACGCCCCGCGCCCGCGGTGCGCCAGCGCGAGCGTCACCACAACCGCCACGAGAAGCAGAACACTCGCCATCGCCATGTCGATAATATCGAAATCGAGGCGGAGCCGGATAAAGGCTCCTTCGGCGACGACGTGCCGTCCTTCCTGCGCAAATAGCCCTCGGCAAGGTTGACACCTCTCTGATTTTTCAGGAAAATATGCCTGAACCGGCGCTTTCGACATAACAAGCCGGAATGGGGATATTTTGCCGAAGCGACACCGCAAGACGAAAGCGCGTCATGCTGCCTGGGGCCTGTTTTGCGCCGGGGCCTTCATGCTTGCCGGCCTGAAGCCTGCATTGGCGCAAGAGGCCGCGGTCTCCGACCTCCCGGTTAATTTCCAGTCGAAGCAACTCTCCCACGACGATGAAAAGCAGACCGTGACCGCGCTCGGCGATGTTGAGCTCGTGCAGGGCGAGCGCGTGCTGCGCGCCGACAAGATGGTCTATCATCTTGATACCGACACGGTCGAGGCGATCGGCAACGTCTCGCTGCTCGACGAGCAGGGCAATGTCAGCTTCGCCGAATACGTCTCCCTGAACAAAAGCATGAAGGATGGCTTCATCCACAGCCTGCTCTCGCTGCTGGCCGACGGCTCGCGCTTCACGGCGGAGGAAGCGCGGCGGGAGAACGGCACGAAACTCACCCTGACCGATGCCAGCTACACGCCCTGCAAGGTCTGCGAAACAGACCCGAAGCCGCTCTGGCAGATCAAGGCCGACAAGGTCGTGCATGACTCGGTCGAGAAATCCATGAAGTATAAAAATGCGCGCCTGGAATTCGCGGGCGTGCCGCTTGCCTTCGCGCCGATCTTTTCCCACGCCGACCCGTCGGTGAAGCGCAAGAGCGGTTTCCTGCGCTCCTCCTACGGCTACAGCAGCGAGCAGGGCGCGCATGTGCAGACGGGCTATTATTTCGGCGATATTCGCCCCGATGTCGATGCGACGCTGATGGTGCGGCCGACCACGCAGGCCGGCGTGCTGGTGCAGGGCGAAGTGCGCAAGCGCTTTGAAAACGGCCGGATGCAGCTCGATGGCGGCGTCGTGAATTCCGACCGCCACGAGGAAGATGGCAGGGTTGAGGAAGACCGCTTGCGCGGCCACATCTTCGGCAACGGCCTTTTCAACCTCGACGAAAAATGGCGCGCGGGCTTCGACGTGCAGCGCGTCTCCGACAAGGAATACTTGCGCCTCTACGACATCTCCAAGGCGAACGTGCTGGAAAGCCGCGCTTACGCGGAGCGTTTCGATGGACGCGATTACACCAATATCTCGGCGTTCAATTTCCAGGATGTGCGCCTCGGCCTGCGTCCTGACCAGCCCGATGTGCTGCCGAGCCTCGAGCATCGCAGCTACGGCGAGCCGGGACGGCTGCTCGGCGGACGCTGGACCGCCGGCCTGCAGACGCTGGAACTGCGCCGCTCCGGCGCGGACCAGGACGTGCAGCGCGGCTCTGCCGATATCGGCTGGGAGCGCCGCGACGTGTCGCGCCAGGGTTTCGTCAGCCGCGTTTCCCTGAACGGCCGCGGCGATTTTTACGCGGTCCAGGATTCGACCGCGGCGGTGCTGAACCCCACGCTTGAATCGTCAGAACAGGAAAGCCGCGGCATGGCGGTCGCGAGCGCCGAATTCTCATACCCCATGCTAAAGCGCGTTGAAAAGGCGCAAGTGCTGATCGAACCGCGCATCGGCATCAGCGCGAGCCCCGAAACCGACGACACGCCGCTCGACATCCCGAATGAAGACAGCATCGACATTCAGCTCGATACAAACAACCTGTTTTCCGACAACCGCTTCCCCGGCATCGACCGCGTGGAGGATGGCGTGCGCATCAATTACGGCATCCAGGCGGGGTTGTTCGGCGATAACGGCCGCTACGGCAAGGTGTTTCTCGGCCAGAGCTACCGCTTCGACGACGACCTGATCTTCCCGAACGGCTCGGGGCTGGAGGACAATTCCTCCGACGTCGTCGGGCAGATCAATGCCAGCGTCTCGAAATACTTGACCGGCGATTACCGCTTCCAGATGGACAATCGCAACCTCGTCATCCACCGCCACGAATTCCAGGCGCATCTCGGAAACGATGTGTTCAGCGCGAACGGCAAATATATCTTCATCGACCCGACCGCGGGCACGGGCTTCATCGAATCCCGCCAGCAGGCGCTGGTCGACGGCACCTATAACTTCACGCCTCATTGGTGGCTGAACGCCGCCGCGCTCGCGGATATGGGGGAGGAACCGGGCTTCCGCAAGGCGGCGCTCGGCATCAACTACGCGGACGAATGTTTTTCCTTTTCATTGCAAGGCGCGCGTAATTTGATTAATGAAGCATCGGGGGAAAACGGCACCATCCTCATGATGCGTGTCGGGTTCAAGAATTTGGGCGAGTTCAGCGCACCCGGCATCCGGCTCAACAAGGGCACCGAACAGGAGTGATAAGATGAATTTCATGGCCTATGAATACGGCGGCAGCCGCTCCAAGCGCCGCGACGCCCAGCGCCGCCGGCGCATCATGATGGTGATTTTTTTCATCGCGGGCCTTTGCGTCGCGTCGTTCTGGTGGGGTGGGGAGAAGGAACGCACCAGCCAGCTTGCCTTCAAGGAACAGGCGACCAAGCTGAAAGACGAGCGCGCCGGCCTCGACGCACAGATCACCAGCCTCAATTCCGACGTTAATTCGGCGCGCATCCGCTACCAGCAGCTGGAGGAAAAGTACAAGCAGGAAGTTCCGCAAGGCGTGTTCAAGCAGCTTTCCGACCTCGTGAAAAAGCAGCTCGACGCGGGCATCAAGCCGGAGCGCCTGGCATTCGTGATCGACTCCGCGCGGCCACCCAAGAACTGCACAGAGCCGGTCGTAAAGCGCTTCGTCGTCAAGACGCCTGTCTATAGCGGCCCGCAGGGCGCGGTCGCCTTCGGCAACGGCGTAGTCACAGTGGCAGGTGACGGGCAGGCCTCGGTCAACGCGGCGGGCGCGCCGGAAGCATGGTATGATCCGGGCAAGGAAGTGAAGCTCACCTTCACCGAAATCGGCGGCCGCCAGACGGTGAAGAAAGGGCTGCTGCCGATCCAGCATTCACTCGTCGTCGGCAACAAGGAATACCGATTCACGATTGCGGCAGGCGAGCGTTCCTTCATGAGCGTGACGTCCGATAGCTGCGATTATCCCTGATTTATCAGTCGTTCAAGAAAAGCCGGAACCTCGATGGCCCGCGCCCGTTAGTCCGGGTGGAAGGATAAGGGAATTTGACGACTAACGTCCGATAATACCTTTATCCTTCCGCTTTTTCGGAGCCGGAACAAAAGAATTGCCGGTCCGTTTGCTTCACAGCACAACAAATGAAGGATTTTAGTCATGGAAAACAAACAATCACAAAACCCGTCCCAGTCCGCTTCCTCGAAATCTTCTTCGGGCAGCGAAATGTCGAAATCCGCCTCCTCCAAAATCGGCGGCGACGAATTCGACGCGGAAACCAAGCATTCTTCCTCCAGCGAAACGGCTGGCAGCAAGTCCGCGGGCAGCCAGTCCTCCGGCAGCGACGTGCTTCAGGGCGGTGGCGACAAAGGCTCCTGCTCGTCGGGCGGCTGCAGCACCACCAAGCAGTAAGGTTTTCTGAAATCTTTTGATTTCAGGAAAAAGAAGGCCGGAGCATTGCTCCGGCCTTTTTCTTGCCGGAAATTTTGTGGGAAAGTGTCACATTTTTTTGGAACGGTTGCGACGGGCGGCAGTTTGTCCCTCTGAAGAGGCAAGGGCGTTTAAAGCCGGTCTTTCAGAACGCTCTTGTCTCTTCACTCATTTCCCGATCAAGCGAGGTGTATGATGGCAGACCGCAAGCAGGAAGCGCCGACCTCAAAATCGAAACAGGAAAGCCGCTGGGAGTCCGAAGGCGGCACGCCCGCTGGCGTCCGCAAGGAAAAAGTAGAGTCCCGTGAATTCAAGCCTGATGAAGAAACGCTCAGCAGCCGCACCAAGCAGCCCGATTCATGCTGCGGCGGAATGATCGACGAAGGCTAAACAACGAGCTTCTTGAGAAGGGCACTCTCTAGACTATCAGAGCGTCCCTGGAAGAAGGGAAAGCCGACATCCTCCGAAACGAGGTGTCGGCTTTCTTAATTCCCGGCACTCAATGCCGGGGATCGATCGTTTCCATGATCGTGTCGGGATTGTCGGAAAACACTGCGTCCACGCCCCAGCGGATCAGCTCTTTCGCCAGCATCGGGTCGTTGATGGTGTAGGCGAGGATCGGCTTCTGCAGCTCGATGTAATCCTCCACTTGGTCGCGCGTTGCGGTGCGGCCGTTGATGTTGATCGTCGCGGCCTGCAGGTATTCGACCATTTCTTTCCAGTTGTCGAGATGCTCGTCCATCAGGAAGCCGCGCGGCCATTCGTTCATCATGTCCATCGCCGTCTCGAGGCTGACATGCTGGAAGCTGGAGACAAGCGGCGGCGGTTGGTCGTCGGGCCAGATGCGCGTCGCGACATCGAGCATCACTTCCGCCGTTTCCTTTTCGCGGCCCGGGCAGGGCTTGATCTCGAGGTTCACGCCCATGCCGCGCTCCAGCACGGCATTCAGCAATTCTTCGAGCGTCGGGATTTTCTCGCCGATGAAGCTCTCGCCATACCACGACCCCGCATCCATCTCGCGCAGCTCTGCCAGCGTGAAATCCTTCACCAGGCCGTTGACGCCTGTGCAGCGCTGCAATTCCTCGTCATGAAAAATGATCGCCTCGCTGTCCTTCGACAACTTCACATCGACCTCCACCCATTCGCAGCCGAGGTCTGCCGCCGCATGGATGCTCGAGAGCGTATTCTCCGGCGCATAAGCCTTCGCGCCGCGATGGCCGATCACTTTCGGGATGATGAGGGAGGTCATGATGGCTCCTGTAGTTTCGCAAAAATATACACAATCAATCGGCTCCTCGCCAGAGGTCTCGCGTTCTAATCCCCTCTCCCGCGCTTGCGGGAGAGGGTTACGGAGAGGGTGAGGACTTTGCGCTAAATCGGCAGCCAACGGTGCCAACCGTTCTTCCGTGCACCCTCTCCCCAGCCCTCTCCCGCATGGGCGGAAGAGGGGGCAAAGAAAAGGGCGCCAGCTGCAAAGCCGGCGCCCTTAATTCTTCAGTCAGCTAAAAACGTCTTACGACGCTTCGCGCTGCTGCTGCGGCTGTACGTCCTGGCCGGTTTTCTGGTCAACGGCTTTCATGGAGAGCTTGATCTTGCCTTTCTCCATGCCGATGCACTTGACCTTCACCTTGTCGCCTTCTTTCACGACTTCGTCGACCGTCTTGACGCGACGGGCAGCGAGTTCGGAGATATGCACGAGGCCGTCCGTTTTCGGCATGATGTTCACGAAGGCACCGAATTCGACGACCTTCACGACAGTGCCGTCATAAACGCGGCCGACTTCGGCTTCAGCGGTGATGCCCTTGATCCAGTCGAGCGCTTTCTGGATCGCTTCGGAGCCCACAGCCGCGACCTTGATCGTGCCATCGTCTTCGATGTCGATCTTGGTGCCGGTTTTTTCGGTGATCTCGCGGATGACCGAGCCGCCGGAGCCGATGACTTCGCGGATCTTTTCCTTCGGGATCTTGATCGTGACGATCTGCGGGGCGTTCTGGTTGAGCGTTTCGCGCGCGCCCGTCAGTGCCTTCGCCATTTCGCCCAGGATGTGCAGGCGGCCTTGTTGCGCCTGCGCCAGCGCGATCTTCATGATCTCTTCGGTGATGGACGTGATCTTGATGTCCATCTGCAGCGCGGTGATGCCGTTCGCCGTGCCCGCCACCTTGAAATCCATGTCGCCGAGATGGTCTTCGTCGCCGAGGATGTCGGAGAGGACCGCGAATTTCGAGCCTTCCTTGATCAGGCCCATCGCGATGCCCGCGACCGGACGGGTGAGGGGAACGCCCGCATCCATGAGCGCCAGCGCGCCGCCGCAAACGGTCGCCATCGAAGACGAACCGTTCGATTCAGTCACTTCGGAAACCACGCGGATGGTGTAGGGGAATTTCTCCTTCTCCGGCAGCATCGGGCGGATCGCGCGCCAGGCGAGCTTGCCGTGGCCGATTTCGCGGCGGCCGGCGCCCGACATGCGGCCCGCTTCACCCACCGAGTAGGGGGGGAAGTTGTAGTGCAGCATGAAGGTCTCGTGGCTCTCGCCGTGCAGGCCGTCGATCAGCTGTTCGTCGTCGCCGGTGCCGAGCGTGGTGACGACCACCGCCTGGGTTTCGCCGCGGGTGAACAGCGCCGAGCCGTGGACGCGGGGCAGGAAGCCCGCTTCCGCCACGATCGGGCGGATGGTCTTCGTGTCGCGGCCGTCGATGCGGTTGCCGGTGTCGAGGATGCCGTTGCGCACGATGTCCGCTTCGACATGCTTGCACATGGCTTCGATGAGCGCCGAGGTGATCGGGCCCGATTTGTCGTCTTTCGGCACGAGGGCTTCGACGGCCTTGTCGCGCGCGGCGTCCAGCTTCGCGACGCGTTCCTGCTTGATGCGGGTGTTGTACGCGTTCTTGAAGTCCTCGCCGACGAGGTCATGCACTTTTTTCTCGAGCGCATCCGCGTCATAGCCTTTTTCCGGCAGGACCCAGGCGTCTTTCGCGCAGGCTTCCGCCAGTTCGATCTGCATGTCGATCACGGGCTGGAAGCCTTTCCAGCCGAACATGACCGCTTCGAGCATTTTCTCTTCGCTCAGTTCATGCGCTTCCGATTCAACCATCAGCACGCCTTCGCGGGTGCCGGCGACGATCAGGTCGAGCTTCGAGTTTTTCATTTCCTCGATGGTCGGGTTCAGCACGAGCTGGTCGTTGATGTAGCCGACGCGCGCCGCGCCGACGGGGCCCATGAACGGGATGCCCGAGATGGTGAGCGCAGCGGAGGCCGCGCAGAGCGCAGAGATGTCGCTCTCATGCACCTGGTCATAGGACAGCACGGTCGCGATGATCTGCGTTTCGTTCAGGAAGCCCTTGGGGAAGAGGGGGCGGATCGGGCGGTCGATCAGGCGCGAGATCAGGGTGTCGCGCTCCGTCGGCTTGCCTTCGCGCTTGAAGAAGCCGCCGGGGATCTTGCCGGCCGCGAAATATTTTTCCTGGTAGTGGACGGAGAGAGGGAAGAAATCCTGCCCTGCCTTCGCCGATTTTGCCGCAACCGCGGTGACCAGCACCGTGGTGTCGCCGTAGGTCACGAGAACCGCGCCGTCGGCCTGGCGGGCGATGCGCCCGGACTCAAAGGACAGCTTTTTGCCGGCCCAGTTGATCTCTTTCTTCGTAATATTAAACATCGTCTTTCCTTTAACATTCGCCCCTTGCCAATAAGGATTGCAAAAAGGGGCTTTTACTTGCTTTTTCACCTTATTTTCGCCTGAATAAATCGCATTAAAGCCGCGCAAAGTCAAAGGGAAATGCCTGATATATGTAAACATTCCGCCTTTCCCCTGTAAAATCGCCGGAATCGCGTTACAATGACCGCGTATTAACGTAAAAGGTGTGAAAATGAACTATCTGGTCCTGCTCCGCCATGGCGAGAGCGAATGGAACAAAGAAAACAAGTTTACCGGCTTTACCGATGTCGAGCTGAGCGCAGCGGGCATCGAAGAGGCAAAGGCTGCCGGCCAGTCGCTGAAAAACATCAAATTCGACGCTGTTTTCACCTCGACCCTGAAACGCGCCTATAACACCGCGTCGCTCGCCATGACCGAAGCCGGCCAGCAGCTTGATTTCGTGCGCCACGACGACCTGCGCGAGCGCGACTACGGCGACCTGACCGGCCTCAATAAAGACGAGATGCGCAAGAAATTCGGCGAGGAGCAGGTGCATATCTGGCGCCGCTCCTACGACGTGCGCCCGCCCGGCGGCGAAAGCCTGAAGGATGTCGTCGACCGCGTCCGCCCCTATTACGAGGCGAACATCAAGCCGCTGCTGGACGCAGGCAAGAACGTCCTGATCGCGGCTCACGGCAACACGCTGCGCGCCATGCTGATCATTCTCGAGGAAAACACGCCCGAGAATATCAACAGCGCCGAAATTCCGACCGGCGTGCCGCTCGTGTTCGAAATGAACAAGGCGCAGAAGCAGAAAAACTACTTCCTGAAAAAGGCATCTTAATGACCGTCAAGGGCACCCTCGTCATCCTCCGCCACGGACAAACCGATTACAACGTCCAGCACCTGATGACAGGGCAGCGCGACATCCCCCTGAACGCGACCGGCGAAGAGCAGGCGCGGGAAGCGGGCAGGGTGATCAGCGTCTTCACCTTTGACAAAGCTTTTTCGTCCAATCTCGGCCGCGCTTTCAACACCGCGGCGATTGCGCTGGAGAGCGCCGGCAACCAGACCCACCTGCTGAAGGACGGCAAATACGATGTCGAGCAGCGCGCCGAAATCGCCGAGCTCGACACCGGCGACTTTACAGGCCGCAACCACAAGACCGACCCCGAAATCGTCAATTACGGCCGCCGCTTCGATAAGCCGCTGCCGGGCGGCGAGAGCGACCAGCAAGTGGTCGATCGCGTGCAGAAGTTTTTCGACGAACAGGTCCAGCCGCGCCTCGCGTGCGGCGAAACCGTGCTTGTCGTTTCCCATTCCGGCATCATGCGCGCCTTCGATATCGTCCTCGGCTTCCAGGAAACCCCGCAGCCCGATAACGCAGGATGGACCACCCGCGCCCGCGTGCCGAACGCTACGCCCACCGTCGCCGAATACGAAGACGGCAAGCTCGTGAACCACTATCGCCTGGTAAACAGCAAAGAACTCGAAGCTGCCAACCAGAACAAACCACTCAAACCGCCGAAGGCCGGCGGTCTCGCGCCGTAAACAACCGCCCCATCGTCATCCCCGCCTTGTGCGGGGATCCGGCGCGAAGCTTCCGCTTCGCCTTTTGAATCATAAATCGCGCTCCCGCGCGGCCAGACCCCCGCACAAGGCGGGGGTGACGATCACAAAATTCGCCACCCCGGCGAAGGCCGGGGTCCACGGACTTGTCATTAATGTTTGAACGGGCGATCATCTGTCTTGCTGAAAAGACTGTGTCCGTGGACCCCGGCCTTCGCCGGGGTGGCGCGGTATGATTGATCGGGTTCTGCATAACAGATTGCTCCCACACGGTTGATGCAGCATACATGTGGCGAAGTTTAATCCTTCACGCACCACCATACGCCACCCCGGCGAAGGCCGGGGTCCACGGACATAAACGTGACGGTGTGAACAGTCGATCAACTGTCATACTGCGAGGATGATGTCCGAACTGGCCTGCGCAGAAGATTGCCGCTGGTGACGAAACGTTGCGTTTCTTTGTGCCGCCGCTACAAACATTTCACTCAACGCCAACCTGTATTCGTCACACAACGTCACAGCTTCACACCGCTGAAATCCCTTCCACGAAATTAATTTGCAAACCCCCATCCCGCCGCTATAGTACCGTTGAATCATTTCAGGGGTGCTTCAAGGATGTCGAAGGTCAAGGGGACGCTTGTGCTGTTCAGGCACGGGCAGACGGAATACAACAAGCTCCATTACATGACCGGGCTGCATGATATTCCGCTGACGGAAACCGGCGAGGATCAGGCGCGCGAAGCGGGAAGCCGCATCCAGGGCTATGTTTTCGACAAGGCCTATAGCTCGACGCTGCAGCGCGCCTTCAACACGGCGGCCCTCGCGCTTGACGCATCCGGCAGCAACAGCCACCTGAAAAATCCGGACGGCACCTGGAACATCGAACAGCGCGGCGAAATCGTCGAGGCGGATTCCGGCGACTTTACCGCGCGCAACAAGCTGACCGATCCCGAGATACTCAACTATCCGCATAAATACGATATTGCGCTGCCGAACGGCGAGAGCGACAAGCAGATGGTTGAGCGCACGAAGAAATTTTACGAGGACGAAATCCTGCCGCGGCTGGAGCGCGGTGAAACGGTGCTTGTATCCTCGCATTCCGGCATTATGATCGCGTTCGAGATCGCGATCGGCGTGCGCCCTGTGCCGGTCGAAGACATCTGGTCGAACCGTCAGGGCGTGCCGAACGCGACGCCTGTCGTTTTTGAATATGAAGACGGCAAGCTCGTGAACCACTTCCAGATCGCGCCGGCAATGCCGAAACCGCCCGCCAAAGGACCGACGCCTTGAAATTTGCATTTGCACTGATCGCGCTGCTCGCCTTCGCCGCGCCGGCCCGCGCCGATGATGAAACGATCGCGCGCCATGCCTTCGTCGGCGACCAGGAAATCGCGCTGCCCAAGCTGCTCGGCTTCGAGGAGGTCTTCGGCAAGAGCGCGCAGTTCGACCAGTTGGTCAAGCAGTTCGTGCCGCCGGAAAACCGCCTGCTCGCCGTCTATCTGCAATACAAGGATATGAAGGCGCTGCAGGGCGACGCCTCGGGGGGCATCAAAAAATACATCCTCGTCCAGACGACCAAGGGAGACGTGACCGTCAAGGACCAGAACGACTTCAACGTGTTCAAGCAGGCGATCATCCGCGAAACCGGCGGGTCGCTTGACGTCGATGCAGCGGCGCAGGAAATGCTCGACAAGATCGACCAGGGCTCGGGCGCGCAGCTGAAAATCGGTGAGTCGAAAAGCCTCGGCGCGTTCATGAACCTCGACAACGCGCTCGGCGTCGCCATGCTGGCCAATATCGGCATGCAGTCGGGCGGCCAGCAGATTGATATCCCGATCGCAATCTCGATGTCCGCGCTCAACGTCAAGCGCAAGGCACTGATCTACAGCGTCTATGCGCAATATGCCGATCCTGCCGATATCGAATTCGTCAAAGACACGGCCAAGGAATATGCGCGCGCGACGCTCGCCGCCAACGGGGCGGATGTGCCCGACGTGATCGCCGACCCCTCGCTCGATTCAAGCGCGGAGACGAATTTCATCCTCAACCTCTCGCTCGTTGCCGTCGCCGGCATCGCGCTTATCCTCATCGGCGTCTTCGCGGCGCCCGCCATCAAGAAAATCTTCAGGAACAAGGACACATCGGTATGATCAGGTTCAATACGGCTCTCGTCGTCGCGCTCGCGCTCCTCACCTCCGCCTGCGCTGAAAAACAGGCGGCGGCGTCGATCGACAATACGCCGTACCAGAAAATCGTCATCAACACCCCCGGCGTGACCGGCGCGAGCTGCGTTGTGCAAAGCGGTGGCAATACCTACGCCGTGCTGACCCCGGGCGCCGTCACCGTGCGCCGCGCGCCCGATGCGATGAGCGTCTCCTGCTTCAAGGGCAACCACATGAAGGGCAACGACGTCGTCCGCCCCAGCTTTGCGCCCCGCGAAGGCGAAAAAGTCCGCGGCACCCAGAGCGCCTGCATCACCTGCAACTACCCCAACACCGTCACCATCGCCATGTCCCTCAACGGCCACGCGATGAACGTGCCGGTGACGGTGTGGCGTTAACGCCGTCGTCCCCGCCTTGCGCGGGGATCCTGTAGGCCGTCCGGCCGCCTCATCACTCAACCTGTTGTGGATTTCACGCGACGGGCCGACGCGCTTCTCGATGCCCGCGCAAAGCGAGCATGACGATGTTTTAATATTTATTTTGGATGCTTGGGCTGGGAGCCAATGATCAATTTACCCATTGGCCTACTTTGCCACGTATCCAGGTAATCTTTTTATTCTCATCACACCACAATATCGAAATACTAACACCCGAGTTGCCGAAATTGTGAGAAGTCCCGCAGGCGCTGAATTGGCAAGGGTATTCCTTCGTGGGAGTAAATTTGGGATTTAATTCATTTGGCACGTATTTGTAACCTACGTCTTGGCAATCTAACGCAATTTTTTCCGAAGACGAGTCTATTGGATATGTCTGCTGAACGACGAGCGGGAAATTCGCCCAGAGTTCATTCTCCGCAATTCCATCCCATCCCGTATCCGCGCCTTTCTCCTCCCATTCCTCAAACAACGCCGCCCATTTCGGCAGCATCTGTCTCCGCGCTTGGATCTTCTCTTTTTCAAGATGGATCTTATGGGCTTCTATAAGAGCAAAGGCCGCGAGACCAACGCAAACAACAACCGCTGCTATAGCCAGTGACTTTTTCTTCAAGAAGGCCTCCGGCTATTTCAAAGGTTTCAGGGCGACGGCGGCCGGACCTGCGCCGAAGGTTTCTGCGGATTGTTCGCGCCGTTGATCAGCGCCTCGATCTTCGCGACCGCGTCGTCGCATTTTTCGGCAAGCGGACGCTCGACGGTTTCGGCCTTGCAGATCATCGCGCTGAATTTTTTCACGGGGTCGAGCGTCTGGCGCAGGTAATCGGCATCCGCCGCCGCGCCCGATTTGCGCGAGACGGCGAGGCTTTCCTCCATCTCTGCCGCCATCACCTCGAACATGCGAAAGCTGGAGGCAAGGATGACGGCCCGCGCGCCGCTGTCGAGCGCGGTGTAGAATTCCTA
>Ga0196981_1000334_pt1 | contig 18389 bp, 14 predicted proteins | sample S3_2013CmetaG_FD_155462 | JGI IMG/M metagenome (GOLD analysis project Ga0196981, IMG submission 155462) | Soil microbial communities from Anza Borrego desert, Southern California, United States - S3_20-13C | ecosystem: Environmental > Terrestrial > Soil > Desert | place: USA: California... | reverse complement strand
ACGGATGCGATGTGCAGATCGGCGGAAGCGACCAATGGGGCAACATCATCGCAGGCGTGGATCTGATCCGAAGGAAGGAAAACGCGGTTGTGTACGCGCTTTCGTGCCCATTGATCGTCGACAAAGCGACAGGCAAAAAGTTTGGCAAGAGCGAGGGGAATGCGATATGGCTTGATCCCGAAATGACATCACCCTACGCCTTCTACCAATTCTGGTTCAACGCTTCTGACGAGAGTGTCGAGGATTATCTGAAGCTCTTTACGATGCTTGAAACGACAGAGATAGCAGCGCTCATGGAGATGCACAAGCGCGACAAAAAAGAGCGACACGCGCAAAAGACGCTTGCCCGCGAGGTAACGACTTTGATGCACGGAGCAGATGAGGCTTCGAGTGCAGAGAAGGTTTCAAGCGTGCTTTTTGGCGAGGCGGGCATCGCAGAACTTTCTCCCGAAGAAGCAGCAATGCTTCGAGGTGCTGCACCTTCATGCGAAGTTCAAGCCGACGTTGCTATCGTGGACACGCTGGTGAATGCAAAACTCGCCAGTTCCAAACGGGAGGCGCGCCAATTCCTGGAGGATAAAGCGGTAAATTTGAATGGGGAAACCATTACAGACGCGGATCGAACACTCGTATCCGCCGACTTTCACAATGGGCTGGCGCTTTTGAAGCGAGGAAAAAAGAATATCAGCGTGCTTGTGCTCGGCTAGATCGAAGTGGACAACTGACTTGAGCTCAATGTGCGATGGCGCTATAGTGCCCGCTTCGCATGCGAGAAAGTTGCGTCAGTCGCGCACGCGAAGTGCACACGCGTTCCACTTCAACAAACAAGTGCAGGAGGCAACGTCCTTGGCCTATGAAAGCGTCAACCAGGTTCCAGATGGAACCCAATGCGGCAACAGGCGCTGTTGTTGCACCAAACGACCATTTCGTCTCGGATTAGTGCGGGGCGAATGGTATTGCTCCGAGGCCTGCCATGATGGGCGGAGCGTAAAGCCCAAAGGTAAACTCGGGCGGGATCCCGACTTACACTTGGCTCCGCAATCCTAGGATAGCCGCAGCTGAGCTATCCGCTCTAACAAACTGGTCGGTCTTGCGCGCGCAGGACCGGCCAACTTTTTTATATACGTCAAATCCTGTACAGTAGTCCGATGAGCCTTTTCAAACTCACGTCTGAATACAAACCAGCGGGTGACCAGCCGAAAGCTATTTCGGAGCTTTTGAAAGGTCTTAAGGCAGGTAAACGCGAACAGACGCTTCTTGGTGTCACCGGAAGCGGCAAAACCTTTACGATGGCGAATGTCATCGCGAATTTTGGTAAACCCACGCTTGTCATCGCGCACAACAAGACTCTGGCGGCACAGCTCGCCGCCGAGTACCGCGAATTTTTTCCCAAGAATGCAGTGCATTACTTCGTTTCCTACTATGACTACTATCAGCCGGAGGCCTACGTGCCTGTGAGTGATACCTACATCGAGAAGGAAGCGCAGATCAACGAAGATATCGAGCGCCTCCGCCACGCGGCCACCCAGGCTCTTCTCACGCGAAGCGATACCATCATCGTCGCGTCGGTTTCCTGCATATACGGCTTGGGTTCCCCCATCGAGTACGAGAAAGTAAATCTAAAAATGACGAAAGACGAGCCGATGACGAGAGCATCCCTTACGCGGAAACTCATTTCCCTGTATTTCGAGAACACTCCCGGCGATCTCACGCCTGGCACCTTTCGCGCGCTCGGAAGCCGGGTGGAGATAATGCCCGCCAACGAGCGTGTCATTTACCGTGTCGATCTCTTGGGCGGAAAGATAACGAAGATAGAGGAGCTCAACGCAATAACGCGAGAGATCGAAGCTGAGCAAAAAGCCGTCTTTATCTTTCCCGCGCGCCACTACGTGACCCCGAAGGACGTCTTAGAAACGGCGGTTCAGGATATCGAAGCGGAGCTCAAGGAGCGGCTCAAGATCCTGAACGATGCAGGCAAAATCTTGGAAGCAGAGCGCCTCAAGCGCCGCACAAGGCAAGACGTGTCGATGATACGGGAATTCGGTTATTGCAACGGCATCGAGAACTACTCGCGGCATTTTGATAGACGAAAGCCCGGCGAGCCGCCGTATACGCTGCTTTCGTACTTTCCAAAAGGCTTCCTTACGATCATCGACGAGTCGCATGTGACGGTGCCGCAGATAGGTGGCATGTATGCGGGCGATCGTTCTAGGAAGGAGACGCTTATCGAGCACGGCTTTCGCTTGCCGAGCGCTGTCGACAACCGTCCGCTGAAATTCGACGAATTCGTGGAGCGCACGGGCCAGACTATTTATACTTCCGCGACACCTTCGCAATACGAGCTCAGTAGGAGTGGGGAGCCAGTGTCGCAGGTGATCCGCCCGACGGGCCTCATCGACCCAGAGATCATCGTGCGTCCGATCGTCGGAAGCGGTGATTACTCGGGACAAGTAAAGGATTTCATTGCGGAAGCAGAAAAGATCACGAAGCGCGGCGCACGCTCGATGGTGACCGTGCTCACCAAGAAAATGGCCGAGGATCTCACGCAATTTCTCATTGAGCGTGGCGTCAAGGCGCGATACGTACACAGCGATATACTCACGATCGAGCGCATTGAGATTCTTAGAGATTTCCGGAAAGGCGATTTCGACGTACTTGTGGGGGTGAACCTCCTTCGTGAAGGGCTCGATCTGCCAGAAGTAGAGCTCGTGGGCATCCTCGATGCCGACAAGGAGGGCTTTTTGCGCTCCGAAACGTCTCTGATCCAAACGATCGGCCGTGCAGCGAGGAACGTGCACGGCAGGGTGTTGCTCTATGCAGACAACATGACAGGCTCGATGGAGCGTGCGATTGCAGAGACCAATCGCCGCCGCGAGGTCCAGATCGCTTACAACAAAGAACACAACATCACCCCCAAAACTGTTGCAAAACGCATTCACGACATCACGGGCGACATCGAACGTTCACGCAAGCGTGCCATAACAGAGCTTGCACGCATGGATGTTGCCGCATACGGCGGAGACATGAAAAAGGTGATCGCAGAAAAAAGGCGGCAAATGCACCAGGCGGCAGACAGGCTCGACTTTGAGACCGCCTCGCTCCTTCGAGACGAAATTCGAACACTTGAGGCGCAGAAATGAACGAGCCCTCATTAAATCTTCATGTAGTGGAGGTCTATACTACGCCCAGGCCGATCATTGGGGCCTTTTGCATTTAGGGGGAGGAACGAATGAGCATCACAGCTTATCTGTCGAACCTACCCTCGTATGGGGTAGTGATCATTGTGAGCCTTGTATTGACCCTTGTGTCAGCTACGCTCGCGTATCAAATACTTTGGGGAATCCCAAAAAATCGGTGGGCTTTGAAGCTCGAGCGGTATATTTGTGATGAAAAGAATGATTCTTCACAAATCCGTCGAATCTGGGTTGCCGAAGATTGGATTGTTCCAGGCGACCTTCAGGTAAAAGCGGGCAATATCCCACTGAAGTACGCATACGTGCGAATCGACGAAGAAGGAGTCCTGCACTTGTACGATTACGACGCTGTGGAAAAAAAAGACACGAAGAACATTTATCGCCGAACAAATTTCGTATCGATCCTCGGTGATGGATGGCACGTAACGTTTCAAGATGATGGCGTTATAAGCTCTGGTGTCGTTCCGCACGAGTTGCGTAAGATCACCGACGCTTTTCCACAAGAGACGCTCCGAGTGATCACGATTATGGACGTCATAATCTATCGCGAGCGAAACATTAAAGTCGACCCTCTCGTTCATCACAACGAAGCCAAAATGTCGACAAGAATCATCACCCCGATTCAGAATTAAGCGACGGACTGTACATCCGTCGCTTTTTGTTTGCGTGGATATTGTCCTTTTGCTGCTATATAGTTCTACAATTGGCTTATATGCTCGCTGTAAAGGAGAACGTACCCTTGGCACCTCTTACGACCTTTGGAATAGGGGGTCCGGCACGCTTCTTTGTCGACGTAAAGACCGACGATGAAATACGAGAAGCACTCTTATGGGCGCGTAATCGAAATTTGAAAGCCGTTGTCCTGGCAGGCGGCAGCAATGTTCTGGCACCTGATGAAGGGCTCGATGCCTTGGTGATTCACATAGTAAGCAACGCGCATTCCTTTGCGGGCGATGAACTTGCAGCGGATGCTGGATGCAATTTGCTGGAGCTTATCCGTGAAGCATCTCAAAAGGGTCTGGGAGGTTGGGAAAAGCTAGGCGGCATCCCTGGTACGATCGGGGGCGCTGTGCGTGGCAATGCTGGCGCGTTTGGTCCCGAAATAAAAGATTTTGTGTTGAAAGTCCACGCTCTAGATACCGAAAAAGGAGAGATACGCGAATTCGAGAATATCGCGTGCGATTTCTCGTATCGCAATAGCTTTTTCAAACAGAATCCTGAATGGATAATCTTGCGTGCATATCTCAAACTGGAAAAGGTGGATCCAGCTCGATCAGAAGCGCTTGTCTCGAAAACCATTTCGGAGCGCGAAAAACGACATATCCAAAACGTGCGCGCTGCGGGCTCTTTCTTTGTAAACCCCGTTGCTTCAAAAGAGATACAAGAATTGTTCGAGCAAGAGAAGGGTGTGCAATCGCGCGAAGGCCGCGTACCTGCAGGCTGGCTTATCGAAAAAGTGGGGCTTAAAGGAGCACGGGTGGGTGATGCAGTTGCGAGCGAACAACATCCGAACTATTTGAAGAATGACGGTAATGCAACGGCAAATGACGTACTCGAGCTCGCAGCAAAGATAAAAACTGCGGTGAACGAGAAATTCTCAATCGAGCTTCACGAGGAAGCGGTAGTGCTTTAATGTAATTTTTTTACTGCGTCAGGATGTGCGTCGTTGAATCGTTTCCAAATCATCAGTATGGAAGCTGCGGTGCTTACTGATATGCCGTAGTCGGTCAAGTACAGAACAGCTGCATGTATGTCATTTCCGTGCATCAGTTCATCCTCTGCGTACGCTAGAGCCCTATCGAATGCCTCTTTTGGATTTTCTGCGGAAACTTCATCGCCATTCGTACGAATTTCATAGATTGCCTTGATTTTAAGCGCTTCAAACTGATCCGCTAACGACGGCTTTTTCTCCGCTTGTTCCATACTCATATGCAGATAGTGTACGAGTCGGGTACAATACTGTCTATGGCTTTTGAGGCATACGCCGCGCGGACTCACGAGAAGATGAAAGAGGTTTTGATGGACCCAAATGCCTCGGGTCCTGCCATCCACTACTACATGATCCGCGGCGGATCGGATAAGCGGAATATTACTGTGTGGGAAGCGGGCACCGTGGGCGGCGAATACATCAAGACATACGGCCACTACCACGTGGACGAGCTCGACGAGACATATTGGGTTTTGGCTGGCGAGGGAATAATCCTTCAGCAAAAACTTGTTGATCCCAAGGTGCCGGACGTTGTGGAATTTTTTAAAGCAATCCCAGTAAAAGCGGGCGACAGCGTGTATATGCCGCCCAACGTGGGGCACTTAGCGGTCAATACCGGCAAAACGTGGTTCGTTACCGCAGACGACAGTCCTGTAGCTGGGACCGGCGACTCTGCTTCTATGCCCGTACACGCTGATTATGAGGCGGTGAAGAAGATGCAGGGTTTCGCATACTACGTTGTCGAAAAAGACGGCAAACCCTCGCTTGTTCCCAACAAAAAATATAAAGAAGTTCGCGAGAAGGATTTCGATGGACTGACGCTAAAAGACCTTTGACAAACAAGAAATAATATCACATTGTGTTGTCCGCTTTGTTCAACCGCGGAGACGAAAATGACCAACCCTAAGCGTGTTCTTATCACTGCACTTGTTTGTGAACTTCTCTGGCCGATCATGCTTGCAGTAACGGGAAGGCAGGGACTCCTTAACCTACTGCTTTCCGATGTGTCGTTCCTCATATCGGGCATGTCGATCGTATTCGTCTGCACGATTGTTGCGGCCGGTTTTGTGGAATCGGCGGCGTGGTCGGGATTCGCCGGAGCTGTTATTCCGCTCGTAGGAATACGCCCGCTTTTAGCGAGAATTCTTACCGGAATTTTCGCGGGGACACTCTTCGGAGTGGGTTCGTTAATCATTATCGGGGTCGCAAGCTCCCAGCTGTTTTTGAACCTCGCCATTCCGGTGGCGTTATCAGGATGGATTGCATCACAAATTGTGTATCTCCTCATTCCTGAACACGGTGGGCGCCGATAAAAAGAGAATCTCACGAAGTGCGGGCCTGCCTATCAGCGGGCCCGTTTGTTTTTCTATTATGCTATAGTGCGAATGTTCAGCGAAGCATCACGCTTTGTCGGACATAGTCTACCCCTCGGAGGAATCGAGGGGCGAACCTATATGGAAGATAAAATCATCGTCAAAGGAGCAAGAACGCACAATCTTAAAAACGTCACGGTAGAAATGCCACGAGGGAAGATGATCGTGTTCACAGGCTTGTCGGGCTCCGGCAAGTCGTCTCTGGCATTCGACACCATTTTTGCCGAAGGCCAGAGGCGCTATGTGGAATCACTTTCCGCGTATGCTCGCCAATTCTTGCGCCAGATGCAGAAGCCCGAAGTAGACGAGATACGAGGGCTTTCTCCGGCAATTTCGATAGACCAAAAAAGCCGCTCCAACAACCCGCGCTCCACGGTCGCAACCATCACGGAGATCTATGACTACTTGCGCGTCTTGTATGCCCGCATTGGTCGTGCGCACTGTTTGCAGTGCGGCCGCGAAGTGCGCAAACTCTCCAACGAGGAGATCCTCGAATCGGTCCTCAAGATCGTTGAGAGCGCCAAGAAAGATGCCAAAAAGGAAGCAAAACTCACCAAAGATGTGAGTACTGCAAAAGTGCGGATACTCTCTCCGGTAGTTGTCGGTAGAAAAGGCGAGTACTACCAGCTGCTTTATGATTTTTTGAACAAAGGATTCGAGCGCGTTATCGTCGACGGCGAGGAGAAATCGCTGCGTTCGCGGATCGACCTCAAAAAACATTTCAAACACTCTATCGACCTCGTGGTAGACGAGATATTCGTCAGCGAATTTACCGACGATCCAAAGGGGAGTCGTGAGCGCGTATCGGAGGCGATCGAGCGCTCCATTCACGAGTCTGATGGTCTTGCAAAGATCGTGAGTCCGAATGGCGAAGAACACGTCGTTTCAGCGAAGTTCATGTGCGCCTATGATGGCTTTTCTTTTCCGGAAGTCGAACCTCGTTTGTTCTCCTTTAATTCTCCATACGGCGCATGCCCCGAGTGCAAAGGCCTGGGCACAAAATACTTTTTCGGCGACGAGCCTTGTGACGTGTGTAAAGGCGCTCGCCTGCGGCCAGAATCCTTGAATGTTTTCCTCGGCGCGGTACAGGAGCCCGCGAACCACGAGGGCCCTGCGAAGGGCACCAACATCGTGAACCTCTCCTCGCTCTCGATCGAGAACGCGATGGAGTTTTTCAATAAGCTCAAGCTTTCAAAAAAAGAGGAAGAAATTTCGCACGTCGTGATTCGCGAGATCACGAGCCGCTTGCAGTTCATGCTCAACGTCGGGATCGAATACCTCACGCTCGATCGCAAGGCCAACACTTTGAGCGGAGGAGAGGCGCAGCGCATACGGCTCGCGTCGCAGCTCGGGAGTGGGCTTGTAGGGGCGCTCTATGTGCTCGATGAGCCTACGATAGGGCTCCATCAGCGAGACAACGACAGGCTCATCGAAACTCTGAAGCATCTGCGAGATTTGGGAAACACCGTTCTTGTTGTCGAGCACGACGAGGACACCATTTTTGCCTCGGATTACATAATCGATATCGGTCCGGGCGCTGGTACCCATGGCGGCGAGATAGTCGCGGCAGGCTGGCTCGAGGATTTGCTGACCGCAAAGACCAACAAATCCGGCTCGCGGACTCTTGCGTATCTGCGCGGCGAAACAGAAATAGCGCTTCCTGAAAAAAGACGCACGGCCGACAGAGGAAAACTCAAGATCCGTGGCGCATCAAAGTTCAATCTTGATAAGGTAAACGTGGACGTGCCGCTCCAAAAACTAGTCGCCATCACTGGCGTCTCCGGAAGCGGCAAATCGACATTTCTCTACGAAATATTGCATAGGAATCTTCAGGCGCGTTTCGACAAACGCTATCGCACAGCAAAGACGTACAACGCTGTGGAATTTACCGGCACAGAATACATCAACCGCTCCATCCTCATCGACCAGTCGCCGATCGGCAGGACTCCGAGATCGAATCCCGCTACTTACACCGGTGCGTGGACGCATATACGCGACATGTTTGCGATGAGCGAGGAATCGCGTGCGCGAGGCTGGGGACCGGGGCGATTTTCTTTCAACGTAAAAGGTGGTCGTTGCGAAGCGTGCCAGGGCAATGGGCTTGTCGCGGTTGAGATGCACTTTTTACCAACGGTGTATGTGACGTGCGACGTATGCAACGGAAAGCGATTTATGAAAGAAACGCTTGAAGTGAAGTACAAAAAGAAAAGTATTCACGACATACTTTCGATGACGGTAGAAGAGGGAATGGAATTTTTCGAAGATATTCCAGCTATTCACGACCGCCTCAAGACCTTGAGCGATGTGGGACTCAATTATCTGGAGCTCGGACAAAGCGCGACAACGCTCTCGGGTGGAGAAGCCCAACGCGTGAAAATCGCATCTGAGCTATATCGACCGCTCACGACGAAAACGATGTATCTTCTCGACGAGCCGACAGTTGGACTTCATTACGACGACGTGCAAAAACTCGTAGATATCTTGCAAACGCTCGTCGAGCGCGGGAACAGCGTTGTCGTTATCGAACACAATCTCGACGTTCTGAAGTGTGCCGATCACATAATCGACTTAGGGCCCGAAGGAGGCGCTGGGGGCGGCTCGATCGTCGCGCAAGGCACGCCGGAGGAAGTATCGCGGACCGATGGCTCGCATACGGGCTATTATCTGAAGCGGATTCTGAAGCGAAAAACCACTTCTCCACAGGTGAAAAAGAAATGAAGGACGGGCGTTGACCGCCCTTGCGCTCAGAGTACAATCGCCGCATGTTCGATCAGCTGAGAGACCCGATGTGGCTCATCAAGTCTCTCTTGATCTTCCTAGGCTACTTTGTGGCTGCAGAGCTCGCCTTTTCGTGGTATACGCCGCCAGCAATATTCCCTATAAGCTCCGGTATTGCGCTAGCGGGCGTCGTCTTAGGCGGCTTTTGGATGGCCCCCGCGATATTCATTGCGGGAATTACTGTCTATTTTCTGCACGATGCGCCGCTTCTCCTTGGGTTTGCAGTCGCATTCTCAAACACCCTTCAAGCGCTCATAGGTGCGTATGCATTGCAGCGTCTGCAGTTCGATCCCTTGCTGCGCCGTATGCGTGACATTTTTTCGCTTGCGGGTGTTGCAATCGTTGTGAGTATAGTGGTTCCCACCATCATGGCAATCGCTTTCGACATTAACGCGCGGCTCGGAGGCAATACCGTGCCTATCTCCTGGATTATCTATTGGATCGGGCATATGTGGACGCTTCTTATCATCGCGCCCTTTTTCATCAGATGGTTTGCGAAACCATTTTTTGTACGTACGCGCAATGAAGTTTTCGAAACTATTCTCGCTTTCGTGCTTCTGGGTGGCGTGAATTACCTTGTGTTCTTTTCGGAAACGCCGAGCGTCGGTGGCATTTCATTTGCGTATCTCCTCCTCATCCCGCTGTTTTGGATAGCACTCCGCATGAGTACGCGATTCCTGACACTTGCACTTGTTGTAATGAGCCTCTTCGCCTTCTTAGGTGTCGCATTCGGCCCTTCGGCCGCGACAACCGCAGCTGCGATAGGGCAACGCTTATTCCAGGTCGAGGTATTTCTTATCGTGTTTGCACTTATTTTCTATATTGTCGCTTCGATCGCGACAGAACGGCGTCACGCAGTCGAGGCGCTCCGCACGCAAGTACGAAAGCTCGAAGGTGCTTTGAACCGCATAAGCTCGGAAGATCTAGCGAAGACAGAATTTCTTTCTGTTCTCGCGCATGAGTTGAGAAACCCGCTCGCGCCTATTATGAGCGGCCTTGAACTGATACGTCTGAAAGGTGCGCGGACGCCAGAAGGCGGACGCATTATTGAAATGATGTCAGGCCGAGTACACGTAATGCGACGCCTTCTAGACGACCTGCTCGACGTATCGCGTATATCCAGAAAAAAACTACAACTCAAGAAAGAAGATGTGTATCTCCAGAAACTGCTCCGCGGATCGATCGCAGCGGTAAATGAGCTATCCATCCAGAAAACGCATCGCTGTGAACTCACGCTTCCAGCTGAACCGCTCCATATGGAGGGAGACCCGGTGCGCTTAGAGCAGATATTAGTAAATCTTTTGAAAAATGCAGTCAAGTTCACTCCTCCTGGTGGCAGCGTTCTTATACGTCTTGAACGCGAGAATGACATGGCAACAATTCGCATTCGCGATACTGGCATCGGCATCGACCCTGGCATGCTCGGGAGCATCTTCGAGCCTTTCGTGCAGGCTGATCCAGGCAAAGCAGAGCACGGTGGCACGGGCTTAGGTATCGGGCTTGCGCTCACGAAAATGCTGGTGGAAATGCATGGCGGCACTATCGAAGCCAAAAGCGAAGGTATTGGCCGCGGTAGCGAATTTGTTGTCCGATTTCTACTCTTGCACGACATTGCCAAAAAAATACCGGAAGCTCCAGCGCAGGAATCTGTCGCACGGGCGAAACGCTCTCCATCTAAGGTCCTCGTCGTAGACGACAACATATACGCGGCAGAAGGAATGGGGAGGCTATTGGAGCATCGAGGACATCGCACTGACATGGCGTTCTCTGGCATGGATGCCATTACCCGGGCAAAAGTCTTCCAGCCAGACGTAATATTACTTGATATTGGACTGCCCGACATGAGCGGATATGAGGTGGCGCGGGTACTTCGGAGCGCGGATAACTACAGCGGCAAACTCATCGCGCTTACCGGGTATGGGCAAGAAGAGGATAAAAATCGCGCGTATGACGCAGGCTTTGACTACCACCTCACCAAGCCAGTTTCAGTAAACGATGTCGAAGCTGTCTTGAATCGCTAAGATTTCGGGTTGGTATACTCATTCCACGACTTTGTCTTAAGGCCGTTACCTTTCTGCTCCTGGAGTGCCACGATGAAGCTTTCTGCGAGCTGGCGATTGGTGATAAGCGGGATGTTCATATCGGTTGCTTTGCGGCGGATTAAAAAGCCGTCGGTATTCTCGCGCTCGAAGGCGCGTGTGGGGATGTTGATAATGAGGTCTACCTTTGCGTTCTCGATAAGCGAGTGCACGTTGGGCTCGCGTTTGGAGCTAATCTTCCAGACCTTGGTGCACGAAATGTCATTTGTCTCGAGAAAGTCTGCTGTGTGCTCGGTCGCAAATATTTTGAAGCCCATATCCCGAAGCGTTTGCATGGAAGGCAGGAGTTTGAGCTTATTCTCTTCCTTACCGAGGGACACAAGCACGTTCTTTTTGGGGAGCCTGAATCCTGCTGCAAGCATTGATTTCAGAAGTGCTTCCGCGTAGGAGTCACCAAAGCAGGCCACCTCGCCCGTGGAAGCCATTTCGACAGACGAGCGGGGGTCGGCGCCTTTGATGCGCGTGAAAGAAAACTGTGGCGACTTTACGGCCACATGATCGAGCTCCAGCGTGCGATAGCGCTCGGTGATCCTCTCGCCAAGCATCGCGCGCACCGCGAGGCGTATGAAGTTGTGTCCTGTAACTTTGGATACGAAGGGGAAGGAACGAGAAGCGCGCACGTTACATTCAATCACCTGGAGCCGGTTCTCCTTGGCAATGAATTGGATGTTGAAAGGACCGGTGATCTTGAGCTCTTTGAGGATGGCTTTCGTGATCTCCTTTGCGCGGCGTACCGTCTCGAGATACGTGCGTTGCGGGGGCAAAACGAGTGTTGCGTCTCCCGAGTGCGTTCCCGCATTTTCTACGTGCTCGGTGATGGCGTAGATCAGAAGGCGGCCCTTTTGTGCCACACCGTCTATCTCTATTTCGCGCGCGTTCTCGATAAATTTCGAGATGACGATCGGGTGATCCGGCGAGACGTCGACTGCGCGTTTCAAAAATTTGAGGAGAGACGCCGTGTCTGTCGCAACACTCATCGCGGCTCCCGAGAGCACGTAGGAAGGACGTACCAAGACGGGATAGCCTATCTTTTCTGCCGCCTTGGCTGCTGCGCGCACTGTGGTCAATTCCGCCCACTCCGGCTGGTCTACATGCAGCGTGTCGAGGAGTTTCGAAAACACGTGTCTGTCTTCTGCGCGATCGATGTCGTCGGGGTCTGTGCCCAATACGTTGACGCCAGCGCGCTTCAGGGGAAGCGCGAGGTTGTTGGGGATCTGGCCGCCAGTTGAGACCACCACACCGCGCGGCTTTTCGAATTCGACGATATCCAGGACGCGCTCTAGCGAAAGTTCATCGAAGTAAAGCTTGTCCGACATGTCATAATCGGTCGAAACGGTCTCGGGGTTGGAGTTGATCATGACGGTCTCAAAGCCATTGTCCTCGAGTGTTGCGAGAGCCTGCACACCCGACCAATCGAATTCCACGGATGAGCCTATGGAGTACGGTCCGCTGCCCAAAACTAGGGCGCTTTTCGCTTTCCCCGGCGCGATGTCGTGTCTGTCGCCGTGATAGGTGAGGTAGAGATAATTGGTCTTGGCAGGGAACTCTCCGGCGAGCGTGTCGATTTGTTTGGCAACTGGAAGCACACGCATTTTCTTGCGAAGCGCTCTCATTTTGGTCTGAGTCGTACCTTTAAGAGTCGCGATCTGGCGGTCGGAGAATCCGGCGCGTTTAGCCTCGAGCAAGCGCTCACGGGTGAGTGTATTGCGCTTGAGCGACTTTTCTATGGTCACGATATTTTTCATCTTCTCCAAGAACCACGGATCAATGTTGGAAAGTTTATGGATCTTTTCTACCGACACGTTGCGACGAAGCGCTTCGGCGAGCGCGAAGATGCGCCTGGTGGTCGGGTCTTTTATCTGTTCCAAATAATCTTCTATCTCAAAGGTACGGCCACGCTGTGCCGTAAAGCCGTCTGCGCCGATATTCACCATACGAAGTGCCTTCTGTAAGACCTCCTCGAAGCTTCGGCCTATCGCCATCACTTCACCGACACTTTTCATCTCTGTGCCTATCTTCGTCGCCGCGTTCTCAAACTTCGAGACGTCCCAGCGCGGCATCTTCAAGACCAGGTAGTCGAGTGCGGGCTCGAAGCAGGCGCTTGTCGTTTTCGTGATGGAATTCTTCAATTCCGGCAGGGTGTAGCCGAGCGCCAATTTTGCGGCGACAAAGGCTAAGGGATAGCCCGTTGCTTTGGAAGCGAGCGCGGAGGAGCGCGAAAGGCGAGCATTGACCTCGATGACGCGGTACTCGCCGGTTTTCGGGTGCAGCGCGTATTGAATGTTGCACTCGCCTACCACCCCGAGGTGTCGAATGGTCTTTATGGCGACCTCGCGAAGCATGTGATAGTCGGCATTGGTCAAGGTCTGCGACGGTGCGACGACGATGCTCTCTCCCGTGTGCACGCCCATCGGGTCGACGTTCTCCATGTTGCAGACCGTGATGCAGTTGTCCGCGCGGTCGCGTACCACCTCGTACTCCACCTCTTTCCATCCGACGAGACTTTCTTCTACCAGCACTTGCGGCGCGACCGCAAAGACCTCGGTAAGTTTTTTCTTCAGCTCGTCCTTACTCTTTACGACACCTGACCCCAAGCCTCCGAGGGCGAAACCGGAGCGCACCATGAGGGGGTAGCCGATTTCCTCACCCGCTTTCAAAGCTTCGGCGACATTTTTCGTCGCAAAGCTTCTCGCGGTATGTACACCTATCTCATCGAGACGTTTTATAAAAAGGTCGCGGTCTTCTGTGTCGCGAATGGTAGAGACCGGTGTCCCCAGCACTTTTACGTTGTGCTTCTTCAAAACACCGCGTGCTTCAAGCTCGAGCCCGAGGTTTAGTGCGGTCTGCCCGCCGAAGCCCAAGAGTATCGCATCGGGCTTTTCTTTTTTGATGACCTGGGTGGCAAAGTGCTCCGTGAGTGGGAGAAAGTAAACGGTGTCGGCGAGTTTTTCGCCCGCCTCGCCTCGGCTTCCCTCGGCAAGTCGAGGCGGGTCAGTTTGCACTGTTGCGATGTTGGGGTTTATCAAAACCACCGAGATGCCTTCTTCTTTCAAGGCCTTGATCGCCTGCGAGCCGGAGTAGTCAAACTCTCCAGCCTGGCCGATCTTCAGCCCTCCGCTTCCGAGTATCAGTACTTTTTTTAGCTTTTTCATATTCATTTCTTGAGGCTTGCGACGAACTCGTCGAAAATCCACGCGGTGTCGGTAGGACCGGGGCAGGCTTCAGGATGGAACTGCACGCTCCGCCAAGGTTTCGTTTTGTGGCGGATGCCTTCGTTGGAGCCGTCGTTCGCATTGGTGAACCATTCCTCCCAGCCGGAAGGTAGCGTCTTGCCGTCGACGGCGAAGCCGTGGTTTTGCGAAGTGATGTAGCAGCGCTTACTCGTGGCTTCGATACATGGCTGATTCTGCGAGCGATGACCGTACTTGAGCTTGTATGTCTTTGCTCCCGCGGCGAGTGCCAAAAGCTGATTGCCCAAACAGATGCCGAGGATGGGCTTATTCTTTTTCATCGTCTTTCGGATGTTTTCAATCGTTGCGGTGCATATCGTTGGGTCACCGGGGCCGTTAGAGATAAAAAGGCCGTCGTATTTTTCCTTCGAGAAGTCGTAGTCCCACGGCACGCGCACTACGGTGGCACCGCGCGCGACGAGCGAGCGGATAATATTCTCTTTCATTCCGCAGTCGAGCGCGATTATCTTCGTGCGACCTCCTTTGTAGATTTGTTTCCTGCGGGGGCTGACCTGTGCCACAAGGTTGTCTTTGTTGGGATCGACGAACGTTCTCGGCTTTCCATTGGTCGTTATCGCACCGAGTATCACACCGTGCTCGCGTAGCTTCTTGGTGAGCGCGCGGGTGTCGACTCCTGTAATCGCCGGCACGCCGGATTCCTTGAGCCATGCGGCGAGCGATTGCTTGGCGGTGGCGTGTGAGTATTTTTCGGAATATTCCGATACGACGAGCCCAGCTATCTGCATCTTCGCTGATTCCCAGAGTTTTTTGTCGGGGACGCCGTAGTTGCCGACAAGCGGATAGGTGAGGACGAGAATTTGTCCTGCAAAAGAGGGATCGGTAAAGGCTTCCGGGTAGCCCACCATTCCTGTCGCAAAGACCACTTCACCCGAAGCTGAAACGGGTGCCCCGAAGCTTTTGCCCTCCACCATCGTGCCGTCTTTGAGGTAGAGCTTCATATAAGAAAAGTCCGCCTGAGGGCGGATGGAATAGGGAGGTAAAAAAATACACCCTCGCGGGTGTTTTCCTTTTTAATAACCTTGTGGGTCATTAAAGCCAAAGCATATCAGCAGCCAATAGAAGTGTCAAATTGATTACTTTATTGAAAAGCAGAAGAAAGGCTGTTTTTTATAGATCTCTCCTTTCCGCTCCTACTCTTCACTGCTCTATTGAAAAACGGCTTATTTACGTACTTTTTGAAAGGTGATATTAATTAAGATTGTTAAATATTTATTTATTTTAGACCATAAATAAGCCATATAAATGTGATTTTAAATAATTAATTAACTTGTTTATTTTATATAAATTTAAGGTCGTAAATATAGGAAGGATTTATGAAAAGGATGCTTATTTGCTAAGGCTGAGAAAAATTCAGCTAAAATCAACTTTATTCATTGGCTTTGTAGCTAGAAATCAAAATCGGATCATCTCTCCTTTCCGCTCCTACTCTTCACTGCTCTATTGAAAAACGGCTTATTTACGTACTTTTTGAAAGGTGATATGCAGATAGTTGACTATTCGCATAGGGTATGATAGCTTCGACATATGACTAGCTCATCTGACTCGCTTCGGGAGTTAATTGATGATGAGGCGGCGTCCATAAACCGCGACCGCCTTCTCACACTCCTCAAGCCCTACGTGCGATTTAACTCATCAGGCTCTTTGAATTTTCTTCCGCAGTTTGGGAAATTGGACGGTCGTGCCAAAGTCCAAATCATTCTCGCTGCTTCTAAGGCTCGTTCGTTGTTGATGCCTGATAAATATCCAGACGGTCTAATTCCTAAGGAGATTCTCGACCTTGAGACCATGCCCGTTGGAACGGGCAAGTCTGCAATTAAAGACCTCAGCGATACGCATAAGATCCGAAAAGACGAGACTAGTGGTCGTTATATTATCCCGAACTTTCTCATCGATGAACTCGCGGATCGACTTGCGTCTAACTCAAAGAAACATGAATAACAACGCACGTATCGCAGCACTTGAAGATCGGGTCTCGCGTCTTGAAAGTCTTCTGCAGCCAAAGACGAGAGTATCAATTGTTCACGACTCCTCCGAGGCCTATGAAGGCCCGAGAGGCGGGATTCGCCTGTTAATGGACAAAGGATTCTTCAACGAGAAGAGGCCGCTCGGCGCTGTTCGTGCCGCGTTCGCGGAAAACGGCTATCACTATTCCCGCCAGTCGGTTCACGAAGCCCTCGCTTTTCTTTCAAAACCCACAGGACCGCTTGTCGCCCTCAAAGAAGGCGGAGTAAAGATTTACGTTAATCGTAAGTAAGTATCTATGGTAAATACACAAGTCAAAAACAAGTTAAAAGAAGCGGCTAAGCTTTTGAGCGAAGTTCTCACTGAGCTCGAAGGCACCACAACCGCAGTAAAATCTCGACTGACAGAGTCGGCGCCTAAATCACCCTCTAGTTTGCCTGAGCGTATCATTGCGCTACGGGATGCAGGTTTTTTTCGTGTGCCTAAAACAGCTGAGGAGGTTCATGCCGAGCTTCAAGATTCAGCGAAGGATACGTATTACCATTGCGAACCCGACCGCGTAGTAATGGCACTTCTACGACTCTTGAAGAGAGGGGAGCTACGTAAGGTTTCAAAGAAAGATGGTATAGAAGTGAAGAAGAAAATCGCTTATGTATGGTAAATCTTTCTGACGACATCGTGTCTTCCATCACTGATGGTTCGGTAAAGTTTCTGGTCGTTGCATATAAATGTGCCGACGAACGTATTGGCGAGTCTGTTTTAATCAGTGACATCAGTCGAAGCTGGCCGTCGCATCTTTTCGGGTCAAATTTCAGTCCCTCATTCTACCGTAAGGCGAGAAACAGCAAATGGGTAGTCTCTAACGGCGTTTCTCCCAGCTCATGCGTTGTTACGAAAAAGGGAGAAGATTATTTGAAAGGGCTGGGTTCTTCCGTAAGTAGTTCTTCGCCTCAACGTTCGGGGCAAGCCCCCTCGTTTATTAACGAGAAGCGATTAGACGAACTCCAGAAAATAACTTCCTTAGAGTTCGACTTTGCTCGTCTCATTAAAATGTGCCAAGAAATTAATGATAATGCCGCGCACGAGAACTATATAGCAACTGCTCTACTTGTTCGCGCACTCCTGGATCACGTACCACCTCTATTCAAAATGAAATCTTTTTCCGAGGTTGCAAATAACTACGGTCCGAAGAGCTTTAGAGATTGTATGCAGCCACTTGAGAATTCTTCGCGCAAAATTGCTGACGGATATTTGCATACACAAATTCGCAAGAAAGAGAGTCTTCCGAACTGGACACAAGTAAATTTTACGCAAAACTTGGACATGCTCTTAGCTGAGATTGTTAGAGTTTCATAAAAGGATTTGTGTATACTCTCCGGCATGAGGGTTGAGGAACTCAAAAAATTCAAATTGCCGGATGAGCCGGGGGTCTATATATTCAAAAAAGAGAGGAACATTCTCTATATCGGCAAAGCCGCATCGCTTCGCGACCGCGTGCGGAGCTACTTTTCTAAAGACCTTGCGGAGACACGAGGCCAACACATGGTCGGGATGGTCGAGAGTGCAACATCGGTAGTGCATCAGACCACAGGCTCGGTACTCGAAGCCCTGATCCTCGAGGCCAACCTTATCAAGAATCATCTACCCCCTTTTAACATCGAACAAAAGGACAATAAGAGCTGGAATTACGTCGTCATTACCAAAGAAGAATTTCCACGAGTGCTACTCGTGCGCGGCCGCGAACTTTTCCAGAATTGGAAAGAATCGGACATCAAATATCAATTCGGCCCTTTCCCGCATGGCGGGCAACTACAGGATGCTCTGAAGATGGTGCGACGCATCTTTCCTTTTCGCGATTCCAAATGCACGCCCCGCTCGGGCAAGCCATGCTTCAACAGGCAGATCGGACTTTGTCCGGGAGTGTGCACAGGCGAGATGGACAGGCAAACATATGCGGAAACTATTCGGAACATCAAAGACCTCTTCTCAGCAAAGTTCAAAGGCTTGAAACTGCGCCTCGCGCG
>Ga0196981_1000333_pt1 | contig 18432 bp, 14 predicted proteins | sample S3_2013CmetaG_FD_155462 | JGI IMG/M metagenome (GOLD analysis project Ga0196981, IMG submission 155462) | Soil microbial communities from Anza Borrego desert, Southern California, United States - S3_20-13C | ecosystem: Environmental > Terrestrial > Soil > Desert | place: USA: California... | reverse complement strand
GCAAGCAGTTCGCCGAGGCTTGGTGTGGGCGGCGGGACGCCGAGGCCGAGGAAGTCGAGGCTGGTCAGCGCCAGGATCGCCGCGCTCATGCGGAACGGCAGGAAGGTGACGACGGGCGTCAGGCTGTTGGGCAGGACGTGACGCCAGATGATCTGGCGGTTGGACAGGCCGATGGCCCGCGCCGCCTGCACGTATTCGAGATTGCGGTTGCGCAGGAAATCGGCGCGGACATAGTCCGACAGGCCCATCCAGCCGAACAGCGACAGCAGGATCAGCAGCAGCGCGAAGCCGGGTTCGAAAATCGACGCAAAGATGATCAACAGGTAAAGCTCCGGCATCGATCCCCAGATTTCCATGAAACGCTGGAAGAAGAGGTCGGTCTTTCCGGCGAAATAGCCCTGGATCGCGCCTGTTATCACGCCGAGGATCACGCCCGTAATGGTCAGGGCAAGGCCGAACAGCACCGATACCCGGAAACCGTACAGCAGTCGCGCAAACACATCGCGGCCCCGGTCGTCGGTCCCGAGCCAGTTATCCGCGGAGGGAGGCGCCGGATTCGGCGATTTCGCGAAATAGTTCAGCGTGTTATAGCTGTAGCGGTTGATCGGATAGATCGCCCAGTTGCCGTCGCGCGTGAACTGTTCCTGGATGAAGGGATCGAGGTAATCGGCAGGCGTGTCGAAATCGCCGCCGAATACCCGTTCCGAATACGTCTGCACGATCGGGAACATGATCTGCCCGTTGTAGCGGACGGCGAGCGGCTTGTCGTTCGACACGACCTCGGCTACCAGGCTGATGCCGAACAGCACACAGAAAATGATCAGGCTCCAGTAGCCGCGCCGGTTCTGCTTGAAACGGAGCCAGATGCGCCGTCCCGGCGAGATGGATGGTGTCGTTGTTGTCATCGGTTCAGGCTTTCGAACTGCACGCGCGGATCCGCCCACACATAGCACAAATCACCCAGCAGCTTCACCACCAGGCCAATCAGCGTAAACAGGTAGAGCGTGCCCATAACCACCGGATAGTCGCGGCGCACGACCGATTCGTAGGACAGCAGGCCAAGCCCGTCCAGCGAGAACAGCGTTTCAATGAGAAGACTGCCAGCGAAGAACGCACCGATGAAAGCAGCCGGGAAACCGGTCACCAGCGGGATGAGCGCGTTGCGGAAAACATGCTTGTAGAGCACCGACTTCTCGCTCAGTCCCTTGGCGCGCGCAGTCAGCACGTATTGCTTGCGGATCTCCTCGAGGAAGGTATTCTTGGTCAGCATGGTCATGACGGCGAAGGATCCGGCGACCGATGCGGTGACGGGAAGCGTGATGTGCCATAGGTAATCGACGATTTTTCCGAAGAGGGAGAGGTGCTCCCAATTGTCGGAAGTCAGTCCTCGCAACGGAAACCACTGCACGAAGCTGCCGCCGCCGAACATCACCAGCAGGAAGACACCGAGCACAAAACCGGGAATCGAATATCCGATCAGCACCGCAATGCTGGTGGCGACGTCGAACCGCGACCCTTCGCGTACGGCCTTGGCAATGCCGAGCGGCAGCGATATGAGGTAAGTCAGGAAGAACGTCCACAGGCCGAGGCTGATCGATACCGGCAGCTTCGACTTCACCAGTCCCCACACATCCTTGTGGTGATAGAAGCTCTGACCGAGGTCGAAGGTGGCAAAGCCCTTGACCATCTGCCAGAAACGCTCCAGTGGCGGCTTGTCGAAACCGTACAGCGCCTGAATTTCCTTGACACGCTCCGCATCGACGCCTTGCCGGCCGCGATACTCGGAAGGCCCCCTCGTCGAGACCTCGCCCGCACCAGCCTGCCCTTTCAACTCCGACAGCATCTGCTCGACCGGGCCGCCCGGCACGAACTGGATGACGGCGAACGTGATCGCGATCACCCCGAACAGCGTCGGCAGCATCAGCAGCAGGCGTTTCCCGATATAAGCCCACAGGTTCATGGCTCAACCCTCATGATGATTTCCTAACGCGGTCCGGTTTCCCACCAGGTGGAGATAACATAGCCGTCGGCCTGGTAATACAGGGGGACGACCTTCGGGATGCCGAACCGGCTGCGATATGCAACGCGGTGTGTTCCCGAAAACCAGTGCGGCACGACGATATGCTTGTGCAGCAGGACGCGGTCCAGGGCACGCGAGGCCGTGACGAGGTCCTTCCAAGACGTCGCGGCGACCACAGCGGCGACAAGTTTGTCGACGGCCGGGTCCTTCAGGCCCCAGATGTTGCTTGAGCCCTTTTCATCGGCAGCCGACGAACTGTACATGTCGAACAATTCGTTGCCGGGGCTGGTGAATGCGCCGTGGTTGATGCTCGTCATTTCGAAATCGAACTCCTGCATTCGCCGCTGGATCAGCGCGTAGTCCGATGTGCGCTGGTTGACCTGTATCCCGAGTTTCTGCAGGTTGCGCACATACACGCTAATGATGCGTGACATCGCCCCCTGGTCATCGATGATTTCGAGCGTGAACGGCTCGCCCTTGGCATTACGCAGTGCTCCGTCCTTATACTCCCAGCCGGCTTCCTTGAACAAGGCTTTCGCCTGGACAAGATTGGCACGCAATGACGAGGGCGGGGTCGTGACCGGCTGCACGGGCGCGGGTCCGAACACCGCGGGGTCGAGCTGCGCGCGCAATGGTTCCAGCAATTTCAGTTCGTCGGGAGACGGCGTGCCGGTGGCGGCAAGCTCGCTGTTATTGAAGAAGGAATAGATGCGCTTGTACTGGTGATAGAACAACTGCCTGTTCATCCATTCGAAATCCATTGCCAGGTTCAGCGCCTTGCGTACGCGGATGTCCTGGAACTGCGGCTTGCGCAGGTTCATCATGAAGCCCTGCATGCCCGCGCCGTTCGAGTGCTTCAGCTCGCGCTTGATGATCTCGCCGCTCTCGAACTTCGGCCCGATGTAGGCGCGCGCCCAGTTCTTCGCGGAATACTCGACCACCACATCGAATTCGCCTGCCTTGAATGCTTCGAGCCGGGCGACATCGTCCTTGTAGAACTGGTAGTTGATCCGCGCGAAATTGAACATGCCGCGCCGCGACGGCACGCTGTCGCCCCAGTAGTTCGGATTGCGCCTGAAGCTGATCGAGCGTCCGATGTCGTATCGGTCGATCAGGTAGGGGCCGGTGGAAATCGGCGGTTCGAGCTGGATCTTGTCGAAGGAGGTGTTACTCCCCCACTTCCGCGAGAACACCGGCACGCCGCCCGCGATCAGGGGTAGCTCATGGTTGAGGGACTTGAAGTCGAACCGTACGGTGCGCTCGTCGACCACGACGCACTGCTTGATCTCGGCGAACGTGATCTTGTACGAAGGCGCCCCTTTGGAGACAAGGCTGTCGAACGAGTGCTTCACGTCCGCGGCGGTCACCGGATCGCCATTATTGAACCGCGCCTTCGGATTGAGGCGGAAGGTCATCGACATCCGGTCCGGCGCCAGCTGCATGTCCTCGGCCAGCAGGCCGTACATGGTGGCGACCTCGTCCGCCGAGCCGACGGCAAGCGTCTCGAACATCAGGTTGGAAACGCCGGCGGCGGATACGCCTTTCAGGGAGAACGGATTGAACTTGTCGAAACTGGTGCGCCGGTCGGGATTGGCGAGGAACAGTTCGCCGCCGCGGGGGGCATCCGGATTGACGTAGTCAAAATGCTTGAAACCCTCCGGATACTTCGGTGTCCCGTACAAGGAGAACGCATGGGCGGCCAATGCGCTTCCGCTGGCGGACACCAGGCTGACGAGCAGGATGGGTAAAAGGAATGTGCGCATGCGCCTCTATATATAGTGCACTCGGTGATTCAGGGCCGGGCTATTTTACCGAAAGGGACAACCAGGATTTCCAGTTCATCAAGATTTCCTTGCCCCTCGGTAAGGTGTGTGTGATCGTTTTAACATGCCAGACCACCAACACCGTTGATTTTTCCCAAGCGCGCAAAAGGTTGCCCTGTTCGTCAACCCAACCTACAATCTTGCCCAGTCTGAAAAATTGAACCCCGAAAACCGCGAAAATACGCGCGTTTCCGGTGATTCTTGACCGCGAAACGGTGGTCTATACCCGTATCGCGATAAAATACGCACCAAATTTTCTGGAGTCGTTCATGGCATTCCTGCAAGGCAAAAAAATTCTGATCACCGGACTCCTGTCCAACCGTTCCATCGCCTACGGCATTGCCCAGGCTTGCAAGCGCGAGGGTGCAGAACTGGCATTCACCTATGTGGGCGAACGCTTCAAGGACCGCATCACCGAGTTTGCCAAGGAATTCGACAGCGAGCTGGTGTTCGACTGCGACGTGTCCAGCGATGAGCAGATCAACGCAACCTTCGCCGATCTCGCCAAGTCCTGGGACCACCTCGACGGCCTGGTGCACTCGATCGGCTTCGCCCCGCGCGAAGCAATCACTGGAGATTTCCTAGATGGTTTGTCGCGGGAATCGTTCCGTATCGCACATGACATTTCGTCGTACAGCTTCCCCGCGATGGCGAAGGCGGCCTTGCCGATGCTGCGTCCGAACTCCTCGCTGATTACCCTGACCTACATGGGCTCGACCCGCGCCACGCCTAACTACAATACGATGGGCCTGGCAAAGGCGTCACTCGAGGCGAGTGTTCGTTACCTGGCGGAATCGCTCGGCCCGAAGGGCATCCGCGTGAACGGCATTTCGGCCGGTCCGATCAAGACGCTCGCTGCCAGCGGCATCAAGGATTTCGGCAAGCTCCTGGGCATCGTCGCCGCGCATGCGCCCCTGCGCCGCAACATCACGATTGAAGATGTCGGCAATACCGCTGCCTTCCTGCTGTCGGATCTCGCATCGGGCATCACCAGCGAGATTACCTATGTCGACGGCGGCTTCTCGCACGTGATGTACGCCCCGGAAGAGTAATACCGGAGCGGGGCGGGCCAGCCCGCCCCTTCGGAAAATAAGCCGACGGCGATTTCAAATACTCTGTATAATTCGCCGCTGTGCATTGCAGCATGATGTACCTCGCAGCATCGCAACCCTTTAGCAATAAACGATAAAGCATCCCGCCTCTTGGTGTCGCTCTAGATAGACACCGTCCCGGCGCAAAGCTTTGTGCCGAAATTTCTCAGAAAAATTCTCAGTTGTTTCGTTGGTTGGCGTTGCCTTTTCAATACGTTCGCGTACGCGTCATGAACGTGGTCGCGGCGTTGTAATTCAAGAAAGAAACACAATGACATTTGAAACACTCGGCCTGCACTCGTCCATCCTCAAGGCATTGACGGAAGCCGGCTACACCAAACCGACTCCCGTCCAGGAGCAGGCAGTTCCCGCGGCCCTGCAAGGCCGCGACCTGATGGTTTCCTCGCAAACCGGTTCCGGCAAGACCGCGGCATTCATGCTGCCGGCGCTGAACAAGTTTGCCCTCGCCGAACAATCGGCCCAGCCCGGCCTGAAGACGCCGAACCAGGAGCGCCAGTCCGTCCGTGCACGCGGCGAGCGTCCCCGTTTCCAGCCGGCGCAGCCGAAAATGCTGGTCCTGACCCCGACACGCGAACTGGCGCTGCAGGTCACCACTGCGACGACAAAGTACGGCACCTACGTGCGCCGCGTGCGCGCCGTGTCGATCCTGGGCGGCATGCCGTATCCGAAACAAATGCAATTGCTGGCCAAGAATCCGGAAATCCTGGTTGCGACCCCGGGCCGCCTGATCGACCACATGGAGTCGGGCAAGATCGACTTTTCGCAATTGGAGATTCTGGTGCTGGACGAAGCAGACCGCATGCTGGACATGGGCTTCATCGAAGACATCGAGAAGATCGTTGCAGCGACCCCGGAAAGCCGTCAGACGATGCTGTTCTCCGCGACACTCGACGGCGTCGTTGGCAACATGGCCAAGCGCATCACCCGTGATCCGCTGGTGATCCAGATCGCCAGCGCCGCGAGCCGCCACGAGAACATCCAGCAGCGCGTGCACTTTGTCGACGACCTGTCGCACAAGAATCGCCTGCTCGACCACCTGCTGCGCGATGCGTCCCTCGACCAGGCCGTCGTCTTCACTGCGACCAAGCGTGACGCCGACACCATCGCCGATCGCTTGAACATCGCTGGTTTCGCAGCCGCTGCATTGCACGGTGACATGCACCAGGGTGCCCGTAACCGCACGCTTGATGCGCTGCGCCGCGGCCAGGTGCGCGTTCTGGTGGCGACCGACGTTGCCGCACGCGGCATCGACGTGCCGGGCATCACGCACGTCGTTAACTACGACCTGCCGAAGTTCCCGGAAGACTACGTACACCGCATCGGCCGCACCGGTCGCGCCGGTCGCAATGGCCTCGCGATTTCGCTGGTGAACCATGCGGAAAACATCAACATCAAGCGTATCGAACGCTTCACCAAGCAATTGATCCCGGTCGATGTGATCGAAGGCTATGAGCCGAAAAAGACGGCGTCGGCACCGCGCACCGCGCGTAAGCCGGGCGGCTGGAAGCCGGGCGACAGCCGCGGTGGCAAGCCGGGTCAGCGCAGCTTCAGCAAGCCGGGCGCGCCGCGCAAGGATGGCGGTTACAACAAGGGTTCGCATTTCGGCGACAACGGCGGCGGACGCCGTTCCTACGGCGATCGCTGATCCGCACCTGCCTCAGCAAAACGGCCACTTCGGTGGCCGTTTTTTTTATAGCGCACAGGTCCGGAAACCGATGAACATGTCGTCCCGCTCGGGCAGGCAGAAGTTGCGGAACTTCGGCGAACGCAGGCGCAGGCGGGTGGCGAACGATGCCCCGCGTACTGCCTGATGGGTCATGAAGGCGGATTGCGAATACTCGCGGTAGGCGTCAGGAGCAAATCCCGGATAGGGCTCGAAGGGCGTGCAGGTCCACTCCCACAGGTCTCCCCAGCGCAAGGCCGCATGCCCGGACTGTGCGGCATACTCCCACTCCGCCTCGGTCGGCAGACGCCGTCCCGCCCACATGCAATACGCCTGCGCTTCGTAGAGGCTCAGGTGGCGCACCGGCTCGTCAGGCGACAAGGTGACTTGCGCGCCGAAACGCATGCAGCGCCAGCGCCGGCTTTCGCGTATCCAGTCCCGCGGCGCAGAGCGCTCGCTGGCCATCAGCCATGCGCGTCCCGCATTGCTCCAGAACTGCGGTTTCTGATAGCCCCCGTCGTCGACGAACTCTCCAAACTGCGCGTTCGACACCAGCGTCGAATCCATGTCGAATGCCGGCACATGGCAGGGGTATGACCATTTCTCGTTGTCGAACACGAAGGTGCTGTCGGGCTTGCTGCCGAGTTCTATCGTACCGCCCGGAAAACGGATCTCGCCTTGCGCCCAGGACGGCAAGTCACGCTGCGCCAGCTGCTGCGGCGCGGGAATGCCGAAAGTCTGCAGGCCCTGGGCGAGCGCTTCCCCGCGCATATCCTCGTATGCAAGCGCAAGCCGGTAGGGATAGAGCGCCGCCGGGTCGTTCCTGTTTCGGCCGAGCTTGTCGAGCACGCGGTCGAGCACCTCGTGGCAATACGTCTTCAGCGCACCCGTGCTTGGCAATTCCAGCGACCAGCGTGCGTCGTGTCCTACCGTGTTCGGATTGAACCACGCGTCGCCCTTCGTCAGCAGCGACCCGCGCTTCGCCGAGGCAGGATCGCTGGAAGACGCATCACGCAGGACGTTCCACTCCGCGAACCAGGCGATATGCCCGAGTTCCCACAATGGCGGATTGATGGTGGGCAGTACGGGTATGCGGCCTGCGACATCGAGTCCTTCTGCCGCATAGCATTCGAACAGAGCCAACGTGTACGCGCGCGCATCCTGCAAGGCGCCGGCAATTTCGTTCGGCGTGGCGGTGCGAAAAGAAAAATTCATCGTGATTTTGGTCGTATACGTGGCTGCCCGGCTCTTCATTATCGATGCCCTCGATGCAAATGCCAATGTCGAAGGAATTCGTCGAGTGCGCATTTGTGCTACTTTTGAAAGTTATTCTTATCTCCGCAGCAAAGGACCAACATGAGCATCGCCGTCAGGCAAGCCGCATTGTCGGATGCCGACATCATTGCCCCGCTTTTCGACCAGTATCGCCAGTTTTACCGACAGGAATCGCACTTGGCGCTGGCGCGCGCGTTCATTGTTGAACGCCTCGCCAGGCACGAATCCGTGATCTTTCTTGCGGAAAATACCTCACATGAGGCCGTCGGGTTCACGCAGCTCTTTCCGTCATTTACCTCTGTCGGTGTGGGACGCATCTGGGTGCTCAATGATTTGTATGTGGTGCCAGCCGCGCGTCGGCACGGTGTCGGAAGCATCTTGCTGGAAACGGCGCGTGCCCATGCAGCCGCGACCGGCTGCAAGCGCATCGAACTGTCCACCGCGCACGACAATCCTGCCCGGAAACTGTACGAATCGCACGGCTACACGACGGACGACGGCTTCATTCACTACAGCCTGCCCCTAGGCTGAGTTATAGGGATTTTGCCAGGCGGATGCCCGAGAACTGCCAGCGGGCGGACGACGGAAAGAAGTTGCGGTAGGTCACGCGCGCATGGCCAGCCGGGGTGGCGCAGGATGAGCCGCGCAGTACGTACTGGTTCGACATGAACTTGCCGTTGTACTCGCCGATCGCCCCGCTTGCCGCCTGATAGCCGGGGTATGGAGCGTAACTGCTGAGGGTCCACTGCCATGCGGCGCCGAAGAGTTCGCACAGTCCCCTCGCCTGCTCGCGTGGCGAGGACATCGGGTGCAGCGCGGTGGATCCGAATGAAGACGCGCCCAGTGCCGCATGCTCCCACTCCGCCTCCGTCGGCAATCGTGCGCTGCTCCAGCGCGCAAAGGCATCGGCTTCAAAGAATGACACATGGGTGACCGGCCTGTGCGGATCGAGCGGGTGCAATCCGTGCAGTGTGAATTCCTTCCATCCCCCCTTTTCCCGCCGCCAGTACAAGGGATGTGCGAGCCGGTTCGCCTGTACCCAGTCCCATCCTTCAGACAGCCAGAGCGAGGGCGTGTCGTAACCGCCGTCTTCGACGAACGCGAGGTACTCGCGGTTGTTGGTCAACCGCGAAGCCAGTGCATAGGCCTCGACAAACTGCCGATGACGCGGCGTCTCGTTGTCAAAGCAGACTCCGTCGCCGACGTGGCCGATGCCGACCAGTGCGGCCTCCAGTTCCACCCATCCAAGCGGCGCTGAAACAGGCGCCGGTTTGAACGGTGATGTCGAATACGCCGGAAACAACGGATTCAACGACAGCATGTGCTTGACGTCGGTGAGCATCAGTTCCTGGTGCTGCTGCTCGTGCTGCAATCCTGTTTCCACGAGCGCCAGCAGGTCGGCGGTGAGCGCCTGTTCCGACAGCAATGCGCAAAGCCGTTCATCGACATTGTGCCGGTACGCCGCAATGTCACGCAGCGGAGGCCGCGTGAGCATGCCGCGTTGCGGCCGGGGGTGCTTGTCGCCCACGCCGTTGTAATACGAATTGAAGAGGACGCGGAAAGCAGGATGGAAGGGCTTGAACCGGGGTTCGTGGCGCTCGAGGATGAACGTCTCGAAGAACCAGGTGGTATGCGCCATATGCCACTTGATGGGACTGGCGTCGGGCATCGACTGCACACAGCAGTCCTCCTCCGAGAGCGGGTCGGCCAGTGCCAACGTGTGCTTGCGCACCTCACGGTAGCGCGCCCCGATCGTATCGACATTCATCGTCAGGCTCCGTCACAGTGCGCGCGCATGGCACACCATGAACCATTCGCGCTCGTCGGTCCACGTGCGCACCGCGCCGAAGCCGGCCCGTTCCAGCATTTGCAGGAAGCCATGGCGCGAGTACTTGTAACTATTCTCGGTATGGATGCGCTCGCCCTGGCCGAAATGCCGCATGCCGCCACGCCAGTGGACAGTCACGCTGCGGCGTGCCTCGAGATGCATTTCGATACGGCCCAGGTCTTCATTGAAGAAGCCCCGATGACGCCAGTCGGCCACGTCGAAGTCGGCATCGACGAGCGTGTTCAGGTGGCGCAGCATGTTGAGATTGAATGCCGCGGTGACGCCAATGGCGTCGTCGTAGGCCGCGTCAAGCACGGACTTGTCCTTCACCAAGTCGACACCGATCAGCAAACCGCCGTCGCGGCCGCAGGCGTCGCGGATCTGGCCGAGCAGTCCGGCCGCTTCGTCCGGCGAGAAATTGCCGATCGATGAACCGGGATAAAAAAACAAGCGCTTCTCCCGGCGCACAGCCTCCGGCAGTTCCAGCGCATGCGAGAAGTCCATGCCGATTCCGGTCATGCGGATCATCGGGTAACGCTGGCGCAGGCGCTCGACCGCATCGCGCAGGAAGTCCACGGAAATGTCGATCGGCACGTACTGCGCCGGTTGCAACGCATGAAACAGCCCCTCGGCCTTCGCGCAATTGCCTGCCCCAAGGTCGATGAAAGTGGCACCGCGCCCGGTCGAACGCGCGATCTCGGCAAGATGGCGGCTGAAAATGCTGCCTTCGGTCCGCGTCGGATAATACTCGGGCAGCTCGCAGATGGCTTCGAACAGCTTCGATCCCAATGCGTCGTACAGGTACTTGGCCGCAATCGTCGCTACCGGCGCATTCAACCCCCTGTTCAGCTCCACCCGGGTCGCCTCCGGGTCAGCACGATACAACTGCAAGAAGTGAGGCTGGTCGGAATGGGGAAGGGACGCCATGGGTTCGCTCGAGCAAGCTTGCCTAAATGCCAGATTAGGCGGTGTGCAATGAAGGGCAAGGTTTTTCGTTATCATATTTGTCGGACTCCCAAGGGCATTGAGGCGACACAAGCAAGGTTTCGTATTTGCTGATGTCGAAACCGCATGACATTCCTTACTGTTGCCGCACACGTTGCCCGTGGAGTAACAATCCTTCTTACCCGCCATCCAGAATCCAGAATGCTCATCCTGCGGGACATCACCAAATCATATGCAAGTGGAAGGCAGGTGCTCGCGGGCCTCGATTACACGCTCGAAGCGGGCGAATACGTTGCTGTCATGGGCGAATCGGGCGTCGGCAAGTCAACCCTGCTGAACCTGATCGCGGGCCTTGATGTTCCCGACTCCGGCGAAATCCTGATCGACGACGTGGCAATGACCGCACTGGATGACGATGCGGCAACGCGGCTGCGTCGTGAGAAGTTCGGATTCGTGTTCCAGGCCTTCCATGTGCTGCCGCACCTGACGGTCATGCAGAACGTCGCCCTGCCATTGATGCTGAACAAGTCCAGCCTCGCACGCGCATCCGAGATGCTTGATGCGGTGGGACTGGGTGACCGTGGCAATGACTACCCACGGCAACTTTCCGGTGGTGAAATGCAGCGCGTTGCAATTGCGCGTGCACTGGTGCATCGTCCGAAACTGCTGCTGGCGGACGAGCCCACCGGCAATCTCGATCCCGACACCGCGCACGAGGTCCTGCTGCTGCTGCGCAAGGAAATCAAGGACAACGGCGCGTCGGGGATCATCGTCACGCATTCGCATGCCGCCGCCGCCACTGCGGACCGTGTGCTGGTCCTGACCCGCGATGGCTTGCAACCGGCATGAACACGGGATCGATCACACGACTGCGACGTTGGCTCACTCTCGGGGAATGGCGTGCCCATCCCGTACGCGCCCTGGTCGCGGCCGCGGCCATCGCCCTCGGCGTCGCGCTTGGCTTCGCGATTCATCTGATCAACGCCGCAGCTTATAACGAATTTTCCGCAGCAGTGAAAAGCCTGTCCGGGCAAGCGGACCTGCAGGTGCGCGGCACGCAGCCTACGTTCGACGAAGCGGTCTATGAAGCACTCGTGCAACGCAAGGAAATCGTCGTCGCCAGTCCGGTCCTTGAAGTGGATGCAGCGGTGCCCGGGCGGCAAGGATCGCTGAAAGTCCTCGGCATCGACGTCTTCCAGGCAGGCGTCATCGTGCCTGATCTCATTGGCGTGCCGGCGGATGACCGCGCCTTCGATACGCTCGCAGACGACGCGATTTTCCTCTCCCCTGCCGCGATGGAGTGGCTAAAGGTCAGGCAAGGCGACATGCTCCAGCTGCAGGCGGGCACCCGCGTCGTGAACCTGCGGGTTGCAGGCGGGCTGATGCGGGCCCGTGCCGGACAACGGCTCGCCGTGATGGACATCGGCGCCGCGCAATGGCGCTTTAACCTGCTCGGCCGGCTTTCCCACGTCGAGGTAAAACTGGAATCGGGCATTACCAGGGGCGCATTCAGGGCGGCACTCGAGAAGTCGTTGCCTGCAGGGCTGATCGTTACGGAAACGGAAGACCAGGAAGCGCGTACAGCAAACATGTCGCGTGCCTACCGCGTCAACCTCAACATGCTGGCGCTGGTGGCCCTGTTCACCGGCGCATTCCTGGTCTTTTCGACGCAGGCGCTGTCCGTACTGCGCCGCCGCAGCCAGATCGCGCTACTGCGCGTCAGCGGGATGACGCGCCGGGAAGTGCTGATGCACATCCTCCTGGAAGGAACCGTGCTGGGTGTGGCAGGGTCCGTCGCCGGACTCGCCGGGGGCTATGCAATTGCAGGCCTTGCACTTCGCCAGTTCGGCGGTGACCTTGGCGGGGGATACTTTCCCGGCGTACAGCCCACGGTGCAATTTTCGCTTCCGGCCGCGGTGGCATTCTTCCTGCTCGGCACCGTCGCCGGCCTGCTCGGCTGTGCCAGCCCGGCATGGGAAGCGGCAAGGGCGCGGCCCGCCCAAGCACTCAAATCCGGCAGCGAAGACGTGGCACTGTCCCGTCTTTCCACACCGTGGCCGTCGCTGGCCGCCCTTGCAGCGGGAGGAGCAATGTCGCAGTTGCCGCCGGTTTTCGAATTGCCCGTGTTCGGCTACCTCTCCATTGCGCTGCTGCTGATCGGCGGAATCGGTCTGATGCCGCGAGTCGCGGCGATGGTATTTTCCTTCCTGTCGCGCGCCGTAATCCGGCCCGGCACGAGCGCCGTCGCGGCACTCGCGCTCGGCCGTCTCGCCAACGCACCCAACCAGGCTTCGATTGCCCTCGGCGGTGTTCTCTCGAGCTTCAGCCTGATGGTGGCAATGGCAATCATGGTGGCCAGCTTCCGCGTGTCGGTGGATGACTGGCTGTCGCAGGTACTGTCAGCGGACTTGTACGTGAGCGCGGCCTTCGGGGGCAATACCGGCGCCTTCTCCGCCGCCGAGCAGGAGGCGATAGCGAGGGCCCCCGGCGTTAAGCGTGCCGACTTCCTGCGTGTGACACAACTGGTACTCGACCCGGCGCGCCCCTCGGTTGCCTTGCTCGCACGTCCGATCGACGCTGCCGATCCCGCGCGCACCCTACCACTGGTTGGCGACTCGGTACCGCCCTCGGACATTCCTGCCGACGCAGCGCCGGTGTGGGTGTCGGAGGCGATGACCGACCTGTACGGGTTCCATCCCGGCGAGCGCCACCGCCTGCCAATCGCCGGGCAATTGCGCGAGGTCTTCGTGGCGGGCATCTGGCGTGACTATGCGCGCCAATCGGGCGCGATTCAGATGCGGCTGGCAGATTACCGGCAGCTGACCGGTGACAGTGAGGTCAACGACGCGGCGCTCTGGCTAAATGAAGGGACTACCGCCTCCCAGGTCATTGAAGCCATCCGGCGCCTGCCGTTCAGCGAGGCGCTGGAATTCTCCGAACCCGCCGAGATCCGCGCCCTCAGCCTGCGCATCTTCGATCGCAGCTTTGCCGTCACCTACCTGCTCGAAGCCGTGGCAATCGTCATCGGCCTGTTCGGCGTGGCGGCAACGTTTTCCGCGCAAACACTGGCGCGCGCCAAAGAGTTCGGCATGCTCCGCCACGTCGGCGTCATGCGCCGCCAGATCCTCGCGATGCTGGCGGCGGAAGGCAGCCTGCTTACGCTGCTGGGGATCATCGTCGGGTTCCTGCTCGGCAGCGCGATCAGCCTGATCCTCGTGTTCGTGGTGAATCCGCAGTCCTTCCACTGGACCATGCAATTGCACATGCCCTGGGGCATACTGGTTTCGGTCGCGTCGCTGCTGCTGGTGTCGGCAGCGCTGACCGCGCTTGCATCGGGGCGGTACGCTGTCTCCGGCGACGCAGTCCGCGCAGTCAGGGAGGATTGGTAATGCTTGCGCGTGTCCTTTGCATGTTGGCGTTTTTTGCTTTCGCACTTCCCGCGTCTGCCGCGCCGCCGCAACTCTCCACCGTCGTCCCTGGAAAATCCCTCACGCTGCCGCAGGACTTCGGGGCACATCCCGATTTCCGTACCGAATGGTGGTACGTCACCGGGTGGGTCGAAACGCCGGATGGCAAACCGCTTGGTTTCCAGATCACCTTCTTCCGCTCTGCGACCGATCATGACGCGGACAATCCCAGCCGCTTCGCCCCCAAGCAACTCATCATCGCGCACGCCGCCCTGTCCGATCCGGCGGTGGGGAAACTGCTGCATGAACAGAAAAGCGCGCGTGAGGGATTCGGGCGCGCCTACGCAAGAACAGGCAACACCGACATCACGCTCGATACTTGGCGGTTCGTACGTGAAGCGAACGGCAGCTATCGGGCCAGCCTACCCGGCAGAGATTTCACGCTCGACCTGGTGCTCACGCCGACCCAGCCGCCGATGCTGCAAGGCGAAAACGGATTTTCCCGGAAGGGGCCGAAACCGGAACAGGCCAGCTACTACTACAGCGAACCGCAACTGAAGGTGGAAGGCGCCGTGACACGATCGGGCAGCACGACGCGCGTCAACGGTACTGCGTGGCTGGACCATGAATGGTCGACCACGGTGCTCGATCCGGAGGCGGCAGGATGGGACTGGATCGGCGCCAACCTGGACGATGGCGCAGCCTTGATGGTTTTCCGCATCCGCATGAAGAATGGCGACGTGCTGTGGTCCCACGCGGCGTTGCGGGACAAGTCAGGCCGCACCACGCAGTTCGGGCCGGACCAGGTGGAATTCACTCCCGTGCGCACATGGCGCTCGCCGCGCACCGGTGCGAGCTACCCTGTCGCCGTCAAGGTGCGCACCGGTTCGATGACATGGGAGCTGGAGCCGCTGCAGGACGACCAGGAACTCGATTCGCGACAATCTACGGGTTCGGTATATTGGGAGGGGGCCGTGACCCTGCGGCGCGACGGACAGCGCGTCGGACGGGGCTACCTTGAACTGACGGGCTACGTGAAGCCGCTGAAACTATGAATCCCTCAAGAGAACAAAAAAGCAGCATCGCCACGCTCAAGGGGCTCCTGCCCTTCCTGGCGCCGTACCGGAAGCAGTTCATGCTGGCTGGCGTGGCCCTGCTCATTGCCGCCGGCGCCACGCTTACCATTCCCTATGCCTTCGGGCGCATGATCGATGCCGGGTTCGGCAGCGAGGGGTTGCAGGACAGCGCCCATATCGATGTGTACTTCCTCGCGTTGTTCGGTGTTGCCTGCGTGCTCGCGCTGGCCACCGCGGCGCGCTTCTACATGGTCTCCTGGCTCGGCGAACGTGTCACCGCCGACTTGCGCAGCGCCGTGTACGGCCATGTGGTCCTGCAAAGCCCGCAGTTCTTCGAAACCACACAGACCGGCGAAGTGCTGTCGCGTCTCACGACCGACACGACGCTGATCCAGACCCTGGTGGGGACAAGCGTCTCGCTCGCCCTGCGCAATACCCTGCTCTTCGCGGGCGGACTGGTGATGCTGTTCGTCACCAGCGTCAAGCTGTCTTCGATCATCATCGTGATGCTGGCGGTGGTGGTCATTCCGATCATCCTGTTCGGCCGGCGCGTGAGAAAGCTGTCGCGCGACTCGCAGGACCGTGTCGCGGACGCCTCCGCGCTCGCCGGCGAAATCCTCAACGCCATGCCGACGGTGCAAGCCTTCACGCAGGAAAGGAATGAATCGCGGCGCTTCGGCGGTTCTGTGGAGCGCGCCTTTCACACGGCCATGCAACGCATCCGCGCACGCTCGATGCTGACCGCACTGGCGATCCTGCTCGTGTTCGGCGCGATCGTGTTCGTGCTGTGGCTCGGCGCACATGCCGTCATCCAGGGCACGATGACGCGCGGCGAGCTCGGCCAGTTCATCCTGTACGCCTCGATCGTTGCCGGTGCAACCGGCGCGCTGTCGGAAGTCATCGGCGAGGCGCAGCGCGCGGCCGGAGCGGCGGAGCGGTTGCTCGAACTGCTCGTCGTGCGTTCGCCGATACAACCGCCTGCTGCGCCGCTTTCCTTGCCTGCCCGTACGGCAAACGGGGCGGCGCTTGCGCTGCGCGACGTGACCTTCCACTATCCCTCGCGTCCGCAGAACGCCTCGCTGTCCGAGGTCTCGATCGACATCCGTCCGGGCGAAACCGTGGCCGTCGTCGGCCCATCCGGCGCGGGCAAGACGACGCTGTTCCAGCTGCTGCTGCGTTTCTACGATCCGCAAAAGGGGCAGATCCTTCTCGACGGCGTGGACATCCGCCGGCTCGACCTGCACGCGCTGCGCGGCGCCATCGGCATCGTCCCGCAGGACACGGTGATCTTTTCGGCCGACGCGATGGAGAACATTCGGTACGGACGCCCGGATGCCAGCGACGAGGAAGTGGTGCAAGCGGCACGCCTGGCCGCGGCGCATGAATTCATCGAACGCCTACCCGACGGTTACCGTTCCTTCCTTGGCGAACGCGGCGTCCGCCTGTCCGGTGGCCAGCGACAGCGCATCGCAATCGCCCGCGCGCTGTTGAAGAATCCGCCCCTGCTGCTGCTTGACGAGGCGACAAGCGCGCTCGACGCGGAATCGGAACGCCTGGTGCAGGCCGCGCTCGAGGCGGCGATGGTCGGCCGGACAACGCTGGTCATCGCCCATCGACTGGCCACTGTACAGCGTGCGGACAGGATCATCGTGCTGGAGCATGGTCGCATTGTCGAAACGGGCACCCATGCATCGCTGGTCGCGCAAAACGGCCTGTACGCCAGCCTCGCCGCATTGCAATTCGGTCAACAATAATTCGGACAGGCGGGCTGTCGAATTCCATTAAAATACCCGGTTCCACCGAACAAGCAGAACCATGCGCCAATACCTCGACTTCATGCGCCATGTCTATGAACATGGCACCGAAAAAACCGACCGCACCGGCACCGGCACGCGCTCGGTCTTCGGCCACCAGATGCGTTTCAACCTGCAGGAAGGATTTCCGCTGCTGACCACCAAGAAGGTCCACGTGAAATCCATCATCCATGAACTGATCTGGTTCCTGGCAGGCTCGACCAATATCAAGTACCTGAAAGACAACGGCGTTTCGATCTGGGACGAATGGGCCGACCCGGAAGGCAACCTGGGCCCCATCTACGGTTACCAATGGCGCTCCTGGCCGACGCCGGACGGCAAGCACATCGACCAGATCGCGCAGGTGATGGACCAGATCCGGAACAATCCGGATTCGCGCCGCATGATCGTCTCGGCGTGGAACGTCGCCGACATCCCGCAGATGAAGCTGCCGCCCTGCCACGCCTTCTTCCAGTTTTACGTCGCGGACGGCAAGCTGTCCTGCCAGCTCTACCAGCGCAGCGCGGACATCTTCCTCGGCGTGCCGTTCAACATCGCCTCGTATGCACTGCTCACGCACATGATGGCCCAGCAGGCCGGTCTCGACGTCGGTGAATTCATCTGGACCGGCGGCGACTGCCACCTGTATTCCAACCATATGGAACAGGTGCAGGAGCAGCTCTCGCGCAGCACCTTCCCGCTGCCCAAGCTGGTCATCAAGCGCAAGCCGGATTCGATCTTCGACTACAAGTACGAGGACTTCGAGATCGTGGGCTACGAGAGCCATCCGGCAATCAAGGCACCGGTGGCCGTCTGATGCCGCACCTGACGCTCGTCGTCGCCATCGACGAAAAACGTGGCATCGGGATCGACAACAAGTTGCCCTGGCATCTGCCGGAGGACCTCGCGCACTTCAAACGTACAACGATGGGGCATCCGATCATCATGGGGCGCAAGACCTTCGATTCGATCGGACGCCCGCTCCCCAACCGCCGCAACATCGTCATTACCCGGAATGCCGAATGGAAGCGTGATGGTGTCGACGCGGTGTCGTCATTGGGAGTCGCGCTGGCGCTCGTCGGCGATACGCCCTCCTGCATCATCGGCGGCGGACAGATCTTTGCGGAGGCGCTTCCCATCGCCAACCGCATGGTGGTGACCGAGATCGGCAAGACCTTCGAGTGCGACGCCTTCTTCCCTGAGTTCGACCGCAGCCAGTGGAAGGAAGTCGCGCGCGAAAACCACCGCTCCGACTCCAACGGATTCGACTACGCATACGTTACCTACGAACGCATTTAGGGAGAAAGAATGGCAGGAAACGGTTTTCACGTTCATGGTCCGCACGACCATGAAGTGGAACACGCCGCGCACGGCGGCGACGGTTTTTCCAACAAGATCGCGGTGACCACCGCGATTCTCGCCACTGTCGGCGCGATCTTCGGCTACCAGGCCGGCGACACGCAGAACAATGCCGCGCTGTACAAGAACAA
>Ga0196981_1000332_pt1 | contig 18694 bp, 18 predicted proteins | sample S3_2013CmetaG_FD_155462 | JGI IMG/M metagenome (GOLD analysis project Ga0196981, IMG submission 155462) | Soil microbial communities from Anza Borrego desert, Southern California, United States - S3_20-13C | ecosystem: Environmental > Terrestrial > Soil > Desert | place: USA: California... | reverse complement strand
CAAAATAGCCCTCTCCATGATCGCCAAGGGAACAGCGGATGACGCTGATAACCTAAAGCAAGCGCTACAATCCGCCCGACCTCACGTTGATGCCATTTTTGTAACCCTAACGGGTACCAAGTCCCACCTTTCAGCATGTGAGAAGATTTGTCGGGACTTTAAAGTAAACGTATCGTACGGCAACTTTAAATGGAAGGCGGACAAGAAGACCGTTGATTGGCTAAAATCCTTCTTTGGTTATGATCCGCACATGAAGGAAGGAGACGAGATTTTCCTTTTTGATGAGGCCAGAAACTTCAACTTCTCACAAATCCCTCAAGATGAATACCCTTGGATTATGTGGATGGATACTGACGACACCATCATTCATGGCGAAAACCTAAGAAAGTTAGCGGTTGAGGGACGTGCAAACAACATTGAAGCTTTTTACTTTGACTATCTTTATCAGTGTGACTTTGATGACACGCCACAAAAGCGTATTAAGCACGTCATCATAAAGCACTTAAGGGAACGATTGGTTAGAAACATAGGCGTATACAAATGGATAGCTCCAATCCATGAGACCTTAATTGAACAGCGACCAACAAGAAAGACCGATAACTATGACGTGCAGGTAGTACATCATGCGACAATGGACGACAGGAAAGAATCTTTAACTAGAAATCTGAAGAATTTAGAACTTGCCATCTATAAGACGGAGGGAAAAGATCCGCGACACATATATTATCTTGCTAAGGCATTTTACGATATAAACACCAAAGAGTATGACGATAAGCTTATCCCACTTATCCTAAACCACTACATAGGAGGAAGTGACAGATCGGGATGGCCTGAAGAAAGGTCGCAAGCTTTTGAATACTTATCTGATGTTTATAAGAGACGCGGTGAGTTTGACACAGCCATCAAAGCTGGCATGAATGCGCTTATAGAGCACCCCAACAATCCATCAATCTATCTTAACATAGCACATTCATACATGAATAAGCAGGAATGGGAGCGAGCACTCTTTTGGGTTCGTATCGCCTCTTCAATCCCAGAACACAAAACAACGTTAGTTGTTAATCCAAAAGACATTCAGGCCAGAACGTTAGAGATTATCTATAACTGTTCTATAAACATGAGCAAGGTTGATGAGGCGTGGGCAGCTGCCGTTAAGCTTGTCGAGCTTTACCCAGAAGATGCAAACTTGGCACAAACCTACAAGTTTATAGAAAACCTACGGATGCAGCGTGATGTGACACGAAAAATCGTTGAGTTGTCAAACATATTAAAGCAAACTGGTGAGCGTGCGAAGATAAAGGCCTTACTTGCCGCAGCCCCTAACTTTGTTCAGAATAACCCATTTCTTATTAACCTTCATCAGCAGAACTACCCGCCAAAGCCCTGGGCTGATAATGAGATTGCCATATATTGCGGTGCAGGATTCACCAACTGGTCTCCTAAGAAGCTTGAGAATCCAGGAGGTTCATTTGTTGGCGGGTCTGAGGAGGCAGTAATACTTATGGCAAAGTCTTTGCAAAAACAAGGATGGAATGTGACGGTATATTGCGATCCAGGAGATGATGAGGGCGTACACGATGGCGTTACCTATCTTCCCTACTACAAATTCAACAGACTCGATAACTTTAACATCTTAATTGCATGGCGGGATATCAGGTTTTTTGACTCTGAGTTTAACGCCAAAAAGACCTACCTTTGGGCGCATGACATCCAGAATCCACAAGAATACACAAAAGAGCGCCTTGACCGAATTACGAAGATATTTTTCCTATCAAAATGGCATAGGGACAACGTACCCGCCCTTGATGAGTCAAAAGTTTTCTTAACAACAAATGGAATCTAAACGAAATCTAAAAAGAGTAATCTACACAAGCTCCTATGACAGAGGTCTTGAGCATCTTCTTAAGATGTGGCCTGATGTAAAAAAGGCTGTCCCAGAGTCAGAACTTCATGTCTTTTACGGATGGCAACTGTTTGAAACTTTTTATAAAGATAATCCAGCGTCTATGGCGTGGATGAAGAAGATGAAAGAGATGCTCACACAGGATGGCGTAACTGATCATGGTCGTATTGCACAGCCTGAGCTTGTTCAGGAATATGAGAGGTCGGGTGTATGGGCGTATCCTACTCACTTTGGAGAGATCAATTGTATATCAGCCATAAAAGCACAAGCCTATGGGTGTGAGCCAGTCGTTGTTAATTACGCTGCTCTTTCAGAAACCGTACAGTATGGGCGTAAGGTCGAGGGTGATATCTATGACGTTGAAACGCAAGAGGCATTCAAAAAAGAGCTTATTGACGCACTCCTCAATCCTATGGATGAGAAGAAGCGAAAAGAAATGAGTGCGTGGGCAAATGGACGTTATAAATGGGATCAAGTCGCAAACGACTGGTCTACCCTATTTAAATCATGACAGACTATAAATGTCCGTTTTGTGGATCAAAGGAGTTAATGGTTACAACTCCATATCTTAAGCCAGTTACCCATGAGCCAATAAGAACTCCCTGTTGCAAGGCTCAAGCCAAAAATATGGAATATTCCAAAAAGAGATTTGATCCTCGCAATCCCAATAGACCTTCGTTAGATGAGATATCAAAAGGATGAAACTTCAGGAGATAGTAGATAAAACATTTGAGCGCTCAAAATCAATAAATCCTCTTGAGTGGATGCCTGCACTTCGCATGGCAAATGATGGGGCTAAAGAGGATGTGCTAAACACCAATGGTTGCTTCAACTACGTTTGGTCATCTGCTCTAATGGATGTTGTTAAACCAAAACAAGTGGTTGAGTTAGGTGGCGCTATGGGTGTGTGGAGTATATGTGTCTTGCAAAATCTTCCACCTGAGTCGCAGCTTTACTCTATAACCCTTGAGGAGCATGGGCTTGAGTTTTCCTACGTACAAGATACCTACTATAACTTCCACCCTATTGTTGGGGATGACCTTGATCTTAATAACTTCAAAGGCGTTGACCTTCATAAAACAGACATTTGGTACTTTGATTCACTTCATACCTACGAGCAGTTAACCAAAGAACTTGATCTTTACTCACCGTTTTTTAAGAAAGGCGCGATTCTTCTGTTTGATGATATACGCATGGCTGAGCTCTGGCCTGTATGGGAAAAGCTTGCTTATGAAAAAATAGAGTTGACTGACCCATGTCACTTCACAGGATGGGGTGTTGCAATAGTAAAAGATGAAATAAATTGGAATATGGGGGAGGTGACTTTTGCATGAGCGAACTAATGACACATGATCAAATTGAAGAACTTTGCAAAAAGTATTTTGACCAGGAAGGATATACATTTCCAACCCACTTTGAACATCGTTTGGAGGAGAGGTCATCTCGCATCCTCTACTCTTTAATAAGACACTTTAAGCCCACATCAGCGCTTGGTATGGGGACATGGCATGGAGGATCAACGTGTGTAATGATGGCCGCGTTTCTTAAAAATGGAAATAAGTTTAAGTATGTCGCATCAGAGTTGCTAGATGAACTACGAGCAAGTACCGAAAGAAACTGTATTGAGAAGAATGGCGTAGCGCCAGCCATGATTGGCGATATCACCAAAAATCTTGATAAGGTCCCAAAGACGCTTGACTTTATCTATCACGACACAGATCACGATCTTGAGACGACCAAATGGATTCATGAAAACATCTTTCCTCGCATTAAGAAAGGATCGCTAGTTGCGATGCACGACTGGGCAGTTGAGTTTAATGAAGAAGGTAAGTTGTGGGGTAAAGGAGGCGGTGGCACAGGTGGATGGCCTGAAACGCAGTACTGGATGGATGAATATGAGAAAGGTACACTCGGATTAAAGCCCTACTTTTGGACATGGAAAAAAACCAATTACGGATTAAACGGTGGAGAAGAAACTGCCTTTTGGATTAAAGAATGAAACTAGCTTTTATATGGTATTGGGATCGTGCAACTGAGATTATGCCCTATTGGCGGGATGGACTTAGAGGTGCACTTGAGCACCTTGAGAAAGAAGGTCATACGGTCAAATGGTACTTAAATAAGGAACTGCCCCCTATTGATGAACCACTTGACGCTCTTCTTTTATGGGATGACTCAAATAGCGAGTTCTTTAATCATATAGATAAATATACGTGCAAGAAAAGTATGATTTTAACTACTGACCCAAAAAACATAGAGAATCTTAAAAAACTCGATGTGGTCTTTTGTGAGTCTACGCCTGTGTATGAAGCAGTGCGAAAGTATGGAATACGTGCCGTTAAGGCATTTGGTACAGATATTTTCTTCTATAAGCCTAATCCTAAAATAGTAAAAGACATTGAGTACTTTTACCCTGCCACCTTCTCTCCTTGGAAACGGCAAGATACATTGGCACACCTTGGAAACAAGCTTTTATGTGTTGGGACTATTCAGCCTGATGGTATGGATGAGTTTGAAGCATGCAGGCGTGCGGGTGTCCAGTTACGTATTGGATACTTTCCCGCTAAACAAATAAGGCTTTACTTTCAGCGCGCCAAAAAGGTTATTATTCCAGCCATTCATGGATCTGAGCGGACAGTTCTGGAGGCTATGGCCTGCAACATAGTGCCAACTATAAATCCTGAAAATAAACGTACCCATTCTTACTTGGACGAGTACCGAGAAGATGTATCGACATCACCTAGAGATTTCGTTGAAAAGTTTTATTCCCATCAACAGTATGGGTACAAAATATTCCATGCCCTTAGTTCCCTTAGCTGATTTTACCGTAGTCATGCCCGCACATATCCTCACGCAGGAGCATCTTAGACTGACTGAAAATGCGGTTAAGTCATTTGAGGGACCAGAGCTTATTGTCATTGATGATGCCTCGCCACAAGGAGGAGGTTATCTACGCTCTATAGCTGATATATATATTCGCAATAAAGAAAACCTAGGATATGCCAAAAGCGTCAATCGTGGACTTCGTATGGCAAAGACTAAATACATTGCCGTTGCCAACAATGACATACGAGTTTCCCATAACTGGATGGATGTAGCTGATGAGGTATTTAGAGGGGATGAGAATTGCTATTCATGTCACTTTCGTATGACCGACTATGACGTGCCGTTTGAATTTGGGAACACCATTTTGTATGAAGGAAAAGAACGGTGGTGTCATGCGTCCTTTTTTGTCATCAATAAATCAAAGGCACTCTTTTACTATGACGAGGAATACTTTAACACCTACGATGATTGGGATTACTTTCACATGGTGCGCTCTGCGGGTTTAAAACAATGCTACACAGACCGCGCACAGTTTCAGCATATTCATTCCGCAACAATACCTCACATGCCAAAACATAACGAGCGGAATCTAGCCAATAGAGAATACTTTAAGAATAAGTGGGGAGATTATGCGGAGGCTCTATTTAGAAAGCAATTCCCAAAGCAAATGTTGACATATTACCCTGACGGGTTTAAGTTATGATAAAAAACTGCAGATCGTGCCATTCAACTAAATTGACGGAGATTCTTTCACTTGGCGATCAATATTTATCTGACTTTACCACAAAAGGCGATCCTAAGCCTGAGTCACACCCGCTTGATCTTATCATGTGCTCTGAATGTTCACTGGTTCAGCTTCGGCATACGGTACCCACATCATCTTTATACAATGACCATTACGGCTATTATTCAGGGATTTCAAATACCATAAAAGCTGACCTTAAAAACATTGTTGATCGCGCCTTATATCACATGGATGGAAAGTTACGAGAAGGTGATATCGTAATAGATATTGGTTCAAATGACGCAACGCTCCTTAAAAACTATCCAGAAGGATTCATTAAGATAGGGTTTGATCCAGTATCAAAGTTCTTAAAATTCTATGACAAGAAAAATCTCTATTTGGTAAATGACTTCTTTAACCCCAAAGCATACCTTTCTAAGATTAAAAGAAAAGCAAAGATCATAACATCGGTGTCTATGTTTTACGATCTTGATAACCCCAACGAGTTTGTCGCAGGACTACGCGAGTGCCTGGATGAAGACGGACTTATCATAATCCAGCAAAACTATGTAGGCGGGATGATTCAACAACATGCTTTTGACAATATCGTGCATGAACATCTTGAGTACTACTCGCTTTACTCTATGGAGCGGCTTCTTCAGCGACATGGGCTTGAGGTAGTTGATGTTGAATTAAACGATATAAATGGTGGTTCTTTTAGAACGTACATCAAACACATGAACAGAGTACGTCAGATGCGTGTTATGGAACAGAATATGCGACTCGCTAAGCGTGAAACGTATATGCTATATGGCATGAAGGTAAAACAGCTTTCTAATAAACTTCATGCCTTTGTCAAAGGAGAGGTCGATAATGGTAAGAAGATTTATGTGTATGGTGCGTCAACACGTGGCAATACACTCCTTCAGGCGGCAGGTCTTGACAACACACTTATTAAAGCCGCAGTTGAACGAAATCCTGTCAAGTTTGGCAAACAAATAGCCAGTCTTGAAATTCCCATCATTTCTGAAGAGCAGGCGCGAAAAGAGAAGCCAGATTATTTTTTAGTCTTGCCCTGGTTCTTCTCAAAGGAGATAATAGAACGGGAGAAGAAGTTTGTTATGGATGGTGGATCGTTACTATTCCCCCTTCCTGATGTCTATGTTGTCAATAAGCATAATTACCCCAACGGTCAGACCTGAGCTCATAGAGATTGTTCATAAATGTCTTAGGCGTCAGACTTTCCGCAATTTTGAATGGATTATAGTATCCCCCAAATCAGTTAAACCCACCATTCAAGACATGGATGTGCTGGGCGCATGGATTGATGAGCCTATCAAAAGAGCAGGCGATCATTACGGACTCAATAAGGCGTGGAATGAAGGTCTGCGTCACGCAACAGGCGAGCTTTTCGTATCAATTGTTGATGGACTGTGGTTTCCGCCAGACACCTTAGAGAAGCTGTGGTACCACTACCAAAACGATAATAAGTCGTGTGTTGGTGGCATAGGGCATCAATATGACAGAATAGAGAATGGAAAGCCAGAGCATAAGGTGTGGAGTGATCCTAGAGTGCGTTTAGACCAAGGATCGTTTTATGAGATAAAGCCTATGGATTTTGAACTATGTCTTGCATCTATCCCGATGCGTGCGGTAAAGGATGTGGGTGGGTTTGATGAGGAGTATGACAAATACGCAGCCCTATCTGAAAAGGAGCTTTGCTATCGAATTGATTTATTAGGTTACAAGTTTTATTTAGATCAGACTATGGAATATCGAGCTATACAACACCCCAGGCTTACTCCAGACTGGGACACAAAATACGAAGAAGGCGTGGACATATTCCACAAACATATTTTTGAAATACAGCAAGGAAAGAGGAGAAAACTTGACTTTCTGAAATCGTGAATTAAACTAATCTAAACGGTATCTATCTTATTAAATAGAAGTGCCCGCCTAATTCTTTATGGCGGGTTTTTTTATGGATCAATCATCACAATACTCTGAACCCATAGGAGATAGTTTTCAGTATGACCCAGACTATCACCGTATGTCTAATTTTTTAGGCGTAGATCAACATGAGCGTGGTGATATGAAGATAGCAGAGAAAATTTCAGCCCTTAAGGATTGGGCACAAAGCCAACACAAAAGCGGAGAATTAAATGATACGTTATCCGCATTGCACGAACTAAGAAGAAAAGTGGGCACTCAATCTCAAGGAAAGACGTTAATCAATGAGTTATATCAGCACTTACGGTTCCAATCCAAACCTACTCCAACGAATAAGGCTCGCAAGAAGAGCGCTGCGAAACCACAAAAAGTTGATCCTATTACAAAGGCAGTTCAAACAACAGCAGAACAAAGGATTGCGCAAATCGTGGCTCGAACAATGACGAATAAGAATTTTATCTATAGAACGGTTAATCAAGTTATTGGCAAAGCATTTAAATGAGTAACGATCACAGAGGCAATGTTGAAAACCAAGTTTTACTTGAGGAGCATGATGGCCTAAATAATGCCAAGCGTGTTCACATAGTAGCGGGTGGATCTGGTCAGGCAACAATCACACTTATTGGTCTTGTTACTCTTGCACCCTCTCCAAACTACATAGGTTTAGTCACCGTAGGTGGTGGGGTTAATACAGGAAACGTTACGCTTAATCCTGGACCTAATTTTATTGGTATCGTAACAGTTACCAACATAGACAGAACTTTAACGGGAAATGTAACCATTTCAGATTCAAAAGGATTCATCGGGTTAGTAACCGTTGTTCAATCTGCAATTGCTCGCACCATAACGGGAAATATTACTTTATCTGATTCTAAAGGCTTTATTGGTTTGGTTACTGTTGGCAATAAGCTTGATCTTAATTCAGTAGTGACTTTAAGCCCTTCCCCTAATTTAATAGGACTGGTCAGCGTTGCAGGAGGTGCTATTGAAGGAACCGTTGCATCGGGATCGGCAGACTCAGGTAATCCACTAAAAGTAGGGGCTATTTACAATTCGACAAGACCAACGTTTACAACTGGTGAGCGAGGAGATTTGCAGATAGGATCTCGTGGATCTTTAGGAGTCACCCTTTTTTCAGAGAATACACAGACTCCAATCAGCGCACTTCGTGATAATTTAGATGCAGTTGCTACAACAGGCTCTGATAATAGATTGGCCGTAGTAAGCCGAAATACTGTTTTTAATGGATCTTCATGGGACAGGATGCCTGGTTCAACGGTCGGTGTAAATGTAGTGCCCATTGGAAATGTTACGTTGAGTGATTCAAAGGGCTTTATTGGTTTAACAACATCCGTAAACGGACAAGCATGGCCTGATCCTAAGACGTTTATTGGTCTTGTAACAATAGGTCATACGCCAAATGTGGCTGTGGTTGGTAACGTCACACTGTCTGACAGTAAGGGCTTTATAGGTCTTGTAACTGTTGTTCAGTCTTCAACCTCACGCTCTATAGTTGGAAATGTCACATTATCTGATAGCAAAGGGTTCATTGGACTTGTTACAGTCGTCCAATCATCAAGTAGCAGGTCAATAATAGGAAACGTAACTTTATCAGATCCTAAGACCTTTATAGGACTTGTTACCGCAGTCACTAGAAACGCAGGCACGACAAAGACATTGATTCATAAGACAATAGCATTTGCTCAAGCTTCAATTGTGACAATAGCCGTGCCATCTAGCACATTTCACATCACCCACTTAGCCTTAAACGCAAATGCATCAACACGTGTGAATATAAAGTCAGGCGTCACATATTTAACAGGGAATGTCACTCTTGGCATGAATTTGAATCCTGGTGGTGGATGGGTTGAGAACGGATCGCCAGATAGCCCCGTTTATATTGGTCTTGCAGCAGCCGCAGCAATTGTAATTGAGAAATTTGACCTTACAGGCACTTCAGCTCAAATTGGAGGCAAATTGATCTATTACGATGAATGATACCTTTGAAAGATATAAGCCTCTCATACTGCGTTTTATAAACACTGCTGGTGGTCGTTACCTGCTTGGACTTAAAAATCTTCCCATATATAACATCACCCCAAACTCAGTACACCAGGCACTAGATGAGAAAAACACGCTGTCTTCCTTTTGGGGCTGTCCAAATGTGGCAGAGACCTTTTTACCAACCATAGAGAAGCTTCGCATCTATGCGGAATTTAAACATACAGAGGCAAATTATGAGTCCTTCTTGCACTTTTCAGGATTAGATCGCAAGTACTACAAATATGGAGACATTCTTCTTGCCACCTCAACCTTTAATCCAAGTGCATCTTTTGAGGATGGCCGTGTCTTTAGAACGGGAAATAGTGAAACATGGAATACGATGGTTACCTCAAATGGTCAAGGAGCACAGCAGGGATCTGCTGATCCAGGAGGAGAATTTGCACAGGCTGTTGCAACGGCAACAACTGACAGATGGGCAGAGATGATACGAGGTATTTTTCAATTTGATACCTCATCATTGCCTGATATTGATGTTGTTTCTGCAGCTGATATTCAACTATATATAACAGGTAAGGTAGAGGGTATAGCTAGTCAATCAATAGGCATTGTTGCGGCAACCACCTCTGATCCCGCCACACTTGCCATCTCAGATTATCAGGGCATGGGAACTGTGCAGTTGGCAACCGCACTCACGATTGCCTCAATTTCAACGGGTGGTTTTAACACATGGACACTTAATGCGAGTGGACTTGCCAACATATCTAAAACAGGAGTTTCTAAATTTGGTACACGACTAGTTTCAGATATTACCAACGTATCCCCTACATGGGTGTCAGGGCAGCTTGCAAATGCATCCTGTCGTTGGCATACAACAAATGGGGGATCGAGTAAGCCTGTTTTGACCGTTACTCATGCGCCACCTGTACCAGGAACCATCTTTATGACGACAAATACGAAGTTTTGGGGATTTTAGGTGCTAAAACTTGACAATAGGGAATCTTGAATTAACATAAAAGAAGTAAGTACAAAGAGTATTAACTTTGTAAAAAAGTAATAGCTCGTTGAAAGCGCATTTAGGGCGCAAGTAGACGAGTTTTTTTATGGCCCTCTTTTACAAAAACCAAGGAATTATAGAGAGACTCTCAGTGAAAACTGGGGTGGCATCGTACCGCTTATCAGAGCAAAGACGTATCCTCTATGGAGGTCGGGGTTCTAAAGTAGATGAGCTTACCTATCTTCGAGGACAAAATACTGACGCTGCGGGTGTTAATAAGAAATCATCTGATGCGTGGACAAAGTTTGCACCTGCAAACGGCGCAGCGGGAAAGAGAGCGGATCAAATCTATCATGATTTTACTAAAAACGGCATTTATCCATGAAATTGAATTATGGGTCAAGCAACAAAGGGGGTGATACAAATAAATGACTAATTTACTTAATCTTCAGGCAGAAACAGGCGCTGATTTCATTTCAGATGATTCAGGGCCAGGGCTTCTTTTCTGGAACTCCTCGACAGGACCAGGTATGGCATCACGCGGTGCAGTATTTGTATCCACAGTTTCAATTGACAAGCTAAACATTAACCCAGGCGTGTTGGCAGCTAATGCAACCGTTGTTGGGCTTAATTTTGCAACACCATCTGTTGCATCAGGAGCAGTCATCAACTTAAGAGGACAAGCATTCGTCTCAGCGGTATCGCTTATCTTTGCAGCAGGCTCAGGTTGGGCTGGCATGGGAGCGGTTCGCGTTGTTAAAAGTGATGGAACGTTCGGGTGGATTCCCGTGCTTCCAAATGCACAAGTAACAGCGGCAGCAGTTGAGTAATACTGCCTGTCATATCTAGGAGCTAATGCATGCGCTCCTAGAATATGGCTCGTATATCAGTAGATGAAATTCAGTCGCGCGTTGCGTCAATTACAGACCTTGATGAAACAACGTCTAACATTGATTCAACCGAGTATTCAATCCGTACCAAATACATTAACCGTGCACAACAGGAGTGGGCGGAGATTAACGATTGGCAAACACTGTATAAGGAGTGCAAGCTCATAGCATCAACATCAACGGGCAATATGTCTGTAGTTTTGCCAGATGACTTTAGAAAGCTTGCTTCATATCCGCGCATTGCAGATGGAACGGATAATCCCCAATTCCCAGAAGTCTTACCTCAAGAAGATGGTCAGTATGGGGCGTCAGATAAGCGCGTATGGATTCTAGGCTCACCATCGGGCGGGTACATTCTTCGTGTATTTGGCGTTACCCTAGCGTCAGGTGCCTCTATTGTCGTTCCCTATTACAAATCTCCAGCTTCTTTAGTATCTCCAGCAAACATTGCAGATGTTCCAAATGCTGAATATTTAGTGCAGCGAACCATTGCCTATGTATGGGAGGCAAAAGGAGATGAGCGCGCACAACTTGCAAAAACAGAAGCGGAGAAAATTCTAAGGAACATGATCGAGTTTGAGAATGTACCGAATTTTGCATCAGCCTACCAACAGATTAAAACGACTGAAGAGACCAAATACAACTTCAGATTAGGTAGGGACTAATGCAATGCCAATTTTTCAGGATCAACCAGTAACGTATCGGCCACCAAAAGATGTAGACCTTAGCTGGAATACGTTTAGGAAAGGGTTAAATACCCTTCTTAAGGAAAACGAGATTGCTCCTGAAGAGCTGGCAGTTGCAGAAAACATCATGCTTGTTGGGCAAGGAGTGCCAACCAGAAGGTGGGGATCTTCCTTGTATTTTCAGGCAGGCAATGCAACAGGATCTGTTCGGGGGTTGTCAGGATACTACAACTCGCTTGGCACCGTCCAGCTTTTGGCGATAACAGATGAAGGGTTTTTAAATGTTAAAGACGGCTCGTCATTTCGCCGTGTAACAGGAGTCAGCTGGGCATCAGGACAGAATGCCTATATGGCGCAACTTGACAATAAGGTTTACATAGTAAACGGACAACGTGAACTTGCACGGTTCTCGTCAGATGCCACCTTAGTGGGGTTTGCAACGATTGCCATTCCCCTATTTATCTCGGCAACGAATTTATCGGGAGCATCGGGTACAACGTTAAAGAGCTATCGCATAAGCGCAGTGTCAAACATAGGTGAAACGTTAGCACCCGCCACAAATGCAATTCAGCTTGCCAATCAGCCACTTAACTTAGGAGGTGCGGCAGGAGGAACGATTCGGCTCACGTGGACAGGGGTATCAACAGCGTCTGGCGTTTTGCAGGGCTTTAATATCTATGGACGCGACTCAGGCAATGAGCGGTTCTTGACATTTGCCCCAGCAGGAACAACGACATTTGACGACACGGGAGCTTCGGTTCCTAAAGAGTTTACCTTTCCACCTACAGCCGACTCAACGGGAGGGCCGAAGGCAAAATACATAAAGCGCTTTCAGGACAGACTTGTATTTGCAGGTTTAGAGGGTGATCCGTCAAAGGTCTTAATATCAGGCAGATGGCCAAATCACGAGAAGTTTGACATCTCATATGGCGGCAACTACATAAAAGTAGAACCTGACGCAGGAGACGACATCGTGCAGATTGAGGCGTTTTCAGACCGCATCATCGTCTTTAAAGAACGCTCTATCTGGCAGATCACTTTAGAGCAGGAGCAGGTGGGCAACTTTTTTGTAACAACACCCGTTCTAAAGCTTGTCACCGCATCAGATGGTTGTATAGCGCCACGATCTGTTGTTCCCGTTGAAAACGATGTCTATTACCTCTCAAGGATTGGGGTAATGTCTATTGGCTATCAGTCTGGCTTTGCGTTTGATACCTTGCGCACCAATCAGATATCAATTCGTGTTCAGCCGTTCTTTGAGAGCTTAACCGAATCAGAAATGATGAATGCAGCAGCCACCTATTCAGACGGCAAATACATCATAGCCTTTCCAGAAAAATCACAGATGATGGTTTTGGATAGGGAGCGACTGGCTTGGGTTGGACCTTGGACCATAGACGCAACGGTCTTTGAAACGTTTTATGACGCAAACGATACAGAGCAACTATTGTTTGCACCGTTTGGTTCAGCAAACGTTCGAGACTTCTCAGCAAATCATCAGGATGACAGCGGAACGCCAATCGCAACAAACTTAAGAACCAAGGCTGAGGACTTTAAGGATTGGTCATTGTTTAAGAACTTTAAAAACATATTTTCGCAGATGAGGAACGTATCGGGTACGGTCTCAGTCGATATTCGCATTGAGGTGCGAAATGGATCGGTAGTGACTACTAAAACGTACACGGTAAGTTCGTCCTTTGCAGGAAGTACAGGATGGGGAGCTGACCTTTGGGGTAACACAATGTGGGGTAACTCAGAGGCAATACCACTTGGAGTTGAGGCAACAACTGAAATCTCGTGGGCAAATCTAAACAAGATTGGCCGAACGCTCCAATTTATCATCCGTACCTCTGATTCAGGGGACAATTATGAGTTAGTTGGAATTAAAGGAAGGATTGCGCCACTTGGCAAGGGATCTACACCAATGAGCTGGCGCGTGTAATTATCAATTTATTTAAATTATTATGCCGACAAATTTCGTGGCTCCAACAGCCAATTATGTTCAGAAAGCCCTATCGGGCTCAATAGATGATAGTGTGACAACGATCACACTCAACAATACTACCAATTTACAAGCACCTGGCTACATAGTCATTGACCGTGTGAACTCATCGGGTGTTGCAACGCCCAATTCTCGCGAGGTCGTATCCTTTACGGGTATTTCAGGAAACGATCTAACAGGATGCGTACGCGGTGCAGACAATTCAACCGCAAGATCCCATAATGACGCGGCAATTGTTGAAACGGTGCCTGCGGTTGGGATGTGGAATAATCTTGCGACCATTGTCGCATCAGGATTTGATAACAACGGATACTTACGAGCTATAAACTCCCCAGTATCTATTGCAAATCTTTTTTCAAATTTCATTTCACTCCCACGAGTTGCCGTTACCTCAGTAGTGTCTGCGGCTCTTGTTAAAACGCCACTTATTGAAGCGTCATCAGCCATCGTGTCTGTTGCAACGGTACTTGCTCACTTTAACGCATCAGGAGCTTCCTTATCAGGAAATATTATGCGAACAGACATTAAGGCACGCGCATTTCTTAATTCAAATGCATCAGCGAGTAATTTACCAGATGCCACGTTTACGAAAGTACTACTTGATACAGAATCCTATGACGTAGGTGGAAACATGGCAGTTGCGGTTGGCACTAATAAATTCACCGCACCTGTTGCAGGCTACTATCAGGTATCTGCGGTGGTTGGCCTAACGGGAACGGGCACCGATAAGACATATCATGCAGCACTCTACAAGAATGGATCTATCTATTCAGAGGCTATCGCAATGACATCTGCAGCCTTAGATATCGGAATACCAGTATCTGATGTTATCCCACTTGCAGTAAATGACACAGTTGAGCTGTATGTGCGAGCAGATGATGTGGCGGCAACGGCAGATGTAAAAACAGGAACAAGCTTAACGTATCTAGCAGTACACCTTATATCGGTGTAGCACCTTAAAAATAACCAAAAATGTGAACGACATAATTGCCGTCAGTTTTAAGGCAAGAGTGAGTGTATGGAGCACGGAGTGCAGCAGCATGTGATGGAGACTTTAACCAGCCATCAAGCACATGAACCTCTGTTTTCCCATCGCGATAAAGATTTTCACCTAGTGTACAACTGTCACAAAACCTCTTGTAGTAAAACCCGTCATGTGACCAGTTCACTTTAGTTTCAGCAAGTCTTTGTTCGGCAACTTTGCAGAGGAAATCGGAAGTCTGATATTCCTTGAGAGAGTTTCGTTTTCTAAACCATTGAATCTGCTGAAAGAGGAAATCTCCGTCAATCTTTAGTTCAAAAGGAGTCGGAGCAGTTACAGAGTTTTGAACATTCGCAAGTTTAGCATTAGTAATTTTTTTATCAACAAGATGATTTACAAAAAACATGAAAAGGAGCAAGGAGATAATCCAAACAAAGTATCTCATATTAACAATTATACACCTAAAAAGGTAAATAAATATGGCAACTAAAAATGCATCGTTTTCAAGATCGACACCTATAGCCTCATCAAGAACAGGTGGCACGGTGTTTAGCACACCTGTTGGAAGACAGGTTCAGCCTGTAGCACCTCAGGCTGCATTTAATCAGTTTTACGGAGCACCCCAAAATACCACAACAGGCCCTGTAGGCGGTGGTGGAGGTGGAGGCGGAGGCGGAAATGGCAGAATGTCCGAAGGAGACGCACTCTCTAGAGGTCTTGACGCTAATTTTCTTCGCTCACAAGGATTACTAATTGATACGCCTCAACAGCCTCAGATTGACTTTGACGCGCTTATAAGGCCAGCTCTTGAAGGGTTGGACGCAGCAATCACACCTTTGCAGTCTGGGTATGACACAATGGTCTCAGACATAAATTCAAGGCGTGGCACACAAATTGCGTCAACCAATCAACAGATTGGAGCACAAGAAGCTCAACTTGGTCAAACAAGAACTGCACAGGTAGCAGATAGTGAGAATGCAGTTAATGAGCAAAGACGTGGACTTTCTGAGATTCAGCAAGGTCTGCAGGCAAGATACGGTGGTTCAACGGGTACTGGTGGATTTGCATCAGAGTATGCAGGCTCACAAGCTCTAAGAAACATTGGAAACATAAGAACCACACTCGCACAAAACCTGCAACAGATTGACGACAAGCTTCTTCAGGTGAAGGAGATTGGACGTATCGCTCTTCAAGATATTGAAGATAAGACGCGTGAGCAGATCGGTTCTGCAAAGCAGAATCTTGATCTTCAGCTTGCAGATATTAGACGTCAGAAAGGAGAGCTTCAAAGCAAAAAGGCTGAACTAGCAGCTAATGCTATGCAACTGTATCAGCAAACCGTTAATCAGGTTAACGCGCAGAACGCTCAGTTTAAACAACAGCTCTATGTACAACAGCTAGAGGCTGAACAGCAATTAAAGCTTGCCTTACAGCGTGGATCAAAAGCAGCCCAGAGCCTAACGCTTGGGAATTTCTTTGATCCAGCAACTAAGCAAACAACTCCAGTTGGAGTTAATCCTAAGACAGGTCAGGTTTCAAGACTTCAAGGCCCAGGAGGTCCATTAACAGGACAATTCTTTGGTATGGGTAGTCAGCCAGATCAGGATGACAGTGAGGATCTATTCTAATTAACTTATGGCATACGTGAATCCTTTGGATGAAATCCAAAAGATCGCACAAAAAGTGGCACGAAAATCCTCTGGGTTTGTCGCCCAGAGGGTTGCCCCTGTGGTTAGAAATAAAGTTAATAATGCCGTTGTTCAGGTGGGACAGTCACCTTTTGGTAAAGGATTAGTTGCAACCCAACGATTTATCGAAAGTCCACGTCCCTTAACAGCTCCGACCATCAATCCCTACAACACACGAACCCCTTTAGGAAAAGCGGGAAATTTTGCCGCTAATGCAGGTTTTCAGATCGCATCAGCTCCATTTCTTACCGCTGCAAATTGGGGATTGGATTATGGTAAGGCTGTAGCACAAAAATACACGGGACGTCCAGTTGCTGGCTACAATCAGTTAAAGACCGCACCAGGAAGACTATTGAGCAATCTTCATGGTAATAACGCTACTTCTCAGCAGATAATAGGAAATGTTGCTGGAACGGGAGCTGATCTTCTCTCAATGTACTTTCCGACAGGTGCAAAAACCATTGTTGGTCAGTCGGTTAAAACTCTTCAACGCAAATTCATACCAACTGTTGTTAATGCGGCTGCAAAGGGAGGAAGATTTGGAGGGGCTTATGGTGGACTGCAAGGATTGTCTGATGCAAGAAATCAATCATTTACAGATCAATTTAAGCATGCTGGCTCAAATGCAGCGATGGGTGTGGTAGGTGGTAGCTTATTAGGAGGAGCCTTTGGTGCAGGTGGATATATAGGCGGAAGCATCGCAAAAGCCTTAACTAAGGTGTTTCCTAATAAATCAAAATCCCAGTTGGACGCACTTGAGAGGGTACTGCTTCGTGATGAAATTGGGCGTTTTTCAAAGACTGGAACAATGCAACAAAGACCTCAGTATTACGAAAGAATGGAAAATGGAGTTAAAGCAGGTGTTTCAGATGCAGATGTTCAGAAGGCACGTATGGCTTTAGGATTGCCTCCAAGAGATGTAAGAACACAAAAAGCAGAGTTTTCAGTAAAGATTCCTAAACCCAAACTCCCCAAAGAACTGGAGGGGTTGGAAACCGTCTACAGAGGAGAAGGAGGGTCAAAACCACTAAGAAGAGGAGTTTTAGGAACGCCCAAAGACCAATCACCTGAATTTGGTGGTGGTAAATATGTAACTCCTGATGCTAATTACGCAGGAAAATATGGGAAAGTTTCAGCATATAAAGTTAATCCAAAGGCCAAAATTTTAACAATTGGCAGAAAAGTTAATGAAGATAGGACTGATGCTTACTATGATGCTAAAACAGGTAGATATTACAATCAAATTTTAGGAGCTATAGACGATGAAGGAAAAGCCATAGCGAATTTTGCCAAGAAACAAGGCTATGATGGTATACGGGTAGTTGACGATTTAGACCAAGCAGGAAATGGAGCTCATGTAGAAACAGTAGTATTCAATGAAAAGAATTTAATTCCTTACAACCAAGCTAAGGGGGTTAGTTCCAAGGATTTGCAAGCGCCATCCCAAGGAAGGCCATTATCGCAAGTAGGTAGCCAAACACCTGTAGCAGGTCGTGCCCTAGCTTCTTCATCAAATAAGAGTATAGCACAAGTAGACAATCCAACTCAACCGTATTTTAACGTCAATAGAATAAATGTAAAGCCTGAAGTTAAGCAGGCCATAAAGCAGTCTGTTGAGGAGAGTAAACCTCAAATAGAAGCAATTACAGGAAAAAAACTGAGCAATAAAGAAGTCATAAACTTCGCAAATAATTCTGCTAAAGTCATGCGTAAAGCAGTTAATAGACAGCAAACTTTAGAATGGGAAGCGGCTTTACTTCGCACAAGACAACTACTAGCAGATCAGGCAGAAAAAGGAACACTAACGCCTGAATATATAGACAATCTCTTAACGGTTAAGTCTTTGGGATCAGATATTGCTCGGAAACTACAATCTATGTCAATTGGCGCCGATCCTAAAGAGATAACAGCAAAACAGGCAATTCTTGAATCAATCCTTAAACAAACTAAAAACGCTGACGATATTCTCATTAAAGCTAAGGGCGTTGATTTTAATGACATCAATCAGGCTACAGACTTTTACAGACAGTTTGTCAAGCCAAATG
>Ga0196981_1000331_pt1 | contig 18778 bp, 17 predicted proteins | sample S3_2013CmetaG_FD_155462 | JGI IMG/M metagenome (GOLD analysis project Ga0196981, IMG submission 155462) | Soil microbial communities from Anza Borrego desert, Southern California, United States - S3_20-13C | ecosystem: Environmental > Terrestrial > Soil > Desert | place: USA: California... | reverse complement strand
CTGCCGACGACCAGTCGCTGCAACAGCTCTGAGTCATGCTCTGCCATAGGTGTCCACCTCCATGAAGGTGGACATATCCTGACTAATCAGACCGCGCGATTCAAGACGCCGATGATGGACCGCTTACCGAATTACTGACGAGTACCTTCAATCCCGCTTGGAAGAACTTAAGTGGGCGGCTGCGGTAAACGCTTTACGCGAACGCGAAAAAGAAGAACAGCGGCGAATCCGCGAGCAGATTCGTGAAGAGGAAAAAGCACGTCGCGAAATCGAGCGGGCATTGAAAGAGGCGGCCCGTGACGAAGAAGTCTTGCAAAAAGCGATGGCCAAAGTGCAGGCCCAAGTTGCGAAAGCCAACGATGAGCAACGCGCGCAGTTCGAAGCCAAACTTGCCGAGCTCCAGGCGCAACTCGCCGAGGCGGAGGCGCGGAACCAGCGAGCGCTATCCATGGCGCAGCAAACTAAAGCCGGGCACGTCTACGTCATCTCCAACATTGGATCTTTCGGTGATGATGTCGTCAAGGTAGGTATGACGCGCCGGCTCGAACCACTGGACCGTATCCGCGAGCTGGGAGATGCTAGCGTACCGTTCAATTTTGACGTTCACGCGATGATTTGGAGCGAAGATGCACCGGGCTTGGAACGTGAGCTGCACAAACGCCTGGTACGCTCGCAGGTAAACAAGGTTAACCCCCGAAAAGAGTTTTTCCGTGTGTCGCCTGTTGGCCTGCGTAAGCAAATCGAGGAGATGGGCATTGAAGCCAGCTGGACCGTGACGGCAGAAGCTGCTGAGTATAGGGAAAGCTTGGCTATTGAGGCGCGGCTACGTGATAACCCTGCCGCGACTGAGGACTGGCTACGTCATCAACTGGATTATGACCCCGCAGCGGAGATCGTTGCCGAGGCCGAAGAAACGTAACGGGAACGGATGACAAGAAGCAGAGGTGCCGGCAAAGCCCACTGCTTCTCGTCCCAACTAGCCCCTCCGTTTGCATTCTCCAACACCGCATCTGCTTGAAGGCTCAGTTCGACCACGCCGACACGACCCCACCACACATACCAAGAGAAACTTCTTCATGCGTGGTCTTCATTTCGTTGGCCGCGCAAGGCCGTGCACGAGTTGGACTGCATGGAGACGAAAGGCATAGTCGAGTGGCACCGTTTGCCCAATGTTATTCGTCACTTGTGCCCGCAGGGCAATTTGGTGGCGTCCGGACGTAACCGGTTTTCCTCGTTAACCATGTGCATAGCCTTGTGCAATGTGTCTTGCACGGTCCGACGTTCTCTGGTGAGATATGCTTTTTCCACTGCAGTTTCAACAAACTCTTCAACTTCCTTGGGGTAGCGCGGCATACGGTTTCCTCTCTTGTCGGTGTTATCAATAAGCGCGTGAATATCCTTGCCAGAGGCGAGATACAGTTTTTTCCAATGCAAGACGCTGCTAGCACATGGCATCTTTTGGGGTTGCTGCAACTTGCTCCAAAGCTGTTGGATCAACGGCGTGACCACCGATTTGGTACTTGGGAAATCGAGGATTGCAGTAACGTAAGCACGACGTACCTTCGCCGCTTCCCAGAGATCGGTTGGAATATCGCGATTCGGGCGGCTGTGTGATTGCGCTGCTTTTGAAAGAACAGGCGCAGTGTCGTTAATGAACCGAAGCCGGCCGCAGCTGTAGTGCTGGCGCAGCTGCGTGTCGCTCATCTCATGAATGCGCTTTGTTCGGACGTTTTCCAGCTGCCATAACTCGTTGGTGACTTTCCTTGTCAGGCAATACGTTTTGCCCTCAATTTGGAGGGTGCGCCCTTGTTCAAAAGCCGCTACGCCCATTTATGCCTCCACCATAATCTGCGGTGCCGCAATGGCGGTTGTGTAGGTGAGGACTGTGTCGGGTGTTAACGTTTTGTTTACATCGATGTGGAGGGCACCTTCTAGAATGAGGCGGCTGCAATGGCGGCGCCCATGTTGCCCCAAGGCGCCGGTCAACACTTCACCCCAGGTAACGCAAGGCTTTCTTTCGAGTGAAATACGCAGCCTCTCGCGTTCAAGGGCGCTAATGCCCTGTCGTCCCCATTGAAGCAGCGTAGACACCGTTGCTAATCGCGGCTCCTTCCGCAGATCCTCGGCAACGACCGGGCGGTATTGGAAGCCGTGCCGCGGAAGTTCAGCCACCATTAGTGCAGCGCGGCGTCGGTTCTTATCTGTTACCGCCCACTGTAGTGACTTGATTTCCCAGACTTCTTTGCCGTCGCGCGTCTCGACGAGCACGTCGGGAAAATGCCTGTGCTGCTCGCCGTCGATTTCGTAGACGATTTCAAAGGGTTGCTCGTGAAAACGCAGCACCAATGGATTTGCATCGAGCAAGCGAAAGGCATTGAGTTCGTTGTGGGACTCCCAGTGCACCTGCCTTTGCATCTTCCAGCTCGGATACTTGCCGGTAGGCCGGGAGTTAGAGCGAGATACAACTTTGCGGGCGCGAACCTGGCCATTTTGAAGTTGATTGATGGACAGAACGCGCCCCTTTGGCTGAGGAATAGGATCGTGGCCAAAGCTAGTTGGAAGCTGGAGAAAAGAGTGGTCGAGTTGGAAGATGTCGCTTTGCATGAACGCTCCTGAATCGATGGAACAATCGAGACGGGAGATCGCGACAGCGCTTAAAACAACGGATGATGGCGAATCGGAATGTGCCCGTCAGTCGGATGGACTGACGTAACAAAGGTACGCAGTCCCTAGCGTATGCGTATGGAGGAGAAACGGAGGGATGTGGCGTGGCAATTCATGCGAGAAAGACTAGCATAGATTAGGAAAAACGCAAGCGAAATCTACAATCGTGTTGTGAAAAAACACGCGCTGCAAATAGGTGTCGCTTGGCTAGGCGGAGCAGCTTCACTAAGAACTGAGCAGCTCAACGTTCTGAACTCAGCCTGACATTGATCAATTGGCCTGGGGGTAGTGCGAGCTGTACACGTGTTAACCTAGTTCGCATCATGTCGAGCCAATTCGTTTCCTTCCTACGCGCAAATACTCGCGCCTTCCACATACGCTGCCTGCGCTAACATGGCGGCGTTCTTTCCATTCGCTTTTCTTCAGGTCTAGCCGCCATTGCTGAGATATCGGCGCGGCAGTATTGCTCAACTTCGTCAAGATCGCCGCGTCCCCAATAGCAAGTGCTACTTTGGAGGCTGCATGTCGAATTCCGAGGTCAAGAAAAGGGTACATGGTGTTGAGCGGTTACGTCTCCCGGAACTACCCGATCTGGCGGGAGATGCGGACGTTACGGCGACCCAAATCGGTCCCAAGAGCTCGGGCAATGAGGTAACGGTTAAGGCGCAACTGCCTCTGCAGCAGGAGGGCGACGACGCCCAGGATGATACTTGTCCTTGGCAGCAGTGCTGTCCGGGATGGGAAGGGCCAGTGCACTGCATCACCGACTGGAAAGAGGCGGAGAGGCGCTATGACGCGCGTTTTCCACTAGTTGATATGAACGAGCAAAGACGTCTAAAAAACGTCATGACCTGTCTGCGTGAGCGCGGTCCTTATCGCAAGCTAATGACCGTTCCCCGAGATTGGCGCCGCAAGTTCCGAGCATTAAATGAGGAGTTCCCGAACTTCAGTGAAGTCGTGGAGTATCTTGAAGTGATGTGCGCATTAAGTGTGCATCGCGACAAGGTTTTCCGCTTCGACCCCATTTTGCTGAATGGGCAGCCTGGGTGCGGGAAAACGTACTTTGCAGAGCGCCTTGCGGGATTGATCGGCAGTGGCTCTAATGTCATCCGTATGGAGACAGCACAAAGTAATGCGGTATTGGCCGGGAGTGCCGATTTTTGGAGCAACACCAAGCCTGGACAGACGTTCACTCTGCTAGTGGAAAAGGACTGGGCTAATCCCTGCATGATTCTCGACGAAATCGAAAAGTGCACGAGCCGGGATTTCGACCCGACGATGGCGTTACTTAGCCTGCTCGAACCGGGTACGGCCCGCAAGTTCACCGACTTGAGCTATCCGTGGTTAACCCTGGATGCGAGCACTATTTTGTGGATTTGCACAAGTAATGACGCGGACTTGCTCCCATTGCCTGTACTAGACCGCTGCCGGCGGTTTGAAATCGGACCGTTGTTGGATTTCGAGGCACGTGTCTTGATTCAACGTTTGTTTGATCAGGAGATTGCGGAGCTAATGCCTGGGACTAATGCACCTAAGCTTTCGACGGCAGTCGTTGAGCAGTTGGTCGGGCTGTCCCCGCGACGAGTAAAGAGAGTAGTCCGAGAAGCGGTTGGACGGGCCCTATATGACGGGCGACGCCGTGTACTGCCGAGGGATGTAGTTGTGGACATTGTGGAAGATGACGCACAACGGCCAAAGATTGGATTTATTTGAATAAGTTTGAGGCGCGGTTAGTCTGGGATGATAAGCTCAGTCGGCAATACGCCTGGCTGTTTAGTTCCTTCAACCGCCGCATGCATTAGTGCGTCCACCACGGATTGGGCGGCGCATAGCCGCTCAAACGAAGCCGTTTTGGGTGCGATTGGAAGCTCTATCTTCTCGTAGAGGGTTGTGAATACATACGGCAGGCCAGCACGATTATGCTTCGCAATGAGTTCATTGAGAAAAAGATCGATTACCGTTCGGTGCTGTAACGCGACAGCATATGCAAATGGTGTGAAGCCGCTATCTTTCAGATTGGGCTCGACGAAGTTGCAGCCTGCCCTCACGCACTCTTTGATCCATTCAATGTCGGGTTTTTCATTGTCGCAAAGGTGATGGAGGATGTTTTTCCCGTTGCAGTCAACAGGGAACTTTCCTATTTCAGCATGTTCGAGAAGTTGTGCGAAACGGCGGATGGGGCGCTTTATGGACATCGATATCTGCTGTTGTGTACCCTTGACGCGCCCGTTGGCAGGCCAGAGGGAAAATGGTTTTGGCTATTGCGGCCTTGACCATATTTCCAGAAGGAGATCATGTCAAGCCTTGTTATCGATTAGAGGGGAATGTGGGAACTATGCGGGCAACCATCTGTGGTTCGCACGCTACCGTCCATCGTTAGGCTGACTATGGGCATCGGCAGGAACAGGTCTTAAATCGATCCTTGCATACGCTAACTTGAGTGTCGGAAGCCAACCCCGTTGCAGACATTTGTGCCGCGAACTGCGCATCACAAACCTGCCATTTCCAGTCGACCGGTGGCCAATCGCTACTGCAAGCGCAACTCTGGTATGCCGACTTCCCTTTAACGGCACATTGAATTTCGTGGACGACATGCTCCACGAATCCTGACTTGCGGAAAAGAAAGTTACGCTTGAAAGTGTGCGCGAGCCACTGATCCAAGGCAGAGCAGCGTCGACGACGCCGTGAACTGATGCTTGCCTTAGCATGCGAATGAACCAACAACAAGGCACACATTGGAGACTTGTTCATTCACTGTCGTCGTTGAGCTCGCGGAACACGGCAGGGAAGTACTCGATGCGGCCGTCAGCCATCTTGTGGGGGTAGAACGAGCGCCGGTCCCATCGCCCGATGGTCTCGACCTCGGCGATGAAGCTTTTGAAAGGACCGCGCCTTCCAGGTGCAAATGGCGCGTAGACGTGAGGGGCTTGCACATACTCGTCACCGAGGTCATCGATGTCTAATATATCGTCGAACGACACAAGGCCAACAACTTCGAGCCACGCTCGGTTCGCCTCCGGAATCTTGTCCCAGAACTCGTAGATAGTCTGCCGCTTCTCGTCGTGCCGGTCTTCGCCCAACCAAGGGTCATCGTGTTTACCGCTTCTAGCGTCGTTCACAGCCATCGCAGCGTCCCATGATTTGCCGTCGTCAGAGAGGTACGCGAAGTAGCGTTGCACGCAGAACTTAAGCCCCTCATGCGACATGCCCCGGTACGGCCACACCATCCACATGGGGTTCTTCTTGAAATCAGCGAGGTCGCCCGTGTATGGGTACTCCGTGGCATCAGGCGAGCGTAGCAATAACGACGCGTGGGACTGGTCTTTCAGCATGCGGTGCGCCTTCCTCTTCATCACCAGCCGGGCCCGCAGGTCGGCTCGTTGTGAGCGTCGGCGGATGGTCAGCGAAACGCCGAAGTAGGCGAATAAGAGGTGGTCGTTTTCGGGGCGGAAGAGCCGGTCCTCGAGCTCAGCCTTGCCCCAGAGGTGCCACTCCTCGATCTCCATCTCGCGGCACTTTCTGGCGAAGTCGTCGCGGGCCTTTTTGGAGAAATCGCAGGCTGCAGTGAATACAAGTCCGTGAAGCTTTTCATCCGGGCCGAGCACGGTGTCGTTCAAGTACTTGACCAACGCCTTCGGCCCAATGGCCCGCTCACGCTTGCACTGGATGAGCCAGAGCCTATCATCGACGCCCTCGTCGAGGGGCGATCTCTCTTCACCCGTTTCTCCGTCTTCCACTGACGCAGAGGTCTCGTTCACCCTAGCAACGATTTCGTAGCCTCGCGCATCGAATCCGTCATCGCTGCCGGAGCGTCCCGTGGCCTCGAGTCGCCGCCAAGGTTTGAACTCGTACGCAAGCTGTCGCACGAGGTCTTCGAATCTCTTCGGATCCAAGTCTTCAAAGTGGAGGGGTCCAATGGTGCGAGTGGTGGCCATGCAGCATGATAGCAGTTGGGGCAGTGTGCCAGGACTGTGGTTACAGTTGCTCACTTTGGCTAAGCTGTCCCGTTCGAAGGCTGGCGTTGGCGACCGACTAGTTGAGGCCGATTGTACATGGCAGATGGTCTCTCGGCACCGGCGGCTAAGCGGCAGTTTCCAGACTTTCGTTTTCTGGCCGCGAGCAGGATCAGTCGACCCAAAGCGGAAGTGGCCGATTGCGAAAAGCGGCCATTCGCCGGGCAAGCGTGAGACTCGTTAGCCGAGAATTTACTGGGTGGAAAAAGTAATTCGCGCACTTCGCGGCCCAAGTGCCCGGGCCAGGCCGGTAGCGTCGTCCACTCGCCCAATGCGGGTGTAGGAATACATCGAGTCGAAGGTCGAATAGAAGACGACGAGAGTATCGTCGCCATAAAGCATAAGATCGCCATTACGGATGAGCCCCGGCCGGCTCGCATTAGCGGGCAGCGATGTCGGCAACTTGGCGTGCTTCTCGTTGCCGTTAAGCTCTTCCATGTGCAGTGTCAACGGCAATTGCGCGGAAAATGCACGCGCAGTGTTGTTGTCGGCAAGGGTTATGGCTAAGCGACGTCCGTAGATGGTCATCCACATGCGTGACTCCTTGGTTTTCTCAGAGACCCCGGCGGCGCTGGACCTCGGTGGCTCTCCGGCTTGGCACGCGCTGACCGCTAGCAGTCCGAGTAACAAACTCAGTCCGTGCAGGATCAGGATTCGGCAACGGCGGTTCATTTCTGGCTCTCCTTGATACGGGTACGGCTTGCCCGAACTGCGGCGCCTGCGTGTCCAAAAAGTCGTCACTCAAAGCATCAGCGATTTAGCTTCATCGAAGGCACTACATCCTGCATGCGCTGGCCGTGCTAGGTGTGCGCGGGATGTTCACGTAACTTCCATGCAGGGGCCTGGGTGGCCACTCAACGCTTGGGAGAAGTGGCAAGCGCTTGCTTCAATGCTACGCGCGCACGCCTTGCGTGATCGGCGCCGACACGCTCCGCCAGCACCTGAACGAGCTGCTCCAACTGGATGGCCGTTAGGCCCACGTTCATGCTTATGCGCATGTGCGATTGCAATTGAGACTCCGCGCCTAGTAGCGCGGAAAGCATGCCCACAGTCGCCAATTCGCGGCTTTGCCAGTCCAAGTTGTCGCGCTCGAAGATATCGCCAAACAGGTGCGTCTTGAGATACTCGTCAACGGCAGGCGCGAATTCAAACAGCGGCCCCTGGACCGGTGCGCCTACTAGCTTCGTCTGATTGGCAGTACCTGCGGCTCGCAGTGCCTCACCCGTCGGGATGGGACGGCTTGGAGCACGCCCGGGCGCATCCTGGATGCCTCGCTGCCTGCGCGCCTCCAGCACCTTCATGAGTTCGCCGAGAGCGTTCAGGCTGCGCGGAAAACCGGCGTAGGCATATACCTGCACCAGCACTTCTCTGGCGTCACTTATCGTCAATCCTGTATCCAGTCCCTTGTGCAACGCCGCGCTCAAACGAGAGATGTCACCCGCTGCAGCGAAGGCCGCGATGGGGACAATGGCCTGCTGTCGGGCCGAGAGCGTCTCCGAGACGGTTTGTGTCTGGGTCATAGCTGAGGTTGCCGGGGTGGCCGGAGCAGCTTGGCAAAACACAGCCGTCAGGCCGAGTAATGCGATGGGCAGTATGCCGGCTCTGCGGTGCTTAGCGGCTGTTGTATTGGTCATCACTGACTTTCTCCATCCATTCAACATTTTTGCCATCCTTCGTACCGGTGACGGCCAGATGCGTCATTGCGGTCTTTGACGCCGCACCATGCCAATGCTTGACGCCTGGTGGGCACCACACCACGTCTCCGGGTCGGATTTCCTGCACCGGCTTGCCCCATTCCTGAGTGAGTCCCATGCCCGAGACGACCACCAAGCGCTGTCCCGTCGGGTGCATGTGCCACGCCGAGCGAGATCCGGGCTCGAACGTGACCAGCGCGCCCGACGCGCTGATGTCGTCATCCGCCGGCCAGATCGTGTCCACGCGAACCTGGCCAGTGAAGTTGGCGGCCGGGCCAGCCGCTGAAGGCTGGCTTCCGGCGCGCGTGATTTGCTGCGCAAAGAGAGAGGTCCCACCTGCCTCGGCGGCCTCCAGGAGAACCGGCTGAAGCGCGGCGACGCACAAAGCGGTGCTTAGAAGCGGAAAATGCATGACATTCGTCCTTTCAAATTGGCGCCCTTTGACAACGGAATCAAGGACACGCTATTCCGGTGTACCTGACGCCGCTAGTCGACTCCCGTCCACCAGTGCGAGAACTGCTGCTCAGGTTCGCCGACTTGGACTGCCTCGCCGATACGCGGCGTCAGCAGCCGGTAGCGCTTGCCTTGGCTCGCTGCGGCCGCTCGCTTGAACGGCTCATCCCAGGCATGACGCGCCAGGGTAAAGCGTCCTGCATGCGCTGTCAGAAGCGTGCGCGCTCCCAGCAACTCCGCCGCGCGGGATGCTTCTTCGGGGTTCATGTGGATGTCAGCCCACCGCTCGTTATACTGACCCGCATCCAGCGCTGCCAGGTCGAAGCTGCCGAAGCGTTTGGCGATATCAGCAAAGTGCGGACCAAAGCCCGTGTCGCCGCTGAAATACAGCCGTCGCTCAGTGGTTTCGAGTGCGAAGCTAACCCACAAGCTCTGGTTGCGTTTCATGAAGCGGCCGGAGTAGTGCTGTGCCGGCAATATGTGCACTTTCAGGCCGGGCGCCACTTCGAGGCTCGCATGCCAGTCGGCTTCCCGGATTTTTTCGGGCGGGTAACCCCAGAGCGCCAGGTGCGCACCGTTTCCCAACCCTGTCACGACCAACCCGGTCTTCGGCTCCAGCCCCTTCATGCTCGCGTAGTCAAGATGGTCGTAGTGATCGTGGGTGATCAGGATGACGTCGACTTCGGGGATGTCCTCAACACGGTAAGGGCTGGTGCCATCAAAGGCGCGCACCATCCATGGCAGTGGAGCTGCATAGCTGCTGAATACAGGGTCAATCAGCAGTCGCTTGCCGCCAAGCTGAACATAATACGAGGAATGGCCGAGCCAGATAACGGTGTCCTGGTCGCGAGGCAAGGCGGCCAGGTCCGTCTTCACGGAGGGCAGCGGTGCTGGCGGTGTTGGCCGGTCTCTGGGCTCAAAGCGCCCCTTGAGTACGGCCCAGATGAAGGCAAAGCCCCCGGGGCGCGGTGGAGAGGCCACCTCGTTTTGGAACACGCCGTTCCGGTAGTGCTTTGACGCTTGCACTGCCGCGAGCCGTTCGCCCTCGGGCAACTGCCCAAGCGGACGGTAAAGGTAGGCGCAGGCGCTGACAACTAGTGCGCACGCCAGGACCATCACCGATATCAGAAATCGCTTCATGTTACTTCCCACGAGAGTTTATAGGGACGGACGTAATCGCCGCCCCAGTTAGCGCCCCTACGCCAGGTGCGCGCGGAAGAAGGCAGTCAGCTTATCAAAGGGAATCACATCAACGCGGTCGTACAAATCGGTGTGGCTCGCCCCTGGGATAATCATCAGTTCCTTCGGTTCTGCCGCAGCCGCATAGGCAGTTTCGCTGAAATAGCGCGAATGCGCTTTCTCACCGTGGATAAACAGGACTGGACGCGGAGAAATTTCGGCGATGTACGTCAGAATCGGCATGTTCATGAACGGCAGCGGTGTTGTTTGCGTCCACGAGCCGTTTGAGTTGATCGCTCGCGGATGGAAGCCGCGAGGCGTGCGGTAGTAGTTGTGGTAGTCCACCAGGAATTGCGGTTCTCCACCTTTGAGCTGATTCATGACAGGTCCATAGGATGGGCCGCCTTTTTCCGCATCCTGCCAACGCTGCCGGCTCAGTTGCTCCAGCGTTTGCGCACGCTGCTCCGGGGTCACGCTGTCGTTGTAGCCCTTGGACATGACACGCGTCATGTCGTACATGGTGCTTACCGCGACGGCCCTGACGCGCTTGTCCACCGCAACGGCGCTTAACGCCATCCCGCCCCAGCCGCAAATGCCGATGACGCCAATACGCCTGCGGTCAACGAAAGGCAGCAAACCGATATAGTCCACCGCCGCGCTGAAGTCCTCAGTGTTAATGTCCGGTGACGCGACGTTACGCGGCTCGCCCCCGCTTTCCCCCGTATAGGACGGATCGAACGCCAGCGTAACGAATCCCCGTTCCGCCATCGTTTGGGCATAGAGACCCGACGACTGCTCCTTCACCGCGCCGAACGGGCCGCTAATGACGAGTGCCGCCAGCCTGCCGCTCGCATTTTTTGGCTGGTACAGGTCAGCCGCCAGCGTAATGCCGTAGCGGTTCTTGAAGCTGACCTTTTTGTGGTCGACCTTGTCGCTTTTGGCAAAAGTTTTGTCCCATTTGTCGGTCATTTGTATTTTCACCGGCGCGGAAGGCTGCGCCGCAGCCACTGATGCGACGCTCAACGTGGCGATGCTGAGGCCCGTCATTTTCAGCAGGTTGCGGCGTCGCGTGTCAGGCGAGTCCTGAATTGCAATGGCGTTGCCAGTTTCATTCTGCGTGCTCATATCTATTTCTCCTGTTGATTCATATTCAAGCGGCAAGGGTTGCGTTATCGATAACGAATCGATATTTCACATCGCCCTTCAGCATCCGCTCGTAGGCGTTATTGATCTCGTCGGCCGGGATCAGCTCGATGTCTGCCACAATGCCGTGCTCGGCGCAGAAATCCAGCATCTCCTGCGTCTCTGAAATGCCGCCGATCATCGAGCCCGCCAAGCTGCGGCGCTTCATGATCAGGTTAAACACTTGCGGCGAAGGGTGTGGTGACGCAGGAGCGCCCACCAGGGTCATCGTGCCATCACGTTTGAGCAGCACCAGGAAGGCATCGAGGTCGTGCGGTGCGGCTACGGTATTCAAGATGAAGTCCAGGCTTTTGGCGTGTGCCGCCATTTCGTCGTTGTTCCGCGAGACGACAACCTCGTGCGCGCCCAAGGCCAGGGCCGCTTCGCGCTTCGACTCTGATGTGGTGAACGCCACCACATGCGCACCCAAGGCGCGCGCAAGCTTGATCCCCATATGACCGAGCCCGCCGATGCCGACCACACCCACTTTCTGACCCGATTCCACCTTCCAATAACGCAGCGGGGACCAGGTGGTAATGCCGGCACATAGGAGTGGCGCGACGGCGGCCAGTTGTTCCTCGGGATGACGGATGCGCAGCACGTAGCGTTCATGCACGACGACGTGTTGCGAATAGCCGCCCAGGGTGTGGCCGGGAGCATCAGCCGCGGGCCCGTTATAGGTGCCGACCATGTGGTCGCAATAGTTCTCCAGGCCGGCGTCGCAGTCCTCGCAGTGCTTGCAGCTGTCGACGATGCAGCCGACACCGACCAGGTCGCCGACCTTAAAGCCCGAGACGTGTTCTCCCACGGCCGACACACGTCCGACAATCTCGTGCCCGGGCACGCACGGATAGAGGGTGCCGGCCCACTCAGCACGCACCTGATGGATGTCGGAATGACATACGCCGCAGAAGGCGATGTCGATCTTCACGTCGTGCGCACCAGGCGCGCGACGGGTGATATCCATGGCTTGCAGAGGTTCGGTTGCCGCGTTGGCGCCGTAGGCTTTAACTGTCATTGAAATTCTCGCTATTTGGTTACTGAAGAATTAGGCTACCTTCGTCTGCGCGATGCGCCTGGTCAGGAAAGCCAAGACGGCGGCGATCAGCAGCAAGGCTGCGCTTGTTACGAAAGTGGTCCGATAACCGCTTACATCGAACAGAATGCCGCCGATAGTCGAGCCCATGGCGATAAAGAGCTGGATTACAGCGACCATCAGTCCGCCGCCAGCCTCCGTGTCCTTCGGCAGCAATTTAGCGAGCCATGCCCACCACCCGACGGGCGTAGCCGTCGCCACCAGTCCCCACAGGCCCAGCAGCACAAAGGCTGCCGACGTCCACTCGCCGAAAGCGATAAGGGCCAACGCGATGGCACCCATGGTCAGCGGGGCGGCAATCAATATTCGGTAGATGCCCGTTTTCAGTAATCCGTCGACCAGTACGGTTCCGACAAAGCCTGCGGTCCCAAGCACCAACAGGATCATCGAGAGCATGCTCACACCCACGCCGGTGACGGTTTCCAGGAAGGGCCGCACATACGTGAAGAGCATGAACTGACCCATGAAGAAAGTACCGACCGCCAGCATCCCCAGCGCGACCAAAGGTCTTTTCAGCAGACTGAAGACATTACCTGAGCCTGCTGCACGCGGCGTGGCCTTCATGGAAGGTAAGCTGATCCATTGCCAGACCATGGCGATCACCGCGAGTGGCACCAGGCAAAGAAAGGCGCCGCGCCAGCCGATCATCCCACCGAGATAGCTACCCAGCGGGGCGGCTACCACTGTCGCCAGTGCGTTGCCGCCGTTGAAGATGGCCAGTGCCCTAGGTACGCTTTCCGCCGGCACCAGCCGCATGGCTATCGCCGCCGACATTGACCAGAATCCGCCGACAACTACACCAATGAGTGCGCGGCCGATCATGTACACCAGATAGCTGGAGGACAGGCCAACAATCAGCCCTGATACGCACATCAATCCCGTCAACAGCAGCAGCAATGTCTTGCGGTTCATTGACGCTGCGATCGTCGAGATGGAAAGACTGGTCAGCACCGCGAAGACGCCGGAAATGGCGATGCCATAGCCTGCCAGTCCTTCGCTGACGAGAAGGTCAGCGGCAAGCGGAGTCAGCAGACTCACAGGCATGAATTCCGAGGCAATCAGCACGAAGACGCACAACGTCATCGAGAAAATGCCGCCCCAGAAAGCCTGCTGGTGCCCGGCGCTTGTAAGAGACGAGCCGTTAACCGCTCGAGCGTCAAGAACTTGGTTGGTCATGAGTGGCTGCCTTTTCCTAATCTTGTTTCCATGACCTGCATTTTCGCTCGCGCGGATGACGCTGATAAGCGGGTATAATCTTGATGAGGCTGTGAAAAAAACTCAGCAATGGCGCAAACAAAAATTAATGATTTGCAATATTTTCTTGCGGTGGCGCGGGATCGCAGCTTCACCAAGGCGGCCGCTAGGCTGGGTGTGACGCCGTCCGCCCTAAGCCATACGATCAGAGCGCTCGAGGAAAGACTCGGCGTGCGTCTGCTCGCGCGCACGACGCGAAATGTAGCACCGACAGAGGCAGGGGACCGCTTGGCGCGTTCAATCGCTCCGCTCTTCGATCAGATAGCGGAAGAAGTTGAGGCACTCAGCGAGTTGCGCGAAAGGCCAGCCGGAACGATCCGTATCACATGCACCGATGATGTAATCAAGCTGTATCTGCGGCCAGTGCTAGCGTCGTTCTTGAAAAACTATCCGGACATCAACCTCGAGCTTTTCGTCGATTACGGTTTCACCGACATTGTCGAAGAGCGGTTCGATGCGGGTATACGTCTGGGTGAAGCCATCAGTAAAGACATGATCGCCGTTCGCATCAGTCCTGACTGGCGCTTGGCGGTAGTCGGATCACCAGCCTATTTCAAACGGTGCCCCCCGCCCGCCACACCCTATGACCTGACCAATCATGCCTGCGTCAACATCCGGCACAGGCCTTCGGGAGCGATCTACGCATGGGAGTTTGAGAAGAATGGGAAGGCATTCACCGTCAAGGGCGAAGGGCAACTTGTCTTTAACAGCATCATCCACGTGCTCAACGGCGCGCTGGACGGAATTGGGTTGGCTTACGTTCCCGAGGCGCTTGCCGCGCCCTACCTGGCTGATGGCCGCCTTCAGGAAGTTCTTGCCGACTGGTGTCCGTATTTCCAGGGTTTTCACCTGTACTATCCGCATAGACGCCAGACTTCCGCAGCCTTCTCGGCTTTTGTCGACGCGGTGAAATACCGGGGCTAATTGCGATCGGTCCTGAGGAGCTTAACGCCGTCAGGCTTTGCTCAGATCACGGGCGGCATCTTCGCAATCAGCTTGTCGAGCGTGATTGGGTAGTCACGCACCCGCACACCCGTTGCATTATAGACAGCGTTGGCCACAGCCGCCGCAATTCCGCAGATACCGAGCTCGCCAACCCCTTTCGCTTTCATCGGCGAGGAGATCGGATCCGTTTCATCAAGGAAGATGACCTCCTGGTGCGGAATGTCGGCGTGCACTGGCACTTCGTAGCTGGCGAGATCATGGTTGACGAAAAAGCCGTAGCGCGTGTCGACTGCAAGCTCTTCCATCAGGGCCGCACCGACTCCCATGGTCATGGCGCCGATCACCTGACTGCGCGCCGTCTTCGGGTTGAGAATGCGCCCGGCGGCACAGACGGCGAGCATGCGGCGCACGCGGACCTCCCCGGTGGCTGCATCAACCCCGACCTCGACAAAATGCGCGCCGAAGGTCGATTGCTGGTAACGCTTGTCGAGATCGCCGAACTCGATCATGTCTTCCGCCACCAAGCCCTGGCTTCCCGCCAGCTCGGCAAGCGGAATACCGCGCGTGCCGGCGCGAACCTGGCTTTCCGCAAAGACGGCTTCGCTCGCGTCTATCCCAGCCTTTTGTGCAACCACTTCGCGCAGCTTCACGCACGCCGCATACACGCCCGATGTCGAACTGTTGCCCCCCCATTGGCCACCCGACCCGCACGATACAGGGAAGCTGGAATCCCCCAGACGCACCTTCACCTTGTGCAGCGGCACGCCCAGCATCTCGGCCGCGGTCTGGGCGATGATGGTATAGCTGCCGGTCCCGATGTCGGTCATATCCGTTTCTACCGTGACATAGCCGCCGCGGTCCAGCCGCACCCTCGCCGCGGACTTGGTGACTAGATTGTCCCGAAATGCCGAGGCCACTCCCATGCCTACCAGCCATTGTCCATCGCGTACTTGCCCTGGCCGGGGATTGCGCTTGTCCCAGCCGAAGCGCTTGGCGCCGATCTCGAAGCACTGCACCAGCTGCCGCTTCGAGAACGGCGGATTCGTGTGCGCGTCCTGCTTTTCATCCGGCTTCTTGGACTGCGGGTCGTTCGAGACCGGTTTGGCGGGATAGTCCGGGACCACCTGGGTATCGTTCTTGATGCGAAATGCGATCGGGTCCATTGCCAGCTTCTCGGCCATCTCGTCCATGGCGATTTCCAGGACTGCGAGACCTGGTGCCTCGTTCGGCGCGCGCATGGCATTAGCTTCGGGTAAGTCCATCACTGCCAGCCAGTTCGCCGTCATGCGATTGCCGCCGGCATAGAGAGACCGTGTCTGGATCGCGCCGGCCTCAAGCCCGCCCTTCGGCAGGTTGCCGGACCAGCTTTCATGTCCGATGGCCGTGATCTGCCCGTCCCTCGTGGCGCCAATGCGCACTCGCTGGATCGTCGCCGAACGATGTACCGTATTGTTCGGAATGAGGGCGCGCTGCAACGCCACCCTCACCGGGCGCCGCGCAGCACGCGACGCCAGTGCCGCCATCACCGCGTCCGACCGCAGAAAGAGTTTGGCGCCAAAGCCGCCGCCGATATATGGCGACATGACCCGGATCTTCTCTTTTTGGATGCCCAGCGTCTTGGCCATGTCACTGACGGCCCAGGCAACCATCTGGCTGGACGTCCAAAGTGTTAGTCGGCCGCCATCCCACGCAGCAACCGTCGCGTGGGGCTCCAGCATTGAGTGGGACTCGTGCGCTGTGGAATAGACCGCGTCCAGTTGGACAGGAGCGGACGCCATGGCGCCAGTGAAGTTGCCGACTGTAGTAGCACCTGGGGCATTGAAGCTGTCGGCCGCAGTCGCCTTGGTTTTTGCAGACGCGAGGTCGAACGAACCCTTCGCGCGCGAATAGTCAACGCGTATGAGATGCGCAGCGTCCCGTGCCTGTTCGAAGGTCTCGGCAACAACCACGGCAATGGCCTGGTGATAGTGCTCGATGTCCGGGCCGCCCAATAAGCGCGCCGTATTGAAGTCGCCTTTGCCAAGCTTGCCGGCGTTCTGCGCCGTGACAATCGTGATCACTCCGGTCGCCGCTTTGGCGGCCGCAAGGTTCATGGCAATGATGCGGCCCTTGGCGATGGCCGAGCCTAGCACGTACCCATATGCCTGGTTCGGGACCACGTCGTGCCGGTCGTAGGCATAGGGTGCCGTCCCGGTGGTCTTGAGCGGCCCGTCGATGCGGTCAACCGGCTGCCCGACCACCTTGAGCTGGTCTATGGGATTGTCGGCGGCAGGAGTGTCAAATTTCATGGCAAAGACCTTCGCTTAATTGAGGACGGAGGCAAGCGTGCGTTCGACCAGCGCGAGCTTGAACGCGTTGTCATGTGTGGTGCGCGCGTCGGCAAGAAGTGTCGCCGCCACTGCCTTCGCTCCGCGCGGTATTTCATCGTCGGCCGCATCCATACGCCACGGTTTGTGCGCTACGCCACCGAGCGCAACGCGGCCGGTTCCGTCGCGGCCGATAACGGCGGCCACCGACACCAGCGCGAAGGCATAGGAAGCGCGGTCGCGCACTTTGCGGTACACGTGGTTACCACCGAGTGGTGGGGGCAACAAAACCGAGGTAATCAATTCACCCGGCTCGAGCGCATTCTCGATATGGGGGGTATTGCCTGGCAGCCGATGAAAGTCGGCGATCGGGATGATGCGCCTGGCACCATCGGCACGGACTGTCTCCACCGTCGCATCCAGCAAGCGCATAGCAACCGCCATGTCGCTCGGATGTGTGGCAATGCACGCATCGCTTGTACCGACAATTGCATGGTGCCTGCTGAAACCGCCGATGGCGCCACAGCCGCTGCCAGGCTTGCGCTTGTTGCAAGGTTGATTGGTGTCGTAGAAGTAGGGACACCGTGTCCGCTGCAGCAAGTTGCCCGCCGTCGTAGCCTGGTTGCGCAACTGGCCGGAGGCCCCCGCGAGCAAGGCACGTGACAGTACTCCATAGCCGCGCCGCACGCGCTCGTCGGCGGCAAGGTCCGTATTGCGCACCAGTGCCCCGATCCGTAGTCCGCCATCCATTGCCGGCTCAATCTTGTCGAGCGCGAGGTCGTTGATGTCGATGAGGTGCGTGGGCGTTTCGATCTGCAGCTTCATGAGGTCGAGCAGATTAGTGCCACCAGCGATAAAACGTGCGCCTTTGGTCCGGGCAGCTGCGGCCGCAGCTTCGGCAGGCGTTGCAGCTCTTTCGTAGGTGAACGGCTTCATGCCTTGACTCCCGCGACTTCGGCGATTGCTTCCTGGATGTTGGAGTAGGCACCGCATCGGCAGATGTTCCCGCTCATGCGTTCGCGAAACTCTACGGCTGTCATTTCCGGCTTGCGAGTCAAGTCAGCTGTTGCATGGCTCGGGACTCCCGCCTTTACCTCGTCCAGCATGGCCACGGCCGAGCATATCTGGCCGGGCGTGCAAAAACCGCACTGGTACCCGTCGTGCTTGATGAACGCCGCCTGCATAGGGTGCAAATTCATCGGGGTTCCGAGGCCTTCGATAGTCGTGATGTCATGCCCCTCCTGCATCACCGCCAGCGTGAGACAGGATGTGATCCGACGGCCGTCCACGATGACGGTACAGGCGCCGCATTGGCCCTGGTCGCACCCCTTCTTGCTGCCAGTCAGATGCAGCCGTTCGCGCAGGGCATCAAGCAGCGTAGTGCGCGGGTCGATCATTAACTGATGTTCGGTGCCATTGACGCGCAGAAAAACACTAACGGTCGGCGGTGGAGTGCTCTGCGCAGGCTGCGGGTTGGCAGCCTCGGCTTCTGGCGCAAGTCGCCCCGCAATTACAGCCCCACCGGTCGCGGCCGCTGTCGCTTTCAATAGCTTGCGCCGTGAAGGATCGAATTCAGTCATTTCCAATCTCCTAAGACCGTTACCAGAGTGCGTTGCCAGCCACCTAACCACTCCAGCAGAAAATACTCCTATGCAGCTACTGCAAGGTAGTGCGGAAGAATGAGGTCAACCTGTCAAAAGGAATGAGATTGACCCGGTCGTACATGTCCACATGTCCAGCACCGGGGATAACGACGAGTTCTTTTGGTTGGCCAGCCAGGCGGTATGCTGCCTCGCTAAACTCCCTCGAGTGTGCCTGGTCACCGGTGACGAACAACATTGGACGGGGCGATATTGTCTTGATGTCATTGAACGGATAAAAGTTCATGAACTTGATGCTGCTGGTGAACGTCGGATGTGTGGTCAGTTCCGGGGAGGAGCTTTCTGGAGTGAATTCCCCCCTCGGCGTGCGATAGAAGTCAAAGAACTCCCG
>Ga0196981_1000330_pt1 | contig 18868 bp, 22 predicted proteins | sample S3_2013CmetaG_FD_155462 | JGI IMG/M metagenome (GOLD analysis project Ga0196981, IMG submission 155462) | Soil microbial communities from Anza Borrego desert, Southern California, United States - S3_20-13C | ecosystem: Environmental > Terrestrial > Soil > Desert | place: USA: California... | reverse complement strand
TCAAGGGGCGAACGTCGAGCAAGCTGTTTGAAGAGTTTTCGCATCTCAAGAAGCGTTATTGGGGAAGGCACTTTTGGGCACGAGGCTACTTCTGTGCGACGGTAGGTCAGATGACCGAAGAGATGATCAAGCAATACCTGGAGCATCATTTTGAGCCGAATCCCAATGACAATTTTCGGATGGAACCGGAGTAAGACGCGTCGTTCAGCCGACGCGTATCCGGACTTTCAGTCCTTAACCCTAACCCACCGGCTTTCAGCCGGTGGTTGTTGAGTCCCTCAGCTTCATCAGCGCATAGATCGATTCCAGATGGGGAATCGATACGCCCACTCTCCGGCCTGCCCTCACCGCGTTGCCCAGGATGGCTTCGGTTTCCATCGGCCGGCCGGCTTCGAAATCCAGCAGCATGCTGGTCTTGTAGGGCGGCATCTTGTACGTGCTTTCGATGTTTTTGTCGACGGTGTCGGCGGGCAAAGGATGTCCCGAGGCTTCGGCGACGAGGCAAATCTCCTCCATGATGGCGCGCACGAACGGTTCCTGGGTCGAGAGTATGTCATTCGTGCTGAGCCCCCCGGAAAGCACCGATAGCGGGTTGAAGGGAGCGTTCCAGACGCATTTCTGCCAGCGGGCCGCGACGATATCCTCGGAGGCGACACAGGCGATGCCGGACGGCTGGAATGCGTCGCACAGTATCCGCGCTTTTTCCGAAAGCCCTTGCGGATAACTTCCCAGGGCCAGCCGGCCGTAGGCCTGATGCCAGATTTTGCCGGGCGCGGTGCGGGTGACGCAAATGAAGGCGAGGCCGCTGATCAATTCGTTGTTCGGAAAAGCCCTGGCGATCTCGTCTTCGATGTCGATGCCGTTGGAAACGAGCACGATGGACGTGTCGGGACCCACGGCGTCTTTCAGAAGGCCGACCCGGTCGGCGTGTTCGACCACTTTGATGCACAGGAGAACGTAATCGGGCTTCTCGGCCAATTCAGCCGCATGGCGCACCACCGCGTGAGGCCGGAAGTGATAGTTGCCCAGCTTGGTGTCGCTTGCAACGTCTATGCCGTGAACTTTGACGTGATCGTAATCGGAACGGGCGGCCACCGAGACTTCGACGCCCTGCCTGGCAAGCAGAGAACCGTAGAAGCTGCCGACGGCCCCGGTGCCTATGACCAGTACCTTCATGTCGTTTCTTCCAGATAGTTTTTGAGAAAAGGAATCGTGAGCTTGCGTTTCGCCGCCAAGGTTGCGTGGTCCAGTTCGTCCAGCAATCCTCTCAAAGCGGACAGATCCCGCAGGTAATGTGAAAACAGGAAACGTCCGACCTGCGGCGGCAGATCCAAGCCGAGCGAGCGGGCATAGGCGCCGAGCACGATCAGCTTATCCTCGTCGTTCAAGGGTTGCAGGCGCAAGGTCAATCCCCAGCCCAGGCGGGTCTTGAGGTCGGGCAGACGGATGGGAAGCTCGGCGGGCGGCAATGGGGCGGCGGCGATCAGCCGGCTGCCGAGATCGCGCAATCGGTTGAACAGAGTGAATAAAGCCAGCTCCCACAGGTCGTCGCCGGCAATAGCGTCCACCTCGTCGAGACAAACGAGGTCCTGATGCTCCAGCCCGTCGAGCACGCCGGGGCCGAATTCCCGGAGGTTTGCCAGAGGCAGGTAAGAGACCGACAAGCCGCTCCGGCACGCTTCCCGGCAGCAGGCATTGAGCAGATGGCTCTTGCCGGTTCCGGATTCGCCCCACAGAAAAATCAGCGCATCGCCTTGGCCGGCGGCGGCAAGTCTCAGATGCGCGACGATTTCGGCGTTGGCGCCCGAGTGGTATTGCTCAAAGCCCAGCTCGGGATTGAAGGCGAAGCGCAGGGGAAGTTGCTCCGCCATGCTCTTAAGAATATCGGGCCGACGAGGCGGCCGCCGCGGCGCTTTTCGGCATACCCACGATCAACCGTCTCAAAGAGTCCACCGAAACCACAAGGAACTACTTCATTCGGGCACTTTTTAGCGCCAGCCCCATGCGGGCCAGGCGCGCTCCGAACGCGCGGCACAGTCTCCGCTCTTCGTCGCTGACCCCGTTGTCGCTTCCGGTGTGCCGGCTGGGTCCGTAGGGCGTGCCGCCGCTGGTGGTCTCAAGCAGGGCGCTTTCGCTGCTGGGAATGCCGACCAGAACCATGCCATGGTGCAGCAGGGGCAACAGCATGGTAATCAAGGTCGCTTCCTGGCCGGCGTGCATGGACGAGGTGGCGGTGAACACGCCGGCCGGCTTTCCGGACAGGGCGCCCGAAAACCACAGGGAACTGGTGCTGTCGATAAAATACTTGAGGGGCGCCGCCATGTTGCCGAAGTGAGTGGGGCTTCCCAGGGCCAGAGCATCGCAGTTTTTCAGATCGTCGAGCGTCGCATAAGGCGGGCCGGACTCGGGAATGGTGTCCTCGGTAGCCTGGCAGACCGGCGATACTTCCGGGACGGTGCGGACCTTGGCAACGGCGCCGGGCACTTCCTCGACGCCTCTGGCGATCAGATTGGCCATTTCGGCCGTGGAACCCGAGCGACTGTAGTAGACGATTAGAACTTCAACCATGAAAAAGACAAAACACTTGAGTAAGAAAGCGCGGACCGATGCGGCTCGGAGGGACAGTTCCTAAAGAATTTGCAATACGTTTTCCGGCGGGCGTCCGATGGCCGCTTTACCGTTTGCCAGCACGATAGGACGTTCGATGAGGATCGGGTTTTCCACCATCGCGGCAATCAGAGCATTCCGGTCCAGGCCGGGATCGTCCAAGCCGGCTTCCTTGTAAGCCGTTTCGCCCTTGCGCATCAGATCGCGAGGTTCCATGCCCAGCTTGGCCAGAATGGCCTCCAGTTCGGAAGCGCTGGGGGGCGTTTTCAGATATTCGATCACCGTGGGCTCGATGCCTTTGTTCCTGAGAAGCTCAAGCGTCGTGCGGGATTTGCTGCAACGGGGGTTATGGTAAATCGTAACGGTCATTACTGTAGCTCTCGAAGTCGATGGTGGGCGTCGGGAGGCTCGCGTTTGTCGCCGATCGGCCTGACTTATCGGCAAGTCCGGTCATTCAGCCGAGACCTCCACGCGTTTTTTGTTCCCGTTCCTGCTCTTTGCCGATGATTTTGACCAGTTCGGCAAGTTCGCCGGCGAGTATCTCGAGAAGATCGTCGCTGGTCAAAATGCCGGCCAAAAAGCCCTGCCGATTGACGACGGGGATGCGGCGCACGCCCTTGATGCGCATCCGCTGCAAGGTTTCCCAGAGTCCGTCCTCCTCGCCGGCGGTTATCAGCTCGTAGCTCATGATGTCGCCGACGGTCACGGCGTTCGGGTCGAGCTCCGCGGCAAGAATTTCAACAACCAGATCGCGATCGGTGACGATGCCGACGGGTTTCGCTCCGCCCCCCGATTCCTCGACCACCACGGCGCTGCCCACGTGAAACTCGCGCATCAGCTTGGCCGCTTCGACGACCGAGTCTTCTTTTCTTAGGATGACCGTATCGCGGTTGCAAAATGTTCCAACAGACATGACGATCCTTTACGCTGTTGATCGATGGAGGCTTCATATTTTACCCGTTTGCGCCGCCGGCTGCAGGAAAACCATGGGCTAACGGGGCAGAAAAACGTAAAGCAGCACGCTTCCCAGAACCAGCCTGTAGATCACGAAAGGCAACATGCCGATACGGTCGAGAAGCCTCAGGAACCCGTCGATGGTGACGTAAGCGACGATGCCCGATAAAAGCGCGCCCAGGAACAGGGGCCACCACGACACGGCCTGATCGGACGCGAACAATTCGGAGGCTTTGAGCAACCCCGCCAGCGCCGTGACCGGTATCGACAGCAGAAACGAAAAGCGGGCGGCGGCTTTGCGGTCCAGGCCGCGGAACAAGCCGCCGGTGATCGCGATACCCGATCGGGATGTGCCGGGAATCAGCGCCACGGCCTGGAAAAGGCCGACGACCAAAGCGTCTTTCCAGTCGATGTCGGCATCGGTGCGCCGTTCGGCGCTCACCTTTTGCGCCAGCCAAAGCACCAGGGCGAACACGATGGTGCTGGCCGCGATGACCAGGGGGGAGCGCAATTCGGTTTCGATAGCCTCGTTGGCCGCGAGCCCGGCGATGCCGGCCGGAATCGTCCCCAGAATCACGTACCAGGCAAGCCGCGCATCGGCGGTCGTGTCTTGCCCGGAAATCGAGCGAAACCAGGCTCCGGCCATGGCGCGCAAGGCGCCCGCATAATAGACGACGACCGCCGCCAGCGTCCCGATATGGACGGCAACGTCGAAGGCTAGGCCCTGGTCGCGCCATCCGAAGACCGCCGGCATCAGAATGAGATGAGCCGCGCTCGAAACAGGCAGAAATTCGGTCAGCCCCTGTAGCAAGGCCAAGTAGTAGACGTGATGACAATCCATTGAAGTTCCTTTAATCGTCCGAACAATCGGTATCGACCAGTTCCCTCAGAACCGCCGTCGCGTAAGCCCCGGCGGGCAGCGCGAATCGCAGGCGAAGGCTGGCGTCGCACCGTTCCCATCGAAAGTCTTCCGGATAAAGCCGCAGCGGCCGGCGGGCCATGTCGAGGCCGAAGTCTTCGAGTCCGCGGCAAAGCTCCGCTTCTTCCTCGGCGATAGCCGTTTCCATAGCCAATGCCTGATCGGTAACGGCGGGCGTGCCCTTGCCCCAGAGGGCGCCGCTCGGATGAATTTTCTTGGCGTCGAGCCGCTGCGCGATGTCCGGGGTAATCGCATCGGGCTTAAAAAAGCTGTGCGAATCCGGAAACATGAAGACGTCGCCGCCGATGGCCCGGTCCCAGATGTCTTGCGCCACCCGGCTGGCGAGGATGCGGTTGAACAGGTAGGAGCGCGCCGCCGACAGATAAAGGCCGCGGCGGTGAGCGTCGACGCGTTCCAGGGTTCCCGCGAAAAGAGCCGATGCCCTCGCGAGGTTCTGCCCGTCGCGGCCGAAACGTTGCGTTCCGAAGTAATTCGGAACACCTCGCTCGGCGACCTGTTTCAGGCGTTGTTCCAATAGCGAGGGGTCGCTTTTCAGTTCGCGGACGGTGATTTCGAAGCGATTGCCGGTGGCCGCGCCTTTTTTCAGCTTGCGGCCGTTGCGCCGCACTTCGAGGATGCGGAGCGACGAGGATTCGAGTTGCCGCCAATCCGGTTCGGGTTTGCCCGGCAGCCATGCGCTGAACCATTGAACGGTTTTGCCGTGGCGGTCCTTGAGGCCGGCGTAACCGATGTCCCGCGCCGGAATGCCGGCAAGTCGGGCCAGTTGGCGGGCGACGTATTCCGTGTTCTCGCCGCGTTTTTCGAGGCGCAGAAAAACATGTTCGCCCTGGTCCGAAGGCTCGAAACCCAGCAACTCCTCGACGATGAAATCTTCCGGCGACGTCTTGATGACGCCGGTCCCGGCAGGTCCGCCGAAGGCGTGGGGCAGGGCGGCGGTCGAATCGCCCATGCCGTTATTTTTTCCGGAGAAGCGCTACCGCGTACGCGGAGATGCCTTCGCCCCGGCCTTCGAAGCCCATGCCTTCGGTCGTGGTCGCCTTGACGTTGACGGCTTCGTGCGGAATATCGAGGTCGCCCGCGATGGTTTCGCGCATTTTTTCGATATAAGGTGCGAGCCGCGGCTTTTGCGCGACGATGGTGAGATCGACGTTGGCGACGGAGTAGCCGCGTTCGGCGATCTTGACGCAAACCTCCCGGAGCAGGATACGGCTGTCTATGCCTTTGAAGCTCGCGTCGGAATCCGGAAAATGCCGGCCGATATCGCCGAGCGCCGCCGCGCCCAGCAGAGCATCGCACAAGGCGTGCAGGGCAACGTCTCCATCCGAGTGCGCCGCCAGGCTTTTTTCGTAATCGATGGCTACGCCCCCAAGGACCAGTTGGCCGCCTTCTTTGAACCGATGCGCATCGTAACCTTGACCTATTCGTAGCATTGTCGCTCCAGGTAAAAAGCCGCCAAAGGCAGATCCTCCGGTCGGGTGATTTTGATATTGTCCGGGCGTCCTTCGACGATCTTGGGACGCAATCCTTGAAGTTCGAGGGCGCTCGCTTCGTCCGTCACGATCAGTTTTCGTTCGGCGGCATCGATCAGGGCGTGCCTGAGCATGCCGTAATGGAACATCTGCGGCGTCAGGGCGCGCCAAATCCGGCTTCGGTCGACAGTCTCGACGATTTCGCCCATTTCCGTGCTTTTCAGGGTGTCCGTGACCGGCAGCGCCAAGATGCCGCCGACCGGGTCGTTCCTAAGCCGATCGATCAGCTTCCGGACATCGCCGCCGGTGATGCAAAGGCGTGCCGCGTCATGCACCAGCACCCAGTCGTCCGGTGCGGCTACGTCTTCGAGGCTTAGCAAGGCGGAAAGCACGGAGTCGGCGCGCTCCTTGCCTCCCGGCGCAACCCGAATCTTGGGATACGCGGCGCAAGGCAGATCGGGCCAATAGCCGTCTTCGGCTCCGAGCGCCACGACGACGCCGGCGAAGGCGTCGACCTCCAGCAATCGCTCCAGGGTATGCTGGAGCACCGGCTTGCCCAGAACCTGAAGGTACTGCTTCGGTACGTCTGCCCCCATGCGCTTGCCGACGCCGGCGGCGGGGACGACGGCCCAGAATCGGTCATTTCCGTCAAATTCGGTCATGGGCGGAGGCTAGGGGGCGTTTCGGCTTTTTCCGGCGCCGCTTCTCCGCGCTCGGAAGGCTTAAGTTGCGGCAACGGCTCGTTCGTCTTGTTCTTCGGCATTTCGATCACCTGGACGAAGGTCTCTCCCTGCTTGATCATGCCGAGCTCCTGGCGGGCCCGCTCTTCGATGGCGTCCGTGCCTTCCTTCAAGTCCCTGACGTCGGCTTCGAGCGCCGCGTTGCGCTCGCGCCGCTTTTCGCTTTCCTCGGTGAGCTTGTCGATGCGGTCCTGCAATTCCTGCAATTCGGCAATGCCGCCGTCGCCCAGCCACAAGCGGTACTGGAGCATGGCGATCAACACCAGCAAGAAGACGGTCAGCTTTTTCACACGGGCGTCGGACGAAGTCTCGTCTCTCAGAGGGCCTGACGGAACGCGCTGCGTCCGGCGTAGCGGGCTTTATCGCCCAGTTGCTCCTCGATTTTGAGAAGCCGGTTGTACTTGGCGACTCGGTCGGAGCGGCTGAGAGAGCCGGTTTTGATTTGTCCCGAGCAAGTGGCGACGGCGAGATCCGCGATGGTGGTGTCCTCGGTTTCGCCGGAACGGTGCGAGACGATGGCGGTATACCCGGCCTGGTGCGCCATGGCTATGGCTTCGAGGGTTTCCGTCAGGGTGCCGATCTGGTTGACCTTGATCAGGATGGAGTTGGCGATCTTGGCTTCTATCCCCTGCTTCAGGATGGCGGGATTGGTGACGAAAAGATCGTCGCCGACCAGTTGGATGCGTTTTCCCAGGCGGCCGGTCAAGGTGTTCCATCCGTCCCAGTCGTTTTCGGCCATGCCGTCTTCGATGGTGATGATGGGATATTTGTCGACCCAGGCCGCGAGATAGTTCGCGAACTCGTCGGAAGCGAACCGCTTGCCCTCCGACTCCAGGCTATAGATTCCGTCTTGGTGGAACTCGGAGCTGGCGACGTCCAGGCCGAGATAGATGTCTTCTCCCGCCTTGTATCCGGCCCGCTCGATCGCTTCCAAAATGACGCCGATGGCGGATTCGTTGGAAGGAAGGTTCGGCGCGAAGCCGCCTTCGTCGCCCACCCCGGTGCCGAGGCCCTGTTCGGCGAGTACTTTTTTAAGAGCATGGAAGATTTCCGCGCCGTAGCGGAGAGCCTCCCGGAAGCTGGGCGCGCCGACCGGAAGAATCATGAATTCCTGCATGTCCACGCTGTTGTCGGCATGGGCGCCGCCGTTGACGATGTTCATCATGGGGACCGGCAGCAGGAACTCGCCGCTGCGGTTGAGATATGCATAGAGCGGCTTCCCGGCATCGTTCGCCGCGGCGTGGGCGGTCGCCAGGGAGACGCCCAGGATCGCATTGGCTCCCAGGCGGCCTTTGTTGTCGGTGCCGTCCAGTTCGATCATCTTGCGGTCGACGGCCGCTTGGTCGTCGGCATCCATGCCCAGGACGGCGGACCGGATCGCCGTTTTGACATTCTCGACGGCCTTCAGAACGCCTTTGCCCAGATAGCGGGCTTTATCGCCATCCCGGAGCTCGATGGCTTCGCGCGTTCCGGTGGAGGCGCCGGAAGGCACCATGGCGGAGCCGATCGCTCCCGATTCAAGCAAGACGTCTACGGCAATCGTGGGATTGCCTCTGGAGTCGAGCACCTCGTATGCCCGCACTTCGGTGATTTTGCTCATAGGTTCCGTTCCTCTGGTATCGGGGATGTCGTTGCGAAACTATTTCCGTCTAGATCATGCCGCGTTGTTTAACGATGCGGTCTATTTCGACAAGCACCTCTAAAAGCTCCTTCATGCGAGCCAGTGGCCATGAATTGGGGCCGTCGCTTTTCGCCTTGTCCGGTTCGGGATGGGTTTCCATGAACAGGCCGGCGACGCCTACCGCCAGGGCGGCCTTGGCCAGGGTCGGTATGAACTCCCGCTGTCCGCCGGAGGCCGTGCCTTGTCCGCCGGGCAACTGCACCGAGTGGGTGGCGTCGAACACCACGGGACAGCCGGTCTCGCGCATGATGACGAGAGCGCGCATGTCGGAGACCAGATTGTTGTAGCCGAACGAGACGCCGCGCTCGCAGACGAGGACCTGTCGGTTGCCGGCCGCTCTCGCCTTGTTGGCCACGTTTTTCATGTCCCATGGCGCCATGAATTGGCCTTTCTTGATGTTGACCGGCTTGCCTTGGGCGCAGACGTCCTGAATGAAGTTGGTCTGGCGGCAGAGAAACGCCGGCGTTTGCAGCACATCCACGACCGCCGCGACTTCGCCCAAGGGGGTGTCCTCGTGCACGTCGGTCAGCACCGGCACGCCGATGGTTTTTTTTACCTTTTCGAGAACGCGCAGTCCCTCTTCGAGGCCGGGACCGCGGAAGCTTTCGTGCGAGGAGCGGTTCGCTTTGTCGAAGGAGGATTTATAGATGAAGGGGATGCCGAGGCTCGACGTGATCTCCTTGAGCGTTCCCGCGGTCTCCAAGGCGAGTTGTTCGCCTTCGATGACGCAGGTGCCGGCAATAAGGAAAAACGGCCGGTCCAGGCCGGCTTCGAATCCGCACAGTTGCATCAGTTCGCCTTTTTGTTTTGATGGTATTCGGCGGCGGCGCTTACGAAGCCCGAGAAAAGAGGATGGCCGCCGCGCGGGGTGGACGTGAATTCCGGATGGAATTGGCAGGCGAGGAACCACGGATGATCGGGAATCTCGATCATTTCCACCAGGCGGCCGTCCAGGGACTTGCCGCATACCCTGAGTCCTGAGTCCTCGAGAGGCTTGAGATAGCGGTTGTTGAACTCGTAGCGGTGACGGTGGCGCTCGTTGATGACATCCTTGCCGTAGACTCGATGCCCCAAGCTGCCGCTGACCAGCCGGCATTTTTGGCCGCCGAGCCGCATGGTTCCGCCGAGATCGGATTTTTCATCCCGGTGCTCGATCGTGCCGGAGTCGTCTTGCCACTCCGTGATCAGGGCGATGACAGGATGCGGCGTTTTCGGCAGGAACTCCGTGCTGTGAGCCCCTTCCAGTCCGGCCACGTCGCGGGCGAATTCGATGACCGCCACCTGCATCCCCAGGCAGATGCCGAGATAAGGGACTCTTTTCTCGCGGGCATGTTTGACCGCGGCGATTTTGCCTTCGATACCCCGCTCGCCGAAGCCGCCGGGCACCAGAATGGCGTCAACGCCTTCCAGCGAGCCGGTGCCTTTGTCCTCGATTTCTTCGGATTCGATGAACCGGACGTTGACCTTGGTCTTGGTTTGGATGCCCGCGTGGATGAGCGCTTCGGTCAGGGACTTGTAGGCGTCGGAATGATTGACGTACTTGCCCACCATGGCGATCGTCACCTCGTGCGCGGGATGCTCCAGGGCATCGATCACTCTCTGCCATTCGGATAGATCGGCGGTACCGGCGTCGAGCTTGAGTTTTTTCACCACGATGTCGTCTAGCCCCTGAGCGTGCAGCAGCAGCGGGATTCGATAGATGGTGTCGGCATCGACGGCGGAAATGACGGCATCCTCCCCGACATTGGTGAAAAGGGCGATTTTCGTTCTTTCGGACTTGGGAATGATCCGGTCCGAGCGGCAAATGAGGATGTCGGGCTGTATGCCGATGGTTCGGAGTTCCTTGACCGAGTGCTGGGTCGGCTTGGTCTTGAGCTCTCCGGCGCTGGCGATGTACGGAACCAGGGTGAGATGAATGAACAGGCACTTGTCGTCGCCCAGTTCGACCCGCATCTGGCGAGTGGCTTCCAGGAAAGGCAGGGATTCGATATCGCCGACGGTTCCCCCGATTTCGATCAGCGCCACGTCGTATCCTTCCGCGCTGAGCCGGATGACCCGCTTGATCTCGTCCGTGATATGGGGGATAACTTGCACCGTCGCTCCGAGGTATTCTCCTTTACGCTCCTTGCGGATGACGTTTTCGTAAATCTGTCCGGTGGTCCAGTTGTTGACCTTGCCCATCGCGGTGCTCAGAAAGCGCTCGTAATGGCCGAGGTCCAGGTCGGTTTCGGCGCCGTCTTCGGTAACGAAAACCTCGCCGTGCTGGAACGGGCTCATGGTGCCCGGATCGACATTGATGTAAGGGTCGAGCTTGGTCAGCGTAACTTTGAGTCCGCGGGCCTCCAGGATCGCGGCAAGCGACGATGCGGCAATGCCTTTACCGAGGGATGAGACGACGCCGCCGGTGATAAAAATATATTTGGTCATTCAACGATGGGTAGATTTAGGCTGCGTAACGATCGCCGAGACAGCGGTCGTCGCGTCGGATGTCAAAGGATTTGTCGGCATATTCTACTCAACCTGAGGATCGGAGTCACCGGCCGGGCTGGTTATAATCGAACGTCGAATCGCGCTAACATGACGAAAATACAACGACTAATACGGAGACTGTATCAGATGAGCGGGGCGAGATTATTCACGATTGTTTTCGGAGTGGCGATAGCGTCCATGGCTTCGGGATGCACCTGGGTGGAACTCAAGCCCCAGGGCGAAAAGGTTCGCATGCTCACGCCGCCCGAGGTGGGGCGCTGCAAGTATCTGGGACGCATCACGTCGAACACGGCGGCCACGGTCGGCATCTTCGCCCGCAGCAAGGACACCGTGCAGGAGGAAGTCTATCGTCTCGCCCGCAACAACGCGGCGGACATGGCCGGAGACAGCATCGTGCCGACCGGTCCCCTGATCGACGGCGAACAGTCTTTCAACGTTTACCGCTGCATCAATCCCTGATTAAAGGCATCGCGCCGGAAAAACCCGCCGGCGCGCGCCACCGGACCACGATATTGCAGTCGTTCGGATTCCCGGCATAGGCATCGGACACCCACCATCCCGCCACTGCCGCAAGCTCGTCGCCGATATGGATCAAGGGCGTCCGCTCCCGAATCCACGGGGGAATGCCGGCTTCCTGAAACAGCTTTTTGAGTTCGCGGGAGCCTTCGCGTCCGGACAGGCGAAGCGATTCGCCGCCCTCCCGGTAGCGGACGGCGATGTTTCCGGATCGCCACGCCGCTGACGAGATTCCCATTCGTTTTTCGGGGGTGGCGCTGAGTTCGCCGTTTCCGTCCGGCAGATGGAGCGTTGCGACACCGTCCCATGGAACGATTCCGTTCGGATGGAAAGGCGGGACGGCGGGCATCAGGAAAAGCTCTCCCCGATAACGCCGAATCTCCCCCTCGCTCCACCGGATCGCGGGGTTCCGGTCCGGCGCGGCGTTCAACGCTTCGGTCAAAGCCCGGTCGATCGTTCGGGCCGGTGGCATGCGGAAGCCGCGGCTTCGCAGCCACTCGCGCAAGATCAGGCGGCGGTCCGGTTCCGAACAGGCTTTCAGCCGATCCAGAAGAAGCGTGTTTCGCTCCGGATCGATGACGGATTTCAGGAGATCTTCGGCTAGCGAGCTCAGCAAGTCCTTCGCTTCGGCGCAATGCCGCGCCGTTCGGGCCAGGGCGTCCCTGGCGGCCGGCCAGCGCTTTTCGAGCAGCGGGATGATCTCGTGACGGACGAAATTACGGTCGTAATTCAAATCGCGGTTGCTGGGATCTTCGACCCAGTTCAGCCCGCGCGCTTGAGCGTACTCGCGGAGTTCCCCGCGGGAAAAGGCCAGTAATGGCCGCAGCAGAAACCCAGGCCCCAAAGGGGCGCGTTCCGGCATGGCGGCAAGCCCGGCGATGCCCGCCCCGCGCAGCAACTGAAGCAGCAGCGTTTCCGCCTGGTCGTCCCGGTGCTGAGCGGTCAACACGGCCTCGCCTTCGGACAGGAGATCGCGCAAGGCGTCGTAGCGGGCATTCCGGGCTGCTTCCTCGGGGCTCTCGCCGGGTTTGGCGATGGCGTCCACGCGCAAGAGACGGAACGGCATTCCGAGCGTCCGGCAGCTCGTTTCGCAAAATTTGGCCCATTCGTCGGCGGCGGCTTGCAAACCGTGATGGACGTGCACGGCGGTAAAGCCGAATTCGGGGTGCCCGGTTCGGAGTTCTGAGCAAAGATGGAGCAGAACCTGGGAATCGAGGCCGCCGCTGTACGCGATCCAGTGGCGGGCCGCCGGCGGTTGGCGGGCTAGAATCGGGGCGAGTGTTTCGGCGGAAAGGCTCATCTCAGCCACAGGGGCCGATCAAAGGCCCGTTTGCGATTGAAAGGGGCGGTCAAATGGTCCGCCCCGGATGCGAATGCCGGGCTAGGCTACGGCTTCTTCGAAAATCCCGTACCCCATCAACCGCTCGTAACGCTGTTGCAATAAGGTATCGATAGGCGTCCGGCGCAATTCTTCCAAATGCCGTTTCAGCGCCGCCTTGAGATTGTCGCCGGTTTGCTTGCGGTCTCGATGGGCGCCGCCCAGCGGTTCGGGAATAATCTCATCGATGAGCTCCAGTTCCTGAAGGCGCTCCGAGGTGATGCCCATCGCCTCGGCGGCGAGCTCGGCCTTGTCCGCGCTTTTCCAGAGAATGGAAGCGCAGCCTTCCGGCGAAATGACGGAATACGTGCTGTACTGGAGCATCAACAGGCGGTCGCCTACCCCGATGGCCAGCGCGCCGCCCGAGCCGCCTTCGCCGATGATGGTGCAAATGATCGGGGTACGCAGTTTGGACATCTCGAACAGGTTGCGGGCAATGGCTTCGCTCTGACCCCGCTCCTCGGCGCCGATGCCGGGATAGGCGCCGGGCGTGTCGATAAAGCAGAGAATGGGAAGGCGGAACCTCTCCGCGAGATGCATCAGGCGCAGTGCCTTGCGGTAGCCCTCGGGGCGGGGCATGCCGAAATTGCGATAGATTTTTTCCTTGGTGTCGCGGCCTTTTTGGTGGCCGATGATCAAAACCGGCTGTCCGTCGAGCTTGGCGAGGCCGCCCACGATCGCCGGATCGTCGGCGAATCCGCGATCCCCGTGAAGCTCGTGGAACTCGTCGAACATCAGTTCGAGGTAGTCCAGCGTATAGGGCCGCTGCGGGTGGCGGGAAATCTGCGAGATCTGCCACGCCGTCAGCGACGAAAATACCGATTCGGTCAGCTTGCGGCTTTTTTCCTCAAGCCTCGCGATCTCTTCGCTGATATTGATTTCATTGTCGAATCCGACTCGCTTCAGTTCTTCGATCTTGGCTTCGAGTTCGGCAATGGGTTGTTCGAAGTCTAGGAATTTCAGGTCCATTTGTCGTTTTTTTAGGGTGCACGGAGAACGGCTAGTTTAACACCTCGGCAAGGAAATTCCGCAGACTCTCCCAGGAGCGGCGATCGGCGGTCTCGTCGTAAACCGTGCCGAACGACCGGTCATTCGCCAGCGGGTTGGTGAAGGCATGCAGCGTATTGCCGTAGACGTGGATTTGCCAGTCGGCCTGGGCTTCGGTCAGTTCCCGAGCCAGATTCATCACCTGATCCGGCGGCGCCATGGGGTCGTCGTGGCCGTGCAGCACGAGAACCTTGGCCTTGATCTTCCGGCCTTTCGTATTGCCCGGAGGCACGAACAGGCCGTGGAAGCTGACGACGCCCCGAAGGTCCGCGCCAGTCCGGGCAAGGTCCAGCACGCATAAGCCCCCGAAGCAAAAACCCATGGCCGCGATCCGTTTGGAATCGACCTGAGGGAGCGTGCGGACGGTTTCCAGCGCGGCGGTAATACGGTCCTGCAGCAAGCGGCGGTCATTCATGAACGGATTCATCAATCGCGCGTTTTCGTCGGGGCCGCTTCCGACGATGCCTTTGCCGTACATGTCGAGCGCAAAAGCCGCGTAGCCCAGTTCGGCTAATTTGCGGGCCTTGTTGCACGCGAACTCGTCCCTTCCCGCCCAGGCATGCGAGATCAGCACCGCCGGCAGGGGCTGCGGGCGCCGATTGTCATATGCGAAAAAGCCTTCGAGTTGAACGTCGTCATGGCGGTAATCGATGGTCTGGGTTGTAACGGCCATTAAAGAGAATCTCCAATTGCAATCGGGTACGCAGCGGCTTCATCCCGACGGTGAAGCGGATAAAAGGATACAACACTCCGGATTCATGGGGTTCCGGTAGACCGTCCTTCCGGAAGCAAGGGGCATTACCCAGATGAATCCCCGGCCGAGAAAGAATGCCGCCATTCCTGATCCTCCCGCTCGAAGATGCGGTCGGCTTCCTCCGGGCCCCAGGAGCCGGCCGGGTAAGTGTGAATGAACTCCCGTTCCACCGACCATGTTCTAATGATGGGATCGACGACCCGCCAGGCCCATTCCACCTCGTCCGAACGCAAGAACTGCGAGTGATCGCCGCCGATGACGTCGAGCAAAAGCGTCTCGTAAGCATCGAGCTGGTAACCCGAGTCATAACAGGTGCTGGCATCCAGCTGTGTCGTTCGCGCGCGCATGCCGATTCCCGGCTCTCGAACCTGGATTTCGGCGCGAATGCATTGCTCGGGCTGAATGCCCATCAGCAGCCAATTCGGGGGCAGCGCCTCGATTTGGGTTTCGCGAAACAATTGCTGCGGGGGGTGCTTGAAGCGAATGGCGATGAGAGAGCTGTTCCTCGCCAGGCGTTTTCCCGTCCGCAGGTAAAACGGCACATTGCGCCAGCGCCAGTTGTCGATGTAAAGCTTCAGGGCGGCATACGTTTCGGTAGTGCTTTGCTTGTCCACGTGGCTTTCGTCCAGGTATCCCGGCACCTCCTCGTTCTTGATGCGCCCGCGTGCGTATTGGGCGCGGAAGGCATGAGCATGGACCGCAGCCTTGGGAATGGGGCGAATGGATTTCAGCACCTTGACCTTTTCGTCCCGAATCGATTCGGCGTCCATGGTCGCCGGGGGCTCCATGGCCACCAAGGCCAGCATCTGCATCAGGTGGCTCTGGATCATGTCGCGCAGCGCGCCGGCGCTTTCGTAGTAAGCCGCCCGGTCTTCGATGCCGATCGTCTCGCTGTGGGTGATTTGGACGTGATCGATGAGGTTGCGGTTCCATAACGGTTCCCACATGAGATTCGCGAAGCGGAACACGAAAATGTTCTGCACCGTTTCCTTGCCCAAATAATGGTCGATTCGGAAGATCTGGTGTTCGGCAAAATTGCGGTGCAGGCAGTGATCGAGAATTTGCGCGTCCTCCAGGTGATAGCCGAACGGTTTTTCCACGACGAGACGCCGCCAGCCGCCAATTTCCCGATTGAGTTCGCCAAGCGCCAAATAGTCCGCCGCCTCCTTGTATTCGGAAGGCGGAAGCGAAAGGTAATACACGTGATTGGGCGGGAATTCGGGGCCGGTATCCAGTACCTGCCTGAGCCGTGTCGACGAGTCCGGATCGCCGATGTCCGCCGAGAAAAAATGCAGGCGATTGCTGAAACGGTCGAGAGTATTCCGATCGAGCGTGCCGCCCAGGCGGGCTTCCAGCCATTTGGCCACCTCGCCGCGCCAATGCGATGTATCCCAATCCCGTCGGCCGATACCCAGGACGACCATCGCTTCGGGCAGCCGGCCGGCCTTGTCCAGATGATAGAGGGCGGGCAGCAGTTTGGTGCGGGACAGGTGGCCGGTAGATCCGAATATGGCGAAGACGCACGCATCAAGCATCGTTTCCTCCTGGCGAATCGGCCTTGCCTTGAAGAATATCGTTTAGTTCCGCTTCCGCCAAAATGCGGACCGGTTGCAGCGGGTTCATTGCCAATGAAATCGGTATTTGATAAGAAGTCGCTCAGTATTCCAACTTGGACCGAAGGTTTCGATGAACGATGATCGGCTGAACCGAGTGCTTGGCTTAATTGACGAAGCCAATGCCCAGGACCCCAACAGCGAAATCTGGCAAGACAAATCCTATCCCAAGGAGTTGCTTTACGGGATGCGCATGACGGAGTGGCTCGACCGCCTCCATCCGGACGCTTCGGATTTGCTGCGCATCGCCGCACGCGGACAGCATATCCGTCGCTGGGAAGTGCCCAGGCAGACTTATCCCGGCACTCGCGAGGGATATCTGCAATGGCGCAGCTATTTGTATGGCTTTCATGCCGACTGTGTCGCGAAGCTGATGACGCAAGCGGGCTATGATCCGGTAGACATCGAGCGCGTCGGAAAAATCCTTCAGAAACGCGGTTTGAGAAACGATCCCGACGTTCAGGCGATCGAGGATGTTGCTTGCCTCGTCTTCCTCGACCACTACTTTGCCGCATTCGCAGCGATTCACGATGAGGAAAAGCTGATCGGAATCGTTCGCAAGACCTGGAGAAAGATGTCCGAGCGCGCAAGGAGCCGGGCTCTCGAATTGGAATTTCCGGACTCGATCCGCGCGTTGCTCGCGACGGCGCTGGAAGCGGCATAGTTCGGACGCGAAGGTTTGGTAGGCGGCTCCCGCGACCACGTTTTTGCTTGCGTCGTGCGCGAGAGGCTCTCCGTCTTGGCAAGGGCGGCGGCCATCCTATGAAAACCGATGTTTATCGGATGATGAGGCTTTGGCCGCGGAGATTACCCGAAAGCGTCGGCAGCGATGACTTTTTGCCAGTTCCTGGCATGCTCGGCTTCTTTCCGGCGGTCGCCGTTCATGGGGGTTTCACCCGTAGACACGGCTTTAAGCTGTTTTTCCGCTTGTAGATATTCGTACACGCCGGTAATCGAGATGGCGTAATCCGGCTGCAGGAAACTGTAGCAGTGGTTGATCAGGCTCGGGACTCCCGGTTCTCGGCCGTGCAGCAAATCGATTACCGCCGCCGCGCAGGCCTTGGCCTCCGAGTTGGCGGCGAATGCCGATTTGGGTATGGGTGTTGCCATGCAGGCGTCGCCGATAATGTGCACATTCGGTATCCGTGTCGATGCAAATGTCCTGGGATCGATGGGGCACCAGCCCGATTGGTCCGTCAGCCCCGCCCGATGCGCGAGTTTGCCGGCCTTTTGCGGCGGGATCACGTTTAATACGTCCGCGCGATGCGCGCCGAACTCGGTATGGACGATGCGCGATCCGGCATCGATCCGTTCGATTTTTCCTTCTTTTTCTGCCGAAATCCATTCCACCATTCCCGGATAAAGCTCCTTCCAGCCCTGGAGGAACAGCGCTTGCTTGGAGAATTGGGTTTTCGCATCCAAAATGAGCACCTTGGAACGCGGTTTATGATGCTTCAAAAAATAAGCGATGAGCGAGGCTCGCTCGTAAGGTCCCGGCGGGCAGCGATACGGATTGGAGGGCACTGTGATCAGAACCACGCCGCCGTCGGGCATCGCTCGCAATTGGCGATGCAGAAGCGTGGTCTGCGCGCCGGCTTTCCACGCATGGGGGGCCGACAGGCTGGCCGTCTCGTCGTATCCCTCGATGGCGTCCCAGCGAAAATCGATACCCGGTGCGACGATCAGCCGATCGTAAGGTACGGCCGATCCGTCCGCCAGCCGGACTGTACGCCGGTCGGCATCGATAGCTTGGACTTCGGCTTTTACCGTTCGAATTCCGTCAATATGTCTAAGGCTGTCGTATTCCCGATAGAGTTCGTCGGACCGTTTCAGGCCGGCGATGACCTCGTTCGAACCGGGGCAGGACAAGTAATGGGCGTGTCGCTCGACTAAGGTTACTTCGAGATCCCTATCGAGCTGCTTGAGGTACTTTGCCACGGACGCCCCCGCAAATCCGCCGCCGACCACCGTTACTCGCGCCTTTTCGAGCCCCGGTCGGGTCCAGGTTCGGTTCGGCGAGCAGCCGAATATTCCAAGCCCCCCCGTCGCGGAGGCCCACTTAATAAAGCTTCGCCGGGAAATTCGCGCCATGAATTCTCCTAGCGATTCTTGAACAGCCGGGCGAGTTCCACAAAATCCTGGTATCGATAGCCGCGCGCAATACGGTCCATTACCGTGGCCGAGCGGCGGCCCGACTGAAATTCCTGCATGGTGCGGACGAATTCGGCTTCGGGGATTCCAACGATCGCCGGAATCGAACCCATTCCTAGGCCGGATTCGCCATGGCAACCGGCGCAAGCGAGAGCGATCCGGGTAGGATCCGGACGTTCGAGAACATCGCCGAGCGCGGCGAGCGGAAACGAAATCGCGAGAAGAGTGGCGGGTGCCCACGTTCGCAGGATACGGGTCGGTCGCATATCGGATCTGTTTTTCACAACGTCAAGCTAGCGTACATCGCGGAAGCGTGTTTGAGAACCGCATAAACAACAACTTGCGTTCATTGCCGGGATTTTCACTCCTCTATATATGTGTTTTTACGTAGATAGACTGTTCCTTGACAAGGCATGAATGAGTGATAGACTGCAACGCACCCTAGGAGTGGGGCATTTTGTCGCAGGGGCGGAAGCGTCTCTCGCGGGAGTGAAGAAGACAGGGAGGCAAGCTGAGGTGCGGTGCGGA
>Ga0196981_1000329_pt1 | contig 18917 bp, 18 predicted proteins | sample S3_2013CmetaG_FD_155462 | JGI IMG/M metagenome (GOLD analysis project Ga0196981, IMG submission 155462) | Soil microbial communities from Anza Borrego desert, Southern California, United States - S3_20-13C | ecosystem: Environmental > Terrestrial > Soil > Desert | place: USA: California... | reverse complement strand
TCACCTCGCTCTCGACGCAGGGCGACGCCTCGAACGTGTTGCCCGATACCGCGAAAATTTCCGGCACCATGCGCACCTTTGACGAGGCGCTGCACCAGAAGCTGACAGATGAAATGATCCGCGTCGTTGACGAGGCCGAGCAAAAGCACGGCGTGTTGATCGATTTCGACCTGCGCGCCGGCTATCCCGTGCTCGTGAACGACAAGGCGAAGACCGATTTCGCGATCGACGTCGCGAAAGAGACGGTGGGCGACATCCAGGTCATCACGCCCGTGCCGCCGACTCTCGGCACCGAGGATTTCGCCTTCTACCTGCAGCACAAGCCCGGCAACTATATCGCGCTCGGCACCGGCAAGCCCGGCGCGAAGGAATACCAGGACATCCATTCCGCGAAATACGATTTCAACGATGCGGCGCTGCCGATCGGCGCAAGCTATTGGGTCAATCTTGTGGAAAAGGCGCTGCCGCTCCTCAACCCGCCGCTGCCGGGCAACGGAAATGCGCCCGCCGCGCCTGCCGCGCCGAAACCGTGATTTTTTAACGATTCCCCTGCTATACTGCCAGCTTTTGCGGAAAGGGATGCCATGAAAATCATCGAGCAGTTCACAGAGGGCAAGGCAGGTCCCGGCGACCTGAATGACGACTTCATCGCGGTGTCCGAAAATTTCATCGCCGTCATCGACGGCGCGACCAGCCGCGCCGGGCATACGCTCGACGGGCTGCCGAACGGCCAGTTCGCTTCCCGCACGATTGCAAATGCGCTTGAAAACCTGGACAGGGATATCTCCGCGCGCGGCGCGGTCGACCGCCTCACCGAAATCCTGCTGACCGAGGCCGAGCGCGTCGCGGCCTCCGAGAAAAAGCAATTCCGCGAGATCTGGGATTTCCCGGCGGCGGCCCTGCTGGTCTATTCCGTTGCGCGTCGCGAAATCTGGCGCGTCGCCGATTCATCCTTCGTCGTCGATGGCCGCGGCCACTTCACGACCTTTCCACAGGAAAGAACCTGGTGCGAACTGCGGCGCGCCTATCTCTGCGCCGAAATCGCGCGCGGCAAGTCGGAAAAAGAACTGCAGGAAAACGACCCGACCTGGGAGCTGCTGACGCCGCTCATTTCCGAATGCAAGGTCTTCGCCAACTACGAAGGCCCCTATGGCTATGGCGTGATCAATGGCACCAAGGTGCCGGATGTGCATGTCGAAGTCTATCCGGCCGGCCACGCCAATGAAATCATCTTCGCCAGCGACGGGTACCCCGAGGTCGAGCCGACGCTCGCGGAAACCGAGCGCTATTTGAACTCCGTGCTGCGCGACGACCCGCTGATGTACAAAATCCACCCGCAGGTAAAGGGCGTCAAAAAAGGGCACGTCTCCTTCGACGACCGCAGCTATATCCGGTTCAGGCCTAAATAGGAACGTGTCATCCTGAGCGCAGCGAAGGATCTCCCTTCTTGCGGCGAACAAGGAAGATCCTTCGCTAGCTCAGGATGACAGTTGAGAGAAATTGCAAAAGCGACTAAAAACCCCTTATGACCAACGCCCTGCTGAAATCCATCCAGACGCCCGACCCGCTGTTTGCGAAATTCAGCGAACTCGGGATCGTGACGCAGACCTATGAGCATCCGGCCGTATTCACAGTCGAGCAGGGCGCGGGGTTCAAGCATGAAATGCCGGGCGGGCATACCAAGAATTTGTTTTTGAAGGATAAAAAGGACGTCGTCTGGCTGATCACGGCGCTGCAGGATACGGAAATCGACCTGAAAAAGCTGCCCGCCCGCATCAATGCCGGGCGCTTGAGTTTCGGGAATGCCGAACTGATGCAGGCGCTGCTCGGCATCACGCCGGGCTCGGTGACGGCGCTCGGGCTTGTTAACGATACCGGCCGACAGGTCCGCCCCATCCTCGACCAACGGATCTTTAACCATGATCTAGTCAATTGTCATCCGTTGCGGAACGACATGACGACCGCGCTGAAACCCGATGATCTGGTTAAATTCATGAAATCTTTGGGTTATGACCCGTTGATTGTTGATTTCACCAGACTATAAACTATCTGATAGTGGATAAACGGAAGGCTGAAGGGCAGTTATGCTGGAAATAGGATCGCAAGCGAAGAGCGCGCCAAGCGCCTATATCCGCGATGCCGATACCGGCAATTTCGAAGAGCTGGTCGTTACGGCCTCCCTCAAAAATCCCGTGCTTGTCGATTTCTGGGCCCCCTGGTGCGGCCCCTGCAAGCAGATGATGCCGAGCATCGAAAAGGTCGTGACCGAAGCGGCCGGCGCCGTCACCCTCGTCAAAATCAACGTCGAAAAATATCCCGAAATGGCCGAGCTGTTCCGGGTGCAGAGCGTGCCGACCGTCTATGCCTTCTATCAGGGCCAGCCGGTCGACGGCTTCACCGGCGCGAAAGCGGAAAAAGACCTGCGCGCCTTTGTCGACAAGCTGATCAAGGCGCACGGCGCGGCTGCGAATGACGCGACCGCCGGCATGCCCGACCCGCAGCTGGTCGCAAAAATCATGACGGCCGCGCAGACCCATTTCAAGGCCGGAAATTACACCGACGCAATGGCGCAGTATTCGACCGCGCTCGACTACGACGAGAAAAACATGGACGCGCTGGCCGGCATCGGCTGGTGCTTCGTCGCCGAAAAAGATCATGAAAGCTTCAAGGCCTTCGTCGGTGAAATGACCGATGAGCAGAAAGCCTATGCGCGCATCAAGGGCCTCGACATGCTGCTGAAAAAAGGCGCGGAGGCCGAAGCGCTTGACACCGCCGAGGCGCTGCAGGCGAAGCTCGAAAAAAATCCCAAGGATCACCAGGCGCGCTATGACCTTGCGCTCCGTCAGCTCTCCGCGCTTGATCTCGAAGGCGCGATCGACAGCATCGTCGAGCTGACCCGCCGTGACCGCGAATGGCAGGAGCAGAAGGCGCGCAAACTGCTGCTGGAGCTGTTCGAGGCGCTCGGTAATGATCATCCGCTTACCTCGCAAGGGCGCCGCCGGCTCTCCGCGGTTCTCTTCTCATGACCGAAGCCTTCCCGATCAGCGTCGAAAACCTGCCCGAAGAACTGGTTATATTTCCCTTGCCGCGCGTGATCCTGCTGCCGCGCGTGCAGCTGCCGCTCAATATCTTCGAGCCGCGCTATCTTGCCATGGTCAACCACGCGATGAGCAACGGCCGGCTGATCGGCATGATCCAGCCGAAGCCCGATGCCGCCGACGGCGCGAATGACCAAACCTTCACGACCGGCTGCGCGGGGCGCATTACGTCCTTTTCAGAGACTGAAGACGGCCGCTACCTCATTACGCTGAAGGGCGTCTGCCGCTTCGACGTCGCGCAGGAACTGCCGCTGGCCGCGGGCGGCTACCGCCGCGTCAAGGCAACATGGCAGCAGTATCATCACGACCTCGCCTGCGACACGACGACCGATATCTGCCGCGACACGATGATGACTACGCTGCGCCAATACCTCGATAAAATGCAGATGTTCTGCGACAAATGGGAAACCATCCGCAACATCGAATGCGAAAAGCTGATCTCGACTTTGAGCGTCGTCTGCCCGTTCTCAACCGAAGAAAAACAAGCCCTCCTCGAAGCCCCCGACCTCCCCGCCCGCGCGAAAATCCTCCACGCGCTGCTGGAGATCGCGGCGAAGGAGGAAGAAGAATGCAAGGCGTCGTGCCATTGAAGGTGACCCCATGACCGGACCCGCGAAATTCGCCGACCCGAAGCTGCTCGAAATCCTCGTCTGCCCGCTGACCAAGGCGCCGCTGGAATATGACGCGGCGAAGCAGGAGCTGATCAGCCGCCAGGCAAAGCTCGCCTTCCCGATCCGCGAGGGGATTCCGATCATGCTGGTGGATGAGGCCCGGAAGCTGGAGGATTAGAATGTTCAGTTCAGATCTAAAGGTAATTAAGGGCCCGTTAGGAGTAGTCGGCCTTTTCATTACGCTTATTTATGCGATTTACGGTTATGTCCTAAAAGATAGCCTTTCCCAACTTCATATTTGCCTGCAGTCGATGCTTATACTGTTTTTGATTGGCTACCCAATTTTGCTGCTGCACGTTTTTTTTAAACTCGTTACTAAACACCCCGGCAAAATTTATGGCCCTCAGGATTTTAGAACGGATGAAGGATTTAATACTTATAAAAAGGGTAGCCTTCTAGAAAACATGGAGGATTTCGATCCTTCGCTAAGCAATACTGGCGCATCGTCTAATCCCCCCACCGTACGAGCTAGAGCAAATGCGGTAGCGCAATTTATTGGGAAAGAATACTTGGCCCAAGCATTACTTTCGGAATATCTGAAAGATACATATGGGTATGAGAATGTTCGCGAAGACTTTGCGAGAAGAAGCGTTCAACTAGATTCCGGTTACGATTTTGTTGTCAGCAAGCCTAATTCTAAGGACAGAATTCATATTGAAGTTAAGCTGATCAGCGACAAGAGCCAAATTGATAATGTCTTGGCTAAAGCGGATCAAAGTCGCCAGCTTGTGGATATGATGGAGATGGGGGGTACTCGCAATAGAGATTACTTACTTTTCCTTGTTGCTGATGGAACTCCCGCTATTGTTTCCGCGATAAAGAACAAAATTTCCGAGACTCTTCAAACTTCCAAATATCATGTGCGCTACGAATTTAAGAGTTTGGAAGAGCTTGAAGACAAATATTTGGAAGATGTAGCTAATAATTAGAAAGGAATTTTATCGAGAGTGAAAAACATACGGATTACACACCGCAGCCGCGACATTAGGCTGGAAAACGGCCCCCACGCTGACTAATATGTGTTTCAACAAATACCAAGGTTAAGGAAAAGCCATGTCGAACCATGTTTTCATTTTTGATACCACGCTGCGCGACGGCGAGCAGTCGCCGGGCTATTCGATGGATCTTAATGAAAAGCTGCAGATGGCGGAAATGCTTGACGGCATGGGGGTCGACATTATCGAGGCGGGCTTTCCGGCCGCGTCGAAAGGCGATTACGAGGCGGTCTATAAAGTTTCGCAGCAGGTGAAATCTGCGACCGTCGCAGGATTGTGCCGTGCGCTGCACAAGGATATCGACGCGGTCATCAACGCGATCCGCCCCGCGCAAAGGAAGCGCATCCATACCTTCCTCTCCACCTCCCCCCTGCACATGAAGCATAAACTGCAGCTGGAGCCCGAGCGCGTGCTCGAGATGATCAAGGAAGCGGTGACCTATGCGCGCCAGCATTGCGACGAGGTCGAGTTTTCGGCCGAGGACGCGACGCGCACCGAGCATGATTTCCTCTGCCGCGCGATCGAGACGGCGATTTCGGCGGGTGCGCTGGTCGTGAACATTCCGGATACAGTCGGCTATACGGTGCCGGAAGAATACGGCGCGCTTATTAAAATGCTGCGCAACCGCGTGCCGAATATCGACAAGGCGATCATCTCGACCCATTGCCACAACGATCTCGGCCTTGCCGTTGCGAACTCGATCGCGGGCGTCGCCGCCGGCGCGCGCCAGATCGAATGCACCATCAACGGCATCGGCGAGCGCGCGGGCAACGCCTCGATGGAAGAAATTGTCATGACCTTCCGCACACGCTCCGACATCCTGCCCTTCGATACCGGCATCCTCGCCGAAAAAATCATGCCGGCATCGAAGCTGCTGTCGCAAATCACCGGCTTTTCCGTGCAGCCGAACAAGGCGATCGTGGGCGCGAACGCTTTCGCGCATGAAAGCGGCATCCACCAGGATGGCATGCTGAAAAACGCCTCCACTTACGAAATCATGACGCCGGAATCCGTCGGCCGCGATAAATCCGACCTCGTGCTCGGCAAGCATTCGGGCCGCAACGCGTTCCGGACCAAGCTTGCGGTGCTCGGGTTCAACTTCGTCGATGATGAATTGAACGCGGCCTTCGAACGCTTCAAGGATTTCGCCGACCGCAAGAAAAAGGTCTCCGACGACGACCTGATCCTGATTGCGACCTCGAAAGACGGCCTGCCGAAAGAGCGCATCCGCTTTATCTCGCTCGGAGTCAAATCCGGCTCCTACGGCCCGCAGGAAGCGGAACTGGAACTGGAAATCGACGGCGTGAAGCAAAAAGCAAAAGCCAACGGCAAGGGTCCCGTCGATGCCTGCTTCAAGGCGATGCGCGCCATGGTGCGCCATGACGACGCGATCCTTTCCAACTACGAACTGAAGGCGCTCACCTCCGGCTCCGACGCCAAGGGCGAAGTGAACGTGAAGCTGTCCGAACACGGGCACAGCTATAGCGGCATCGGCGTCGATGGCGACGTGATCGTGGCTTCCGTGCGCGCCTATATCGATGCGCTGAACCGCCTTCTCGCAGGACGCAATGTTTATCCGGTCAAGAAAGCCAACTGAGGCGGCGACGATCCCGCTTGAAATCGGCGGCTTGCGCGTCAGGCCCTCCGCGCGGGCGAAGCGCATGGGCTTGCGGGTCGAGGCGCGCACGGGCGATGTCGTTTTCACCTGGCCGCTGAAATCGCGCCTGACGCCAGACCGCGCGCTGAAATTCATCGAGGATAACCGCGGCTGGATCGCGCAGCAGAAATCGCAGGCGGTCGCGCCGAAAATTTTCGCGCCGGGGGCGGTCGTGCCGGTTGGCGGAAAAAATTATACGATCGTTCATGCGGCAGGTCGCGGGCTGACGCGGTTTGAAGACGACCGCCTGATCGTCCACGGCCAGCCGGAGCACGTCGCGCGACGCGTGAAAGATTTCCTGAAGGGTGTGGCCCTCGACACGCTGACCAGACTGACGCAGGAAAAATCCGCGTCGCTCGGCCTCAAAAACGCGAGCGTCCGCATCCTCGACCCGAAATCGCGCTGGGGCTCCTGCGCGCCGGGCGGCCGGATCATGTATTCCTGGCGCTTGATCCTCGCCCCCTATGCGGTCATGGATTATGTGGTCGCGCATGAGGTCGCCCACCGCGTCCATATGGACCATAGCCGCCAGTTCTGGCGGGTTTGCGTCACCCTTGCGCCCAAGTCACGGGAATGCCGCGCCTGGCTGCGCCGCGAGGGGCGGGAGCTGCTGGCTTGGCGCTGATTCACACCAGATCCTTGAGCCGTACAGATCGTTTTCAGAAAAATTTTCTCCAAATGAGCATAAGTAAACGGTGTATAGATGCTTGAAATAACTGAGCGAAGAGCATTTACATAATTAATTTAATTAAATTGCGCGGAAACCGCTGTCCAAACTATCGGTTCAACGGTATAGAATCGAGTGGCATCTGAGCACCCCCATCCACAGGAGCGATCTAAAGAATGGGAACGACCGGACCGAAGCAGGAAATACCGAAGGCAACCGGCTGGGAAATCCCCGGCGCACTGACCAAGCATGTGGTGCTCGACCCGGGCATCGCCTACACCACCGCAGATGTATTGATGTTCGCCGGCACCAACCCGGTCGGCCTCGGCGCGATGCTGACGGCGACGGGCATCGCCGCGACCCTCAAGACGGCGGCCGTGCTGCAGCCGACCTGGCTCGACAAGCACCCGCGCGTGAAGAAAGCCATTTTTGATGACCGCACGCCGCTGCGCGCCGGGGGCCTCGCGCTGCTCGTCGTGACGGGCGCGACGGTCGCCACGGGCGCCTGGCTGCCCGCCGCTGCCAGCCTTCTTTTCGCGGTCGCGAATTTCCGCCTCGCCGAAAGCATTTCCAAGAAACATATCGCCGACGAAAAAGACAAGAAGCCGGCCGAGCCGAAGAAGGGCTTTGCCAAGGCGGTCGATATCGTCACGACGATCTTCAAGCGCCCCGACATCTACCTGAACGCCGGCTTCGCGCTCGCGGGGCTGATGGCGGGCGGCGCGGCGCTGTTCATCCTGCCCGTCGTTGCGGTCGCATTTGCGCTCGGCGTGAAGAACTCGATCCAGGGCAAGCCGGAATACAACGCGCATCCGAAACTGATAACCGCGGGCGCCGCGGGCGTGTTCGCCGGCATCGGCCAGGCGAACGGCCACGGGCTTATCGCCGGCGCGCATCTGCTGAATGCGGTCGTGCTCGCGGAAATGGAACGCCGCATCACTCCGGGCGGCGCGAAGCAGATCTTCAAGAATATCGTGACCGCGCCGCTCAAGCTGTTCGGCTTCGGCAAGAAGCCGGAAGTCGTCGCAGCGCCCGTGCCCGTACCCGTCACGGTCACCAATGCCGCAACGCCGGTCGCCAAGACCAGCGTGCAGGTCGCGACCAACAACAACGAGCGCATCCCGGGGCCGGAAGTGGCGCCTGCCGATCTCGACAAGGTCGACCTGCAGCAGGTCTTCGCGATGAAGGCGAAAATCGTGCCGCCTGCGCCCGCGAACGAAAACCAGCAGCCTGCGGCGGAGGCGATCAACCCACCCGAGCATGGCAACCGCCCGCCGAAAATCGCGGCACCGTAAGGATCCATTCCATGAAGCGCTCCACCGCCCGGGCCTGCGAATATTTCGGCGAGCACACGATCTGCGAAACCTTCCTCGCCCGGCCCGACATCGCCGGGCTGCCCCGCGCCGACCAGCAAAAGCGGTGGGAGGAGTACCAGGAATCGCTTGAAGGCGTGTTTAAATTCCTCGCCAAGACCGAACTGAAGATCGTGAAATAATATTTCACAATTCCCGCCCGTTTGACAAGTTTACATAACCGGCTATACTGTACCTGCCTTTGTTAGGGGGGAATCGCATGGCTGGAAAAGAGATCGAATGGTGGCGGGTTGAGCGCTTTCAGGCCCTTTTTAATGCCTCCGCAGACAAATCGACGGATCCCGATGCAAAAACCCTCTACGCGCAGTCGGCGCAGCGGTTCAGCGACCTGAGCACCCTTGTGCAGAAGGGCAGCTACGGCACTATCGGCGGAAAATCCGCATCGCTCGATGACGCCCTCGACTATGTGGTCGCCCCGGCCAACCAAGTCCGCGCGCTGGCCGATGCCGGCCGCCCCGGGCTTTTCGAGCAGTGGGAAGATGTCCTCAAGTCCTTCCAGTGGATGGGCGGGCCCATGCGCCAGGCGCTGGAGGAAACACATGATCTCGCAACTGCGGCAAGCCAGCCGCAGCCGATCGCGGCGCCGGTGACCGCGCGCTTCCGGCCGCGGCAGAAGCTGGGCGCATGACCGCGCAACCGCAAACCCATGCCGACTTTCACAGCGTTGCCATTCTTCGCGACCTTTTTAACTATGCGGCAGATGTCACGCCGGGCGTGCTGAGTGCAGGCGAATACCGGCGCTGGGCGCAAACCCTGCGCCGCATGGAAGATGACGCATCGGCAGGCAGGCTCGACGCCGACACGCTGCGCAGGGATTCTCAGGCCTTGCTCAGCGCTTTTTCCGACCTGCCCGAGAAGGGCCCGCTTCGGGAAGCCTTCGACGTCTTTCTCGCCTTCGCCTCCGACGCCATGCACGAGCTGAAACGCCAGGTTCCCGGCGCAGAGCCCGGGACAAAGCGGCTGGGCGGTCTTATCGACCTGCTTCGTGCCAAGGACAAGGATGTGGCAGGCGGGACGCTCGGCAAGATGGCGGAGGGGTTACAGGAGCTGCAGTGGCAGACGGCCAAGGGCAGCTACGGTCGCGTCGCCGACCGCGAACAGACGCTGGCGGAAGCATGGAGCGCGATCTTCAAGCCCTATGATAACCTCAACATGGCGGCCGCAATGTCGGAAGGGAGCCTCGGCCTGCACCTGCAGGAGATAAATAAATGGCTCGCGCAGGATGGCGAAAGAATGAAAAGCCACCTCGTCATGCGCCATGACGCCGCGACGAGCGAGTTCCTGGCGAAGGCGCGCAAGCCGGTTTACAACATGGCGTCCGCGGGCCCCGTTTCCGCCCCGAAAACAGCGCAGTTTCGCAAGCGGGCCGCGCCATGACGGGACCGGTCAACCTGATTTCGCTGGAAGCGCTGGCCGGGCTTGTGATGATGGAATCGCGCCATGCGCGGACACCCGCCCTCAGCGCGCTTTTCACTGAAAGCGCAGTCCGGCTGCGGCGCATGGAAAGCCAGGCCTGGCAGGGAGATTTCGGCGCGGCCGAGGACGGCACGCCGCTCACGCTTGTCGACGCCTACAACCACGCGCAGGCTCCCATCGGAGAGGCAATCAGCGCTGCAAAGATGGAGAAGGATGAGGCCGGCGCCGAGGCTGCGCGCGGCCTGCTGACCGATTTCGCCCGTAATAAAAACCAGATCCTGACCGCGCTGGAGAAGGCGCATGGACCCGGCGTGTTGCCTGTGCCGCTGACTGCGCCGATGCTACTGACGCATCCCGTCCCCGCGCCGCCAACAGCGCATTTCCGCCGGGAAACGCCATGACCGCCCGGCCGCTCGAATCCTACGAGGTGAATACGCTTGAGGATTTTCGCGACCTGCTGCAGTTCCAGGCGCTGCATGCGCAACACAAGGGAATCGCCGCGCTGTTTAATGAGGGCGCCGCCAATCTCGAACGCCTTGCAGGTCTGGCGCAGAAGGGGTCATACGGAATAAAGGACGGCCGACCTCTGACCACCAGCGAGGCCTATTCCACGGCCGTCACACCGCTCTTTCAGGCCGATCGCGTGGCGCTGGAGGAGAATGACGCGGATGCGAACAGACGCTGGAGCAACTTTATCCGGCCCGCCTATGAGGGCAGCCGCCAGAATATCCTGGCAGGCCTTGCAGCGCAGTATGCTGCCGCGCCAAAACCGCCGCCACCGCCGTTCCAGCCACCCGCCATGAAGCTCACCCAACCCATTTCAGGACCCGGCACCGCGAAATTCACGCGCAGGTCGTGACCCGAATGCGAAAAAGATCCAAGGCGTGAGCCTTGGATCTTCTCTCGCGGTCACGAGGACCGAAACTAGCGGAAACGAGAATATATCTGTGATTGAACACTGATATGCTCTCGGTTCCTGCATAGCCAATGCCCAGCGCGGCATGTCGTTCCCAAGTGAACAAAGAAAAAGATCCAAGGCGTGAGCCTTGGATCTTCTCTCGCGGCCACAAGGGCCGAAACGGTTGGAAACAAAGCGACCTGAACTGTGTCTTTGAACACGGGAAAGGCAGCTTTGTCCCCTGCCCAGCCAATGCCGGGCGGCAATTTTCGTTCCGGGAATTACCAGGTGCCGGTAAAAGCCTTCACGGTTGCGCCGAACATGCGCACGGTTTGCGGGCCCGCCTGCGCGCGCATTTCCTTCATGCTGTTGTTAAGCGGCTCCGGCATATGCGGGTGGACGTCATCCATTGCCATCCGCGCGATCTGCAGCAGCTTGACGCCTTTCCAGTCCGGATTTTTGTCTTCTTCCGCGGGCAGGATATGCAGGCCCTCCTTGCGGTAATTGTCGACCAGCCGCATCAATCCGCCATTGATCGTCACCAATTGCATCAGGTTTTTCAGCGCGAGATCCGGCCTTTCCCGCATTCCCCCGACCGCGTCGGCGGCGGCATTCTCCGGCGTCGCCGGCTGCGGGTCGGCCGCCTGCAAGCCGTCGAGGCAGCGCGCAATCACGGGGTGGTGCAGGGGAAAGACGCGGGTCAGGGCATGCGCCATCACCATGCCGTAGTAATCGACAACCTCATGCGCCGCCGGCACGCCCTTTTCGGCGGCGATATCCTGCCCGATGGTTTTGAGGTCCTTAAAAAACTGCGCTACATCGCGGTCGAGCGACGCGACCTGCGCAAGGTTGGCGGGCGACAGCATCGCGCCTTCATGGCTGATCTGCGCCCATTCTTCATAGAGTTCGTTATCGCCGAACTTGGGTAGTTGCTCCAGCCACAGCCGCAGGGGATGCTCCGGGAAATAAAGCGCATTGGCGGCGGGGTCCGGTGATATTTTCGCGGCAACCGAGCCCTTGATGACGGGCGCCGTCAGGTGGTGCAGCATGTCGTGATTCACGAAGGCGAGGGTTTTCTGCAGCCCGCGCAGCAATGCCTCGGGGGCGTGCGGCGCGACGGCGTCCATCATGGCTTCATCGAGCAGGAAGACCGGAAAGCTCACGCTGCCTTTCCCTTCGGTCGGGCGCTTGTTTTCGAAGACCTGCAGGAAGCCGAACTTGAACGGGTGGCCGCCCGTTTCATAGCCGATCGCAAACTGGTCCTGATCCTTGAAGAAATGCGCGGCGGGGCCGTTTTGCAAAACGGTCAGCGGCGCGATGACGACATCCGATACAAGCGTGTTGCGTGTTTTCTCCGCGACAGTGTTGAACAAGGTTCGCAGGCGCTCTGGCTGCGCGGCGTCCTTCAGCGCGGCGGTTTCTTCGGGCGCGCGCGGCGTGGTGTCGAGCTCGATCGCCTGGCTCAGGTAGCCGCCAAGCGCGTTGAAATAGGGGCCGAGGCGCTTTCCCTCTGCCGCCGCGATCGCGATGTTGGAATTGCACTCGAATCCCTTGATGTAATCGAGCAGCGGCTGGGCGCCCGCCATCGATTTCGCCTCAAGGACGACAGGCGCATCGACATTGACGCCGGGCGACTTTCCCGCGTCCGGCTTATCGCGTTGCCATGTAAGCAGTGACTTTAGCGACCACATATATCCTGCCCGGTTTCGTCTGGCCTTATTATATTACATAAGCGTTTAACCGGGAATGAATCACCGTCAGGCGCTTGATTCGCCAAACAAAAACCCCGCGAGATTGGTCTCGCGGGGTTTTGTTCAGGAAGATGTCGAAGATTACTCTTCGGTGTCGTCCTTCTTGGCTTTTTTGGCTTTCTTGGGGGCTTCTTCAGAAGCGTCGGACGCTTTCGCGCCTTTCTTCTGCAGGGCCGCGCCCAGGATGTCGCCGAGCGACGCGCCTGAGTCAGACGAGCCGTATTCGGCCATCGCCTGCTTGTCTTCGTCGATTTCGCGCTGCTTGATCGACAGCTCGAGTTTCTTCGAGCCGCGCTCGACCTTCAGCACTTTCGCGTCGACTTTTTCGCCAACGGCGAAACGGTCGGGGCGCTGCTCGGAGCGTTCACGGGAAAGGTCGCCCTTCTTGATGAAGCCGGTCAGGTTGTCGTTCACGGTGACTTCGATGCCGCCCGTAGTGATCGCCTTGACGGTGCAGGTGACGACCGAGCCTTTGGACACGCCGGTCATGCCCGCTTCTTCCGCCGGCTGTTCGCCGTCGAGCTGCTTGATGCCAAGCGAAACGCGCTCTTTCTCGGGGTCGATCTCGAGCACTTTCACCTTCACCATGTCGCCTTTTTTGAAGGCCTTGATGGCTTCTTCGGCAGAGTCTTTCCACGACAGGTCGCTCATATGGACCATGCCGTCGATCTGGTCGCCGATGCCGACGAACAGGCCGAACTCGGTGACGTTGCGGACTTCGCCTTCCAGGACGTCGCCGGCTTTATGCGCCGACGCGAATTTGCCCCAGGGGTTTTCTTGCGTCTGCTTCAGGCCGAGCGAGATGCGGCGCTTGGCGAGATCGACGTCGAGAACCTGCACTTCCACTTCCTGGCTGGTCGAAACGATTTTGCCGGGATGGATGTTTTTCTTGGTCCAGGACATTTCCGAGACGTGGACGAGGCCTTCGATGCCTTCGCCCAGTTCGACGAACGCGCCGTAGTCGGCGATGTTCGTGACGCGGCCGGTGTAGCGCTGGCCGACCTTGAACTTGCCTTCGACGCCCTGCCAGGGATCACCCTCGAGCTGCTTCATGCCGAGCGAGATGCGCTGGGATTCTTCGTTGAAGCGGATGATCTTGACGTTGACCGTTTGGCCGACGGAGAGCACTTCGGACGGGTGGTTGATGCGCTTCCACGAGATATCGGTCACGTGCAGCAGGCCATCCACGCCGCCGAGGTCGATGAACGCACCGTAATCGGTGATGTTCTTGACGACGCCTTGCAGCTCCTGGCCTTCCTTGAGGTTGGAAACCAGTTCCGAGCGTGCCTCTGCGCGGGATTCTTCGAGAACCGCGCGGCGGGACACGACGATGTTGCCGCGCTGGCGGTCCATCTTCAGGATCAGGAAAGGCTGCGGGGTGCCGAACAGCGGGCTGATGTCGCGCACGGGGCGGATATCGACCTGGGAGCCGGGCAGGAACGCGACGGCGCCGTTGAGGTCAACCGTGAAGCCGCCTTTGACGCGGCCGAAGATCGTGCCGGTGACGCGCTCGTTGGCTTTATGCTGCTTCTCGAGCACGATCCAGGATTCTTCGCGTTTTGCTTTTTCGCGGGACAGGACGGCTTCGCCATCCTTGTTTTCCATGCGCTCGACGAAAACTTCGACTTTGTCGCCGACTTTGACTTCGGGCTTGTTGCCGCCGACGCCGAATTCGCGCAGCGAAATGCGGCCTTCGGATTTCAGGCCGACATCGAGGGTGACGAAATCGTTGTCGATGCTGACAACGGTGCCTTCGACGACGGAGCCTTCGAAGGACTTGACGCCCTTGAAGCTTTCGTCGAGGAGGGACTTGAAGCTGAAGTCTTCGCCCGTGATCTCTTTCACGGTGGTTTCGGATAGTGCTCTGGCTGCTACTTTTGCCATCTGGTGTTTTCTCTCTTTCAGATCGGCGCGCTGTTAAGCGTTCGTCGCCTCCCGATGCCATCGGACGGTATAAAACCATGTCTGTTGGGGGAGGGCGGAGGAACCAGTCACGCCGGAATTTTAAAATCCACTCGAGGGGCTGCCATGCGGCACCCGGGCCCGTTCAAGCGGTTGAGGGCAAAGTAAGGCGGACAGAGGCAGGAGTCAACGAAAAAGCCTGTTTAAACGGCCTTTTGCGAGGCTTTGGCGGGATATTCGGCGGAATCCGACAGGAAGCGGGAGCGGATGACCGAAATCGTCTCGTCCAGCGTCTGCGACGGGCTGAGCGTGGTGGTATCGAGGATATAGGCATCTTCGGCCGCCACGAGCGGCGCTACCTTGCGCGTTGTGTCCCGGTGGTCGCGGGCCTTCAGGTCTTCAAGGACCTTTACGAAGCTTGCTTCTTTCTTTTCGCTCTGCAGTTCCAGATAGCGGCGGCGCGCACGCTCCTCGACGGAGGCGGTGACGAAAAACTTGATATCGGCATCGGGACAGACGACCGTCCCAATGTCGCGGCCATCAATGACCACGCCGCCGACATAAGCGGGCAGATTATGGGCGAAATCGCGCTGGTGCTTCAAGAGGGCGTCGCGCACCTGCGGAATAGCGGAAACCTTTGATGCGGCTTCGGAAACTTCGGGCGTGCGAAGATCGGGGCAGGAAAGAAGCTCAGGGGTGAGGTTGCGCAGCACGATCTTCAGTGCCGGCTCCACATCGCTGAAGAGATTGCAGTCGGCGCCAATTTCGAGGGCGGTCATGGCAACTGCGCGGTAAAGCGCACCGGAATCGAGATGGGCGTAACCCAGGCGCTCCGCCATTTTCTTGGCAAGCGTGCCCTTGCCAGAGGCGGCGGGGCCATCGACCGCGATGACGATTTTCTGCTGTGCCGCATTGTCGGGGATAAAGTCCGTCTTACGGAAAGTGAGAATGGACATAGTCGAATTTCCCCCGTCGGCTGCGTGAGCGCCTTTAATAAAACCTTCATATATTATTAACATAATATTAAGACTTTATCAAGGGCAGGACTTTTTGTATCATTAAAACCCGAATGATATCAAGAGGATAATTGCTGGTGCCGGGGTCCAGAATAAACACCTGTAATTTCAGGATCTTGGCAATTACACGGTTCCGAGTCGCGACCCAGAGGGGATGATATTGGCTGTGAAAGGCGATTGTTGGATGCATAGGGAGAGATTTAGCATCACGCCCCCGTGCTTCAACGGCATTGCGGGAAGAAATCCCACGAATATTTTTAAGCGGCCGGATTGATTTTTGCGCCCAGGCTGTTCATCAGCGCGGCGAAGCCGGGGAAGCTGGTATTCATCGTCTCCGCATCGTCGATCGACACCGCTTCGCGTGTCGCCATTCCCATGACCAGGAAGCTCATGGCGATGCGGTGGTCGAGATTGGCGGCGATCATGCAGCCGCCGGGGGGCTGGCCGCGGCCATGAACCGTCAGGTCATCATCGCCCATATCGGCGAGCACACCGCAGGCGGTCAAGCCTTTGGCAATCGCGAGCAGGCGGTCGCTTTCCTTGACGCGCAACTCTTTCAGGTCCGACATATAGGTGTCACCCTCGGCAAAGGATGCCGCGACAGAGAGGACCGGGAATTCATCGATCATCGACGGCACGCGGGATTTCGGCACGGTGACGCCTTTCAGCGCGCTCGATTTGACGCGGATATCGGCGACAGGTTCGCCGGAGAGTTCGCGCTGGTTTTCGAAAACAATATCCGCGCCCATATCGCGCAGCGTGTCGTAAAGTCCCGCACGCAGGGGATTGACCGAAACGCCGGGAATCAGAATGTCTGAATCCTTCGTTATCAGCGCCGCGACCGTCAGGAAGGCGGCGGAGCTGGGATCAGACGGCACGGTCACAGGCTGGCCCGTCAGGCGCGGTAAACCCTTCAGCTTGATAATGTTCGCGCCGTTATCGTTACGCGATTCAATTTCCGCTCCGAAGAAGCGCAGCATGCGCTCGGTATGGTCGCGCGTCGGTTCTGGTTCGATAACGGTCGTCTCGCCCTCCGCATGCAGCGCGGCGAACAGGATGGCCGATTTCACCTGTGCCGATGCGACGGGCAGCGTGTATTCGATCGGGCGCAGCTGCCCGGAGCCGATAATTTTAAGCGGCAGCATGTCGCCATGCGATGCCTCGAACTGCACGCCCATCTGCGCGAGGGGCTTAATCACGCGGCCCATCGGGCGCTTGCTCAAGCTTGCGTCGCCGGTGAAGGTCGCATGGATCGGATAGCCGCCGACCACGCCCATGAGGAGACGCGTCGAGGTGCCGCTATTGCCGAGGTAGACCGTGTTGCGCGGGGTTTTCAGGCCTGTCGCGCCAATGCCCTTCACCCGCCAGGTGCCGCCCGGCTCCGTCGCCGGATGGATCTCCGCGCCCATGGCCGACAGCGCCTGCCCGGTATGCAGCACATCCTCGCCGTTCAGGAGGCCGCTGATAACAGTTTCTCCCTCCGCCAGCGCGCCGAACATCAGCGAGCGGTGCGAGATTGATTTGTCCCCGGGCGCGCGCGCGACGCCCTTGAGGCTGGATACGGGATGTGAAATGAGGCCGGTCATGGCTGGATGATAGCGCAAGCCCGGAATTTCAGGAAGGGCTCAGGCCTTCTTTTCTTCGGCGACCAGGGCGGGGCGGTTTTTCTTCGCCCATTCGCGGTTGTAGTTGATGACGTAGTCGCGGAATTTATCGACAGGCAGCGGCTTGGTGTATTTGAACCCCTGGACCTCGTCGCAGCCCTCTTCCTTCAGGAAGTTTTCGTGGTCGTTCGTCTCGACCCCTTCGGCGATAACCTTCAGGTTCAGGCTGTGGCCAAGATTGATGATTGTCTTCGTGATCATGCGGTCGTCGGGGTTGACGAGCGCGTTCCGGATGAAGGACTGGTCGATTTTCAGGCGGTCGATCGGGAACTGGCGCAGGTAGGACAGCGACGAATAGCCTGTGCCGAAATCGTCCACGGCCAGCTCGACGCCCAGGCGGTGCAGCTGGTTCAGGATGTCGATCGTCATCTGCATATTTTCCATGAAGACGGATTCAGTGACTTCCAGCTCCAGCAGCTTCGGGTCGAGCTTGGTGGTTTTCAGCACGTCATCCGTCAGCGCGACGATGTCGGCCTTGTGGAACTGTACGCCCGAGATATTGACCGCGACGCGGAAGGGCGGGATGCCCATTTCCTGCCAAGCCTTGATCTGCGCGCAGGCGGTGCGCAAAACCCATTCGCCGATCGGAACGATCAAGCCGGATTGCTCGGCAACCGGAATGAATTCCGCCGGCGAGACGTAATAGCCGCCGTCCTTGGAATTGTCGGGCAGGAACCAGCGCAGCAGCACTTCCGCGCCGATCAGCTGGCCGGTGCGCAGGTCGAACTGCGGATGGTAATGCAGCATGAGCTGGTTTTCGTCGAGCGCCGAGCGCAGGTCGCGCAACAGCTGGAAGCGCTGCTGGACGGCAAGGTCGAAATCCTGGCTGTAGAAACGAACGGTGTCGCGGCCTTCTTCCTTGGCGCGGTTCAGCGCGATATCGGCGTTCTTCAACAGCTGCCGCGCCTCCATCGTATCATCGGGGCAATGCGACACGCCGATCGAGACGCGCACCTGGAAACGTTCCTGCAGGATGCTGACAGGCTCGCCCATCGCCTGGAAGATGCGGTCGATGAGCACCTGGCTTTCCGCGTATTCCGGCTTCAGTACGACCATGATCGTGAATTCGTCGGCCGAGGCGCGGGAAATGATCGCATCCTCCGGCATGGATTTAACAAGGCGCTTGCCGATCGCCTCCAAGAGCTTGTCGCCGAATTCATGGCCCATCGTGTCGTTGATGTCCTTGAAATGGTCAAGGTCGACCGAGAACACGGCGATGCGGCGGTCTTCCTCCACCACCTTGTGACGGATGGTATCGTCAAGCTTTTCGAGGAAGTAGGTGCGATTGGGCAGGCCGGTCAGGTTATCGTAATAGGCGAGCTTGTGGATCTTGTCTTCCGCTTGGCTGCGCAAGCGCTTCAGGTTGTTCGCATTCTGGCGGATCAGGTCGTTGGCGATGCGGATCGCCACGCCTATTTCGTCGCGGCTTTCGACACTTGGTTTCTGCAGTTCCGGTTTCTCCGGATTGCGCGCGGCGGAGAGCAGGTTGTTGCGCAGGACCATGATCGGCTCCAGCAGCCAGGCGCCGAGCGCCAGCATCATGATGGCGGTGACGAGTCCCGACAGCAGCAGCAGGATGATCAGCGTCTGGTGGATCTGCTTTGCGACCATTTCATCGACGCCGGTTGAATCGATGCGCGCGGCGATGTGGTACGGCTTGGCGGTATGCTTCGGCTGGAACCAGACATCATAATCGTGTCCGTCTGAGGAGCGCACCGTGGCGGGCGTCGCGGGATTGCTGTCGGGGATAATGGCGGGCGGCGTGCCGAAGCCGTAGACCGGCTTGAACTGCAAATCGTAAATCGCGAG
>Ga0196981_1000328_pt1 | contig 18990 bp, 16 predicted proteins | sample S3_2013CmetaG_FD_155462 | JGI IMG/M metagenome (GOLD analysis project Ga0196981, IMG submission 155462) | Soil microbial communities from Anza Borrego desert, Southern California, United States - S3_20-13C | ecosystem: Environmental > Terrestrial > Soil > Desert | place: USA: California... | reverse complement strand
CCTCTGATAAACTATCCTTTTCGTCTAGACTCGTAGGCGGCAAACGATTAAAGAATAAAATGTGAGCCTGATGGCGTTTTGTATTATAGATTATTTACTTGCCTACGGCTTTAGCGCAATAATCAGGATTATTCCGACAATTATCAAGGACATTCCAATCCATTTACGCAGGCTGATCTTTTCTTTTAGAATGTTATGAGATAGCAGATATACCCAGATATAAGTAAGGGAGGTCAAAGGATATATTAGAGAGAGATTGTCAAGAGTCAATGCATATATGTAGGTGACAGTTCCTATAATATACATTATTGCCGCCCCATACAGATATTTATTTTTGATTTGCTTGAAAATATTCAGATTGAATTCTTTGGATGCTTTCTTCATGAATAAAGATGTGAGAGCGCCAGCTATCGTGCATGCGATTATAAGTATTAATATTAGCAGCGTTTCCATTTTAATCTTTATCCGATCCTATCAATATGACTCCTATTATGATAATTATTATTCCAATTATTTGCGCAAAGAAGATTTTTTCTCCAAGCACAAAATAAGAAAGCATAGATACCCACATGAAATTTAGGCTCATGAAAGGATAAGCATAGCTTAGATTAACATTTTTCATTGAATAAATAAGGAAAATTGCCCCGAAAGCATACAAAACTATTCCTGTAAGCAAATAAGGATTGAATATTATAGATTGAGCCATGTAATAGCTTACTGACAAGTGCTGGGCGCCAAGCTTTAGAAACAATTGGCCAAATGATGTGCATATTGTCGCAAGAAGTATGAATATTAGAAAAGAATGTTTATGAGATAATTCCTTGAATCCTTGTAAGTATTCCTTAAAAGATCCTGGCTTAGATGTTGATCCTGATCCACTCACCTTTCTCTTTCCTTTGCTAGTCTTAGATTTCATTATTGAGGAATACGTACTTCATATAATGCAGCAAGTTCTTGGCCGTTTGAACTATAAGACCATACCTTGCTTAGAATTGGATCAATACTAGGATTCCATGGATGCATGACGCTCTGATAATTTTGAGGGCTTGCAATAATCAATCTATGCTGCATTACGTCTGGGCCCCTAACTGACGGGTCAAGCCAGCCATTTTCAATTGCATAAGATACATTGTTTTCTTGAAGCGCAAGTTCTATATTTACATCATAAACCATAAGCAAAGGATCGAACAATCCTACAACTCTTCCCTGCCCGTCAAGCTGGAATTCGCTGTTTATCCAGTAATAATCCCAGTATAGATATTTTACATCGTATTTTTTTAGAAGATCAATTTTCTTCTCTAAATTTTGACCGTAGAGCATTATTGCAAGATCTTTTTCCCTTATATCTGATTGTATATATTGGAATTGCCCGGCGTGTCCTCTTCGTGAGGCAACTATCTTTCTTCCAGTCATAGAGTTTACTGCAAAGCCAAGTTCCTTAGGAGTAATTATTGTGTCAGTGACTTCTGAATTTTCAAGCAGATACTCTTGCAGAGAAACATAGTTCTCCCCGAATGGAGCCTTTCCTGATTCATACCATTTGTTTGCAGTATAAACATCAAATGCCTGATAAAGAAGAAGAAAGCCCAAAAGCATGACGATGATTCCTATATAATCTATTATTTTCCTATTTAGATTTCTTCCTAAAAATCCGCCAAGCATTGCCCCGAATACTTTGACTCCGTAGCATACAAATATTGCCTGCACAAAATAGAATGTTATCATCAGATAATCAGCAACAAAGTTTATCCCGAAGAAATTCTGCGTGACGAGGAAATGCAGGACTATTATGCTATAGCAAGTGAATAAAAATATTGCAAACTTTGTTTCCTCTTTCTTGTTTTTCAGGAAAAATGCCCCGAACAATCCCAAAAGGGAGAATAACGATAACACTATTCCTTTAAGTGTAAAACCGTGGAAGAAATTCTGCTTGATGAACATCCAAAGAAGCGCCATCTGATATTTGAAAGTATATTCATATCCGATGAACATGTTTGCCTTTCCATGGAATACAAATAATGGCGCATACCACCAAAGCAGCGCAACTATTGTTCCCATTATTGCAACAATTGCATAATCAAGAAGATTGTCGATATTTATGCTTGAGAAAAATCTTTTGCCAGGATTTGATTCAGCAGAATTTTTCCTGAAATTCTTGTAAATGTTCTGATACAATTCATAATATAGGAAAGTAAGTATCAAGAAGAATGTTGAAGATATAAATATTATAGAATGAGTAATTCCTGTAATTCCATACATCAGGCCCAAGAGAATGCCGTTCATTATTGATTTATGGAATACAAACCTGTAAAGGCACAAAAGGAACAATGGTACAATTAATATCATTCCAAATGACAAATACTTATAGACAGGCAGGCCAGTCAGGACTGTAAATATTGCTGAGCCGAATATTGCTATATAATAATCATCAAATAACTTATATAATAAATAGAACGCGACAGTCATTCCGAGCGCAATTATTATGTACGACATAAAATTCATTGCCGCAAATGCGTCAAGGCCAAACACCTTGGCAAAGCCTGCTGTCAGGATAGAATACAGCGGCTGATATACGGCTATTTCGCCGTTTGACGTGCTTGAATGGAATGGATTCCCGCCGGAAAGTATATGATTTACGCTTCCCATCTGGAAATAATAATCCCCGCCGTAGATTGGGGAAGGAAGAGAATTCATTTCCCTAGTATACATGTAGTTCAAGAATAATCCTAGAATGAATACGCCTATCATGAGGCATAATAAGACTTTATTTTTCAAAATCTTGTGCTTGAGAGTTATTGTATCTTTTGTTATTTCTTTTTCTATCTTGTGTTCAATATTTTCTATTTTATCAGTTAATGTAGATTGTCCGCTCAAAAAACTTACCCCGTGATACTTTGTATATAATTAGTGTATCTTCATGCTCAAATTTATAAATTTTCTCTACGGTAAGCAGCATTTAAACTACTCTGAAGTGGCGAAATATTTATAAATAGGATTTGTTTATCTAAATAAGCATAGATTTTGAATAAAAATATTCCATGGGGGATTTAATATGACAACAGCAAACCAGATAGAACAATTAATAGACAGTTATAAACCAAAAGTAGATTTATCAGATAAAAAACAATTCTTAGTAAAATGGGGCCAAGCATTAGAATCATACGGAACTCCAGTTGAGTTTGTAATGTCAACAAGATTTGAAGAAGGAAAATTCGATCTTTCAGGAAAGACTTACGGTTTGAGAAGAATAATTTCAGAGAATAATGCAATGAGACAGGAATTAATGTCAAAGCAAAAGAAGTATGAAAACAAATCAGAAAAATATGATTTAAATTTAAGCCTTGATAATTGCTTCCTGTGCCAGAATATTGCCCAAGCAGAAGATTCAAAGGCAAATAGTGATGTAGCAAGCAACATTGTAGAGGAATTGCAAGATTATTATGTCCTGCCAAATAGGTATCCTGCAAACTGGGGGCATTCATTATGGATTCCAAAAAACATTGATGATATGACATTCAGAGTAGCTCCTACAGGAGAGAAAAAAGATATCTATATACCGGAAGAGGGAAAGACTCGCGGAAAAGTATTGAAAGAAAACGAACTAAAGCAATTATTTGAACTATGCGATAATTTAGGATATGTTGCCCAAAGAAATCATGTTCTTGACGCTATGAGCATTCCTGGACACGATCATTTCCATCTGCAGTTTGACAAGTATCCAAACTATGGAACAGTAGATATGCTAGCATTGCCTCTTGCAGCAAACAAAATAACTAAAGGAATATACAGGGCAAATGCCACTCCATTTGATACATTAGTAATAACTCCTGCATTGAGTAATTTGCCAGAAGCTGCAGCTTACATCCTTGAAAATATGGAAAAAGATAATCAAGTATTTACTTTAGCGTATCATAAAGGAAATCTATTAGTTAGTCCTAGAAAAAACAATGAAGACAATAAGAGACTTGCAGTAGGCGCAGGCGTTCATCTTCATAGCTTCGACAAAGATCCAACTGTCGATATTGCAAATAACGTGTTGAAACATGTTCCATTGAAAGGAGAATTCAACTGGAAAAAGTATTTGTAAATAAAGTATAAACTAGGGAAATAAAAATGGCAAAAGAATTCAATTTAGACAATTACGAAATTATAGATTATAGTACTTTCAAGTACAAAGATGAATCGAAGAAAGGAGCAAATATCAGAGATAAATTATTGCAGTTCCCTAATGGGCAAAAATATCTTGATATTTGGAATGAGTCATATAATTTCAGGGGCCAGAGAAGAGATCCAGAGCAAGAAGAGCAAGTTACAAGATTTGCAATGGAACTTCTAAAATACGAAGAAGGAAATCCTGATGTAGTAATACCGGCAGCAATGCTTCACGATACCGGATTTTATTTTGAAAAAGATAAAAATGCATGGAAAGCAAATGTAAATGCCGGCGGAGCAACCGAAGGAGAAGCAAAAAGAAGGCCTCACCAGAACAGAGGAATACTTCTAGCAACTCAAATCTTGACAAAGACAGGATATCCTGAGGAATATCTCTGCGAGATAGCAGATATTATAGGAGACCATGATACAAGACTCTTATCTACAACTCCAAGCGGAGTATTAATGAGAGAAGCAGATTATTTGTGGAGAATCACATACACAGACATGAGACACTATTTTACAGATAAAAGCATAAGATGGAATTTCGACAGGATGACTGGGGGATTAGTCCATGAAGATGGAGATAAGAAAGGACAGCCAATTGAAAGCATATGCTTATACAATAAAGCGCCCTTCAATTTAAGAGAAGCGGCAACTGGAATAGGACGAGTGGAACTAATCAACTCACTATATGTAAGAGCAATGCAAACATATCCTATGGAGGAACAGCAGAAGAGTCTTGATGATTTTGATGCAATTCCCGGATATAAAGAAGAGAAATTTCATGTTGCTCAATCATATGCAGGAAAAATAGAAGCGTTGATAGCAAAAAATAGGCCTCCATCCATAGAAAGCTACCTTAAGGATGATTAATTTTTCTTAATTAATTTATTTTTGCAATTCTTTTATTTTGATAATCTTTATAAAAGAATCCTATCGTCTTCTTATCATGGCAAGCCAAGTTAAGAATACAAGCATGACCATCATGGTTCCTGCATATAATGAAGAGAAACATATTGAGAAAGTAACGTTAAAGCTTCTAAAATCTCTAAAGAAATATTTCAAGAGATACGAAATTATAATTTTTGATGATTGCAGCAAGGACAAGACTTACGAAATAACTGAAAGGCTTGCAAAAAAATATAAGGAAGTCCGGGTAGTTCATAATAATCCTAACAAGGGAATCGGATACAACTATAAGCAGGGAATAAAGCTTGCAAAAACTGAATACTTCATGTATTTCCCTGGCGACGGATCAAAAGAGCCGGTTGAGCATGTGTTAAAAGAAGTTGGAAGGGCTGATGTCTTAATTCCTTACATCGATAATCAAAATGAAAGATCCATTCTTCGAAGAACAATATCAGAATCATACACCGGCTTCATAAATCTATTATTCGGCCTGAAAGTCAAATATTACAATGGATTTGTTGTAAGCAAGTTAAAATACACAAAGAAACTTCATCTAGTGACTGATAGTTTTTCCCTGCAGACAGAGGTCGTAGTTAAATTACTAAAGAAAGGTTCAACATATTATCACATCCCCTATAAGGCTGTTCCTCAGGCAAAGACAGGAATATTCAAATGGAGAAACATCAAGGGAGTAATAAAGTCTATTGCATTATTGTTCTGGAATGTACGGATAAAAAAGAAATATTGACTTATTTTTCTTCGATTTTTCCATCAATGGACAAATTTGCTGGTTCGCTATTCTTCGGGCTATTTATATAATGTCCCTGTTGGTATTTTCTCATTGAATCAACATGTCCTGCAAAATTTTCCATCACTTCATCCATGGAAGTGAATTTAAATTCTCCACCCTTCTTATGGACATCTCTTAAAAATTTGGATGAATCAATATTAGTCCTAAGAGGTCTTGAAGATAAATTCAACTCCTCGAGAGTGCCCTCAATGATTGGAACATCATTTCGCTTCATGTGATGCAAGAATTTTCTCGCAAGTTCAGCCCTATAAATTGGCTGATTATTCGATAAGTTATATATTCCTGACAAATCAAGCTTGCATCCAATTGCTACAGCATTAGCAACGTCCTGCACAAATATCGGGGAGAAATACTGATCCTTGATGCATTTTATTGGATCTCCTTTTTTGATGCTATCATACCATTGGTTGAACAAATGATCTCCTTTAGGGAATTCATCGACAATCTTATCGATCCTGTATATAAGATAATCCTTTACGTTTTCCATCAGATATTTTTCAACAACTGATTTTTGCCGGGCGTATTCTGATTGTGGATTTATCTTATCAGTCTCGACATATTTTTCATGCACGCCTTCATATACGTAGCTTGTTGATATAAATACAGGCTTAATCTTAAGCTCTACCATGTCATTTATCAAATCTATTGTCTTATCAATATTTAATTTTTCAGCTGAAGAATCCTGGACTTGCTCCATCTGCCTGATTGCTGCTGCGATTATGCCGTAGAATTTATTTCCATGTTCCATTATTTCCTGATGGTCCCAGAAATATTTGCCGAATTTTTCCTTGAAAGAATCTTTTGACATATCATATTTCATTAATGCAGAGTCTTTTCCAGAATTCTGCGTTCCTATGACATCTGACTCTCGGCTTATTGCCTTCATGATGTTTCTTCCAACAAAACCTGATGCTCCTATTACGATTGTTCTCATGTTAATTCACCAAACATATGATTTAATATTCAATATGATTATTATTTTAATATTATTTATTCAATATCTTTCTCATCATCAGGCTTTCCTGATTTATCAAGCTTATCCCGCCGTCAAGAACTATCTGAGATCCTGTGACAAGATATGACTTCTCATTGCAGAAGAATTCAACTACATTTGCAATATCATCAGTATTAGTCATTCTTCCAAGAGGAGCAGTTCCTTCAAGAACTTTCTTCTCTTCGCTTGCATCATAGAATGCCTTTGATTCTGGCTTGATAAACATTCCTGGAAGAACTGAATTGAATCTTATTCCAAGTGGCCCAAGAGTTACAGCATAATAATTCATTAGCGCCATTATTCCTGCTTTTCCTACAGCGTAGCTTTCAGGTTGCTGATACAATATTCCTTTCCCGCCGACAGAACTTATCGCAACTACGGATTTATCTCCATCAGCAAATAATTTTTGCGCGATCATAGTATCGATAATTTTCTTTGTAGAATTTATTGTCACATTGAATTCATTGATTAATGAATCTTCTTTTCCCTTGAATCTTTGCGAAAATACGACATAATTTATCGGGCCGTTTTTCTTATGCACATTTGACAGTGCAAATAGTATTGACTCTGCATCAGGCTTTTCAAGATCTAATTTTTCAAAAAGGATATTTTCGCTATATCCGTCAGAATTTATATCTTCAGGGTGGCTCCTGGATAATATCGATACCTTGTATCCTTTTCCCTTGAACATTTGAGCTATTACTTTTCCTGCTCCTTTGCTTCCGCCGACAATCAATGCATGTTTCATTTAATCACCTAATAATAATTTAATCATCTAATAATATTATATTAGCTTGCTCTCCTTCTTTATTTTTAAAATATAGTTCCTTATCTTTGCGACGCTTTCTTCATCTTTTAAATCTTCAGGAGCCCAGTCTGCAAATGTTGCGTCTTCCTTTCTGAACGGGCCTGTTGTAGTTTCATGTATTATTGCATATTTATCACGTATTAAAACTGTATGGAAAATATCTCCATTGAGCCTGTAATATGTGTTGCCATTCTTTGCATTCAGGCTTACGACTTCCTTGATAGTTCCATCGTCATTGAATAAAACAATATCAAGCGCTCCTTCAATTACGTGATAAGATTCTGCCTTTACAGCTCCGCTCGGAGAGCCATGCTTGTGAGGCCTGACGTATCCATTTGAATCAAGAAGAATTATCATCTCATGAAGCAAATCATTTGAAGACATATGTCCGCATACCCTTATTCTTTTATTGACTGTAAGTCCGACTCGTGATCTTAAAAAATCAAGATGCTGTTTATAATATTTGACTATCTGTGTTCCGTCAATAGGGTAAAACACTTCATCATTATATCTCTTCAAATTCAATGCTTCAAGTTCATAATATGCAGGCATCGGATTTTGGCTGTTCAAAAATATTGAATAGAATTTTCCTCCAGTCTCAAGGAAGTCTTTATTGTTATCCAGGAATTTCTGTTCATTTCTCGGATTGATGCTCAAAAGAAGAGTCTTTAAAGCTTTGTCTTCCTTTATCACAGAAGATGGAACTATCTGAATATCAGTTCCTGGCATGTATAATCCTGATTTATTGGAATTATCATCAATTACATATTTGAAATTTTCCTTGACATCAAAATAGTTTAGGAATGCTGCGCCCAAGTGTCCAGCTCCGACCAGGCCAAAAGCAAAGTTCTCAGAAGAGTCGTTTGATGAATATTTCAAAAAGCTCTTAATTCTTTTCTTGATTATATCAAATGATTCCCCAAATCTTGTTCCTAAAGCAATCTTATCAGTTATGTCAACAGAATATTCTTCAAGTATTTTTTCTATAACTTCATTGTCGACATATTTTTCTGATTTTTCTTTATCTGCGTTCTTGACAAGTATCATCAAAGAATTTTCCATTGGATAATCATAATTTTTGAAAAATGCTCTTGGCATGTTGTAAATGTCAAAAGTTGCCTTCAATGTTGATTCAGTGAAATATATTGTATGCTCTTCCCATATTGAAGGATAATCAAGATTATTGAGTGATTTTTCAAAGTCAGGGACTTCAAATAAGATATACCCATCATCAGTCAAAAGCTGCTTTAAGGTATTTAAGAAATTGTCAAGATCATAGCTATGCTCGACAATATGCCTTGCAACTATAAGATCAAATTTGCCGATGTCTGCAACTACATTCTTTATGATGTTAGGAAGATCTTTTTGTATGGATTCAATTCCTGCTTTTCCTTCTCCTAGATATTTAGAAAGATCGAGCATAGTAGTATTGTAGCCTTTCTTCTTGAATCTTTCAAGCGTTGATTCATCCTTGAAGCTTAAGCCCAAAATCCTGGAATTCCCGTCGAAAGCGCCAATCTTTAGAGTTTCTTCGACAGTATCATCAAGATGCTGCTCAGGCTCCATGTAAGTTATCCAATCAAATTCAGCCTTCAAAAATTCCATCGGGACTTTATCAGTGAGCTGTATTAAACTGCATCGAGAACATTGCCCGAGTGACAATTTGTAAAGACCGTAAGGTCCTGCAATAGTAGTATTGCTGAATTTATCTTTAAGGAATTTATTTGAAACAGGCTGCTCTCCAAAATCCACCAATACGTCAACATTCTTTGAATCGCATAAAATGCATTTCTTTATTTCCGGATGCTTGTCTTGGTTTTCCATTTTGTGAAGTAATGCTTACTCTTTACTCCTTGTGCTGATATTCTAATGGCTCGTTTTGGATTATATCCCAGTCTCTATCGATCCATGCGATCATGCCATCGATTCCTTCATCAAGCTCGATTGTCGGAGCCCAATTGAAGTCTTTCTTTGCCTTTGCTGAATCTAAGATATATGCCATGTCAAGACCAGGCCTTGTTCCTACAACATCAACTGCATCGTCGTAGTTCTTGCCCATGCGCTCAGCGATTTTTCTTACAATATCCCTAACTGAAATTAATTTATCAGTTGATAGATGATAAGTCTCGCCGATTTTTGCCTTTTCCATGACGTCAAGTGTCCCTTGGCAGACGTCTCTTATGTGTATGAATGATCTTTCTGCAAATCCTCCGCCGTGTAGAGGGATCTTTATTCCTTTCTTCATGTAAATTATTGCTCTTGGGATTATCCTGAATAATTGCTGCCCGTCTCCGTAGACGTTTGCTGCCCTTGTGAAAACTGCCGGGAAACCATACTGCTTGATTAATAATTTCAAGAAGACATCTCCTGCCTCTCTTGACGCAGCGTAAGGACTGCTAGGATTGAATGGAGCATTCTCAGTAACTGAACCTGAGCAGCTTCCATAAACTTCAGGAGTTGATATGTGAACATATTTTTCCATGAAAATTTCTTTGTCCTTGACTCGCATGTTATTTAATCCTTCAAGAAGCGCAACAGTTGAGAGGACATTGGTTTTGTACCAATGAAGAGGGAATTGCCAGCTTTCTCCTACCATGCTCTGTGAAGCAAAATTTACGACGTATTTCGCCTTATTATCTCTAATAATTTGGAGCATTGCATCAAGATCCTTGTTCAAGTCAAGCTGATGGAACTCAAAGCTTCCAATGTTAGGATTTCTCTTGTAAGGAAGATAGATATCTTTCTTTGCAGATCTGCTCATTCCAATGACATGATATTTTCCAGTCTCCAAGAGGAAATCAACATAACTTGCCCCGCTAAATGAATTGCATCCTATTACAACAACAATTTCTTTTTTTCCGCCAGTTTTATTTTCATTATTTGCATTTGTCATCAAATCACCTTATTAACATTATTCATAATCATTCGTAATTTAATCATTCATCTTTATAGCCACACGAACAGCGTCGCCAGATCTCACCATTTCAAGTGCTTCATTTATTTGGTCAAGCGTGAAAGTGTGAGTTATCATCTTGTCAATGTTCAATCTTCCTGCTTTATGCAATCCGATTAATTTTGGAATATCGATAGAAGGCTCGCTGTCTCCGCCGTGTGATCCAGTGAGTTTCTTTCCGAAATGAAGAGGCATTGTGTCAATGCTTATTTTGTCTCCAACCTTTGGAACTCCTACAAGAATTGTTCTTCCCTTGTTGTTTGTTAATTCGTATGATAATTCCATGACAGGTTTTATTCCAGTAGTGTCGATTATTACATCAAGCCCTTTAGGAACTAGTTCCTGAATCATCTTCTTTGCATCTTCGTTCTTTGAATTTATGACGTGAGTTGCCCCGTATGCAATCGCATTCTTCAATTTGAAATCATTTATGTCAACAGCAATTATAGGGTTTGCTCCTGCAAGATGCGCTGCTGCAATTGTTGCAATGCCGACGCCGCCAGCACCAAATATTACAACCGATTCTCCTGATTTTAACTCCGCATCGTTATGTACAACGCCATAAGCTGTAGTTAAAGCGCATCCATAAAGCGTTGCTGTTTTTAAGTCGACATCTTTTGATATTGGAGTGACCCTGTTTTCAGAAACTATTGCATATTCATTAAATGTAGTGACCCATCCTGCATTGACTTGCTTTCCATTCCAATTGTATTTTGGAGTTGAAGAGGTTATTCCAGCTCCAGGCCTCCAGTGCAAGACTACATGATCTCCAGGCTTTACAACCGTAACTCCTGATCCGACTTTCTCGACGATACCGCCGCCTTCATGTCCTAGAAGATGAGGAAGATATTTGTCAGGGCCTTTTACTCCTGAAATTTCTCCAAGCTGAGATCCGCATATGCCGCTGTATTTTATCTTTACAAGTACCTGACCGTATTCCAAGTGGTCTGGAAGTTCTATAGTATCTACAATTAATGGTTTGTTTAATTCTGTTAATATTGCAGCTTTTGATTTCATTTTAATTTTATCTCCTTGTTCATTAAATTAAATTTTATTGCTGTTAAACATTTATAATCATTTATTCAAAATATATAAATTCATAATCTCCCGTGTAGCCGAATTCTTTGAATAAAAATACCCATTCTTCCGGCGTGAAGAATGCTTTTGCAGTAAGGGCCCAGCATTGCAGGTTAAAGAGCTCGGCTTCATTCCTGTAGCCTTCAACGACGATATATTTGTGCTTTCCTACTCTTTCAATTTCCTGCAGGGCTTTTTTTAGATTGAATACTTCAAGATTGTGAAGAGTTGTCAATGAAATTACTAAATCAAATTCCTTGTCTTTGAAAGGGTATTTGTCTTCAGCCTTGTGAATGAATAATTTATCTTTGATTTCTTCTTTAGCATTATCAAGAGCGTATTGAGAAATATCAAAGCCGTGGATTTCAATTTCTGGCAATAATTGTTTTATCTCGTATAATAAGAATCCTTTTCCGCATCCGACATCGAGAATTTTTGATTCGTTAGTCAGATTATATTGCTCTATCAGGGCTTTTGCAACAGGCTCCATTCTTCCAGGCATGTATCTAAAGCCGCCGTAGCCGTATTTTCGATCGCCGTCCCAGTATTCCTGGCCGTACTTGCGAGCTATCTTCATGCACTCAATCTTATCATTATTCATCCTGCCTATATAATCGCGTTTAGTTCCCTGATGAACGGCAGTTATTATCTTTAGTAAATGTCCCATTTTTCCCCCAAAATAAGCATAATTCCGAGAACAAATCTCGGTTTATAAATTATATTAAAAATCCATTATTTTGTATTATCTTGTTATTCCTCCAGATTTTTCCTGAAGTATTCCTCTGCCTTTGCAAGCTGGATTATTTTTTGCGAATCAATATTTTCTGAAACAGCAAATTTCCTTCTTTCTGCATCTGATTTCAAAAACTCGTTGAGCATTATGCAGCACCATTTTATCCTGAAAACAGAAAGCAGCAATCTTGTTCTTTTAGCAAATGAATCAATGTCATGGAATAATTTCTTTTCAGAGATTGTTTCAAGGAAAAGATCGTAATATCTTATATCGGGCGCAGGCTCGGGTCTTGCGAAAAAATCATTTACAAGCTTTGACGGATCGTCAATTCCTGCGTATTCAAAATCTAGGAAATACAGCTGATTATTTTCTCCAATAAGGGCGTTATGGAATCCGAAGTCGGATGGAGAGATGCATACATTGGAATCTTCAAGCATTTTTTTTGTATCAATGCTATATTCTTCTGCCTGGGCCAAGACCTCATCTTTTATTTCAACCCATTTTGGGATAAGTTTTGATGAAATGAATTCTGCAGCCTTTGAATTTATATCACTTGATTCTGGGTCGATCCCGCTGAACCTTTCTATTCTGGAATCAACCATTGCAAGATGAGAATCAATATTGAAGCATGCTTCTGAAGCATTGCCAAGGCTATCTTTTTTTTCCAGAAGGTTTATTGATTCTAATTTATTTTCATTAAGCTGCACAAAAAAATGCATGAATTTTTTTATGTTTATTTCAGTAATATCTGATGGCTCCGGCTTTCTTCCTTCAATAAAAGAATACAGCGCGATATTATCTCCGCGCTTTATTGGGAGAGGAACAGAATCTATCCCGAGCTCCTCGCAATACTCTAGGAATGAAAATTCTGATTCTATCCTATTTCTGCCATCTTTTACATTATGATGATAAACTTTCATTAAAAGAACAGTTGCTGGAACGTCAGAAAGAGTGTCTGAGTCTGAATCCATTGCGTATTTCTCTATCCGGTAAGCCCTGTTGTTTTTTCCGCCTAGAATTCTTGTGAAATTCCAGTCTTCAATATTGCTTTGGTCAAAATCATATAATAAATTGTCAATTCTCTCGATTGTATAATCGTCAAATTCATGATCGCCTTCATTTTTTATAAGCTGCTTTGCAAAGAAATCAGTTATCTGCTCCCAGCCATTTTTTATTATGACATCATTTTCTTTAAGTTTTGATAAAGTTTCTTTCGAGTTATTGGAATTTGATAAGGAAGAACTAGAGAGAAGCGAGCCGTTTGGATCAAAAAGTATTTTCTTTATTTCCTTAGGGAAATTCTCTGAAAGCAAAAGTTCTGGAAGATCGTCGATGAAATAATCGCATTCCAAAGCCTTTATCCTTTCTATTTTTTCTTCTTTTGTAAGCTCAAGGAACACATCTGATTTAGTTATCCCAGTCCCATTTTCAAAAAAACCGTTTTGTTCAAGCCAAAACATTGCCGCGTTATGCAGATTATGTTTCTCGCCGATATAAGGATACATGGTCTTATGGCTTATGACGTATAATTTAATATTATTAGAATTGCAGAATACGAAAAAATCTTTTAAGCCTTCGTAAATTTTTGCCCCGGCAATATGCTTACCATATGTCAGGCCTTGAAGCTCCGTCCAGAGATCTTCTTTTCCAGTTCCCCTAAGAAAATCTTTTACATCAGTTTTTGAAGTTCCTACATCCCTACCGTCAGGATGCCTTGAATCTTTAGAAATAAAGCCGACGCTTAGCGCGACAGTGTGGAATAAATCCTCGTAATTCACTATTGTATTGTCAAAATCTATTCCGATCTTCATTGTCATCAATCCGCTTGCCCTAGTTTTTGCTTTGACTAGCGTCAAGCCTCTCGATTATTCTTTTGATTATTACCTCTTTGTTTATTCCTAATTTTTGCCTTGCATATTCCTGATGGCCAGCTTCATGCATGAATCTGTCATCAGTTCCAACCCTTATTAATTTATTTTCAACATTATTGTCCACAAGCCATTCTGAAATTGCGCTTCCAAGCCCGCCGATAAGCGAATGCTCTTCAAGTGAAACAACAACTTTGTATCTTTGGAACGCGTCTAGTAAGAATTCAGAATCAAGCGGCTTTATAGTATGGAAGCTTACAAATGTCGTGCTGATTCCTTTTGCTTCAAGTTCTTTATGAATTTCGTCAGACAGCTGAAGCATATTCCCGACGCTTAGAAGGCATACATCATTTAATCTTCCATCAATATCTTTTGCCTTGCTCATCACATATGCTTTTCCGATTTCAAGCTTTGGAACTTCTGGGTGGATATTTTTTTCTCCTTTCTTTCCCATCCTCATGTAAACAGGAGTGTTTCTTTTGACTGCTTCGCGCAGTAATGCGCGAACTTCCATAGGGTCTCCAGGACATAATACAGTCATTGTCGGAAGAGATCTTAGAATTGCAATATCCTCGCAGGAATGATGCGTCGGCCCTAATTCTCCGTATGACAAGCCTGCACCAACACCGACAACTATTGCAGGCTGCTCTTGATAGCATAAATCATCCCTGATATGCTCAAGGCATCTGTTTGTAATGAATGGAGTAATAGTATATGCAATAGGCTTGTAGCCGCACATTGAAAGGCCTGATGCTACGCCGATTGTATTCTGCTCTGCAACACCAGTATTGTAAAACCTGTCAGGGAATTTTTCCTTGAATTTATCAAATAGCTTGTTGCCTATGTCAGCTGATAGCATTACTACTTTATCATTCTCTTCTGCTATTTTTCCAAGTTCGTCTGCGAATGCGTTTCTCATGTTAATTATTTTTTATTTATTTCTATTGAATTATTGATCTACTCGACTCCCAATTCTTTTTTCACTAGATCTATTTCTGCAGGTGTCGGGGCCCTGTAATGCCAGTTGTTGTCATCTTCCATAAAGCTCGCGCCTTTTCCTTTGACAGTATGACAAACTATTATCGAAGGCTTGCCGTTTGCCTGATTTGTGCGAATAGAGCTTTTGATCTTGCTTAAAGTATCAACTATCTGATTGACATTGTTTCCATCAATTTCGTAAACGTTCCATCCGAAGGATTTCCATTTATCGATCATCGGGTGAAGTCCAAGGACTTCATTGCTCCGTCCTGTTGCCTGCCATTTGTTATAGTCGACCATTACGATAAGATTGTCAAGTTTTTTTGCGGGAGCAAATAATGCTGCTTCCCAAGTCGATCCTTCATTGCATTCTCCATCGCTGATTATCACGTAAGTAAGATAATTTTTCTTTGAGATCTTTGCAGCGAGAGCAATTCCTGCGCCGATGCACAGGCCATGGCCAAGCGAGCCAGTAGCTGCTTCAATTCCAGGGACGCATTTTGGACCTGGATGTTCAGGCAATCTTCCGCCATCCTGCGAATATTCTGATAAGATGCTTTTGTCAAAGAAACCTTTGAATGCTAGAACGCTATATAGTGCAGTTGCCGCATGCCCCTTGCTTAATATGAATCTATCCCTGTCAGGATCGTTCGGGTTTTTTGGATCAATGTCAAGTATATTATAATATAGAGAAGCAATCATGTCGACGCAGCTTAATGCTGATCCAAGGTGCGCAGCTCCAGTCGCGCTTGACATGTTCATTATTTGCACGCGCAGCTGTTTTAAAATTTCTATAGTGTCATTTACATTTCCATGAATATATCTGGAAGCAGAATAAGTAGAAAAATTATTTACTGCGGGGCTCATTTTATTTTCGTTTGATATGTTCAATAGATTTTTACCTATTTTAGAGATATCTCCTTCATCTTCATGATATTATGATATGATGGATTTGTGAGGCCGTCAACTATGAGGCCTTTATCGTAAGCATCTATCAAGCTGTTTATTGCTTCTTTGAAATCATATTTGCATTCAAATCCCAGAACTCTCTTTAGTTTGTCAGTATTTACGTGATATGACCTGTTGTCGTTAGTCGGCAATACTTCAAATGTTATATCGCTATATTCTTCAGGCTTTCTATGCTGGACGACTTCCTTTACTTCCTCAGCTATCTGTTTTATTGTTACATTCTTGTATGAAATATTGAATGCATGCTTATTGATTAAATGCCCGTCAGCCTCTAATAAAAATTCATAGAATCTTACCATGTCCTTGATATTAAGCGCTGGGCGCATCTGGTTTCCGCCAAAGATCTTTATCTTGTGATTTACGAGAGCGTTGATTGTCAATATATTTACGCTCAGGTCAAGCCTTAATCTTGGCGCGTAGCCGCATAATGTTGCAGGCCTTGCAAATGCATATTCAGTTTCTCCCATGTCGGCATTATTGATCAGTATTTCAGATTCAATCTTGTATTTTGCGTAATCAGTTGTAGGTTCTGCTTCAATATCTTCAGTAACCTGGACATGTTCTGGCTTTATTCCATACTGGCTTGTTGAACTTGCAACCAGAAGCCTTTTGATTTTGTTTTCCTTGCATGCAGCTATAATATTGTGTGTTGCATCAAGATTTATTGATTTTCCTAAAACCGGATCTAAATCAAAGCTTGGATCGTTAGAAATAGATGCTAAATGTATCATGGCGTCGCATCCCTTTGATGCTTCTATTAATTTATGCTTGTCGCGGATGTCTGCTTTTATTTGCTTAAGGTTTGGATGATCGTTGAATCTATATCCGTATATATACAAATCATAAACTGTTACATGATAGCCTTTTTCTAGAAGTTTCGGTACAAGAGAGCTCCCAACATAACCTGCTCCGCCAGTCACTAAAATATTTTTGAATTTCATTTCTTCCCCCAGATTTCCAACATTCTAAGCTGTAATATCTGCAATATTACCTAAATCTTATAGCTTTATAATAAATCTTATAGCTGTATATATCTGCAATATTGCCTATAAATCTTATAAATGTGAATTTATAACACTATTATAAATTTTATGAAACGATAAAAAAGACACTCAAGTGTTGTCACTCCCCAATAGATAATCAACCGCAAACTTTATAAATTAGTTTACACTTCTTAGTAGTATTACTTTTCACAAGGTAATTATATGCATTTTATGTACACTCGAATAAAATAGGGGGAATTTAAATGAAGACATTGAAAAATATATTATTATCAGCAGCTTTGGCAGCTGGAACAGTTTTAGGAGCATACGCTCAGCAAGGAGCAAAAGAAGGAAAACAAGAATCGCCAGTCGATAACAGACCAGCAATAATAAATATTGACAGTGCAAATTTATTGACCTATTCTCAGGCAGACACTACAATTTTGCAATCATTCTTCCAGATAAAAGATTTGACAGTTGATCAGTTAGATATGGCAGATAAAACATACCATATCGATGCAAACGGAAAAGCAGTAGATGCAAAAGGAAAGCATTATCCGGATAAAATCATACCATTTAGTAATTTCACGGCATTCGAACAATTAGTAATGGGATACGATCAGTTTGTAAAGACTGGAAACGGTGTAAAAAAAGTACATGTTCCTCCGTCAATCAAGCCATCAAAAATCCCGGGACAAACTCTAGATAAATTAACATTTGAAGATTTATGGGCAAAGGACGGATTATTAAAATTAGGAGAATATGATCCATCGCCAAAGCCATACAATAATTCAAACATTCCTTGCCAAAGTGATTGCGATGAACCATTGACAAGAAATCCATTAGAGCAGGATTTATTGCAATATTTCTCTTCATTAATGAATAAATACAGCGCAGTATGCGTCAAATCAAGCAGGATAGATACTAAAACACAAAAGCCAATAAATGGTATAGTTGCGCCGCTCAATGGACTAATCACCGCAGAAGAAACACACATCTTAAATGAAAAAGCAAGAAAAGTATTAAAGCAATATCCAGGAAAGTATGGCTTAGTATTCGGCGTTTCAGAATTAAATGAAGGATATGTATACAGTACAAGAGACAATCTTGGAAATGTAGTTAGAAACTTAATGCCTGCTCAAAATGTAGGATATATAGTCGGAATACTTCCACCTCAAATGATTGAAGGTCCAAAAGGATACGATTTCTTCAAGGAAAAAGATCTGATAATTGATGGAGCAATAGAAGACTCAATCGTTCCATGCGACGCATGCGGCGATGATGACAAGAAAGCAAAGAAGAAATCAGATGATCAAACAGGAGTATACTTCGGGCTAGGAATCGGAAAGAACAATAGATGGGATATTATAATTCCAAACATTGCATTAGGTGGATATGTCGGAAATTTCGGAGTAGGATTAAATGCAGGATTTGCTAAGGGGAAAGGCATTGAAACTACAATATTCAATGGTCCTCAAGGAGGATATCCGAACGGATTATACACTAAGACTGATGTAAATAATGAAACATCATTGACACAGTTCGGCGGAGAATTAAGCTACAGAATATTTGACGGCAGATTAGTATTATATGCTGGCGCTCAGAAAAATATAGTTAACAAGGAAAGCACTTCAGGAATTGTCGAGATTAGGACTCAGGATGGAAATGGCAATAACACCATGACCAGAAACCCAATGGCAGCAAATACGCTTCCAGCAGATATCGATGCAGATTATGTAACATTCAATTTAG
>Ga0196981_1000327_pt1 | contig 19026 bp, 28 predicted proteins | sample S3_2013CmetaG_FD_155462 | JGI IMG/M metagenome (GOLD analysis project Ga0196981, IMG submission 155462) | Soil microbial communities from Anza Borrego desert, Southern California, United States - S3_20-13C | ecosystem: Environmental > Terrestrial > Soil > Desert | place: USA: California... | reverse complement strand
GCCAAAAAGAAAAAAGACATCATCGACCAGCTGGCGGCGGCGCAGGTGCTGCAGACCGCGCTCGATTACATGCAAAGGGAAAAACATCATGGCTGACAGCTGCACCATTTTCGCCCGCGACCTCGAAATTATGGCCCGCGTCGGCATCTTCCCGCAGGAAAAGAAAGGCCCACAGCACCTGATCGTGAACGTCGATATCACCTTCAGGCGCACGCGCCGCAAGGGGAAGATCGAGACGATCAAGGATATTATTTCCTATGGCGACGCCGTGACGATCGTGAAGGAAGTGGCCGCGAAACAGCACTGGGACCTGCTGGAGACCTTTGGCGACGAAATCCTCGATCGCATCTTCACCGACAAGCGCGTGACATCCGCCGAAGTCACCATCGAAAAGACCAAGCCGTTTTCGCCCGTAAAGGGCCATATGAAGGGCGTGAATACGCTTGGCGTGACGCTCACGAGAACGCGCTGATCGCTCATTTGTCATCCTGTGAAAACACTCGTCGTCATCCCCGCGAAAGCGGGGATCCAACAGCGACAGCCAAGCAGCATCTGCGCGGACGAGCAGCACCATGGATCCCCGCCTGCGCGGGGATGCGCGCGGAAACGTCAACCACGATGCGTCCGGCTTCCAGTTGCCGCTACGTTCGGTTTCTGATGGAGGCTATACCTTATTTCCGCATCGCCGGCGAAATCTGACGGCGCAGATCGTCCATCGCGTCGCGCAACTTAAGTTGATCGAAGCTGTCGCCTTTCTCCGCTTCGATGCGCAGCGTTTCAGCAGGATTGAGCGGCTGCCCGTAAAGGGACGTTGTCACGCCATCTAAACCACGGCGCGGGGAAAATACTTTTTCCGCCTCGATACGCAGGGTCTCGGCGGCGTCTTCGAATTTTGGCATGGCGTTCTCCGATAAAATTATTTACCAGGACTTGGGTGTTTCAGCGCTTTTTTCGTATCGCCAATTCTCGGATAGAGGTCGCTGTTCATCCGCTCCAGCATATCCGCGAGGCGCTCGATCGCTGCAGTTTGCTTTTGCTGGTTGTCGATGATTTGCTGCTGGTCGCGGCGGATGGCATCGAATTCCTCGCGCAGTTTCTTGATGTCGCGCGCGTTGGTTTTGCCGGCGCTCTCGACGCTCTCCAGGCTGGTTTTTAGCCGGCGGATCTTGCTATGGGCGTCGTAATCGGTGGTCATTTCGGCCCGCGTTTCGGCTGGGAGAGCTTCGGCTTGTCGAGCTCGGGCGCGAGGTCGCGGCGCAGGCCCTTGATCTCGTCGCCCAGCTCGCGGAGCGCTGTTGCGACGTTGTTGAAGGCGGTGACCATTTGCGCGTCGGATTTTTCCTGCCGCTGGTTCAGCTGGCGCAGCAGGTTATGCGTGATGTCGTCGCCGCTCCGCACCGCATCGCGCAGCGATTTCACCATGTCGTAATCCTGCTTGTCCATCGGCATGGGTCAGCCCCCCTGCTTCGGCGGGGCGAGCTTGACGGGCTTGTCCATTTCGGGGTTGAGGTCGGCGCGGAGCGCCTTGATCTCGCCTGTCAGTTCTTTCAGGGCCGCCGCGATGCCGCCCATCGCTTCGGCAATCTGGCGGTCGCGCTTGGCGGCCGCGTCGAATTCCGTCTTCATGCGCTTTTCTGACGCGGTGACGATGGCCCGGATTTTTTCTTCATCGTAGTAGCCAAGGCTGCTCATGGCGTCGCCCCTTTCGGCGCGGAAAGTTTCGCGGGCTTGTCGAGTTCAGGGTTGAGGTCGCGGCGCAGGCCTTTTATTTCTTCCGCCAGCTCTTTCAGCACCGCCGCAACCTCGTTGAAAGCTTCGAGCATCTGTTTCTGGTTACCCTCCGCGCGGCGCATATCGTCCTGCAGCGCGTTCACGCCGTGCTGCATGCGGCGCTCGACGTCTTCGACGGCATCCAGAATCTCGCGCTTGTCGTAGTAATCCATCTAGCCCCCCTGTTTCGGCGGGGCGAGCTTTGCCGGCTTGTCGAGCGTGCCGCCGGAAAGATCGCTGCGCAACCCCTTCACTTCCACGACCAGCTGGCCCAGCACATCGGCCACGCGGTTGAACGCCGCCAGCATCGCCTCGTCATTCGCGATCGATTTTTCCTGGCCCTTTTTTATTTTGGAGGTTGCTTCACGGATATCGCGGCGGATGCCGTTCAGGTTTTCATCCGTATCGCCGTAATCGTCGATGTCTTCAAATGCCATGGGATTCGCCTGCCTGGAAATAATGGCCCAATAAAGCAGGTTTATGAAAATAAGTCAACGGAAAGCGGCTACGGAATTAGCAAGCAGTATCAGCTGGTTCACGCCGTCTTCGCGCGCTCGAAAGCGCCGCCATGGTCGCGCGACCATTCCGCGGGGGAGGACAGGAATTTTTCGACTTCGGCAAAGGTCGCTTCCGGGAACAGCTGGCGCGCCCGCGCCTCCGCCAGCACATCGCGCCAGGTCGCGAGGTAATGCAGCTTCAGTTGCGCATCGCTGAAGATCTGCGGGCTTTCTTTGTAGATGTTATAAAAGAAAACGGAGAACACATCGCCGACGACCCCGCCGCCCTCGCGCAGGGCATTGGCGAAGGCGACCTTGCTGGCGCCATCGGTTGCGAGGTCTTCGACGAGCAGCACGCGCGCGCCCTCGGGCATCTCGCCCTCGATCTGCGCGCCGCGGCCGAAGCCTTTGGGTTTTTTGCGCACATACAGCATCGGCTTGCCGAGCGCTTCCGAAATCCAGGCGGCGTAGGAAATACCGGCCGTCTCGCCACCGGCGATGTAGTCGATGTTTTTGAGGTCGCACTGCGCCGTCAGCAGCTCGCACCCCATGCGGATGATCTCGCGCCGCGGCTCGAGGAAAGAGATCACCTTGCGGCAGTCGATATAGACGGGGCTCGCCCAGCCGGAGGTGAAGATATAGGGCTTGTCGGCGTTAAAATGGACAGCCTTGATGTCGATCAGCAGCTGCGCCGTGCGCTGCGCGATTTTGGAGGATTCCATCAGAACCCCCGCCGTCCGCCCGGGCGGCTCGGCTTGAAGACCCAGAAATTGCGCACGAGGCACATCACGCTGAGGAACACGATCTCGATGCCGAGCGCGCCGATGATTGCGAAGGGCCAGCGGAATTTGTCGAGGATCTCGGCGTTGAGCACCACGCTCATATTGAGGATCCAGGCGAGGCAGATCATGGCGCAGGCGCCGATCACCGACCAGTTGAAGACGCTGACCGCCCGCTCCTCGGCATATTGCGGCTTCCAGGCGAAAAAGCACCAGGCGACGGCCGAGCCGATCAGCATGAGCAGGGCGATTAGCGGACCCATCCTCGTCTCCCTTTAAAGCAAAAAAGCACCGGAATCCCGGTGCCCTTTTGTAGCGTGTTTTCAAATAGCTGGCAATCAGGCCTTTTGCGAGGCGAGGAAGTTCATCGCATGGAAACCGTCGAGCACGCGCTCGAATTTGCGCTTCGTTTCGGGGTTGAGCGGCGCGAATTCGGCGCCGAGCCCGCGGCGCACGGCGCGCACGATGCGACCCGGCTGCGTGATCGTCACGGTTTCGTTCGGCAGGCGGAAGCGCAGGTGGAACTGCACGCGGTCGCCGACGGCAAGCGCGCTGCCGGGCGGCGGGTCAAAGAAAAATCCGCCCATGCTCCAGTCCTTCAGGTTGAAGACGCGGTCGGCTACGACCACTTCGGCCGAAACGGCCGGATGGCGGACATGGCGGCGGCGCGCCTGCGCCGCGTCCTTGTTGAGGCTGCCATCGCCGAGGCCCAGCTTGTTCAGGATCGTCTGGATAATCATGTTCAGTCTCCCCATCGGTTTAAAAGTGTCGCCATCCGTACATGGCGGTTTCTTTATCCCGTGCTCATTATTCTAGGTCTCTTTGCCTTAAATTCAAGTTTATCAATGTCATAACGGGCTGCTGCCGCATAATTCGCAGCATAATGCCAATATTATGTTCAAAAACCGTGCCAAAGCCCTGCTTTTCCTTGACTTGGATACCCTCCCCCGCCTATATAGTTTCTCCATAAAGCCGCTTCCCGCTTGGAATCGGCGCCCGTGATCTGGCTCGAATTGGCTGCCTCGATGACGGGATACTCTTGAAAAAGGAAAACAAAATGCCAAAAATGAAGACGCACTCAGGCGCGAAGAAGCGCTTTAGTGTCACCCGCCGTGGCAAAGTGCAGGCTCGCGCCGCACATAAACGCCACCGCATGACCAGCAAATCCAAGCGCATGAAACTGGCCGGCTGCTCGACCCTGATCCTGAACGGGTCGGATGCCCGCATCATCCTCGACGATTTCCTGCCCTACCAGCGCAAGCTGCAGCGCAAGAAACGCCGCTATGACGGCCCGAACAAGAAGGAGGCCGCATAATGGCTCGCGTCAAGGGAGGCACAGCCTCGATCAACCGCCACAAGAAAATCCTCGAGCTCGCGAAAGGCTATCGCGGCCGTGGCAGCAAATGCTACCGCGTCGCTATCGAGAAAGTCGAAAAGGCACTGCGTTACGCATACCGCGACCGTCGCAACAAGAAGCGCGACTTCCGCGGCCTGTGGATCCAGCGTATCAACGCCGGCGCGCGCCTGAACGGCATGACCTACTCCACGCTGATGAACGGCCTGAAAATCGCGGGCAACCAGCTGGACCGCAAAGTTCTGTCGGACATCGCGATCCACGACCCCGCCGGCTTCGCCGCCATCGCCGCTTCGGCGAAGGACGCGCTGAAGTCGAAAGCCTCGGACAAGAAAGCCGCTTAAGCTTTTTTGAATGAACGAAGACAAAGACCCCGGTCGCGCAAGCGCCGGGGTTTTTTCATGGACGGAACCCAAATGCGCCGCGGCATGTTTGCCTGCAGCTATTCAACCCCGCATAACGGAGCGCATCATCATGGCTACCAAAACCCTCGAGAACCTCTTTCACGACACCCTGAAAGATGTTTACTACGCAGAAAAGAAAATCCTGAAATCGCTGCCGAAGATGGCGAAAGCGACCGAGAGCGACGACCTCGCCGCCGCGTTTGAAAAGCACCGCGACGAAACCGAAGGCCAGATCGAGCGCCTCGAGCAGGTGTTCGAAATCATCGGCAAGCGCCCGCAGGGCAAGACCTGCCCCGCGATCGACGGCATCCTCGAAGAGGGTGAAGAGATCATGGAAGACTACAAAGGCACGCCCGCGCTCGATGCCGGCCTGCTTGCAGCCGCGCAGGCGGTCGAGCACTACGAAATCTCGCGCTACGGCACGCTGAAGCGCTGGGCCGAAGTCCTCGGCATGCGCGACGCGGCCAAGCTGCTCGACGAAACGCTCAAGCAGGAATCGAAAACCGACTCCAGCCTGACCGCCCTCGCCGACAAGCGCGTCAACGCAAAAGCGATGCAGGAAGCCGCATAAGCTTCCGCGACAAAGTCACGGAGACGAAAACCCCGCCGCAGCGATGCAGCGGGGTTTTTTCGCGCAATTCGTCATCCCCAAGGCTGCCATCCTGAGCGCAGCGAAGGATCTCCCTTGTCCGCCGCAAGAAAGGGCGATCCTTCGCTGCGCTCAGGATGACGACAAAAGAAATACACCGCGTGCGATCCCGCGTTTTGCGAAACGCGTCCTAACATTCGTCATCCCCGCGCAGGCGGGGATCCATGAAGGTTGCGGAATGACGGCGGCCTGCTTGTCATCCTGAGCGCAGCGAAGGATCTCTCTTGCCGGCCGCGAGAAAGGGAGATCCTTCGCTGCGCTCAGGATGACAAAAAATACGCAGAGAGATATGCCACGTTTTGAAACGCACCCTAACATTCGTCATCCCCGCGAAAGCGGGGATCCAACAGGATAAAACAACCAGGCTGCGATCACTCCGCAACCTTCATGGATCCCCGCCTGCGCGGGGATGACGACTCCCCCCTGTCATCCTGAGCGGTGACAAAAATACGCAGAGGGCTATGCCGCGTTTTTGTAAGCGCGCCCTTACATTCGTCATCCCCGCGAAAGCGGGGATCCAACAGGATAAAACAAGCAGGCTGCGATCTTTCCGCACCCCTCATGGATCCCCGCTTGCGCGAGGGTGACGACTCTCCACCCTGTCATCCTGAGCGCAGCGAAGGATCTTCCTTGTCGCCGCAAGAAAGGGGGACCCTTCGCTGCGCTCAGGATGACAACAAAAGAATATACCGCGCCATCCCGCGTTTTTTGTAAGCGCGCCCTATCATTCGTCATCCCCGCGAAAATGGGGATCCAACAGGACAAAACAAGCAGGCTGCGATCATTCGGCGCCTTCATGGATCCCCGCCTGCGCGGGGATGACGACACTCAGCGAAGGATCGCCCTTATCGACCATGCTGGGAAGGACAATAAAAAAAACGCGGCAATGAAATGCCGCGTTTTTTTAAAGTCGCCAAAGAGAAACTACGCCCCGTTCTTCATCCCGTTCGCCGCTTTCTTCGCGGCGCCGCCGAGGCCGTAGGCTTCGAGGGGCTTGGGGCCCTTGGGGTCGAAGGCTTTGGCCGCGACCTGGTCGAATTGCGGTTTGATGGTCGCGTTGGGGTCGACGATGCGCGACGCGCCGATTTTTTCGTCCTGCGCGATTTCATGCGCGTTGCGGGCGCCCGTCGGGCCGTCGTTCTGCTCGCTCGCGCCGACCAGTTTCCGTTTGGGGGCGAGGTCTTCGGGGTTCATCTTGGGCTTGTTGAAGATATGGTCGAGCTTGCGGGCCGTGCCCTCCGCGCCCTTCGCGACCACCATCACGGCGGCGCCGATGCCCGCGCCATAAACCTTCGCGCCGACCAGCAGCAGGAAGAAGCCGACATTCGCAGGTCCCATCGCGCAGGCGGCGAGCGCGAAGCCGATCGTGCAGACGCGCTCCGTCAACCGGCCGATGCGCGACAGGTGCAGGCCGTGTTCGGAGGGTTCGCGGAAGGTCATCTTGCGCAGCGCCGCGCCGATCGTGTACTTGCCCTCGGAGGGTTCGTTGAACCAGTGCAGGGCGTTTTCAATCTTGCGGAAGACGCCGTCGGGCGGCAGCGGCATCTTGTTCGGGTCGGGGCGTGCTTGCGCTTCTGCTGTTTGTGCCTGTGCCATGTCGTTACCTCATGCCCCGCGGCAGGTCTTTTTTGTGCGTCTTTTTGTATTCGCGCTCGGTCGTCAGGCGCTCGAGCGTTTCGGCGGCCGCCGCCATCTTGTTGACGATGCCTTCGGTGATGCCGGCCGCGACGAACGCGACGCCCTTGAAGACAAGCGGCACGAGCAGGATCGGCAGCACGGAGGCTTCGGCCACGCAGACCGCCGCCGTCACGCCAAGGCCCACGACCATTGTCGCGCGGTCGACAAAACGGCCGGCGCGGTTCCACTGGATGTCCTTGCCGCGCGCGAGTTCGCCGTCCGTGATCCAGTTGATGGCTTCGCCCATGGTGAAATGCCGGTCCGGCGGGGAGGCCAGCCAGTTGAATTTTTCGCTGAGGGAGACCGTTAAATCTTTGAAACTCATGCCAAATCCCACACACCCGAGCCTAGTCATAGAATATCCGCTTTTGTATCTTATGTCAATTACAGGGGCGGACTCGGCGCTCAATCGCTTGATATCCCCATATAATATCGAAACCCCGGCAGTCCTGTCATCTCCAATATTTCAGAATCGAGGTTATGTTTGCAAGCGTCTGGCCTATCTGGTTAATTAGCACCTATGGCGCGTCCTGCATCACTCTTTGTCTGTCAGTCCTGCGGCTCCTCCCATAACCGGTGGGCGGGCAAGTGCGAAGCCTGCGGGGAGTGGAATTCAATCGTCGAAGAGGCGAAAAACGACCGGCCGCCGCAAGGTTTGGGCCGCGCCAAGGGCCGCGTGGTGGAGCTGCACCCCCTTTCCGGCGCTTCCGAAGCCGCGCCGCGCCGCACGGTTGGCATCGCCGAATTCGACCGCGTGACGGGTGGCGGACTGGTGCCCGGCTCCGCGCTCCTCATCGGCGGCGATCCCGGCATCGGCAAATCGACATTATTATTGCAGGTGACCGCGCTCCTCTCGCGCAAGGCCACTTGCGCCTATATCTCGGGCGAGGAATCGCTCGACCAGGTGCGCATGCGCGCGGGCCGCCTCGGCTTTGCGCAGGAAAAGGTCGAGCTCGCGGCTGCGACCAATGTGCGCGACATCATCGAGACGATCGACAAGCACAAGTTCGATGCCATTGTGATCGATTCCATCCAGACCATGTATCTCGACAACCTCGACTCCGCGCCCGGCACGGTTGCGCAGGTGCGGGCGAGCGCGGCGGAACTGATCCGCGCGGCCAAGCGCCGCGGCACCTGCCTGCTCATCGTCGGCCATGTGACCAAGGAAGGCCAGATCGCAGGCCCGCGTGTGCTCGAACATATGGTCGATACCGTTTTGTATTTCGAGGGCGATCGCGGCCACAGCTTCCGCATCCTGCGCGCCGTCAAGAACCGCTTCGGCCCGACCGATGAAATCGGCGTGTTCGAGATGGCGGAACAGGGGCTGATCGAAGTGCCCAACCCGTCCGAATTGTTTCTGTCGCAGCGCCAGCGCGAAATCTCCGGCAGCGCCGTGTTTGCGGGGATGGAGGGCACGCGCCCCGTCCTCGTCGAAGTGCAGGCGCTGGTGGCGCCCTCGCCGCTCGGCACGCCGCGCCGCGCCGTCATCGGCTGGGACCAGAGCCGCCTTTCCATGGTGCTCGCGGTGCTGGAGGCGCGATGCGGCGTCGTCATCGGGCCGAACGATGTTTACCTGAACGTCGCGGGCGGGCTGAAAATCAACGAGCCTGCCGCCGATCTCGCGGTCGCGGCCGCGCTCGCAAGCTCGCTCACCGGCGTTGCCGTGCCGCATGACATGGTGATCTTTGGCGAGATCGGGTTGTCGGGCGAGGTGCGCCATGTGGCCCAAGCCGACCAGCGCCTGAAAGAGGCATCGAAGCTGGGATTCAAGAATGCCATGATCCCGCATCTGTCGGGCAAGAAGCCGGTCGCCGATCACGGCCTCAAGCTCACGCAAGTCAAGAATTTGCAGGATATCTTACCGCTGTTTTCCGAGGAGAAATAACAATGACCCCCCAGGCGCTCGATATTACGATCGCGATCATCCTTGTGCTGTCGATGGTGGTCGCGTATTTCCGCGGCATTATCAAGGAAGCCTTCACAATCGTCGCGCTCGTCGTGGCGACGGGCGGCACCTATTTCGCGGGGCAGCTGATGATCCCCGCCTTCAACAAATGGCTGAAGGTCGACCAGAACGGCGAGGCGGCCGCCGCGCGCGTGAGCAAGGGCACGACCGATGTCGCGGAAGCCGCGATCGCGAAATCGCACCTGATCTTCGGCGTGCTGTCGCCGGAGAAAACAGCGGTCATTCTCTCCTATGCCTCCGTCTTCCTGATTTTCTATCTTATCATGTCGCTCGTCGGCTTCTTCGTGAGCCGCGCGGTGAACGAGGCGGGGCTTGGCATGATGGACAAGGTGCTGGGCGCGGGCTTCGGCCTCGCGCGCGGGTTCCTCGTCGTGTTCCTGTGCTTCCTGCCGGTTTCGTTCTTCTGGACGCCCGACCAGCTGCCGGACTGGGCGAAAAATTCCGTTTCCGTGCCGATCCTGCAGGACACGGTCGCCTATGTCGACAAGCATGTTGACCTCCGCAAGCTTGTGAAGGACACCGGCAACGAGGTCGTGCAGAAGATCAACCTGAAGGCGCCGCTCGCGTCCCGGGCGAAAGACGAAGCTCGCCCCGTCACCGATGAGGAAGAGGCGGAAATGCAGCGCGAGCTGCTGGAAGACGAAAAGACCGCGCGCCCGTGAAGAAGAAATCCGCCGCAAAAACCAGGGGGCATTCGCCCTGGCGCATCCGCCTGTTCGTCGCCGCTGTCGTGATCGTCGTGGGCGCCTGCGTGCTGCCCGTGCTGTTCGATCGGACTGCCCTGCCCGCGCCGATCCGCGACAGCCGGCCCGTCGTGACGCTCTACGAAACCCACGGCCGCGCCTTGCGCATCGCCGACCGCGCGCTGAACGGCGCGCCGATCGTCACGGAAGAGGAAAAGCAGACCGGCTACCCCAAAGACGACCGCCACCAGCTGGAAAAGATTATCAACAAAAGCGCCCAGGAACACTGATATGAATACGGTAAAACGCCTCGCGGGCCGCGTCGCCCTCATCACCGGCGCGTCGCGCGGCATCGGCGCCGCCGTCGCGAAAGCCTACGCGGCGGAAGGCGCGCATGTCATCCTGCTCGCCCGCACGCAAGGCGCGCTCGAGGCGCTTGACGACGAAATCAGCGCGGCCGGCGGCACGGCGACGCTGCTGCCCTTCGACCTTGCGGAAACGAAAAAGATCACCGGCATCGCGCCCGTCATCATCGAGCGCTTCAGGCGCCTCGACATCCTCGTCGGCAATGCCGCGATGCTCGGCAACCTCTCGCCCGTCGCGATGTCGGACCACAAGGTGTTCGAGGAAACCTTCAAGGTCAATTTCTTCGCCAATTACCACCTGATCCGCGCGCTCGACCCGCTGCTGCGCGGCTCGGATGCCGGCCGCGCGATCTTCGTCACCTCCGGCGCGGCGCAGATGCACAGCCCATTCTGGTCGGGCTATGCCGCGTCAAAAGCCGCGCTCGAGAACATGGTCGCGACTTACGCGGCCGAAACCGCCTATAGCCCGTTGAAGGTCAATATCATCGACCCCGGCGCGGTTGCGACCGAGATGCGCCGCGACGCCTTCCCGGGCGAGGATGCCAGCCGCCTTCCCGCGCCCGCCTCCGTCACCGCGCGCTTCGTCGAGCTCGCCCTGCCCGGCCATGCCGCGACCGGGCAGATCGTGCGCGCCGCGTAATGAGCATCGCCAACCCCAACCTGCAAAGCGCCGAGAGCCAGAAGGTGCTGAACCTGAAGCGCTGGGCCGCGGTCGCGAGCATGACGGTCGCCGTCATCCTCGTCGTCACCAAGCTGTTCGCGTTCCTGACCACCAACTCCGTCTCGCTGCTGTCCTCGCTCATGGATTCGAGCTTCGATGCGCTCGCCTCGCTCATTACCATGATCTTGATCATCCATGCCGCAACGCCTGCCGATGCCGAGCACCGCTTCGGCCATGGCAAGCTCGAGGCCCTGTCGGCGCTCGCGCAGGCCGTGTTCGTCTTCGGCTCCGCGCTGTTCCTGATCCTCGAGAGCGTGCGGCGGTTTATCACGCCCTTGCCGATCTACGACGTTGCGATCGGCGTGAAGGTGATGATCTTCTCGATCGTGCTGACGGGCGTACTGATCGGTTTCCAGACCTATGTCATCCGCCGCACCAAATCGGTCGCCGTATCGGCCGACCATATGCATTACCGTGGCGATTTGCTGATGAACCTCGGCGTTTTCGCGGCGCTCGCCGCGAGCTATTACAGCCCCTGGCCCTATTTCGACCCGCTGTTCGCCTTCGTAATCGCGCTCAGCCTGCTCTGGGGCGCCTATGGCATCACGCGCGAAAGCTTCGACATCCTTATGGACAAGGAACTGCCCGACAGCGACCGCGAGAAAATCCTCGGGCTTGCCGCCGCCCACCCGCTTGTGCAATCGGCGCATGACCTCCGCACGCGCTCGACCGGCGAGCGCATCTTCATCGAGTTCCATATCGAGGTCGACGGCAAGCTCAGCGTCGAGCGCGCCCATGCGATCACCGAAGAGCTGGAAGAAAAACTGTACGAAGCCTTCCCCAAATCCGAAGTCCTGATCCACCAGGAACCCGCCGGCATGGAACATCACCGCATCGATGACGTGATTCCGCCCGCGAAGGCGTCGTAACGCCACCATACCGGCGAAGGCCGGTATCCAGTTTATAAAGATCCCTGTTACAAAATATGGAGGTAGCAGTTTCATGAACTGGACCCCGGCCTGCGCCGGGGTGGCTTCGCGCGCCCTGGCCCCCTCTCCCGCCCTTTGCGGGAGAGGGCGGGGGGAGAGGGTGACTCTCGGCAATCACTGGCGGCACTTCGTGGCGACACACCCTCACCCTAACCCTCTCCCGCAAGCGCGGGAGAGGGGACGTGCCGCACCCAGTCCCCTGCGCTAACCGTCATCCCCGCGCAGGCGGGGATCCAACAGCACCGAACAAGCAACGCCGTCTCGGACGAGCAGCATCATGGATCCCCGCCTGCGCGGGGATGACGAGGAAAGTGGTATCAGAAACTTCCTATCCATAGCCGCGAAAGCGGGATCCATAAGCGTGAACGCGCTGCTGCTCGCGACCGCCTACTTCTTGTTTCGCCGGCGCAAGACCGACCAGGTGAATTGGCCTGCGGCAAGCGCGGCGAAGATCACCCAGGCCCCTTGCGGCGCGCAGGCGTACCTGTTGTGGCAGTTGTAGGGAAACTTTTCGAAATAGGTGCAGACCGCGTAGAATACGAGCAGTGCCGTGATGAGGAATTCGCCGCTGCTTTTGGCGACAGCCTTCGGGCGCTTGAACCATGGCGTAACGCGGCGCACAGGCGGCGGCGGATATTCCGGCTCCTTGCGTCCGAAGCCGGGATAGTCATCGTCGGGCTGAGTTACCATGCTGCGGGCCCCGGCATTGCACATCAATCCTTATACGGATTCTTCGACTGCTTCAGCACGATGCGCACCGGCACGGAGGGCAGGTCGAAATCGCGGCGGAGACCGTTGACGATGAAGCGTTCATGCGCTTCCGGGTAGCCCTCGGGGTTCGACATCCAGAGCGCGAAGGTGGGCGGGCGCGCCTTGATCTGGGTCATGTAGCGCAGGCGGTTCTGGCGGCCCTGGATGAGCGGCGCCGGGTTTTGCGATTCCATGCCGCGCAGCCAGCGGTTCAGCTTGTTGGTCGGCAGGCGCTTGTTCCAGAGCGCATAGGTGTCGAGCACCGTCTGCAGCACGCCCTCGATCCGCTTGCCGCCGTTCAGCGCGGAAATCGTGACGAGCGGCACGTCGCGCACCTGCGCCATCTGCTTGTCGAGCTGGTGCTCGAGCTCTTCGAGCTTTTCGTTCTTGTTCTCGACCGCGTCCCATTTATTGGCGACGACGACGAGCGCGCGGCCTTCCTCGATCACGTGGTTCGCGATCGTCAGGTCCTGCTTTTCGAATTCGGTGTTCGCCTCGATCATGAAGATCACGACATGAGCGAGGCGGATCTGGCGCAGCGTGTCCTGCACCGACATATGCTCGATGATATTCTGGACGCGCGCCTTCTTGCGCATGCCGGCGGTGTCGACCAGGCGCATCTTGCGCCCGCGGAAATGCCAGTCGACATGCACGGCGTCGCGCGTGATGCCGGCTTCCGGCCCCGTCATCGAGCGCTCTTCGCCGAGGATCGCGTTCATGAAGGTCGATTTGCCGACATTCGGGCGGCCGACGATCGCGACCTTGATCGGAATTTCCGGGTCTTCTTCCTGCGCTTCCTCGTCGCCGAAGCCGATTTCGGATCCTTCCTGGTATTTCTGAAAGTATTTCTCGATATCCTCTTCCTCGGTCGTTTCGGGCTCGGGCGGCATGTTCGCCTCGACCAGCGGGCGCAGCAGCTGGTAGAGGTCTTCCATGCCCTGCCCGTGCTCGGCCGAGATCGGAATCGGGTCGCCGAAGCCAAGCTCATAGGCCTCGTACATGCCCTCGATCGCCTTGCTGCTCTCGCATTTGTTGACGACCAGCGCGGACTTGATCTTCTGCCGGCGCAGCCAGGTCGCGAAATGCTTGTCCATCGGCGTCAGGCCCGTGCGCGCGTCGACGACGAGCAGCGCGAAATCGGCCTTTTCCAGCGCGCGTTCCGTCTGCTGCCGCATGCGGCCCTGGATGGAATCGTCGAAGCTTTCCTCGAGCCCCGCGGTGTCGATCGCCTTGAACTTCAGCCCCATCAGCTCCGCATCCGCCATGCGCCAGTCGCGCGTGAGGCCGGGCGTGTCGTGCACGAGCGCGAGGCGCTTGCCGACGAGGCGGTTAAAGAGCGTGGATTTGCCGACATTCGGGCGGCCGATGATCGCGACGGTGAAAGTCATATTTCTTCAATTCTACCTGTATGCCCGCAGCACGCCGTCTTGCGTCAGGACGATTAAAGTATTGCTTGCCACGATGGGCGGCAGCGTCGCGCCCGCGTCGAGATCTGCGCGGGAAATGATCTTGCCGTCCTGCGGGTTGATTTCGGCCATGGTGCCGGCGCTGGAGACGACGATAAGCCGCCCGCCCGCAAGCACGGGGCCGGTCCAGACCAGCGGCTCGTCGCGGTCGTCTTCCTCGAACCGGGGCAGCGCGGTCACCCAGCGCACATCGCCTTCGGCGCGCGTCATCGCGACCAGCTGCTGGTCGGCGGTCAGCACGAACACGGTGTCGCCCGCGGGCCAGGGCGTATCGGCGGAGCCGATTTCGCGCTGCCAGATGCGGCTGCCCGAGACCTGGTCGAGCGCGACGAGGCGGCCCGAAAAGCTGACGGCATAGACGACGCCCTGGTCGATCACGGGCAGGCCCTTGATGTCGGAAATGGAATTGAGCGAGCCGCTGCGGCGCACGGAGGAAAGATTGTCCTCCCAGGCGACCTGGCCGTTTTCGGGACGCAGGCCGAAGATCTCGCCGCTCGAGAGCGGCAGCACGACGAGCGAGGCGTCGGCGGCGGGGGATGCGGAGCCGAGCAGGTTGGTCGTTTCGCTCACCCCGGCATATTCCCAGAGCGGCGATCCGTCCTTCGCCGAGAAAACGCTGAGGCGGTTGTCGAGCGTGACGACATAGACGCGCTCATCCATCACTGTCGGCGCGGAGCGTGCGGGTGCCGGCAGCGATGCCCGCCACAGCTGCGCGCCGTCCTTCGGGTTCAGCGCCTGCACGAATTTATAGCCGGTCGTCGCGAACAGCCGGCCGCTGGCATAGGCGAGGCCGCCGCCGACGGCGCCGGTGTCTTCTTCCTTCTTCGGCAGCAGCGACTTATGCCACTGGCGCTTGCCATCCGCGAGCGCGAAGGACGACAGCTCGCCCTTCGTGTCGAGCGCATAGACACTGTTTTCAGCGACGATCGGCAGCGCCGTCAGCGGCGTGCGCTTGTCCGCGCCCCGGCCGATTGATGACTTCCAGGCGCGCGCGAGTTTCGGTCCGAGCGCGAGATGGCCGAGCGCATGATTGGGGTAGCCGCCGCGCTGCGGCCAGAACTGGTTGGTCCAGGCATCGGGCAACGTGACCGCCTGCCCCTCCAGCGCGGGGTTCGGCGCGAGTTCCTTCTGCAGCTGCAGGATTGAAATGCGCTCGCCCTTGAGCGGCGGGGCGGTGTCGTCGTCGCTGAACATCTGCTTCACCTGCGCGCAGGAGGTCAGCAGCAGCAGCGCGAGCGTGCAGGCGGCGAGACGGGAAAGGGCGTGGCGCGGCGGCGTTTTCATCAGGGTTTCGCCGCTTCCGTTTTCTTCCCAGCGGGGTTATTATCTGCGGGGTTTTTATCCGCACCCTTCTTATCCGCGGGCTTTTTATCCGCTTTTTCCGCCGGCTTGTTGAACGGCACGCTTTCGTTCGCCGAGGCCGCGTAGAATTCGCGCAAGGTCGTCGCGCGCAGGCGGGCATCTTCGGGCGCGTTCGGGCTCGCCGAAATCGCTTCGAGTTTCGCGGCCGCTTCCTTCATGTTGCCTTCCTTGGCATAGACGAGCGCGTCCATCTCGAGCGCGGAGAAGCGGAACGGGTCTTTCTCGCCGGAAATATCGCCGAGTTCCTTGTGCAGCTTCTTCGGCTCTTCCGATCCGAGGCGCAGGTTGAGCGACATGATTTTCGCAAGGTCGCGCAGGTTGCGGTCGACCGACAGCGTGCCGGCGATGTCACTGTAAAGCTTCGCGGCAGCCGCGATGTTGCCCGCCTTCGCCTCGATGCCGGCCGCGGTGAATTTCGCGAGCGCCGCGTGGTTCTTGCCGCTCTGCTCCGCATAGCCCGTCAGTTTCGCGACGTCGTTGCTGTCGATCGCCGCCATCAGCTGGTCGGTGCGGCGGATATTCTGCTGGTAGGCGTAGCCGCGCCACCAGGTCATGCCGGCCGTCGTTAGGACCGCAAGGAGGACGCCGCCGATGATCCAGTTGCGGTTCTCGATCCAGAACTGCTCCAGCTTTTGCCGGCGCAGCTCCTCGTTGATTTCGTCCATCACCTCAGACATCGCTTAATCCTTGTTTTATAAGTCCTGTTCGCGCGTCATAATCGCTAAAAGGGGCCCGCGCGGTCAAGCAAAACCGCCCCTTTTTGTTTTCATAAACCGACATGCCCCGTTGCGGCATCTTGCATATCGGCGAATCCCCGTCCATAACAGCGGCATCATTCATTTCGAGCCCGGAACCGACAGGAGTTACGCCATGTCCGCAAGGGATGTTTTCAACGGCAGATCGCCCGCTGACCTGCGCAAGATCGCTCAGCGCCGCGAAGCCATCAACAAGCCGAACCGCCACGGCACCAACATGTTTTTCCAGGCCGTCGAAAGCGGAAAACTCGGCGACGTCGCGCAGCTCCTCGACGAAGGCGCCGACATCAACGCGCGCACGACGCAGCGCGGCTTTATTTCCAGCTGGACGGTAAATATCCCTTATTCCACGGGCGCGACGCCGCTGCACGCCGCCTGCCTGCTCGGGCAGACGGATATCGTTTCCTACCTGCTCCGCAACGGCGCGGATGTGAACGCGAAAGACGATTCCGGCCATACGCCGATGGATTACGCGCTGCTCAGCCACGGCTATTTTGAAAACGAACTTGATAAAAAAGAACAATCCCTCTTCACCTTCCAGCGCACGGTTGACAAGGCGGCGGCGCGGGTCGCGGAATATAACAGCGTCATCACCCAGCTGCTCCGCCACAAGGGCAGGCCGGGCATGTTCGAGCTGCCCGAGCAGTTCAAGTCGGGGCCGGATTTGTTCACCGGCGGGCCAAAACTGCCGTAAACGCCATATTTGGCGAGGTTTTGCGCGACGAACGCCGTTTATTTGCGCACAGCGTCTACCGAAAAAACTAGTGATTACAGTGACTTGGGTAAAAGGGGCAGTGTGACACGTATCTAATGATATCAATCACTTAATAGCCGCCTATCACATGATTTTCACGCAAAAAAAGCCCCGCAGAATGTCCGCGGGGCTTTTTTTTCGGGCCGCGAAGCTTACGGCTTGCGGCGGCCGAACTTGCTGGCCTCGACATGGGTCGGGGTGATTTTTTTGACGCCGTATTCATTCGCGCCGACAGCGACCGAATTGAAATCGCGGGCGGTCGCGGGCAGCGTGCCGTTTTTAATCGCGTCGTTCAACTCGGCATAACCGCGGTCGATGACGTCTGCCGTCTCGTCGGGGCCGAAGCAGCCGCCGGAATGCACGCGCGCGGAAAACACTTCGACCCCGTCCTTTTTGAACGCGACGGTCGAGAAGCTCGCCATAATGCCCATCGGGCGCGCCTGCGGTTTCTTGCTCATGCTGAAATCCTTTTCAAAATCATAAATGGAATAGCCTTCGTTGATAAAGACGCCGCGCGCCTTCGTCAATCCCCTTGCGCCGCGCCTTGATAAAGCAGTATTTTTATTTTGAACGAAGGTAAAAGACTCATGGCCCAATTCGCGCTTCCGAAAAATTCCAAGATCACCGACGGCAAGAAATATGCCGCGCCCGCGGATGCGAAGAAGAAGCGCACATTCACCATCTATCGCTGGAATCCGGACGACGCGGCCAATCCGCGCCTCGACAGCTTCGAGATCGATGTCGCGAAATGCGGGCCGATGGTGCTGGACGCGCTGATTTACATCAAGAACGAGATCGACCCGACGCTGACCTTCCGCCGCTCCTGCCGCGAGGGAGTCTGCGGGTCCTGTGCCATGAATATCGGCGGCACCAATACGCTCGCCTGCACCAAGCATGTTGACGACGTGAAGGGCGACATCAAGATCACGCCGCTGCCACATTTGCCGGTCATGAAGGACCTCGTCCCCGACCTGACCCATATCTACGCGCAGCTCAACACGATCGAGCCCTGGCTGAAAACGGAAACGCAATCGCCGGCGCGCGAGCGCCTGCAAAGCGCGAAAGACGCGAACCACCTGAACGGTGAGGACGGACGCGGTCCCGCCGCCTGCATCCTGTGCTTCTGCTGCTCGACCTCCTGCCCGAGCTATTGGTGGAACGGCGACCGCTTCCTCGGCCCCGCCGTACTGCTGATGGCCTATCGCTGGATCGCCGATACGCGTGACGAAGCGACGGGCGAGCGGCTCGACCAGCTGGAGGACCCGTTCCGTCTCTATCGCTGCCACACGATCATGAACTGCACGAATACCTGCCCGAAAAACCTCAATCCCGCCAAGGCGATTGCCGAGATCAAGAAACTGATGATCCAGCGGCAGGCGTAACGGTCAGCCCTAATTAGTTCCTGACGGGCTTTAAAAGATTCTGCTGGCTTCCGGTCGGCTATCTCCATAAAACCTTCTCAACAAAAAGAAAAATCGAGAGGGTATCTGTGTTCAATCGCATCCTGTTCGCGGGCCTGCTCGCGGCCGTCGTCAGCCCCGCCTTTGCCGACCATCCGTCGATCGGGTTTGGCGGCGGTACGGCCGGGCCGATTCTCACCGTGCCGGCGGCGACGCTGGGGGCGGGCATGATGGCGGTCAGTTTCTCGGAGGAATTCGTCAAGCCGCAGCGCTTTTCAGACGCCGAGCTTATCGCCTTCGCCGCAGGCCACGTCCATGCGCATAGCGTTGACTGGATTTCCACGAGCGCCGCCACCTTCAGCTACGGGCTGACCAACGACCTGTCCTTGAGCCTGCGCGTTCCCTACGCCTATCGCCAGAGCGTGCGCGCGGGATCGCACACCCATGGCGGCGGCGGCGTTGTGGTGAATGCGGAGGAAGATCACGGCAATGCGAAGGGCTTCGGCGATATCGGCTTCGTCGGCAAATACCGTTTCTGGAACCATGACGGGGTGCAGGCGGCGCTGCTGCTCGGCTTTGAAGCGCCCACGGGCCGCGACAATTTGCAAAGCGGCGGCGAAGTGCTGGACGCCGAATTCCAGCCGGGATCCGGATCATGGGACGGGATTTTCGGGCTTGCGGCGGGGCGCCCGATGGGCGCATTTTCGCTCGACGGCAGCGTGGTTTACAAGCTGGCGACCAAGGG
>Ga0196981_1000326_pt1 | contig 19049 bp, 21 predicted proteins | sample S3_2013CmetaG_FD_155462 | JGI IMG/M metagenome (GOLD analysis project Ga0196981, IMG submission 155462) | Soil microbial communities from Anza Borrego desert, Southern California, United States - S3_20-13C | ecosystem: Environmental > Terrestrial > Soil > Desert | place: USA: California... | reverse complement strand
TCAAGGGGCGAACGTCGAGCAAGCTGTTTGAAGAGTTTTCGCATCTCAAGAAGCGTTATTGGGGAAGGCACTTTTGGGCACGAGGCTACTTCTGTGCGACGGTAGGTCAGATGACCGAAGAGATGATCAAGCAATACCTGGAGCATCATTTTGAGCCGAATCCCAATGACAATTTTCGGATGGAACCGGAGTAAGACGCGTCGTTCAGCCGACGCGTATCCGGACTTTCAGTCCTTAACCCTAACCCACCGGCTTTCAGCCGGTGGTTGTTGAGTCTAACCATGATCGACGCGGATGGTTATCGCCTGAACGTGGGTATCGTGTTGTGCAATAACGATGGCCGCGTTTTCTGGGCACGGCGGGTCGGCATGCGTTCCTGGCAGTTTCCGCAAGGAGGTATAAAATTAAACGAGGCTCCGGAAGCTGCCATGTACAGAGAACTCTACGAGGAAGTCGGGCTGACGAAGCAGGATGTGCAGCTCATCGGACGAACCCGGGACTGGTTGCGCTACGATCTTCCCGAACGATATATCCGCAAACATTCGTTTCCGCTTTGTATAGGACAAAAGCAGCTCTGGTACATCCTGCGTTTATCCGGCGAGGAGTCCAAGATTCGCCTGGATCGGACAGAGAGACCGGAATTCGACGCATGGTGTTGGGTTGATTATTGGCACCCGGTGAGTGATGTCGTGTATTTCAAACGCCAAGTTTACCGTCAGGCATTAACGGAATTGGGAAATTATCTGACCCCCGGCACGGTTTCTGCCAGTTTCAACGGTTCGCTACCCGCTGGCCGAAAAACCTAGCGCCGCGAAACCGACTTTGAACTTTCCGCTTTTAGAGTCCACGCGCCATTCTCCGTTCGTTGTGCGTTTTTTCACACTCGCCATTTTACTATTCGCTTCCGAATCGGCGGTTTCAGAGTCCGTAGTGGTGCATCCGAATGTTCCCGTTTCCGAGATCGGCCAGCAAGAAGCTAGAGCATTGTTCACGATGTCGCAACATTCATGGCAGGACGGCACGCCGGTAGTCGTGTTCGTTTTGCCGGACAGCAGCCCGATACATAAAGAATTCTGCAAGAAACATTTGGGAATGTTCGCTCATCAACTCAGACAGACCTGGGATCGAAAAGTATTTTCCGGGACGGGACAAGCCCCCGAACTTGCATCGACGGTTGAGGAAATGCGTGCGCTGATTTCGAAGACACCCGGAGCCATCGGTTATCTGCCCGAGTCGGCGATCAACCGTACCGTTCGTCCGATCACCATTCATGAAGGCGCCCGATGATAAGCTTTGGCGATCTTATGAAGGCGGGTTTTACTGGGAGCTCCTTGTTTTTTTTCTGTTGTCCGCCTTTGTCCGCCGATTGGAAAGATACTTTTCAATATCACGGGTTTATCAGTCAAAACTTCGTTTTGACTTCCGAAAACAATTTCTACGGGGATAGTCAAGACGGAAGTTTCGATTTCACCGAAGCCGGATTCAATGTTTCAGTGCGTCCGCTAAGCCGCTTGGGTTTGGCGGCCCAAGTGCTGTATCGCCGCGCCGGAGAGTTGGAAGACGAGGAGGTGCGGCTGGATTACGGCGTGCTGGACGTGACGGCATTGGACACGTCGGAGGCCAGAGCGGGCGTACGTTTTGGACGAGTGAAAAACCCTCTCGGTTTATACAACGAAACTCGCGACGTGCCCTTTACCCGTCCATCCATCTTTTTGCCTCAAAGCATCTACTTTGATCGCACCCGCAATTTCGCGCTTTCGGTCGATGGGGGGCAGTTATTCGGCGAATATGATAGTGCTATCGGTCAATTTTATTTGAAGGCGAATATCGGGGTGCCGACCGTTGACAAAACGCTCGAGGGCCTCATGCTCGGAGGGCGGAACAGGCCCGGCGAATTAAGCGGAAAACTGTCTTATGTAGGGCAATTCGGCTACAGCTATGGGGGAGGGTTGATTCGCCTCGCCTTCACGGCGGCTGCGGTTCACGCCGGGTACGAGACGGGACGGTCCGATCCGTTCTCGGAAGGCGATTTCTGGTTTCAGCCGTATATTTTTTCCGCTCAGTATAATGGCGAGCGCCTGTCGTTGACCGGTGAATATGCGGTGCGTAATACCCGGCTAAAATATTTTGGCCCTTTACTTCCGAATATGGCATTTACGGGGGAAAGTTATTATCTCCAAGGCGCGTATCGTCTCACCGACGAAATCGAAGCCATGGTTCGTTACGACGTGCTCTATCAAAATGTAAACGACCGTTACGGCGAGAAATTCGAGCGGCTGTCCGGTAAACCTAGCTTTAGCCGTTTCGCCAAGGACTGGACCGTCGGCTTGGGCTGGAACATTACTCCGAGTTGGACGGTCAGGGCGGAATATCACCGGGTACATGGTGCCGGCTGGCTTGCCGTGACGGAAAATCCGGATCCCGGAAAATTGGAGCGGGACTGGGATTTGTTTGCCCTCCAGCTTTCCTTTCGCTTTTGACGGGAAAACCTAAAGTCTTCAATATCCCCGCGATGTAAACTCCAAACCGGTCGGCATCTCCTTTAGCCGTTCTACGCCGGTATTGATCGTTCCATCGGAGAAAAGCTCGATCCAGCGATAGCCGGGAGGAGTCCGGTCTAGCGAAAAATCCCGGTTTTTGGGTGCAAACTGAAAGCATGTCGAAGGAGAGGCGAGCAGACGCAGTCTTCCGTGCGCTTCGTCCATGGCTTGATGAACATGGCCGAACACCACGACCCGAGCGTGCGAATGGTTTTGTACGATGGCCCAAAACTCGTCGGCATTTTCCAGAACCATGGTATCCATCCACTGGCTTCCGCTGGGAATGGGGTGATGATGAAGGGCGATCAGGGCATAACGGTCGGGATGTTCCCTCAGCGCATTTCCGAGCAAACGAAGCTGGCCATCCGACAAGCGCCCGCCCGCCTCGCCGCTAATCGTGCTGTCCAGACACACGATCTGCCATTTGTCGAGGAAAATTTGAGATTGAACATGGATGTTTTCCGCCGGCAAAAGTTCGGACATGAGCCGAAGATCGTCATGATTGCCGGGGAGGCAGTAGCAGGGGATGCGCAAGGCTGCGAGGCGATCTTTGAGCCGTTCGTAACTGGAAACGCACGGATCCTGAGTCAGGTCGCCCGTGAATAGAGCCAAGTCCGGTCGCCAAGGCTTCTGCCATACACTTTCCATGACGGCCGCAAAGCTTGACTCGGTTTCGACCCCAAGCAGCGTTTGACCCCGCTCGGCAAGGAAATGAGAGTCGGTGATATGAAGGATACGGGCGACCGCGGATCGTCTGCCCGATAGTGCATTCGCGCTGTCGTCGGGTCCGGCGTTGCTCATCCGAGTTCCGGCCGCTCGAAGACCCTGTTGGGCGCAAGCTGTGATTTCACGGCAAGAAGCAAATTCACGTATTCCCCTGGCAGAAGGAATGCGGCGTATCTGGGCTCATCGGCAAATGGCGGCGTTGTCGCTCGGTCAACGATCAATAATGTAAGAGCGAATGAATGGAGTATTGTTCCAATTTCTTCCGTCCGTTCAGCTCATCGAGTTCCACGACGAAAGCGCAACCGGCGATTTCCGCGCCCAAGGATTCGACGAGCTCGCAGCTGGCTTTAGCCGTGCCCCCGGTAGCCAACAGGTCGTCGACCAGGAGAACTTTGTCTCCGGATCCCAAAGCGTCGATGTGCACTTCGAGCGCCGCCGATCCATATTCGAGATCGTAGCGGATGCTTTGCACATCGTAGGGAAGTTTGCCGGGTTTTCGAAGGGGTACGAACCCCACGCCCAGCTCCCAGGCGGCCAACGATCCAAAAATAAATCCGCGCGCTTCCATGCCCGCAACGGCCGTGATGTTTTGATTCTGAAACGGATGCAGCAAACGGCGCACAGCCTGCCGCAGCGTAACCGGGTCCTTGACGAGAGGCGTAATATCTTTGAAGAGGATGCCCGGTTTTGGAAAATCCGGAATATCCCGGATGGCGGCTTTGAGATTTTCCATCTCAGAGTCCTCTCTTGGCCACCGTGACACGGGGCGAAGCCGGTTTCAGAGCATCGAGGTTTTCCAGATACCGTTCGACGGCTTTTGTAATTCCGCCGGAATCCAGGCCGCAAAGCGACAGCAGTTCTTCGCGGCCGCCCTGTTCGAGAAATTCGTCCGGCAAACCGAGGTTGAGCACGGGAATGCAGCACTGGCGGGATTGCAGCAGTTCATTCACCGCGCTGCCAGCCCCACCGGCGACGACGTTATCTTCGACCGTCACGAATATCTCGTGAGTTTTCGCCAATTCGAGAATCAGCATTTCGTCCAGCGGTTTCACGAAGCGCATGTTAACGACGGTGGCGTCGACTCTTTCCCCGGCTTCGAGCGAAGGGGCCAGCAGCGTGCCGAAGGCCAGTAAGGCGATCCTTTTGCCGCGGCGCCGGATTTCGCCTTTACCGATGGGAAGAGCGGTCATCTCGAGGGTAATGGGCGTGCCGGGACCTTTGCCGCGCGGATAGCGGACGGCGGCGGGACCGTTATATTGAAAACCGGTAAAAAGCATCTGCCGACATTCGTTTTCGTCGGCCGGGGCCATGATCACCATGTTCGGAATGCAGCGCATGAAGCTGAGATCGAAGCTTCCCGCGTGAGTCGGTCCGTCCGGGCCGACAAGCCCGGCACGGTCGATGGCGAACAGTACCGGTAGATTCTGAAGCGCCACATCGTGTACGAGCTGGTCGTAAGCGCGCTGCAGGAAAGTCGAGTAAATCGCGACCACCGGTTTATATCCTTCGCAGGCTTGGCCGGCAGCCAAGGTTACCGCATGCTGCTCGGCGATGCCGACGTCGAAGTAACGGTTCGGAAAACGATCGGAAAACTCCACGAGTCCGGAACCCTCCCGCATGGCGGGCGTGATGCCGAGCAGGCGATCGTCCTTTTCCGCCATATCGCACAGCCATTGTCCGAACACTTCGGTGAAGCTCGGGGTTCCCGCCTTGGATTTCGGCAGATGATCTTTGCTGAGGTCGAAGGAGGACACGCCATGATAAGCGACGGGGTCCTTCTCCGCCGGCAAGTACCCTTTGCCTTTCTTGGTGACGACGTGCAAAAACCTGGGGCCTGGCAAATCCCGCAAATTGCGCAAGGTCGTGATCAAGGTATCGAGGTCGTGGCCATCGACCGGTCCGATGTAATTGAAACCCAATTCTTCGAACAAAGTTCCTGGAGCGACCATGCCTTTGACATGCTCTTCCGCGCGGCGGGCAAGCTCCCACACGCTGGGCATGCTCCGCATCAGGATCTGCTTGCTGCCCTGCCGCACCGTCGAATAGAACTTGCTGGAAAGGAGTTTTGCCAGATAGTTGTTGAGCGCTCCGACATTCGGCGATATGGACATCTCGTTGTCGTTGAGCACGACGAGCAGATTGGCGTCCAGCACGCCGGCGTGGTTAAGCGCTTCGAACGCCATGCCGCCCGTCAAGCCGCCGTCGCCGATGATGGCGACGGCATGGGTGTCGCGCTTTTGGAGCGATGCGGCAATCGCCATTCCGAGTGCCGCGCTGATCGAAGTGCTCGAGTGACCGACGCCGAAACAATCGTAAGGGCTTTCATCCCGATTCGGAAAGGCGGAAAGTCCATCCTTCTTGCGGATGGAAAGCAACCTTTCGCGGCGGCCCGTTAAAATCTTGTGGGGATAAGCCTGATGGCCCACATCCCAAACGAGTTTGTCTTCGGGGGTGTCGAAGACATAGTGCAAAGCGATAGTGAGCTCGACCGCACCCAACCCGGCTGCCAAATGACCGCCCGACTGACTTACGCTGTTCAACAAAAAAGAGCGCAGTTCGTCCGCAAGCTGGGGCAATTGGTCTTCGGGGAGAGCGCGTAAGTCCGCGGGACTGCCGACGGTTTGCAGGAGAGGGTATTCGTTCGCTTTGTTCATTGATGTTATGAGGCTTCAAACCAGGCTTATTCGCGGGTAAATGACAATCCTGAATCAGGCGTCAGCCGACCAATTATGAAACTCGGAGTATTAGCTTTCAAGGACACTTTGTTCTTCCGATACCGTTTTTCAGGAAGCAATATCGCGTTTGCGGCAAGGGGTTAGGCTCGGCGCTCGATAATGAAGGCCGACAGCGCGCGAAGAATTTCCGCCTCGGCGCCGAAGCCGGACAACGCGTCCAGTGCCTCTTCGTGAAGCTCGCGCGCCTTTTGTTTGGCGCCCGCCAGTCCCAAGAGCGCCGGATAATTCGGTTTGTTATTGTCCCGGTCCTTGCCTTGGGTCTTGCCCAAAGTCTGGGTATCGCTTTCTTCGTCCAGGACATCGTCCTGAATTTGGAACGCCAGGCCGATACATTTGGCGTAATGATCCAGCTTGTCGGCGCTGCCGCTATCGAGCGATGGATTGGCCAGGGCCGCGAGCTTGACGCTGGCGCGAATGAGAGCCCCCGTCTTTCGAATATGCATGTTCTCCAGGCTCGGCAGATCCAGGATTTTTCCAACGGAATCGAGGTCTATGGCTTGGCCGCCGACCATGCCCAACGATCCGCTCGCCGTCGCCAGCGTTTCGATCATCGCAAGCCGGCTCCCGGCAGGTACCGCGATGGACGCATCGTGGGCCAGAACGTGAAAGGCCAGCGCTTGCAGGGCATCTCCGGCAAGGATCGCCATGGCTTCGTCGAATGCGATATGGCAGGTTGGCTTGCCGCGCCTAAGATCGTCGTCGTCCATGGCCGGCAAATCGTCGTGGATGAGCGAATAAACGTGGATGAACTCCACGGCGCAGGCGGGGCCATCGAGACATTCCCAGGGGACGCCGACGGCCTGCCCGGTGGCATACGTCAGCAAGGGACGCAGTCTTTTTCCGCCCCCCAGGACGGAATAGCGCATCGCTTGATGCAGGCGTTCGGGCATCCGGTCGGATGCCGGCAATCTGAGATCCAACGCCGATTCTGCCCGCGCCTGGCAGATCTGCATGAAGTGATTTAAATCGGTTTCAAGATTCATCGGCAAAGGGCTTTAACGTAGGTTCTCCGTTTTCTTCCAGCAAAATCTGGACCTTTTGTTCTGCTTCTTTTAAGGCTTTTTGGCAGAAGCGGGTCAGTTGAATCCCGCGTTCGAACAGTTTAAGCGATTCCTCCAAGGGAAGGCTGCCTTGTTCCATGCGTTCTACCAATTGCTCCAGTTCGGCCAGAGACTCTTCGAAATTAAGATTTTTTTTGGCCATATCGGCATATCCGACGGAATGTCCCGAGGCTTTGCTTGGGAACAAATAGCCATTATCTCAGATGTTGGAACTTGATAAAAATAGTCGGATTTTTAAGCTCTTGCTCGATTTGTTTCCGCCGTTCGCCAGCAAGCGAATCGGAAACTGTTTTCGCGGGCGTTAACCCACACCTACAGGGGTATCGTTTCGGCCGCCCCATTCCGTCCACGAGCCGTCGTAGACCGCGGCGGATTCATGGCCGAGACAATACAAACCGAGAGCGAGCACCGATGCGGTTACGCCCGTTCCGCATGTGGCGACGATCGGCTTCCCGAAATCCGTGCCGGCGGCTTCGAACTCCGTTCGTATCAGGGCGGCAGGTTTCAAACGCTGCGTCGTTTCGTCGATCAGCTGCTTGAAGAAGAGGTTCCTGCTTCCCGGAATATGGCCCGACCGGATGCCGGGACGGGGCTCGGGTTCGGTTCCGGCAAACCGGCCGGGCGAACGGGCATCGATAATCTGCGCCTCGGCGTCGCCGACGAGCGCCTTCATTTGTTCGAGACTCCGCACCAGGCTCGGGTCGAACCTGGCCTCGAACAGGCGGGGTTCGACGGTTGTTCGGCTTGCATCGAGCGCCAATCCCATGGATTTCCAGTTCGCCAATCCACCGTCCAGTACCGACACCCGGTCGTGGCCGAACACGCGGAACGTCCACCAGACACGGGCCGACGCCATGAAGCTGTTGTTGTCGTAAACGACGACATGGGTTCGATTATCGATACCCAGTCGGCCTGCCGACTCCGCAAAGAACTCGGGCGGGGGCAGCATGTGCGGCAGCGGAGTGTCCTTATCGGCAATGGCGTCGATATCGAAAAATCGTGCTCCCGGAATATGGATGGCGGCATATTCCCGCTCGGCGTCGCGCCCTTGGTTGGGAAGGAAGAACGTGGCGTCGAGTATCACGACATCGGAGGAATGAAGGCGGCTCACCAGCCATTCGGCGCTGACCAGAGGGGATTGCATGTCGTTTGCCATGATTCGGGCCTTTATTAAGTCAGCAAGTTGACGAGAACCTGCTCGTAAACCTCGGAGAGCCTGTCGATGTCCTCGATGCTCACGTGCTCGTTGACTTTGTGAATACTGCCGTTGATCGGCCCGAGTTCGACCACCTGGGCCCCGGTCGGCGCAACGAAGCGCCCATCCGAGGTGCCGCCTCCCGTATCCAGTCTGGCGCTTTGCTTGAGGACGGTTTCGAGCGCCTGCCGGGTGGCTTCGATCAGTTCCGGCCGGGTGGTCAGGAACGGCGCGCCGGACAGCCGCCAGTTCAATTCGTATCTGAAACCATGCTTGTCAAGTATGGCATGAACACGCTGTTTTATCCGATCTTCCGTCAACGCCGTCGAAAAACGGAAGTTGAACAGGATGTCCAGCCGTCCCGGAATCACGTTTTCGGCGCCGGTTCCGGCCTGAATGTTGGATATCTGGAAACTGGTGGGCGGGAAGTATTCGTTGCCTTCGTCCCAGACCTCTCCGGTCAGCTCCAGGAGGGCGGGTGCGAATCGATGAATCGGATTTTCCGCCTTGTCCGGATAAGCCACATGGCCTTGCACGCCGAATACGCGCAAGGCGCCGCACAGCGATCCGCGCCGGCCGATGCGGATCACGTCCCCTAGCGAAACGAAGCTCGATGGCTCGCCGATGAGGCACCAATCGATCTTTTCGTTGCGATTCTGCAAGACCTCCATGACTTTCACCACGCCGTTCGCCGCCGCACCTTCCTCGTCGCTGGTAAGAAGAAGGGCAACCGAGCCTTTGTGGCCGGGATGGCGGTCGGCGAATCGCGCCAGCGCCGTGGTCATGGCGGCGACGCCGCTTTTCATGTCCGCCGCGCCTCTTCCGTAAAGCCGGCCGTCACGGACGGTGGGTTCGAAAGGAGGCGAGAGCCAGTCCTCCGCAGGACCTGCGGGCACCACGTCGGTATGTCCGAGAAAAACCAGCAGCGGCGCCGATTCGCCCCGCTTCAGCCAGATGTTTTTCGTATCGCCGAAGTTGAGCCACTCGGTTTTGAAACCGAAGGGTTCCAGCCTGGCGGCGATCAAATCCATGCAGCCCGCATCGTCGGGCGTAACCGAAGGACGCCGAATCAGCTCGACCGTCAAATCCAAAGTATCGCTCATAATGCCTTTTCGTATTGTTCCGGCGAAAATCCGGTCAAAATCCGGTCGCTTGCCATCAGCACCGGCCGTTTGATCAATGTGGGAAACCGCAGCATCAATTGCAGCGCTTTTTCGCGGGTTAGATTGATCCGGTCGGCATCGGAAAGCTGGCGCCAGGTCGTGCTCCGCCGGTTAAGAAGGCTCTCCCAGCCGAGAGCGCGTTCGATGGTATCGATGACCTCCCGATCCAGGCCGTCCTCCCGGAAGTCGTGGAACCGGTAGAGCACGGCGTGCGCATCGAGCCAAGTACGCGCCTTCTTGCACGTGTCGCAGTTTCGGATGCCATAGAGTTCAATGGCGGGCCGGCTCACAATTCAAGGTCCTCGATGCTGGAAATCCGGGGCTCCTTGCGCCCGTCCGATTCGGTCAGGAACAAAGGTTCCTTGCGGGCGGCCGATGCGATGGCATCCTTGATTTCCGCCGCATCGTACAACGGCCCGGCTTCGATTCGCACCAAAGGCAAACCGGCGGCGTCGCAAACCGCTCTCAAGGGATCGGCCGGCGCCGCCTGCCGCTTTCCGGATAAGGCATGTTCGTGGAGTTCCAAGGCGCACGCGACGGACAGATCGGTTTTATCGCACAGGACGAAGTCGAAGCAACGATCGGCCATTCGATCGAGCGTTTTCTGTGCGCTGTGACTTGTCCCGTCGTCGCGCGGGGCAATCAGCTCGATCACGGGTATTCTGGCGAAAATGTCATAGTCTTCGCCGACGGCCTGTTTCAGGGCAAGAAAGAAAACCCGTTCCTCGGGCGAGAGCAGAAAATCCTGCTTGCGATAAGCGGACTTTCGCGCCTTTTCGGACGACTTCGACGAGCTTCGGATGAGTAAAACCAAGGCAGCGAGAGCGGCGATCCCGACAAGAATCAACCAGTTCATTCATTAATCTCCAAAACGCCGTGTTGCCTGAATAGCGGATCTCGCCGGAAGAGCGCCGAGCCCCCGGAAAGAGCGGTAACCGCCGGGAAAAGACAACTCGGCTCGACTATTGGCCAGAGGGCTGGTGTGAACGATGAAGGTTTAATTTGCCGCGCATTATACCGAAAGCGGTTGCGTCGTGTGATCCGCCAAAGAGCCGGTCCTTCGGCTTAAGCTCGCGGAACGGCCCGAGAACGCGAGGAGGCTCGGGCGAAGGGAAGCATTGTCAGTTGTCGTCCACGATGAACATGTTGTCGTGCTGGCCCGCGTACTTCTCGATGCTGCCTTCCTCGCCGAGCTTGATCATCAGCCGGACTTCGTTTTTCGAGTCCGCCGCGTGGAGTGCATCCTCGTAAGTAATCTTTCCGGCCTTGTAGAGGTCGTACAAGGCTTGGTCGAAGGTCTGCATCCCCTGTTCCCGCGAGTGTTTCATGAGTTCCTTCAGTTTATGCACCTCGCCCTTGCGGATGAGATCGGAGGCCAGAGGGGTGTTCAGGAGAATTTCCACCGCCGGGTAGCGCCCCTTGCCGTCGGCTCGCCGAATGAGCTGTTGAGCGACGATGCCGCGAAGATTCAGGGACAGATCCATGAACAACTGCGGATGCATGTCCTCGGGGAAAAAGTGAAGGATTCGGTCCAGCGCCTGGTTGGCGTTGTTGGCGTGCAACGTGCTGAGACAAAGATGCCCGGTCTCGGCGAACGTGATGGCGTGCTGCATTGTCTCGCGAGTCCGGATTTCGCCGATCAGGATGACGTCCGGCGCCTGCCGCAAGGTGTTCTTGAGCGCCACTTCGTAGGATTCGGTGTCGATGCCGACCTCACGCTGGGTGACGATGCAGCCCGCATGCGGATGCACGTATTCCAGCGGATCTTCGATCGTGATGATATGGCCGCTCGAATGCTCGTTCCGGTGTTTGATCATGGCCGCCAGCGACGTGGATTTTCCGGTTCCGGTCGCGCCGACGAACAGGATCAGGCCGCGCTTGGTCATCGACAGCTCGTTGAGAATCGGTGGCAGATGGAGATCCTCCACCGTCGGAATGGTGGTTTCGATGCGACGCAGCACCATTCCGGCAGTATCTCTCTGGATGAAGGCGCTGACGCGGAAGCGGCCCAATGCGGGCGAAGAAATCGCGAAATTGCATTCGTTGGTGTTCTCGAACTCGTCGCGCTGGCGCTGATTCATGATGCCGAGAACGATCTGCCGCGTCTGATCTTTGTTCAGCTTGGTGCTCGATATGGGCTGAATAACGCCGTCGATCTTCATGCACGGTTCCTTGTCGGTGGTGATGAAGAGATCGGACGCTTTCTTTTGCGTCATCAGCATGAGCAAGGATTCAAAATCCACGAGCTTGTTCTCCGGAGTTTCAGAATGCGGCTTTGTTGACCGCCTTGACCCGCGCGGCGGCGCGCGCCACGACGCCTTTTTCGACCAGTTCCTGCAAGTGCTGGTCGAGCGTTTGCATGCCGTCCTTGCGCCCGGTCTGTATCGCCGAGTACATCTGGGCGACCTTGTCTTCGCGGATGAGGTTGCGAATCGCCGGCGTGCCGACCATGATTTCCCAGGCCGCCGTGCGTCCGCCGCCGTTCTTCTTGAGCAGGGTTTGGGAGATGACGGCCTGCAGGGATTCGGACAGCATCGAGCGGATAATGCCTTTTTCGGCGGCCGGGAAAACATCGATGACGCGGTCGATGGTTTTGGCCGCCGAGTTGGTGTGCAGGGTGCCGAAAACCAGGTGGCCCGTTTCGGCGGCGGTCAGCGCAAGACGAATGGTTTCCAGGTCGCGCATTTCGCCGACCAGAATCACGTCGGGGTCTTCGCGCAACGCCGAGCGCAAGGCTTCATTGAAGCCCAGCGTATCCCGGTGAACCTCCCGCTGGTTGATCAGCGATTTTTTGCTGGAATGAACGAACTCGATGGGGTCTTCGATCGTCAGGATATGAGAGTACTGGTTCGAATTGATGAAATCGATCATCGCGGCGAGCGTGGTCGATTTGCCCGAGCCGGTGGGGCCGGTGACCACGATCAGGCCACGGGGGTGCATGGTGACGTCCTGAAAGAACTTGGGACAACCCAGTTCCTCCAGTGTCAGAATCTTGGATGGAATGGTTCGAAACACGGCCGCGGCGCCCCGGTCCTGGTTGAACGCGTTGACGCGGAAACGCGCGACGCCGGGTAGCTCGAACGAAAAGTCGGTTTCGAGGAATTCCTCGTAATCGCGCCGCTGTTTGTCGTTCATGATGTCGTAAATCAGCGCATGCACCTCTTTGTGGTCGAGCGCGGGCACGTTGATGCGGCGTATGTCGCCGTCCACGCGGATCATGGGGGGGAGCCCCGCGGACAGATGCAAGTCGGACGCATGGTTTTTGACGGAGAAGGCGAGCAGTTCGGCGATATCCATGGATTCTCTTCTGTGATGACTCTTGTATAAGCGCGGGCCGGTAGATACCCTTTCTTTTTGGTCAAGTATAGACAAACGTACCAGCGAGATGAGGAATCGAATAGAACAGCGCCTGGACGCCGTGCGCGAACGGATCCGCCAGGCGGAGACGGCGGCCGGCCGTCCCCTGGGCTCGGTCCGCCTGATTGCCGTCAGCAAAACCCAGCCGGCGGAAGCGGTTGCCGCCGCTTATCGCTGCGGGCAGCGGGAGTTCGGGGAGAACTACGTTCAAGAGGCTTTGGCCAAGCAGGAAAAGCTGGCTCATTACGACATCGGCTGGCATTTCATCGGCCCCATTCAATCCAACAAAACCAAGCTGATCGCGGCCCGCTTTTCCTGGGTGCACAGCGTCGATCGCCTGAAGATTGCCGAACGTCTCAGCGATCAGCGCCCCGAAGAACTGCCGCCGCTCAACATCTGCATTCAAGTCAACGTGAGCGGGGAAGCGACGAAATCGGGCGTCGCGCCGGAGGAACTCGGTGGGCTGGTCGAAGCCATCGCCGAACTGCCGAGACTTCGTCTTCGCGGGCTGATGGCCATTCCGGCCCCGACCGATGCCGCCGGCCTCCAACACGCCGCCTTCCGGAGCCTGAGACAAGCCGCGGAACGCTTTGGCGACCGCCGGTTCGACACGCTCTCCATGGGGATGTCCGACGATCTCGAAGCGGCGGTCATGGAAGGCTCGACCATGGTGCGCGTCGGTTCGGCGCTGTTCGGACCGAGGCCGAGGACCGCTGAGGGTTTACGGCCGGAAGTTTTTGGGACGCCTCTCGTTTAGAATACTTCCGTTCGTTCGGAGATAATTCAAATGAAAAATCAAACTTTGGGATTCATCGGCGCCGGAAATATGGCGAGCAGCCTAATCGGCGGCCTGATTTCGGATGGTTATCCGGCGGAAAATATTTTTGTGTCGGACGTCGATGCCGCAAAACTGAAAGATTTGGCCACGCGTTTCGGCATCCATACGTTCGAAGACAACCGGGCGGTGGTCGAGCAGTCCCGGACGGTCGTGCTGGCCGTCAAGCCCCAGATTCTCGAAGGGGTGGCCCGGGAAATCGCCGCCGCCGTACAGCAGACCGGGCCATTGATCATCAGCATCGCCGCAGGCGTCCGCGAAGCCGACCTGGACCGCTGGCTGGGCGGCGGCGCGAGCATCGTGCGCTGCATGCCCAATACTCCGGCGCTCGTGAATGCCGGGGCCACCGCATTGCACGCGAACGATCGGGCGGGTTCCGACCACAAAAGCGCGGCGGAAGCGATCGTCCGCGCGGTCGGCATCGCCGTTTGGGTGGAGCGGGAGGATCTCCTGGATTTGGTGACCGCTCTTTCCGGAAGCGGACCCGCCTACTTTTTTCTGTTCATGGAAGCGATGGAGGACGCGGCGGCCGAAATGGGACTCGACAAGCCCACGGCGCGGCTTCTTACCCAGCAAACGGCTCTCGGGGCGGCGCGCATCGCTATCGAATCCGAGGACGGTCCGGCGGAATTGAGAAGACGGGTGACTTCGCCCGGCGGTACAACCGAAAAAGCCATAGACGTATTCGAGCGCGGAAGTCTTCGCAGCCTCGTGCGCGACGCGATGAAAGCGGCCAATGCGCGGGCCGCGGAATTGTCCAAGCAACTGGGAGGTTGACGATGTCTTCGGATTTTTTGGTGAACCCCGCCGTTTTTCTAATCGATACGCTTTTCAGTCTTTATATCTTCGCGCTATTGCTGCGGTTCCTGTTTCAGTGGGTCGATGCGGATTACTACAATCCGATTTCGCAGTTCCTGATCAAGATTACGCACCCGCCGCTTCGCGTGCTCCGCCGCTTCATTCCGTCGATCGGACGCGTCGATACGGCATCGCTCGTTTTCATGCTCGGGCTGCAAATGCTGAGCGGCTACCTGATATTCGTGCTGCAAGGCACGAGCATCGCGTTCCCGGCGCTAAGTCTATGGGCCGTCGTTCAGCTTCTGGATTTGCTGTTCAATGTGTATTTTTTCGCCATCATCATCCGGGCGGTCCTGAGCTGGGTCAGTCCGGGGTCCTATAACCCCGCCGTTTCCCTGCTTTACAGCCTGACCGAGCCGTTGCTTCGCTTCAGCCGCCGGCTGCTGCCTCCGATGGGCGGTATCGATCTCTCGCCGCTGATTCCCCTGATCGGCATACAGCTTGCCAAGATGCTCGTGTTGCCGCCGTTGCAACAACTCACGACATTGTTGAACTGACTTGAGCGACTGGTATGCCTGGGACGGCCAGGCGTTGGTGCTGAACGTCCACGTGCAGCCCCGCGCCGGCAAGGACGAGATCGCCGGCTTGCACGGCGACCGGCTGAAGATCCGCATCAAGGCGCCGCCCGTCGACGGCAAGGCCAACCGCCATCTGATCGAGTTCCTCGCGGACGTTTTCGGCGTCGCTAAACGGGACGTGGTTTTGCTGGCGGGCGAAACGGGCAGAGACAAGCGCTTCAAAATCAGTTCTCCCAAGCGCTGGCCCGAGTTCTGGGCCGATCTTCCGAAAATGGATTGAATTTCGAATTGGTCTAAACTTCCTCCCAACTGCCCCCGAGATTGCACTTTATCCCACTAGACGACCGGATCGAGAGTCGGAGATGAGCATCATTCATTTAGAAGACAAGCTGCGCGGCTACGGCCAATGGCGCGAGCAACTGAGTCTGGCGGTCGAGCGGTATCGCTCCTGGCTCGACCGGTATGAATTGAACAGCGATGCCGTAAACGAAGCGATTCTGGGCATGCTCGACAGCCTGCGCACGGACCGGATCGTGCTCGCCTTTGCGGCGGAGTTTTCGCGGGGCAAAACCGAACTGATCAACGCCTTGTTTTTCGCCGATGCAGGCGTCCGGCTCTTGCCGTCTTCGCCCGGAAGAACCACCATGTGTCCGACCGAGATCTTTTACGATCCCGAAGGCGGGGCCTATATTCGACTCCTGGCGATCGAGAGCCGTTTGAACCAGGCGTCGTTGAGCGAATACAAGCGGCACCCGCAAAGCTGGATGCAGATCGAATTGGATTGCGGCTCGCCGGTGCAGATGCAGGAGGCCTTTCAGGAGCTGACCGCGACGAAGCGGGTGCCGCTGGAAGAAGCCAAGAAACTCGGTCTGTACAGCGAAGACCTGCATCCGGGGCAAATCGTGGCGCCGGAGACCGTCGAAGTTCCGTGCTGGCGTCACGCCCTGATCAGCTTTCCGCACTACCTTCTGAAGGAAGGCCTCACCATTCTCGACACGCCCGGCCTCAATGCGCTCGGGGCCGAGCCGGAACTGACCTTGCACATGCTGCCGAGCGCGCAAGCGGTCATCTTCGTGCTTGCCGCGGACACCGGAGTCACCAAGAGCGATCTGGACATGTGGTGCAACCATGTTCGCGGCTCCCGCCAGGGACAGCAAAAGAGCGGTTTAGCCGTGGTCATGAACAAGATCGATTCGATGTGGGGGGATTTGCACGGAGACGAGGTCATCGAGAAATCGATCCGCGTGCAAATCGATTCGGTGGCCAGAACCTTGGAAGTCGACGCGAGTTCGATCTTTCCCCTGACCGCCAAGCAGGCCCTGCTCGCCAAGGTAAAAGGCGACGCTGCGCTTCTGGAAAAAAGCCGCCTTCATGTCTTCGAGAAATTCCTGGCCGAAAAGGTCGTGAAGGAGAGGCAGAATCTTCTCATGGCGTCGGTCAGCGAGACGATCGGCCGTCTGGTCGACGAATCGACCGGCGTGCTGCACGCCCATATCGCCGATGCCGAGCGGCAGATCGACGAACTCCGTAACATGGATGTCAATAACCGTGACAAGATCAAGCAGTTGATGACGGAAACCCGGGACCAGCAAACGGCCTATTTGAACAGCGTAAACCAATTCCAGGCCAGCCGGCGGGTGTTCGCGGTGCAGGTCAAGGCGCTGGTCGAGTCGCTGACTCCGGAAAGCGTCGATGAGATTATCAAGCGCACCCGGCGGCAGATGGCCGGAAGCTTGACGACGATCGGGATGAAGTCGGTTATGTCCGGATTGCTCGAGGAGTTGAACGGCGTGCTCCACAAAGCCGTATCGATCTCCGAGGACACCCGCAAGTTGGCGAGGGCAATCTACGGCAAGTTCCAGGAGGAATACGGCTTTGCCGATCTCAAGGCGCCGCCGCTTTCGCTCAAGAAATATCAGGTCGAACTGGAGCGGGTATTCAAAGAGGGAGAAACCTTCAGAGACAGCGCTTCATCGACCTTGATGGAGCAGAGCATGGTCGTGGTAAAGCTTTACACGACCATCGTCGCGCGTGCGCGGGAGCTTCTTCTGCACGCGCACAAGGATGTCGTGAACTGGTCCGGCATGGCGCTCACGCCGCTCATTCATCAAATCCGCGATCACAAGCAGGTCATCGAAAGCAAACTGGACGTATTGCGCAAGATCAACGAATCCAGCCAGTCGCTGGACCAGGAAATCGCGGCGCTCACCCGGACGCTGGAGCCGCTCCGCCGGCAATACGACGAACTCATGGCCATACGGCATGCGATGCAACTGGATCGCGTTCCATCGGAAAACGAAGCCGAAGAGGACGATTATCGGCCGTTGCAGGCGATGGCCGGCTGACGGTCGTCGCGACGAATAAAAATCAAATCCCATACGCCGTGTCCAAGCTGTTGTCCCCGGCGTTCGAATTTCGTCAAAGCCCGGTGCGCCGGCCGGGGCGAAAACCGGTTCTTGCCGGCGGCGTTTTCCAGCCGGTCGCAGCCTTCCAGCACCTCCAGCATCTGCCGGGCATAGTCCTCCCAATCCGTGGCGGCGTGAAAAAGTCCGCCGATCTTCAACTTCCGCGCGATAAGACCGATAAATTCCGGGTTGACCAGGCGCCGCTTGTGATGGCGCTTCTTGGGCCAGGGATCTGGGAAAAATAAATTCACTCCGGAGAGACTTTCGTCGGCGATCCGATGCGTCAAGATGTCGACGGCATCGGCGCAAAAAATCCGCACATTGTTCAGTTCCCGCTCCTTAAGCCGCAGCAGCAACTGAGCCACGCCCGGCCGGTGAACCTCTATGCCCACGAAGTCGATCTGCGGCTGATCGGCGGCTAGCTGAGCCAGAGTTTCGCCGTTGCCGAAACCGATTTCAGCGACCAAAGGCGCGCTCCGGCCGAAGACGGCTTCGAAATCGGAAGGCGCATCCGCGGCGTCCAAACCATAAACTGGCCAAAGAGAGTCCAGCGCTTTCCGCTGGGCCACGCTGAACCGACCTTGGCGGAGAGCGAAGCTGCGAATGGCGCGGTGACGTGAGCCGCCGCTTTCGGGCAAAGCGTTCGTGCTGGAATCGGCGGACGGATTTACGCTGTCGTTCATGGGCAGGATGCCTGATTTCGAATTCATTTAAAGTGCGGAATTGAATAAACAAAAGGATTTGGGTTCCAGGGAACGCTATTTTACCGGGAAGGAGCCCAGGAATCGTAGCGGCAACGGAGCGAAGTGCGACGCCCCCCGCGTAGCCGTAGGGCCGGCTGTTTTGTCGGAGTCGAAGTGAGAACGGAGGCGGAGACAAAACAGAAGGCGACCGACACGGCGTCAAGTCATTGTGGGAGCCGTGCCGGCGTGCGTAGCGAAGCGGCGTACGCCGGCGTGGCGGATGCAGGACGAACGCGGGCCGCCGAAGGCACTACTCGTCGCCAATTTTTGGCTCCTTTGGGTGACTCGGAGGTCCCAAAAGGTTTTGCCAAAAATGGCGACGCAATCGAATCCGCCGCATCAGCGTAAGGTCCGCATTCGACACTGGCTTCGGGACGTAGTACACGCTGCCTCGGCTGATTCCAACCAGTTCGGCCTGCCGGGTGACCGGCAGGCGATGGGTGCGATCAATCATCGCTTTCCGCTCAGCTTTTCCGCCTTGCTGAGCGCGTCGGATAAAAAATCGATTTCCAAGGCTTGTTGGCCGATTTTGGCGTGTAAGGCCTTCAGATCGACAGCCGGTTCAGGCGGTGCGCCACCGCCGAATACGCTGGCGGCGCCTTCCAGCAACTGGTTTTTCCAATCGCTGATTTAGAGCCTATCCCAATAGGCCGGTAGCCCGCCAAGTGATGATGCCCAGGGTCAGATGCAACCTAGCGAGGTAGGTATCCGCCCGCTTCTCCCAGCGGATGAGAATGCGCCGAAAGCGGTTCATCCCGCTGTGCGTGCGCTCCACGACCCAGCGCCGCGCTTTGAATCCAGCTTCCCGCTTGATCGCCTGGGCCTCCTCGCCGCGCGTTCGAATGTGGGCCGTGAACCCGAACGTCTGGACGATCTCGCGGACCTCGTCAAAGTCGTACCCCTTGTCCAAACA
>Ga0196981_1000325_pt1 | contig 19315 bp, 23 predicted proteins | sample S3_2013CmetaG_FD_155462 | JGI IMG/M metagenome (GOLD analysis project Ga0196981, IMG submission 155462) | Soil microbial communities from Anza Borrego desert, Southern California, United States - S3_20-13C | ecosystem: Environmental > Terrestrial > Soil > Desert | place: USA: California... | reverse complement strand
CTCGTGGCGCGTTGAGTCACGGTTCGTGATACTGCGCGAAGTAGGCGGCGACACCGTAGGCAAATGCGATTCCGGAGGCTCTCATGCCGTGAGCGATTTTCGTCTCGTCGTTTCCCGCCAATACGATAATGGCAGTTGCGACATCGTGGATGTCCTCCCGCAACTTCTTCGCCTTCTTTCCGTGAATTTCAGGCGCGTCTTGAGCCAACTCCTTAATTTGAGATGCTAGCAGGACGCTCACTTGAGGCCGGCGGTCGCTTTTCAAAGCACCATTCTCGCTCTCCCATTTTTCGATAAAGCGGTCGAGCCAGGTGTGTAGTGAAAAGCGATGCGAACCATCAGCGCTCTCTTGTTGATTGTGCTTGCTCATCTTCTCCTCACTTGAACAGAACTCAGCCACAGTTGCTGGAGCGCAACTATGTTCCGGCACTCAAAAAAACGCAAGTCTAAATCGCGCGGTCGGTGTGTTGTTATAAAACAAGCAACCGCCAGGAACTGAGCTCCTGGCGGTGCAAAGAGGAGTTTGAGGAAGGAGATCTTCTGCGCCCTACTTCCAAAAGTAACCCAAGTATTGTTCGGTGCCGCACTTTGGACAGTTGTGCGACTTCTCTTGCCACCTCGCTATGATGCCGCGGTGGCTCCAAGTGTGCGTGCACTTGGGGCAGTCGTGATGATGAGTCTTTAGTTCGTGCCTCAAGAACCAAAGGATGATGAGCCCGACGATTGCGGCGATTGTAAGAACAGCAGACGTCAAGATCCAAAGGATGATTCCGATACTTGCGATGATCAAAAGAGCGAGGAATGTTCTCATTGCTAGTCTCCCAAGTTAGCCTCTCAAGCTTTCGAAACACTTGCCAACGCCATCCTATACGCTAAAACGCAATATTTCCAATTTGTTATAATGGATGCATGAATACACCCAAGAATATGGTTTGCCTGTGGTACGAAAAGGATGCGGAGTCTGCGGCAGCGTTCTACGCCGCTACGTTCCCTGATAGCAAAGTAGGTGCAATACAAAAAGCACCCTCTGATTTTCCAGGCGGTAAGGCAGGCGACGCGCTGACAGTAGAGTTCACCGTCATTGGAATTCCTTGTGTCGCTATCAACGGCGGCACGGCCTTCAAGCAGAGCGAGGCCTTTTCTTTTCAAATAGCGACAGATGACCAGGCAGAGACAGATAAGTATTGGAACGCGATAGTCGGGAACGGCGGGCAGGAGAGCCAGTGCGGCTGGTGCAAGGACAAGTGGGGAGTATCGTGGCAGATTGTTCCACGGATGCTGCTTGAAGCTACGGCAGCTGGAGGCGATGAGGCCAAGCGCGTTTTTGAGGCGATGATGCAAATGAAAAAGCTCGACGTTGCCGCTCTCGAAGCAGCGCGCCGCGGCTAGGGACAGTTTTGTAAAACAAACAATAGGGTTCCGAATAACGATAAATACATATTGACAAACGATAAGGGGTAGATTACGGTGGACCTATACAAATTAAAGGTCCATCTATGAAAAGAGGTTTAACCACGTTTCTCCAGATAATCATTGTCCTCGCCGGTTTCGGCATTCTCGCTTTACTACTTTGGGAGCCTCATCTCGAGGGCGTGAATGCGAATGCCACCACTCTCTCTGAGATATATCTCGACGATCCGTTCCTCTGGTACATATATGTCTCATTCCTCGCTGTGTTCGCGGCACTGTATCAAGCGTTCAAACTTTTAGGTTACATGGGGCGAGGCGAAGTATTTTCAGAGCAGGGAGTGCGAGCTTTGCGGACCATAAAATATTGCGCCATCGTATTCTCGGCTTTTATTGTGGGAGCAGAGGCAATGATCATATCTCACAGAGGGGATGACGATATTGCAGGCGGCGTGGCTCTCGGACTTTTTATGATCGTTGTGTCCTGCATTGGCGCTGCCGCAGCATCCGTCTTTGAACGCACCCTGCAAAAAGCCGTGGATATAAAGTCCGAGAACGATCTAACGGTGTGACGAAACAGCTATGGCAATCATTATTAACATCGATGTCATGCTCGCGAAGCGCAAGATGAGCGTCACCGAGCTCGCTGAGAAAGTGGGCATTACAATGGCCAACATCTCAGTGTTAAAAAATGGCAAAGCGAAAGCAGTTCGCCTCTCTACGCTGGAGGCGATTTGTAAAGCGCTAGACTGTCAACCTGGCGAGATCTTGGAACATAAAGAAGGATAATAAAATTATGAACATAATCCAAAAAACATATGTTTGAAAAAAGAACGATCAGATTTGTAGTAGCAGCGCTCTGTCTTCTCCTGGTGCCATTCTTCGCGATGCAATTCCACATAGAGGGATGGGATTGGAGCGCAAGCGACTTTATCCTTATGGCCGTTCTTCTCTCAGGCGCTGGCACAGCACTTGCCGCGGCGACCAACAAAAATTATTCTGTCACGTCGCGCGTCGTTGGATTAGGAATCCTCGGGCTACTCGTTGTTCTCTATGTGCATCTCGCTGTCGGCATCGTCGACACCTGGCCGCTTGCCGGATCCTAGTCGAGCTCTTTGAGCTTTCTATCTCGAGCGCGCTTACGGTTCTCGGTATAACCTTCTATAAGTTTCGTCCATCCTAAAACGCCAATCGCATGGCGGAGAGCCTCCTGCTCTTCTGCAGAAAACTCGCGGTCTTTTAAAAGTTTTATGAGAGTCTCTACCGCCTGCTTGTCTTCCATTTACGTTTAGTTAGATGGCGCGGTCGTCGGTGATGCCGTTCATTTGTTTCCACTGCTCAATAGCCTCCGGGTGTTCGCCGCGCTTGCACGCTTCTACCCAGGCCTCGGCTTCAGCGCCAGAAGGAAAGCTCATGTAGGCGAGTGATTCCGTGCAGATGGTGTCGATATTGAGTTTGCTCTGTGGCTCGGGGTAGTTGCCCTCGTTGCCAGGAGCGGGCGTGCCGAGAGAAGGGGATGCCGCGGGCTGCATAAAGACAAAGTAGCCCACAGCGATGAGTGCGATAACGCCGACGATACCAAATACAAGTTTCGTATTCATAGTTTGCATAGTATCACGTACGACGTGCGACAACGCCTTTGCTTACAAAAAATAACCGGGCCCGCGAACTTGCGCGGACCCGGCTATTACGAATCGCAAAACTATTTCTTGGGCTGCTGCTGCGTCGCCTCTGCCTCTTTCAGGCGATCTTTGCTGTTTTGGCAACGAGGTTTCCAGTTGCTCCGGCGCTTTGCCTTATGGGGCTTATTGCCCCCACGACGTTGGCCCATCTTGTACCCCTAAGTTGTTGATCTCGGAATCAGAAAATCGATTCCGTAGCGCGAAGGTAGCATGTAAGCCCTATTTTTGCTACCATCTCTCGGATTGCGAGCGTAGCTCCGGTTGGATACCCATCCCCCGCGGTACGATTCGCTTGGGAGAAGTTCTTTGTGTGGTTTTTGTAAGCATGCGAGCGTAGTTCAGTGGTAGAACGCTGTCCTGATAAGACAGAGGTCGAAGGTCCGATTCCTTCCGCTCGCACAGAAAAACGAATGGTATTGAAATGAAGTCGGGCGCAAAGCGCGCCCGACGGAAATATATGAGATGGAATCTACCGCCAACGGTAGCCATCGAAACTAATGACGCCGACTGTCATCGGAGTGAAATAGCCGTAAAGCCATGCCCAACGATCCTTGCGACGTCCGGAACGTCTCCAATGGTTTCTTTTAGCGGCCTCCCTAAGTTTTGAAAAGAGCATCCGAAATGGACACTCTAGCCTTCATGATGCTCTCGCGTATATCTTTGGCAAGGCACAGGTGTGTATTCGTCTGAAAGCCCGAAAAAACGTATACTACGCGCAATGAACTACAAGGTCGTAGGCGGCAAGTCGCTTAGTGGAAGTGTCGCGACCAACACCTCCAAAAACGCCGCAGTAGCGCTCCTCGCCGCCTCGCTCTTAAACCGCGGCACGACGACGCTGAAGCGCATGCCTCGCATCGAGGAGGTGAAGCGGCTCGTCGAGGTCTTGGTATCGATCGGCGTGAGCGTTGAGCTGAAGCCAGACGGCGATATCGTCATAAAACCGGGAGAGATCGATCTCTCTAAGATAAACGCAGAATCGGCCAGTAAGACCCGTTCCATCGCGCTTTTTGCAGCACCCTTGGCACATCTTTTCCCATCATTTGAATTACCAGCGCCAAAGGGCTGCGACCTGGGCAAGCGCTCGCTTGGCGCGCACGTAGATGCCTTGGCACGACTCGGTATCAGGCTCGAAGGGGATGAAGAAAACCACGTATACCGCGTCCAGGCACATAACAAGCAGCCAGCAGAGATCGTCATGTATGAAGCGAGCGATACCGGCACGGAAAACGTCTTGATGGCGGCAGCGAAGATCCCTGGCACCACAATCATTAAATTTGCGAGTGCCAATTACATGGTGCAAGACCTTTGCTTTTTCCTCGAGCGCGCGGGAGTGAAGATAGAGGGGATCGGCACGCCCACTCTCACGGTGTACGGTGTAGAGGAGATAAACGCGGATCTCGTCATGTCGCCCGGAGAAGACCCGATAGAGAGTATGTTCTTCGTATCACTTGCAGCAACGACCGGCTCGGAGCTTACGATAGAGCGCTGCCCGATAGATTTCCTCGAGCTCGAACTTCTCACCCTGGAGCACATGGGGCTTCCGCACACGCGTGGGCCGGCGTACGCCGCGGAAAATGCGCGCACCATGCTTCGTGATGTAACGATACATCCGGGTAAACTTGTCGCACCTCCCGAGAAAATCGCGCCGCGTCCATATCCGGGCATCAACATCGACAACCTCCCATATTTTGTGCCGATCGCGACACAGGCAAAAGGTACAACGCTGATACACGACTGGGTCTACGAAGGCCGCGCGAAGCACTACATGGAAATGACGAAGCTCGGTGCCAAAATGACGCAAATAGATCCACACCGCGTAGAAATCGAAGGTCCGACGCAGCTCTATGCCGCAGACGTGGTGGCGCCGCCCGCGCTTCGTCCCGCAACACTCCTTCTCATCGGTATGCTCGCCGCGGAAGGCGAGTCGACACTCTACGACGTCTATCCGATCAACCGCGGCTACGCCAACCTCCATGAGCGCCTCCGCTCTCTCGGCGCTTCCATCGAAGCCGTGGAATAACATGCGTCCAAAGATCATAATACTTGCGTCCGGCACAAAGGACGGCGGCGGCTCGGGATTCGAGAACCTTGTGAACGCGACGAAGTCAGGTGTACTTGATGCAGAAATAGTCGCAGTCGTTTCCAATCACGAGCACGGTGGTGTGCGACAGAGGGCAGAGAAAATCGGCGTGCCATTCATACACTTCACCGCGGATTCCGATTATCAAAAAATAATGGAAAGTATCGGGGCCGAGTGGGCAGTGCTCTCCGGCTGGCTCAAGCACGTGCACGGACTTGATCCTGCAAAAACGATAAACATCCATCCCGCACTTCTTTCATACGGAAGCGGCAAATTTGGCGGGAAAGGGATGTATGGCAAACACATTCACGAAGCCGTAAAAGCAGCACTCGATCAAGGAGAGATCACCGAATCAGGTTTTACTATGCATTTTGTGACAGAGGAGCACGACCGGGGCCCTGCCTTTTTTGAATACCGCGTACCTCTAAAAAAAGGAATGACAGTAGATGAAATCGCACATGCGGTGCAAAAAGCCGAACACGAATGGCAACCCAAGATCACCAATATGGTCGTCCACGGAGAAATTCAGTGGGACGGTAAAGATCCGAAGACTCTGAAAGCGCCTAATTTCTAAGCAGCGCGTGGATGATAATGCTTGCGTATCATTTCAACTATCTCGTTGGGATCGTGATCCGCTTTGCGAATGAACGTGCGGACATTGGATTCCATAGCATCCGCCCGGTGCTCCGGCTTCATCGAATTCGTAAGGACCACGAAAAACGGCCGCGGCTCCGGCACTTCTCGTATGAGATCAAGTCCCGAGCCATCCGGCAATTCTATATCGATGACCGCTACATCGTATTCATTTTTAAGCATTTCCATCGCCTTTGCTTTGGTGCCCGCTGATTCAACGAGGGCACCTTCATTCGAAAGCAATTGAGAGAATACGGTCGTCACTTGTGGGTCGTCATCGACAATAAGGATCTTTTTGCCTTTCACACGCTCATTATACCGTCCTGGGGAGGGTCACCGAGAAGGTTGTGCCTTTACCGATCTTCGACTCGCAGGTGATGGTGCCTCCGTGGAGCTCAACGATCTTTTTCGTGACATAGAGACCAAAGCCCGAGCCAGGCGAGCCGGAGCTCTTCGCGTTCCTCGCTCGGTGGAAGCCCCCGAATACTTTTTTCAGTTCATCTTGCGGTATGCCCATGCCTTGGTCTTTGATCGTAAACGTGTGCACCGTAGTCTTCGTATACGAGATCTCCACACTTGAAGATTCCGGGGAATACTTGATGGCGTTGGTGAGAAGGTTATCGAAAATGAGTTGGAGGTATACGGTGTTGCCGCGCACGGGGATTTGCTCGCTAAACTCTGGGCTTTGTATCGATATGTTCTTAGGAGCTGCCGCGAGGCGCGCTCGTAATACTGCATCGCGCACGATTGGGGCGATATCGACTCGCTCAAATTCACTTTTCTGTACGGCACCCTGGTCGAGCGCGGTGATCTGCAAGAGAGCACTCATGCGCTCGATGAGCGAGCGCAAGCGCTCGTGCATGACAGCGATTTCTTGTCGGAGTCCCTCGGGCACTCGAGGATCATCCTTGAGACCGGCAAGCGTCCAGCGAATTCCCGAGAGCGGGGTGCGAAGCTCGTGCGACGCGATTGCGACGAAGTCGTTCTTCAAGTCGACGAGATCCTGCTCTCTTTTCTGCAGCGCATACAAAAGCCCGACAAGCGTAAGAAGCGCAAGCACCGCAAAGGCAATGAGGCCGACTTGTGTGCGGAATATGAGGCGGTGCGTAACAGCGTTTTGGTCCAAGCCTAAAACAGCAACCGCGGTGCCACTTTCGTCTCGTATCGGCGCAAGAGCAGAAATCCATTCGCCCCATCTGTCTTCGCTGATCTCGAGTACGTATGGAGTGCCAGGCAGCCAGGTGGATTTTAATTCGTCGGTTGCCTCCGTATATTCCTGGCCGGGAGGGGAGTAGTCTTCGGAATCTGGTTCTTCGGAATCTGCGATAAAAAACACGGCGCCATCTCGCATTGCCATCAGATACACGAAACTAATGTCGACGTTTACTTCTCGAATGTCGATGAGCTTCTGCTTCAGGTCGATATACGCCGGATTTTCAAGATCAGCCTCTGAGACAGTGAGAGTCTCGAATTGAGGCGCGTCGAAGAGAACCGCCAGGGAGCTTGCGCGCGCAACGAGGCGCTCATAATTTTCTTCGTTGGTCGTGCGATCGACGAAGGTGTACGCGACAAAACCAGTCGCGAGGATAAATACGCAGGCGATCGAGTATAAAAATTCATTGCGTCCGAATCGCTTTTCCCGCAAACGCATATCGCAATCGTAGCACCGAATTGCTTTCGCAAACGAAGAACTTCGCTACAATACGGCTCTCGGGCATGTGGCGGAACTGGTATACGCGTACGATTCAGAATCGTATTCCGTAAGGATTGGGAGTTCGAGTCTCCCCATGCCCACTCAAAATAGCGTCCACATGCTTCTATTGCGCGCAATTGTGGCAGTGCCACAATTACTGTATATGGACTTTAGAAATCATCATGAGATGGAGCGTTATTCATTTTTGTGGTCTGAAGCTCGGTTATTAGTCGCTGCAGTAGCCCTTCTCCTAGGCGGGACACCGCCAATCGTCTGGATCTTGGGAGGGAGCGCGTATTTCGGAATCGTGGGGCTTTTGTTGAAGCTTTCTTGGATTGCTTCGGGTGTGGCATCTGTGTATCTTCTCTATCGATGGTATTCCAAGGGCATGATCCTCTTTGGCCATGGCAACATGAAAGACAAACTCGCCTTTGGGGTGATGACCGTCTCCGGTATCAACCTTGGGCTTGTCGGCCTCATTGGCACCAACATCGGCATGAACATTGCGGCAAGCACTCCCGTATTCATTATCGTCGCTGTCATATATCTTTTCACCGCGTACTACCTTTACCAGAGATGGAGGGCGCACGGCGAGAAGCTTTTCTAAGCAATTGCATTCAAGAAAGGCGCTGATACAATGCGCCTTTCTTGTTTATGCCTGAACTTCGCGAGCAAGACACAAAGAAGATACTTCTCGCACTGACCTTGTATTTGGCATCGCTTTTTGCGTCAAACACGCTCGGGCTTAAGATCGCCCCCTTCATACTTGGGCTTCACGTGTCTGCCGCCGTGTTCTTTTTTCCGTTCGTATTTCTCACGACCGATGTCATCGGTGAAATATACGGAAAGCGCATGGCGCGCTTTTTCGTGCGTTGCGGTTTCGTCGCGACTGCACTCTTTTTAGCCTACTCGCTGATTTCGCTGGTTTTGCCGTGGGCGGAAGCAGGCATGTGGGCAAAGGAGAGCTACGAGACGATATTCGGCGTTTCAATTAGGATCGCAATCGCCTCGCTCGTCGCATTCGCCATAGCAGAATTCCAAGATGTGTACGCGTTCTTCTTGGTACGTGAAAAAATAGGGGAACGCTTTTTCTGGCTTCGTTCGCTCATCTCCAACGTCTGGTCGCAGTTCCTCGACTCCGCGCTTTTCATGCTCATTGCCTTCTACGGCGTCTACTCCAACGCGGCACTTATCCGCATCATCATCTCCTGGTGGCTGTTTAAGGTAGCCATGGGCTTCCTCTACACGCCGCTCTCGTATCTCGCGCTTAAACTTTTGCGAGACAAACCTGCGGCATGAAGCTTCGGGCAATACGAACAAAGCTCTTTCGAGAAAAGGATGATTTGACGGCATTTGTACGAAGTCATGTGCTGAAGCTACAAAATGGTTCGATACTCGCGATCACATCAAAGATAGTCGCGCTTGCGGAGGGGCGAGTCGCGGAGCTCAAGGATAAGGAGCGATTGATACGAAAGGAAAGCGATTGGGCGCTCCAGACGCACAAAGAGTGGTGGTGGACAAAAAAAGACGGCTCACTTCTTGTGAATGCAGGCATCGATGACTCGAACGCAGCGGGGAAGATAATACTTTTGCCAAAAGACAGTTTTAAGTCGGCAGAGAAGCTCCGCAAGGATCTGATGCGAATGTACAAAATAAAGAAGCTCGGCGTTGTCATTACCGACAGTCGCATTTCTCCAACGCGTTCGGGCACGACCGCGCTTGCTGTGGGCTATGCGGGTTTTCGGGGCATTCGCGATTATCGTGGGAAAAAGGATCTCTTCGGCAGAACGCTAAAAGTAACGATGACAGATGTCGCGGATTCCCTGGCAACAGCTGCGGCACTTGTGATGGGGGAAGGAGCGGAACGACAGCCCTTGGCGATCATTGAAGACGCGCCAGTTGAGTTCGTGCAGAAGGTAAACAAAAAAGAAGTGCAGATCTCCGCGAAAGAGGATATGTACGCACCGCTTTTTAAGCGCGTTTCAAAAAAGAGGAGATAACACTTACCCTTCGCAGGCGATGCAGACTTCGGGCGCTTTCTTTGGGTTCGCGAGTTTAGATTCGTTGATCTTCTTGCGAGAAAGTTGCTGCGCGGCGTTCATCGAGTGCTGGTAGTACAAGGCTTTGATGCCGAGCTGCCATGCTTGCATGTAGAGCGCGTTCACGTCCTTCGGGGTTACATCAGGGGAGACCATTACGTTTAGGGACTGACCTTGATCGATGTAGAGCTGGCGAGCGCCTGCTTGCTGAAGAACAATTGATTGATCAATCTCCGCAAATGTCTTGAATACGTCTTTTTCATCCGTACTCAAGAAATCGAGGTACTGCACCGAGCCGTCGTTGTCGCGGATAGAGTCCCACACTTCGTAAGTGTCTTTTCCTTTTGCTGCGAGCAATTCCTTCAAGAAGGGATTCCTGATTGTGACTTTGAGCTTCGCGACATCTTTGACGTAGCAGTTGCTCCACACAGGTTCGATCGATTGCGACACCTGGCCCAAGATGAATGCAGAAGAGGTGGTGGGAGCGACAGCAAGGAGCGTCGTGTTGCGGCGGCCGTAGCCTTTCAAAAGTTCAGGTTCGCCAAACTCTTTCGCGAGTGCCTTCGAGGCTGCGTCTGCCTTCTCGCGGATGTGCTTGAAGACCTCGACGTTGAGCTGTGCTGCCTTCACGCTCTCAAAGGGGACCATCTTGGACTGTAGGAGAGAGTGCCAGCCGAGGACTCCAAGCCCGAGCGCGCGGTGGCGTTTTGCAAAGGTATAGGCGCGCTCCATAAAGAGGAAGGAGCGTCGGTCTTCAGGACGTTCTGAATCACGGAGTGCTTCGAGTTTTTCGCAAAATTCGCTGATGACCGTATCGAGGAGCTCGATCATCGTTTCGATAAGGTCAGTATCCTTCCATGCCTCGTAGTGGAGGAGGTTGACCGACGAGAGGCAGCAGACGAACGATTCTGTTTCGGAGGAGGGGAGCATGATCTCGGAGCAGAGGTTTGAAGCGTAGATCTTCATGTCTTTGTCTTTGTAGACGTCGGGGCGCACCTTGTTGGCGTTGTCGGTGAAAAGGATGTACGGATAGCCGATCTCTCCGCGGCGCTGTATCACCTTCGCCCACACAGCTCGCTTGTCTTCGTCGCCGTTCTTCATCGCAGTGAGCCACTCGTCGGTGACGGTAACCGCGTGCGTCATCTTTTGTATCGGATTGCCTTCGGTGCCGATGTCGAGGAATTCCATGATGTCGGTGTGTTCAACAGGAAGGTACGGAGAGAAAGAGCCGCGGCGCACTTTCCCTTGGCTGATGACATCGACGATCGCTTCGAAAAGCTGCATGAAGTGCACTGGGCCGGACGACGAGCCACTCGCGTTTATGCTCGCTCCACGCGCGCGAAGCGCTCCGAAATATCCGGAGGTGCCGCCGCCGTACTTCGACATCATGCCGACCTCGCCTTCGGTGTGAAGAATGCCCGACATGTTGTCGGGGAGATACGAGCCAAAGCACGAGATGGGAAGACCGCGGCCTGCGCCGTAGTTGGCCCACACGGGAGTTGCAAGTGATATCCAACCTTTCGACATGTAGCCGACAAATTTATCTGCCCAGCCTTTTTTACCGAGCAAGCTTTCTGCGCGCTCCGCAATTTGTCTGATGCGATCTTCCGGCGTTTGCCCTTCAAGCAAGTAGCCACGCGCGAGAAAGGCGCGGGAGTTTTCGTTGAGCCAATACCACGGTTGTGCTGTTTCTTTTGTTGTCATAGGTTAAAAAAGGTCGGCAGAGGTAACGCTCGTTTGCCGTTTATTGTAATTAATTGAACGTTTGTCGAAGAAGTCGACGTGCTTTGTTGCGACCACTTCCTCGTCGAACCACCTCGTGGTGTCGACCAAGGCCTGGTCTATCTCAAAAATTGGCTTCAAACCTATGCGCTCGAGCGAGGCGTTGAAGCGGTTTTTGACGAATTCTTTGACCGTTTTCGAGGGGAGGAAGGGAAGCTCTCCTTTCTCGTATATCCAGTCGATTATGTCGCATTCCGATGCGTATGCTTCCTTGGATAGCGCATACACAGCTGCTTCGTGTTCAGCATCAAACCACTCCGGGCGCTCGATCCTCAATATATTGATGAGTTCGGCACCAAAGAGTCCGTGTATCTGCTCTTCCTTTGAGGTTGCCTCCACAGCATTCGAAATCCCTTTAAAAAGATTTCGCTGCTTGTTAAACGACATGATGATCAAGAACTGTGAGAAGAGCGACACGTGCTCGATGAAAAGCGAGAAGAGAAGGACCGCGTGTGCGTATTCCTTATCGTCGCTCGTTTTCGAGTGAAGAATGACCTTCTCGAGATAGTTGATACGCGAATTGACTGCAGGAAGATCGCGGATCTTTTTAAATTCGTCGTTCAAGTTCAATATCTCGAGTAGGTGCGAGTACGCATCCATGTGGCGCACCTCACTTTCTGCAAACGTAAAACCGACCGCGCCGATCTCGGGCTTCGGCATTCTCTTGTAGATGTCTCCCCAAAATGTTTTTACCGCGACTTCGATCTGCGCGATCGCGAGCATCGCGTTTTTGAGTGCGCTTCGCTCGACGTCGGAAACGTTGACCTTGAAATCTTGCACGTCGCCCGTGAAATTAAATTCTGTGTGGAGCCAGTACGAGTGACGGATCGCTTTCACGTAATCGAGAAGCTCGGGGTATTCGTAGGGCTTGAGGTTTGTCCTCTTCTTGAAGAGCCGGCGTTCGCGTTCTTTGGCTCGTTCGGCACGATAAATGATGTATGCCTTGGCCGCTTCCAAGTACTGCAATTCCATTAGGGTCTGCTCAACGAGGTCTTGGACGCCTTCGACGGTCGGGATGCCGTTGTCGCAGACTTTTTTGTTGTCGCCGAGCGCACACACAGAAACCACTTTTCGGTATACGGCATCCGCGACTTTGCGCGCGTCTTCTTTTTCTCCGCTGTCGGTCGCGAGCAGCGCTTTGTGCACTGCTTCTACGATTTTTTCAATATTGAATGACTGTGGAGTTCCGTCGCGTTTGACTATTGTTTTGATCGATTCGGTGGACATAGGGGTTTCCCAGGCGGCCTTTTAGTATCGCACATTGGGGTCCTCAGGCACCAAATTTTTTACTGGGGATAACGTGTATTTCTGAACATTTCACCACACGTTCAGAAATTAGATGACATTTTTTGGCTGAATGTAAGGTTCACGAGCGGTATACTTTGCCCAATGATCGGCATCTTCGATTCTGGTTCCGGAGGGCTCACCGTCTTGAAGGCTATACGCGAGCGCTTGAAGAGCCCAGACATCATCTACTTCGGTGATATAAAAAATGCGCCCTACGGATCGCGCTCTCATGAAGAGCTCTCGCATTTGACGATGGATTCCATTCGTTTCTTAAGAGCGCGCGGAGCGCGTAGCATCGTCTCTGCGTGCAACAGCGTTTCGGCCTCGCTCGCGCTCTCGCTTCTAGACACCTTGGACATGACGCCTGCGCGTCTCATCGAAATGGTCGCACCCACCGTGTCGCTTTTTAGAAAAACCGACAAGCGCATTATGCTCGCCGCTACTCCCGCGACAATCAAGAGCGGTTTGTACCGGCTTGGATTCAAGATGATAGGGAAGGAGGTGCGTGAGGTGCCGATACCAGATCTTGCAGGCGCGATCGAATTTGGCGAGCCCGATGATGTGCTCGAAAAGAAAATTAGAGACGCGTTTGCGGATGTCGATAAAAGATCGTACGACGTTTTGGTTTTGGCATGCACGCACTATCCGCTCGCGCTTCCGCTCTTCAAAAAAATATTCGACTCACACATCATCGTCGACCCGGCCGACGTGGTCGCAGAAAGGACGGAGCAGGAATTTTGGCCGCTTGAAGCGGGAGATGGAAAAACGCATTTCGTTATTTCAAAAGATTCGGAACACTTCCGAACACTGGTTCAGAATATTTTTCCGCAACTTGAATACACAATCGAAGTGCTTTCCTAAAAATTAGAAGCGCGTTTTCTTTTCTTTCCACTCGTCGATTAAATTCGTGTGGCGATCCTTGTCGCTCTTCAGTCGCTTCTTCAATGTATCTTCGTCGCGCATCCATTTCTCTCCGCTCCAATATTCGAGACCGGGCAAGTTTGTTTTATAGCTGGCACCATTTGAATTTCCATACACGGTACCGCAGTAGTAGTATTCAGCACCGCGCTCTTTCGCGACGCGCGCAATATCGAGAAGAATGTACATTCCGAAAGATGTTTTATCCATTTCCTTATCCCACGCATGGAACCAGTCATGTGTCGAGGAATCACTCCATATTTCCATCGAATAGCCCCGCGCTACCCCTTTCTCATCCTTGTATATACCAATGTGCGTAACAATGCCGAAATCGAACACGAGATCAAGGCGCTCTTTGGGCATGACAGCGTTTCCGTGCGCTCTCGCAAAGTAATCGAGCCAAAACTGCTTCCACTCGTCCGTAATGGGAAAGTCTTTGATCGGAAGAGTTTCCCGGCTGAAACCCTCGAATTTTTTGGCGACACGACGGCACTCACTGTCGAGCTCGAAGGAAGAGAGGTGGATGCGTCCGCTTCTCGCCATATAGAAGTATCCTTTCGTATCTTTGCTTCCAGTGTAGGGAAGGTAGCCGCGCGCGTATAGTTCAGAAATTTCATCGCCTTGTTCGAGCACGGCGTAGTTACAATAGCCGAAGGTGTAGCTATTGGCGTATTCGTGGGCGAGTTCGCTCGAGAAGAATTTCATGCAAATGTATTATCAAGCCATTTCGGGATCTCTTCAATGAGGCCATCCATCGCACCCGATGATGTGAGGAGTACGACATCGCCGTCTCGGATTTCTTTTTTCGCAGCTGCGAGCGTTTCTTCTTTTGTTTCGACAGAGACAACTGCCACCCCCGTGTGCGCGAGCCGCGCCGCCATTTCTTTTTGCGTGCTCTGCTCATGGCTTTCGGCGCCTTGCTCACTCGGCTTGTAGAGGATCACGAGCCCAGCGTGTTCGAACGCGGTATCAAACCAGTGCAGCATGTGTTTATTGCGCCAGCTAAACGAGTGCGGCTCAAAAATGACGACGATTCGTTTATTAGGGAATTCTGCTTTCAGCGCTTCGAGTGCGGATTGCAATTTTTCGCGTGAAGAACCAAATCCTTCGAATGCAGGCACCGAGGCGCGTGATGTTTTTTTATCAAGCCTTCGCTCGAGTCCGGGAAAATCTTTTATTGTGCGCGCGAATTGCTCAGGCGTAAGAAGTTTTTTCTCCAAAAGAAGCGCTGCCGCGCCCACAATGTTCTGCACATTGTGGCTCCCGAGAAGGGACGTGGAAATTTCTGCGAGCGTCACATCCTCTTTCATAAGCGTAAAGGCCGTGTGCTCTCCACGTTTGATATCTTTTGCGCGATACACGGCCTCCGGCGCAAGTCCGTACAAAACAACGCGCGCCTTTGTGTGCTTTTCAAGAGCGCGCGCGTGTGGCTCGTCGGCGCAGAGCGCGAGGATGCCGTCTTCCGGCAAGGATTCTGTAAGACTTTGGAACGCTTTGAGATATTCTTCATGCGTTTTGTAAATATTTACGTGATCGTGCGTCGCACCCGTGATGACGCAGTTATGCGCGCGATAGTGCGCGAATTTAGGGCGAGGGTCTTCGTGTGAAGTGGGGTACTCATCTCCCTCGATAATAAATACGGGATCTTTACCAAGATGGGCGGGCTCCATGCCTTGCGGGGCGGCGCCGATAAACCAGCATGCATCATGCTTTGAGCGCAAAAGCGACCACGCGAGAAGCGCTGTCGTCGTCGATTTGCCGTATGAACCGGCAACGACAATAGTGTCGCGCTCGCTCGCGATTTCACCAATGAGCTCGGGAAATGAAGCGATGCGCGCCTGCGTGCCATATGCGGCACCAACCTCTTTGTTTTCGTCGCGAGTAAGTTTTGCGTTCTTCCCGATGACGATCACGTCCGCGTCCTTCGGAATATTTTTCGCATCATACGAAGTGCGGTAGGGAATGTCGTGGCGCTCAAGTTGGGTCGTTGCAGGAGGGTACGCTTCCTCGTCGGTACCGCTCACGGCCCACCCGCTCTCCTTTAGTAGTATCGCGGCAGCGCTCATGCCCATCCCGGCGATGCCTATGAAATGCGCCCGCTTTGCCATTGAGAGTGAATATACCCTACAGGAGAGGCGGGAGCTATGGCGAAAAGGGGTTTGGTTGCGAACGAACAGTTAGAGGAGTAGTGTTCCTCTCATGGATGGTAAGCTCTCTATTGTTGCAACCCCGATAGGGAATCTCGGTGATATTACGTTTCGAGCACTTTGGAATTTGAAAGAATGTTCTGTCATTTACGCAGAAGACACGCGTGTGACCTTAAAACTCCTCAATCACTATGGTGTACGAAAACCAATCTTTCGCCTTGATGCCGCAACCGAAGATAAAAAAACAGAAGAAGTGCTCGAGAGACTCGAGCGCGGCGAACACGTCGTCTATGTGACGGATGCAGGAACACCGGGCATTTCGGATCCGGGTGCTAGGCTTGTCGCGCGAGCGCGCGACGCAGGAGTGAAGATCGACGCGATACCAGGCCCCTCTGCAATTGCCGCTGCACTTTCCATCGCAGGACTCGACACCGACAAATTTATTTTCTTAGGATTTCTTCCCCACAAGAAAGGAAGACAGACCATGCTCAAAGGTCTGGCGAAAAGCGATATACCGATTGTTTTGTACGAGTCTCCGCATCGAATCCTAAAACTTCTCGGCGAACTCCAGACATTCGCGCCAAAATGCGCAGTCACTATTGCGCGAGAAATCACCAAAATGCATGAAGAAGTGCTCTCGGGAAAGCCGGCAGTGCTCGCGAAAGAGATAAAGGAAAAAAAGAAAGATCGTGGGGAATTCGTCGTAATTATCGCGTGATATACTTTTTCGCATGACGCTCGACATGTTCATCATATTTGGCGGCGCCTTTGTCGCGATCCTTCCTTTTCTAGGATTCCCCAACAGCTGGGACAGGGTACTACTACTTATTGTGGGGATCTGTATCGTGGCACTCGGCTTTGTCGTAAGACGCCGAGTAAGCCCGGATGCATCATCTCGAGCGCGGAGCAGTGAGACCTACACCGAAAGTACGCCGCAATTCAGAGGCGCTCATGAAGAAATTTAAATACTGGTTTTTCACGGGCGTCGTTGTCCTTGTCGCAAGTGTTGCCGGGGCAATCTCGATTGCGCCACAGGTGTCGTTTGTGCGGAACGCGACCTCCACTCCTTCGACAAGCGCGGGACAAACACAATATGGAGATCGATCGAACCATCTCCCGACACCCGAGCCAATGTACGCGATATATATGTCCCAGTGCGTAGTGGGCACCCCATCATTCCGCGAGTCCATGGTAGAGCTTGTTGATTTAACAAAACTCAACGCGATCATCATCGACATCAAAGACTACACGGGCAAGATCGCGTTCGATACCGAAAATCCGAAACTCAAAGCCTCGGTGTCTGATCAGTGCGGCGCGAGCGACATGAAGGAATTCATCGAGACGTTACACGAAAAGAATATTTACGTGATCGGCCGCATTACGGTTTTCCAAGATCCGTACTACTCGAAGAAATACCCGGAGCAATCGGTGCAGAGCAAGGCGCGCCCGGGAGAGCCGTGGAAGGATAACAAAGGTCTTTCATTCGTCGCGGTGAACGCGCATCCGTATTGGGAGTACATCGTCGAATTGTCCAAGGAGTCATACGCACTTGGTTTCGACGAACTGAACTATGACTACGTGCGCTGGCCTTCCGACGGCCCCATGGCAGATGTCGTGTACCCTTCGAGTGATCGCGCAGGGGAGCTTGAGAAATTCTTTAAATATTTGCACGAAAATGTAAAGCCGATCGGGGTTGTAATGTCGGCAGATCTCTTCGGATATGTAACCGTTCTCACTGACGATTTAGGCATAGGACAGCTCTTGGAGCGCGCGCTTCCATATTTCGATTACATTGCACCAATGGTGTATCCGTCCCACTACAACAAAGGGTTTGCAGGACTCGCAAATCCAAATAGCGATCCGTACAAGGTCGTATACACCTCGATGGCTGAAGCTGTTCGTCGCGCAAAAGCAACAACAACACCTGTCGCAGGTTTCGCGCACACACGTATCGGCACCTCGACACCCGCTGTATATGAAAAGCCGGTATACTCGCCGCTGAAGCTTCGCCCGTGGCTCCAAGACTTCGACTACGGCAAAGATTATCTCCCGCAAGACATCCTCGACCAGACGCGCGCGACATATGACGCAGGCCTCACATCGTGGTTCTTTTGGGATCCAGCCAACAGATACTCTAATTTGCGGCAAGTCTTAGAGACGCAATAGAGCCAATAGGTACGCTATACTATTGAAGTATGAATCCCGGGGACCAGCGGGACGATGATCGTCGTATTACGTATTTTGGCGCCACTCACACGCGCGGGCGGCGCGACATGTTTGGCATACGCGCGATAGACCGCGGCAAACACATCTACATCATCGGAAAAACCGGTATGGGTAAATCGACCATGCTTGAGAACATGGCGATCCAAGACATCCAAAACGGGGAAGGGGTCGCATTCATCGATCCGCACGGCTCGACTGCGGAGCGCTTGCTTGATTTCGTGCCTCACAACCGCATCAAGGACGTTCTCTATTTCGCGCCGTTCGATACCGACTACCCGATAGGTTTCAACGTGATGGAAGACGTCGGGTACGACAAACGGCACCTCGTCGTCTCCGGCCTCATGGGCGCCTTAAAACGCATTTGGGTGGACGCCTGGAGCGCGAGAATGGAATACATTCTACAAAATACACTCCTCGCACTTTTGGAATATCCAGACTCAACGCTTCTCGATGTGAACCGCATGCTCACCAACAAAACATTTCGGACGGCGGTCGTGGAAAAAATAACAGACCCGATCGTAAAAGCATTTTGGACCGAAGAGTTTGCCGCGTTTACCGACACCTACACGCGCGAAGCGACACCCGCGATACAGAACAAGGTCGGACAATTCACCGCGAATCCTTTGATTAGGAACATCGTAGGACAACCTAAATCTTCCTTCGACCTTAGGAAAATGATGGATGAGAAAAAAATATTCATAGTCAACCTCTCGAAGGGGCGAATGGGTGAGACCAACGCCGCGCTCTTGGGCTCGATGCTCGTCGTAAAAATTTATCTCGCCGCAATGAGCCGCGCAGACGAACCCGCTGCGCGCCTGAATGCACTGCCTCGCTTCTATTTCTACGTCGACGAATTCCAGTCCATGATGAATGAGGCCTTCGCCGATATCCTTTCGGAGTCGCGCAAATACAAACTTGCGCTCACCTTGGCTAACCAATATATCGAGCAGATGGAAGAAAAAGTGCGCGATGCGGTCTTTGGCAACGTGGGCACCTTGGTGTGTTTTCGCGTCGGACCCTTTGATGCAGAAGTATTAAAGGTCGTCTTTGAACCGACATTCATGGCGGAGGACCTGGTCGGCTTAGGTATTGGGCAAATATATCTGACCTTGATGATTGATGGTGTGGGCTCACCGCCGTTTTCTGCGGAAACCTTACCGCCAATTGATGCGCCGCCGATCTCGTACCGCGATGACGTGATCAGAAATTCAAGAACAACGTATTCGAGGCCGCGCTCTGAAATGGAGGCGTTCGTTACGAAGCGGCAGAAGGAATTCGCGCCACCGCCGAAGGCAACTCGGGAGCGCATCGACAAGCCACGAACCGCACCTCGGGACAATCGCGAGAGCGGATTTAGGCGAGACGAGAGAAGGGAAGCTCCCCACCCGCAGAGCAATAGAGAATTCACGAGACCAGCACCC
>Ga0196981_1000324_pt1 | contig 19359 bp, 22 predicted proteins | sample S3_2013CmetaG_FD_155462 | JGI IMG/M metagenome (GOLD analysis project Ga0196981, IMG submission 155462) | Soil microbial communities from Anza Borrego desert, Southern California, United States - S3_20-13C | ecosystem: Environmental > Terrestrial > Soil > Desert | place: USA: California... | reverse complement strand
CCGATTAACCTCGGAAAATAGGCGCGTTAGTGTTGATAACAAAGCCGTTTTTATGCGTTCGTTCTCGTCTGTCGAATAGGCTGCGGAATCCAAAAGTCCTCGCTCGCGCTTTATCCGTTCTGCCTTCTCAAAATCCCAATCTAGGGAGCGTGCCAAGCCGTCGGTCATGTGCTGACCACCGCTCGTCATAAGGTGCGTAAGCCGTACAATACCCCTCTCCACTATGTACATCTTCGTGGTAGCGGCTCCCAGGTCGACCACCAAGACAGGCGCTATCCCGTGCGAGAGCGACGAGCGCACAGCACTGAATATTTCTATCTCATAAAATTCCATGTGAAGCGCGGCGGTTTCGCTGATAGTCCGATATGCGTTCACAGTTTCGTTGTGGATCGCGACGAGAAGCACCTCCTGGCCGCCCGGCTTTTGAGCCGGTGCTCCTTGCACGCGGTCGAATGCGCTTTTTTCTTCGCCCTCATCCTTAGGGATCACGAACCAATCGAGCGTCACTTCAGACACCGGCATCGGTATATATTTTCTTGCTTCTATTGGAACCATCCTCTTCAGTGCGTCCTGGTCTACTTTTGGAAATTCCAATACAGAAATGAGGCTTGAAGAAAATGGGATCGATATTCCTCCTGTCCGCGCATTCACATTCGCCTCTCGCATAAGGTCGCTCAGTGCTTGCGCGATCTTCTCCGGAGAAAGCTTTACTACTTTGCCGATCGGCTGCCCGCCGTAGGGCCCGAGTGAGATCTCTCCGTATGTTTCCAAAACAGCGCTCCCGCGAGACGCGCGCATCTGCACGATCTTCGCTGAAGACGAACCTATATCAATACCAAGGACACTTACGTCTTTGCCGCCGCCGAGTGCGGAAGAAAGCAAGTCCCCAAACTTGCCTAAAAAAGCCATTGGAGAAAATTATATCACGCAATTTGGTCGATTTTGGCCCCAAGAATAAAGTCGTTTTCGCTCAAGCCTTTAATAGCGTGCGTCGAGAGTTCCGCTCCTACTCTTCCCCAACCGATCGAGAGATCCGGATGATGGCCTTCTTCTTCAGCAACCGCAGTGATCTTGTTGGCGAACGCCATCGCTTCGAGAAAGTTCTTGAATTTGAATTCTTTGGAGATTCGTTTGGCGTCGCCCGAAAGGTGCCAGCCCTGTATTTGCTGCATCATTTTTTCCGCCTCTTCCTTCGTAAGAGGAACCGCTCCGACTTCGCACGGCACGCACCTCTTTTTGCTTAAATCCATGCAACAATTCTAGCATTATGGTCATTGAACGCTTCGTGAATGCTATTCTCGACGCAATACTGCCTCTCTGAGCGCGCACCGCGCGCACGAAAAGCCGCTCACTCGAAGACATTCCGCTCGTACCACAAACTCATGATCTTCTCGGCGTGCGGATCACGACACTCATGGATTATCGCGACGCGGCCGTCCAAGACCTTATTCGCTCGCTCAAATACGACGGCTCTAGTCACGCCGCGACACTCGCCGCAGCCCTCCTTGCCGACTATCTGCGCGAAGAGATCTCATCTCAACGCACATTTTCTGCAAAGAAAATTCTCATCGTGCCCGTGCCTTTGCACAAGAGCCGCTCGCGCGAGCGCGGATGGAACCAGATCGGGCTAGTGGCGAAAGTCCTTCCAGAAGAATTCAAAATCGGAGCGACTGCCTTTCTCGCAGAGGATGCGCTGACGCGCATGCGTGCGACAAAGCCCCAAACACGTCTCCCCCGTTCTGAACGACTTTCAAACGTCGCAGGCGCATTCGCCTGCTCTGAAGAAAGCGCGGTGCGCGGTACGAAAATATTTCTTGTAGACGACGTAACGACGACGGGGGCGACCCTCGCGAACGCAGCAACGCCACTTCGAAAGGCTGGAGCCGATGTTTCGCTCTTAGCACTCGCGAGAGCCTGATGTATTATTCGAAGATGAAATTCGGGACTCCTTTGAAACCCTCCTCTGTAAAGATCCTGCTTCTGGGAAGTGGAGAGCTCGGCAAAGAAGTCGCGATAGAAGCGATGCGATTGGGATGCGAAGTGGTCGCATGCGACCGCTACGAAAATGCACCGGCTCAACAAGTAGCGCATCGCGCGTACGTGTTCTCCATGCTCGACGGACAAAAAATCCGCGAGATCGTAGAAAAAGAAAAACCAACCTACATCGTTCCTGAAATAGAAGCTATCGCGACACCCACACTTGTAGAACTTGAGAAAGAAGGGTGGACCGTGATACCGACCGCGCGCGCAGCGCGTCTCACCATGGATCGCGAAGGCATTCGCCGACTCGCTGCAGAAGAATTAAAACTCCCTACCTCCCCCTACCATTTCGCCTCGAGCCTCGAAGAATTGCAGAAAGGAGCTGCAGACGTCGGCTTCCCCTGCTTCGTGAAGCCGACCATGTCCTCTTCCGGCCACGGTCAGAGCAAAGTGAAGAGCGAAGCGGACATTGAGAAAGCGTGGAACTACGCGATCGAAGCTGCACGAGGAAAAACTGGCAAAGCAATAGTAGAGGGACAGATCGCGTTTGACTACGAGATAACGCTCCTCACTGTGCGACACGCTGGCGGCACCTCGTTTTGCGCTCCTATCGGGCACATTCAGATAGATGGTGACTATCGCGAAAGCTGGCAGCCGCATACGATGAGCGAGACCGCGCTTAAAAAGTCGCAGGACATCGCGTCCCGGATCGTGAACGAACTTTGCGGTGAAAAGGGTCGCGGCATTTTTGGTGTCGAACTTTTCATCAAAGGTGACGATGTATATTTCTCCGAAGTCTCCCCTCGCCCACACGACACCGGCATGGTGACGCTGGTCTCGCAAAATATGAGCGAGATGGAGCTCCATGTGCGCGCAATTCTCAATCTGCCAATACCGGAAATTACTTGCCGCCCGGGTGCTTCCGTGCCGATACTCGCAGAAGGCGATATGAAAAACCCGATATACGAGGGAGTAGACAAAGCACTCGAAGAACCTGGCACTTCGGTGCGAATTTTTGGTAAACCTGAAGTCATGAAGCATCGCCGCATGGCGGTCGCTCTCGCAGTCGCCGACACCGTGGACGAAGCGCGCGAAAAAGCCAAACGCTCCGCCTTAAAAATTAAAGTTTTGGAAGCATAAAAAAAGCCGCTGCTGCGCAACGGCTTTAAAGCTTGGACAAGGGTTACTTGTTCTTCGTTTTTACTAGACGTTTTTTCTCGAATCTCAAATGCGTCCAGAACGCGATACGACGCTGAAGGTCGGAGAGATCGCCCTCTTCGAGAGGCAGCTTGTACTTCACTGTCAAAAATTGGCTATTCGCCAGAATTTCTGCAATCTTTCTGCTCTTTTCGAGACGAGAAACCGGTGACCCTTTCCCGCTGACACTAAGAACTAACCGTACTTCACTCAACGCAACCTCACTCGAAACACCATTCGAGACAATCATGGTTGCACCTCATTGGTCGGCGCAAATCTAGCATTAAATACCTCAACTTGGAATGAATTAAGGATTCACTCCATTATGTGCAATTGGAGATTCCAACAAATTTCAAAGTCCTACGTATGGTCCGCCAACTAAAGCCAGCGGAGAGGGAGGGATTCGAACCCTCGGAGCCCTTTTGAGGCTCAGCACATTAGCAGTGTGCTGCATTCGACCACTCTGCCACCTCTCCGTGCGCCAAACCTTACCACAATCTTCACACTAATTGGAGTATATACACGATACATGACGAAGACTGCGAAAGGCACCCGAACGGTCTGTCGCCGCGGCCATGTCTATTACAAAAGCGCCGGGCGTCCCGTATGCCCTACTTGCTGGCCTGGCCGCTATAGAAAGGCGACGACAAAAGATTAGTCACGGGAGAATTCCTCGCACTTATAAAAAAGATGAAGCGACTATATTTTTAAAGATGTATCATGACAATATGGCAAAAAGAAAGGCACCAGGAACCACAGGCAAGGGAAAGTTTTATCGCATCGGCGTCAGGCCTAAAAGTGATTTCAAGATATTTCGCGTACAAGACGTCGGCCGAAGCGGAGGTCTGGAGCGCCTCGCAGGCAAACGCGCGAGCGGAAGTTGGGACACCGTGAGCTGGCTTATCAGTAAAGACGATGCGCATACAGAACGAGGAAGGCTCATTATCGATGACAAAAAAGCGAGGACCGCGCTCAAACAGATCCGAGGCCCCATCCTCCATGTGAAAGGCGATGTCTTTAGAGCGCATCCGGCACGCAACATTCCGGAGCGTGAGAAGCCTACACCTGCAATGCGGAGAGCGCAGAAAGCCAACATCAAGAAAGCCCAGCGGGCGGGCGCGAAAAAGCGCCGCTAAACTGCTCGTACGTGAGGCGGACTGCTATAGTTAGCACATGTCAGAGGCCATTCATTTTCTAAACGGCGCATTCGTCAAAGAAGAAGAACTGGTGTTGCCTGTGCGTGATCTCGGATTTACGCGTGGCTATGCCGTTTTTGATTTTCTGATCACCTATCCCACGCAGCGACCGTTTATGCTCTCCCGGCATATCGACAGGTTGTATCGATCGGCGGAGATCGTTGGGATCGCAATTCCTTATGAGAAAGAAGAAATGAGCCAGCTTGTGCTTAAAACGCTGTCTAAAAATCCAACCGGAGAAAAGGCGATAAAAATACTGGTCTCTGGAGGTGTCTCTCATACTCTGCTGCCGAGTTCTCCGCCCTCACTTGTGATCATGATCGATCCTCTTACGCCTCTTCCAAAAGAGCTCTACGAATCGGGTGCGGGATTACTTATGGTCAAACACGCGCGCTACGCACCGCACGCAAAGACCACCAACTACATCGAAGGGGTCAAGGGAGTCGTGGCCGCAAAAAAGATCGACGCGATCGAACCTGTCTACTACGACGACACGAGGGTATTCGAAGGATGCGCGAGCAATATTTTTGCGCTGATCGATGGCACTCTGAAGACTCCGAAGACCGGCATTCTAGAAGGCATCACTCGAGGCGTGCTTTTGGATATATTGAAACTCGAGGTATCGGTAGAAGTAGCCGATTTCTCGTTACAAGAACTCAAAAAAGCGGATGAGGTGTTCCTGACCGCCAGCAACAAAGAAGTCTTACCGATCTCGACGATCGACGGTAAGCCGGTCGGAAAAGGAAACGTCGGCCCCATCACAAAAGAAGTGATGAAACAATTCAGAGAGTTTACGCTCTCCCAAAGTTGGTGATCAGACGATTTTGTTGATCAACCAGCCGAATATCGAAAGTACGAGAGCGCCGAGGACCGCCGGCACGAATCCGGCAATCTCAAAGCCGGGCACGATCCACGTCATCGCGTAAAAAAGGAAAACGTTCAGGAAAAAAGCGAATAGTCCGAGCGTGAGGATAGTGATCGGGAGTGTGAGGATCGTGAGGACAGGTTTGATGACGAGCATGATGACAGACCACACGATCGCAATTAGAAAAACAGTGGTCCAACCTCCGGCGACCGTAATACCAGGGACAAGATTTACCGTAAGGGCGACCGCCGCAACCGTTCCAAGATATCGCAGTGCCATGTGCATACGCGCATTGTATCCCCTCCACCAGTACTTAGCGAGGGCGAAACTGTTCCCGCCGAGGACCTTGTTCGAGCGTTAGCGAGTCCCGCAGGCGGGAATACGTTCGCCCGAGCGCCCAACATGCGACCTCAAAATCATTCGTACCCGCGAGCGCTCTATTCGTACTCTTCTTCACCGCCCATAGGAGCTTCCATTTCCTCTTCGTCCTCGCCTCCACCTATCCCTCCCGCTCCAGGTTCTTCTTCGTCGGTTTCGTTGTAAAAGTCGCGAACGCTTTCATCAAAAATATTCATAAAGTAATGTTCTTAGCCTCTAAACCCGACCATCGTACCGAGACAAAAAACTGGTGCAAGGGTTTACGGCAAAAAAGGGTGTGTATAACTCCGTCCGTCGCTATAATGCCTGGAATGAAGCCAGAAGATCCGCTGTTTGACCACTTCAGGCTCACTCCTGTCCAGAAACGCGCACTGCTTCGTCTCGGTGTTGTGACGGTCCTCGACCTTCTGCGACACTTTCCTTCCCGCTATGCGAGCGCGGGCGCTTCGGCGAGAGTGGGAGAACTCAAGGTAGGAGAAAAAGTCACGCTCTTCGGCACGTTCTCAAATTTGAAGCCGAAAAAACTTTGGAAAAGCCGAAGGAACGTTACCGAAGGATGGTTTGAAGACGCTACGGGCCGCGTAAAAGTCATGTGGTTCAACCAACCTTACATCGCCTCTTACGTCGCACAGGGCTCCGTTGTAAAGATCACCGGAGTAGTCGGCGGCAAGAGTGAGAATCCGTACATCGCGAATCCCGAAGTCGAACACCTGCCAGAAGGCACGGTACCGGAAGGCATATTCGCATCTGAAAAAGACACTGCAGGGGGTTCGCTTACAGTCTTTCCCGTCTATCCTGAGAGCCGCGGTGTTACTTCCAAGTGGTTCTTCCATGCGCTCGAGCGAGTCTTCGAAGCAAACGTGCACAAACAAATCGAAGATCCAATCCCGAGCCCTGTACGCGAACGCTTCCACTTGCCTGATATCGCAAACGCGCTCATAGCGATCCATAAACCAAAAAAAACAGAACATGCCGAAGCGGCGCGCAAACGATTTTCCTTCGAAGAAATATTTGTGTTACAGGTCAATCGCATGCGCGAGCGCGCCGAGAACAATCAAGAGCGCTCCTTCCGGATACCGGACGCTGAAGCACTTGCACAAAAGTTTATTGACGCGGTTGAATTTGAACCTACAAACGCGCAGCTTCGCGCGATAGACGAAATACTGGCGGACTTCGCAAAGCCGCATCCAATGGCACGACTCTTGGAAGGAGACGTCGGAAGCGGCAAAACGCTCGTTGCGGCCGCGACCGCATATGCGGCCGTGAATTCGAGACCCCCCGGCCGTGAATCAGGAACGCTCCAAGTCGCATACATGGCGCCCACAGAAATCCTTGCGACCCAGCATTTTGAGTCTTTCATCAAATACATCTCACATCTCCCTATTTCAATCGCACTTATCACCGGGAGCGGGTGCAAAAAGTTTCCCTCGAAAGTCGCGCGTGGGCGCGCGACCGATATTTCTCGCTCGCAGCTTTTGAAATGGGTGGCAAGCGGCGAGATCGCGATGGTGGTAGGTACTCATGCGCTCATACAAAAGTCTGTAAAGTTCCAGCACTTGGCGTACGCGATCGTCGACGAGCAGCATCGCTTCGGCACGAGACAAAGGAGGGCGCTCGCGCACAAAGGTGACGCTGCTCCGCATTTCCTTTCGATGACCGCGACCCCGATCCCGCGCACACTCGCGCTCACGATCTATGGCGACCTTGATATCTCGATACTCGACGAGCTACCCGCAGGACGTGCCAAGATCACCACCAGAATACTCAAACCAAAGGAGCGCGAGGAAGCGTACAGTGCAGTGCGTGAAGAGATCGAAAAAGGACGCCAGGCATATGTGATATGCCCGCGCATCGAAGAGCCCGATCCGGCGAAAATAAATGCACTCCAGGCAAAAAGTGCAAAAGCCGAGGCGAAACGATTGGCAAAGGATGTATTCCCCGAGTATTCGATCGGCCTGTTGCACGGTGCGATGAAGCCGACAGAAAAAGACACAGTGATGAAGGAATTCGCCGAGGGCGCGATCAACATATTGGTTGCAACATCAGTGGTCGAAGTGGGCATCAACGTCCCGAATGCGACTTTGATTCTCATCGAAGGCGCGGAGCGCTTCGGCCTTTCGCAGCTTCATCAATTGCGCGGAAGAGTGCAGCGTTCATCGCATCCGCCTAAATGTTTTCTGCTTCCAGAATCTACCGGCGAGGTGGCGATGAAACGCCTTAAGGCACTCGAAACCTCCGATGACGGCTTCAAGCTTGCCGAAGCGGACCTAGAAGCGCGCGGCGCAGGCGACATTATGGGCAGGCGCCAGTGGGGCATCTCGGACATCGGCATGGAAGCGCTCAAAAACATCAAACTGATCCACGCCGCGCGCGAAGAAGCAGAAAAAGTAGTCAGAGAGGACACCTCGCTCAAAAAATATCCAGCCCTACAGGAGAGAGCAATGCGGCACCAAGCCGAGCATCACTCGGAATAGAGTCCTAATCGGAGATACTCACGACCGAAGTGGCTTCTACAGAATTGCCGTCCTTGAGGGAAATAATGTACGTGCCTTCGGCATTATAGATATGATTTATTGTTGAGCTGCCGTCGCCCTCTCCTCTCGCATTCGTAGAATTGTCACCCCAGTCGATCCGATATTCCTCGTCCTCCGGATATTCTATTTCTATCGCAACAGCGAGCGGGTTACCGTTCACTAAGGGTGTCACTGAAATTATTTCCCACGATGTGTCGCGAGGTGGCGGAGGCGTCGGCGATCCCGGATTTGTCGGAGCCCCAGCGCCAAGAACTTGCACGGTCGCAGACGTGCGATGCGCACCTGCAGAAAGCGTGATCGGATATGTACCACCGTATTGGTATGTGTGAGCGAGCGTCTGCGTCATTTGAGCACAGTGGCCTGCAGGAACTGCAATCTGTGAAGGCTGCGTGCCGTCGCCGTAGTCGAGCGTGTACACGGCGCCGGTGCAGGAATTGACTGTGTTAACAGTCGCTTGTATCGCAACGTTGTGCGGGGCGTTGCCTGATATTGGAGTTACCTGAATGAATCCACCAACATTCCCGCTGCCACCTGAGCCGTATTGCCCTGTGGTGCACAATAGCGATATTGCAGCGGCCGTACGCGGACCCACCACGCCGTATCCGGTGGAACTAGGCGTACCGGTTGAAACAATATTGTACTTAGTTTGCCAGCGTTTTACTGCAGCTTCAGTGAGAGGTCCGTAGTAGCCGCTCGCCGTGCCTTCAGGGTAAATCGATGGGTCTCGCGCGAGAAATTGCTGAAGCCGACGCACATCGTCACCACTCGAGCCAAGTTTTAGGCTTCGCCCGATCAGCGGGCACGAGCTCGAATCGTAAGAAACTCCGGGAGTTGCTGTGCCGCTTTGTCCGAGCTGTGCTTGAAGTTGCTGCACCCGCAAAAGAAGCGCTTGCGCTTGTGCTCGAAGTTCTGCTTCTGTTTGAGCGCTTGCTGCAAAAGGAAGAAGCACCATCAGCCCCACGACAAACCGCGAGATGTTTTTCATAGATACATTGTCGCACGCGTAGAGAGCTGTGCAATCGCGCTGCCCACACCTATAGATTCTGTCCGCCCACCAAGACACCTGGAAAACCCTTGGTTCTCCCGACCTTTTCTATCCAGGATGTCGTCCTTCGTTCCACTCAGTCCGCCCTCCTGGATTCGAACCAGGAACCCCCGAGGTATAAGCTCGGTGCTCTAACCGTTGAGCTAAGGGCGGTCGAAAGCGATTATAGCCCAGTGAAGCGAGCGAAACGAGAGCAATCTCGTTTCCGAGTGCACACCGGATAAAGGAGTAGAACGACTATAACTTAGCGAAATCATCTGTCTCGATTCGCTACTTTTTTGCGAACTTCTTCCTGCCCCTTCATTACATCAGTATTGAGTTGCTGGAGTTTGCGTTTGCCTTCGATAAGTTTTTTCTGCATTTCGGATACTTTTTTCTTCGCTCCTTCGAGCGCGAGTTCAGCCGACTGAAGTTCGCGTTCGGTATGACGCACTTCCTGTGCTTGCCACTCGGCCGTGCGTTTCATCTGCGCCAATTGCATTGGATCCATCAGAGCAGTATACGTCCTCTTTTTCTATCGGATCACCTTTGCGACAGCCTTCGGCGCACGCTTATCGAACATGTCAGGTATTACGCGATTCGGTGTCGGATTTTTTATGAGCCCCGCGATAGCTTTCGCTGCGTTTATTTTCATGCGGTCGGTTATCTTTTTTACGCGATTGTCGAGAGCCCCACGGAATACCCCCGGGAACGCGAGCGAATTATTTATCTGGTTCGGAAAATCCGAGCGTCCGGTGCCTATCACCATCGCTCCTCCTTTCTTAGCTTCGTTTGGCATTATTTCGGGTGTCGGATTCGCCATCGCAAATATGACGGCTCGGGGCGCCATGGTCCGCACCATCGCGGCCGTGAGCACCCCGGGCTTTGAAACGCCCAAGAATACATCCGCGCCGCGCACCGCGTCTTTGAGATCACCCTCATCGCCCGCGACAATGGCATTTTTTGCGAGAAGCTCTCGTTTCGTAGAATTAAGATCCTTTCTGCGTTTTGAAATGATGCCCGTGCTGTCAACCGCTATAATTTTCACCTTCGGTGCGTAGAGCTTCAAAAGTTTGATAGTAGCAACACCAGCAGCTCCTACACCGCTTACGACTACTCTGCACGTATTGATGTTCTTTTTCACTACCTTCATCGCATTGATGACGCCTGCGAGAACGACGATCGCGGTGCCGTGTTGGTCGTCATGCATCACGGGGATGTCGAGCGCCTCAATCACACGTCGTTCTATTTCAAAGCACTTTGGTGCGGCGATGTCTTCGAGATTGATTCCGCCGAAAGCGGGCGCGATGCGGATCACTGTTTCCACGATCTCGTCAGCGTCTTGCGTATCGAGTACGATCGGCACGGTATCGATATCAGCGAATGTTTTAAAGATCGCTGCTTTCCCTTCCATCACAGGAAGTGCCCCAAGTGCTCCAATGTTGCCAAGCCCCAAGACTGCCGATCCGTCGGAAATAACTGCCACAGATCTCCCCTTCATAGTGTAAATGCGCGCGTCTTTTTTATTCTTGGCCACATGCGAGGAGACTGCGGCGACACCCGGCGTATATACCAGCGCCAACTCTTTCCTATTTCGTATGGGTGCCGCAGGCACGATGCGGATCTTCCCGCCGAGTTTTTTGTGGAGTGCGAGCGCCCTCTTTGAAACGTTGGACTTTTTCATAAAACGAAGTATACACTTTGCCCTACTAGACGAAACCTCCGGCCGTATAAACGGTCGGAGGTTACAGGTTGAACAATCGTCGCAAGAAAATGAAACGCACAATTACTGCCATTCCCAAGCCGATGCCCCAGGCGGTCCAGTAAGGTACACCCACGAAGGCAAGTCCATTTTTAATACTTACGTAAGCGAGCCACGTACCGAGTACTATCGTGAAATATTTGGCTGGTTGTCGCACCCAGTCCGAATCCCGATTGGAGAATACCCAGTACTTGTGAACAAAAAATCTTGCAACGGCAAAGAACGGAATGAGGATATCCGTCATCCTGTCGACGTCTTGTAGGCTATAACCGCGATAGCCAAGCGTTCCCCCTATTACTCCTCCCAGGACTCCGAATAAACCGCCTGTCGCCACATACTTGGCGACTTGGCCCTTCATGTTTTTAGACATTAGCCACCTCGCCTCGTGTTTGAATGTGTTAACTGAAGAGGATACTATTCTGTAAACTTCCCTCATGCAAACCATAACTCTAAAAAAGCCTTTTGACGCACACGTGCACCTGCGCCAGGGCGCGATGCTCCGTGCAGTCGTAGTGCCCACGGCTAAACAATTCTCTCGCGCGCTCGTCATGCCCAACACCGAACCGCCGATAGAAACAACAGCGCAAGCAATTGCGTACAAAGAAGAGATTCTTGCCGCCGTGCCGAGCGGTATTTCGTTCGAGCCCTTGATGAGTTTCTATCTCACTAAAAATCTCACTCCCGCGGAAATCGAAAAAGGATTCACGAATGGCGTGTATGCCGTCAAATATTATCCCTATGGTGCCACGACCAACTCGCAGTGGGGATACCAAAACATTCTCGACGCGAAGGAGGTGCTGAAGAAAATGGAAGAGGTGGGAATGCCCCTCCTGCTTCACGGAGAAGTCCACGTCGACGAGACCGGAAAGGAAATCGATCCGTATGAGGGCGAGCGGCTGTTTATCGAAGAGATCTTGCCGCAGCTTTTGGAATCGTATCCGCGTCTTAAAGTATCACTAGAACATCTTTCGACCGCAGTCGCTGCAGATTTTATCGAAAAGCACGGCAAAGAAGGGCGGCTGGTAGCGACGATCACGGTCCATCACCTCCTCTACGCGCGCGCAGACGCGGAAACGCATCCACTTTTGCGCTGCAAACCACTAATCAAGAGCGCCGCAGACCGCGAAAAAGTTCGCGCGCTCGTTGCAAAGGGGCTTCCCTTTGTATTCGCCGGCACCGATTCCGCGCCGCATCCAGAATCAAAAAAGTTCGCGGCAAACGGCGCTTTCGGAGTATTCAGCGCGCCGGTCGCTGTAGAGCTGTACACACAGATATTTGAAGAAATGGGTGCTTTGGACAAACTTGAAAATTTTCTATCGACACACGGAGCGCGCTTCTACGGGCATGAACCAAGCGAAGAGACTATTACGCTCGAAAAAACGGATTGGCAAATATCAGAACCAGTCGTAACTGACGAGGGGGTTAAGTTATGGTCCATCTGCGATGTCACACATGGTCTTGGCAACGAGGTCATCCACTGGAAGATGAAGAATTAGATTGACGATTTTTTTGCGAGGAGTAAAGTTCTGGCGGCTTGATGCGGGAGGAAATGATGGCCAACGAGACCGTACTGGATCAGTGCGATGAAAATCATCGCAATCCTCAGCCGTCGTGGAAGGAGTACCTTAAGGTCGCCCTTATACTTCTTCTCCTCGGTTCGGGGGTTCTAATCGGCGCGATAATACTAGTCGCGGCCCGATAACAATAATTACGCGGTCATTCCTTGTGGAGTGACCGCGTGAACTATTTATGCGAGGGGCTGATGTTCTATATCCTCTTTCTTTTTCGGTGTGATGCCGTTGGCAATAAGTATTTTTTCAAATTCTTCCCTCTCGATAGTTTCTACTTCGATGAGTCTCTGCGCGATAGCTTCCAGCGCGCCTCGGTGTTTTATCATCACCTTCTCTGCTTTTTTATACGCACCATCGATGATGCGGCGCACTTCTGCGTCTATCGCGGCCGCGACTTCTTCCGATTGCTCCCCTTCGACACCCTCGCCGAAGATCGCACGCTGCGCAGAAGCTGCGAATGCGACAGGCCCCATCTTCTCCGACATACCATAACGCGCGACCATGTTGCGCGCGAGCGCAGTAAGAACCTGGAGGTCGTTGGAGGCGCCAGTCGTCACGTCCTCAAAGATCATCTTCTCCGCAATAAAACCACCTAACGATACGGCAATGTCATCGAGAAATTCTTTGCGCGATTGCATCTTCCTATCCTCAAACGGAAGTTTCAAGGTGTAGCCTGCCGCGCGGCCGCGGCTGATGATCGATATTTTGTGCACCGGATCAGCGTAGGGCAAAACAGAAGCGACAAGTGCGTGTCCTGCTTCGTGGTAGGCGGTGATCTCTTTCTCTTTCTTGTTTAGGACATGGCTTCGGCGCTCAGGACCAAGCATCACCTTCTCGATCGAGCGGATGAGATCGTATTGAGTTATTTCTTTCCTACTCTCGCGTGCCGCAAGGATTGCTCCTTCGTTCATAAGACTTGCAAGATCCGCACCAGAAAATCCTGGGGTGCGCTCTGCGATGACCGGCAGCTTCACGTCCGGGCCCATCGGCTTTTGGCGCGCGTGTACTTTGAGGATCTCTTCGCGGTCCTTTCGATCCGGAAGGTCGATCGTTACTCGGCGATCGAAGCGTCCCGGGCGCAAAAGTGCCGGGTCCAAGACGTCAGGTCTGTTGGATGCAGCCATCACGATGACTTTTTCGTTCGGCTCAAAGCCGTCCATTTCAACAAGTATCTGGTTGAGCGTTTGTTCCCTTTCGTCGTTCCCGCCGCCAACTCCGGTACCGCGGATGCGGCCCACAGCGTCTATCTCGTCGACGAAAATTATCGCGGGCGATGCCTTCTTTGCCGTCTGGAAAAGGTCGCGCACGCGCGAAGCGCCCACACCGACGAACATTTCAACGAATTCAGATCCAGAAATCGAAAAGAATGGCACGCCAGCCTCCCCCGCAACAGCGCGCGCAAGCAAAGTTTTTCCCGTGCCCGGTGCTCCCATTAAAAGCACGCCCTTCGGGATGCGTGCTCCTATCTGAATGAACTTTTTAGGATTCTTCAAAAAGTCGACGATCTCGGTGAGTTCTTCTTTCGCTTCTTTTGCACCGGCTACGTCTGCAAACGTAACGCGCTGCACTTGGTCTTCTGGAGAAATAAGTCGCGCCATCGAGCGGCCGAAGGTAAATGCTTGCATGCCTGCGCCCTTCATCTGTCGCGAGAGGAACCAAATGATGCCGGCCAAGAGGAGGATCGGCACCATAAGTGGTGCGAGCGTCAAAAACCAATAGCGTGCACCGCCCTCGTCTGTTATTTCGATCTTCACTGCGTCGACCTTCTCTTGCTCGATGTTGTAGTTGGCCAGCGTTTCAGTAAACGACGCTTCTGTCTCTTTGCGCGAAGTTTTCTCCGTCTCGTCTTTGTAAATTGCCTTTATCGAATCGCCGGAGACCTCAATCGAGGTAATAAGCTCGGCATTAATGTCGTTAGCGATCTGCGAGAGCGGAACTGACTCAGGTTCGTTGATGAAATATTCACGGGCGAAGGAATAGCCGACAGAAAGTATCAAAAATATTGCGAACGCCATCGCAAGCTGTGTCCATATCGAAGGACCGCCCGAAGGAGTGTTTGCAGGAGGACGCTTGCGTGGCTTCTCTGCTGGCTTTTCTGGACTATTCATCCGGCGCATTATACATACCGAAATGTTTTAGCCAAGGCATAAAGCGCTTTGTACTTAGATAGATGAGGGTATAGTTCTTGAATGGCGCTCGTAGAAAATCCACGCGTGCGGTTCGATTACCACATCCTCGAAGAGATGGAGGCGGGTTTGGAGTTGACCGGAACTGAAGTGAAATCATTGCGTGGAAAGCGCGGCTCCCTGAAAGGCGCGCGTGTTGTCGCGCGCGGCAATGAAGCGTATCTCGTCGGTGCTTCTATTCCGCCGTGGCAGATAGCGAATGCGCCGAAGACGTATGACCCCGAGCGCACACGGCGGCTTTTGGTCTCAAAGAAGGAAATCGCCCACATATCCTCAGCTGAGGGCCAAAAGGGCTTGACAATCGTGCCAATTTCCGTGTATAATAAAGGAAGAAATCTGAAACTTCTTATCGCGATTGTCCGTGGAAAGAAAAAAGAGGACAAACGTCATACGATCAGGGCGCGCGAAGAAAAAAGAAGGATCGATAGAACATTGAAAAGAGAATAATTGTGAGCTAGCCGTTCGCGAAAAAGGAATGAAGTGCCTTTTTCGGGGGTGACTGGCTTCGACAAGGAAATCGACATACATGTGCGCGAGCAAAGCTGGGGCGCCTTTTCAATCCGCCTCAAAATCCAAGTGCAAAAAACACTGGCGGGGTTCTTTCCCCGATTCAGCCTGCTTTCGCTTTCGCTTAAGCGGCCGTCCGCTGAACTGACACTTGATTAGGTTCAGTTGGGCGTCACTTCACTCAAGTACTGATGTCGTTTGTCCGAGCAACATCTAAGATAAGGACTCGGCAATGCGCGATTCTGCTCATCTCATACGCGCATCGCTTAAACCTAAAGATGATCTAGGCTTCGTAGACACACGTGTACTGTTTTTCCTTGGACCGGGGTTCGATTCCCCGCACCTCCACTGCTTCGCTAAAGCTACGCAGTGCAAGCACTGCAACAAAACAAGCTCGCTTAATCACGGCGAGCTTTTTTTGTGACCCGAAGAAGCAGTGTCCTTCGTAGCTCCGTTAGGAGCGAAGTAGGACTATAATTTACTCATGCACTTCGTTTATATTTTGCAGAGTCAAAAAGATTCGAGTCTGTATGTCGGCTCAACGGATAACGTCAGGCGGCGTTTTGCAGATCATAATAGTGGCAAAGCAAAGTATTCTAGTGCGAAACGTCCCTTCGTTCTGAAGTGGTTTTGTGGGTTCCCCAATAAACAACTCGCCGCTAGGTTTGAGAGATATCTAAAACAAGGTTCCGGTTTCGCTTTTGTACGCAAGCATCTTCTATGATGGTCGCAGACCAGAAATGCTCCACAAGACAAAAAGCCCGCTTAAGCGGGCTTTTTGCTATTTATTTAAGTGCTATCATTTTAGGTATATCCATTAAACAAAACATATGGGATTAGGACTAGAAGAAAGAAGAAACGAAAAACCTAGAGGGCAAGACGAGACCGGTGAAAACAGTATCGAAAAATTAAAGGGTTCTGTCAGTAGATTAAGTGCATTATTGAACGATCCTCAGCCGGGCCTAGCAACCTGGCAAGAAGCGATGAAAAGAGCTGCGGTTGAGACCCGAGCGGAAATAAATAGAATTTTCGGAGCAGAGAAAGCTGAGAAATAAAAAGTCGAAGATTTAGGACATAGACTGTTCTATAAACAAAACCGCCCAGTAATGAGCGGTTTTGTGTTTGTAAACTCTAAATTTTAGAGCTCCACTCCTGCGGTCACTGCCACGTTGCCGTCGCCTGTGTCGGCGATGTGAATACCCACGGTGCGCGTGTCTTTGCGCGCAGTGAGGACAGTTGCAGCACCGATCGTCGCTGTACCTTCGATCGTCCATCCTGCACTCGTGAGTCCCTGGCGATAGTAATCGACTACCGCTTGTGCGGATGCGCGAGCCGTGTAAACGACCGCAGAACCCGCTTCGCCTGTTTGCGGATTAGATGTTCCAGAATATTGGATCGCGGCTCCCGAATACACGCCAGGCACGTCAGACGGCCAGTTCTGCGGCATACCGCCGCCGACCGTGACACTTCCCTCTTCGTTGCTGTAGGTCGCCGAGCCATCGAGATTGCGATCGACATCGACGCCTGCCATGTTGGCACCGAGGCCGCCCATGAGGAACCATCCAAGAATAAGGAGGACAACTACACCACCGATAATGTACATCGTTTTATTCGACATAATTCAAAAAATTATTCATAAATACTTATACCGAAAGTGTCGCACCGTGCGTGGGCGTGCGCAAGCACGCACTAATCAACGCGAGCGAAGGAAACTTCTTGCACGCCTAGGGCGTACGGTGCCACTTGGTATTGCTGGAAGATAAACGTAACCTCGTTTTCCGAGATGTCGAATGAGCTGTAATTCTCGGGGTTGGTGTCGGCTCCCTCTTCGAAGAAGGCATCGCCTATCCTTGCCTTAAGCTTCGCCGTTACTTCCGCGGAAACTTGCTGCACGGTCTTCCCGATCATGCGAAAAGCGTCGGCCTGGAGAATTTGTTTCCCTGTAGAAGGATCGTAGTTGACCCCGCTCACGATGGTCATTGGATGCGCGCCGCCGGTGTATTGCGAGAGAATGAGCTTCGCGGAAATTACATCCGCTCCTGCGTAAACAGCCTCAAAGGTGCCGTTGAATTCGTTTTTTGCTGTCGCGGATTCGGGAGGATTCGGTGGCAGAGACCTGAACTCCGCTACCGCCGCGTCTACTTTTGTCTTGATGTCAGCGTCGATCGCCGGAATTCCAAACTGCGGATATTTGACGTCTACTACATACGTCGCCGTGTCTTCGTTGATAGTCTTCGTGGTCAGCGTCGTTTCTTCCGACACCTTGGGCTCAGACACGATTTCTTGAGATGTATTGAGGTACGGAAGTAAAATGAAACCCACTACTCCTAGGGCGAGTATTGCGAGTGCAAATGCGGCATATCTATTCATACGCGTAAGTATAGCAAATGAGGCTTATACGGCGGTCGCGATGTAGTGCTTTATTTTTTCTAGATCTGGCTCAAATGACACGAAGCGCTCCGGCAATTTTTCTAGCTCCTTGAAACTCTTCGGGAGCTCTGGCTCCTGGCCGATACTTTCACGGATGGTTGCGGCAAATTTTGCGGGTTGCGCGGTCTCGAGACAAACCAGAGGAATATTTTTCTCTCGAAATTTTAATCCTGTGTGAATTCCATCTGCGGTATGCGGATCGACGAGCACGCGATACTTTTCATACATGCTGCGGATCATCGCGACGCGATCTGCATGAGTGCTGGAACCTGCGACAAACCCACTTGCTCGTACCTTCTCGATCTCTTCTGATCCTAAGTCGAAGAATCCCGCGGATTTGAGTCCCTCCCATAGCTCCGCCATGCGCTTCGGATTTCTGTCGACGATGTCAAAGATGTACCGCTCGAAGTTTGAAGCTTTTGAAATATCCATCGAGGGACTCGATGTTGCGTGTACCTCCTGCCCCACTCGCGGCCTATATGTGCCGTTTTCAAAGAATTCTTCAAGTACGTTGTTCTCGTTGGTCGCAAGAATAAGCTTTTCGACTGGCAGACCCATTTGTTTGGCGACGTAGCCAGCAAGGATGTTGCCGAAATTTCCGGTGGGCACCGAAAACATTACACGTTCGTCGTTGGAATTGGTCGCGCGAAAGTACCCCCAGAAATAGTAGACGACTTGGGCTGCGATGCGCGCCCAGTTTATGGAATTGACCGCGCCTATCTTGTATTGCCTTTTGAATTTTGCGTCTTCGTTTATCGCCTTCACGATGTCTTGGCAATCGTCAAAAGTACCTTTGATTGCGATGTTGAAAATATTCTCGTCTTGAAGCGTATACATTTGCTTCTTCTGGAATTCGCTCATACGACCCAATGGCGAGAGCATAAAAACTCGCACCCCCTTACGGGCGCGCATGGCGTATTCGGCAGAGCTTCCCGTGTCGCCCGAGGTCGCGCCGAGGATCGTGAGGCTCTGCCCGCTTTTGGCCAGCGAATATTCAAACAAGCGTCCCAAAAATTGCAGCGCCATATCCTTGAACGCCAAAGTCGGGCCCTGGCAAAGATCCAAAAGATAAAGGTTTTCCTCGAGGTGTTTTATCGGGACGATCTTGTCGCTCGCAAAATTTTCTTTCGTATACGTAGCGTTGATTAGCTCACGCAGATCGCCGGCGTGTATGTCGTCGATGAATTTTCCAAGGACGGCATTGGCGAGCTGCGGATAGTTCATAGTCCGCATGAGAGAGAGTTCTTTTGCAGAGATCTGCGGATACTCCTCCGGCGTATAGAGTCCGCCGTCTTGTGCGAGTCCTTCTAGGAGCACGGATGAGAAACCTTTCGCTGGCGCTTTGCTGCGCGTGGAAACGTAGCGCATGTCTACAGCTTCAATTCGTACGAATTGGTTTGATGGATAGAAAAGCCGAGTTTTTGATAGAGCGCATTTGCGGCGGTACGAGAAGGATTGCTGGTAAGTTGTATCACTTTTGCATCTCGCGCTTTTGCGCGCTCGATAAGTTTTTCCAGCAGAAGTTTGCCGTACCCTTTGCCGCGCATATCGTCGCGCACGACGACGTCCTCGACGCGCGATGAAATTCCTTCGGGCCGGTAAATGAGAGCGAGTGTTGCCATGCCGACGATCTCTTCGCCCTCGCGTATGACCCAAAGCTCGGTCGCTTTACTCTCGACTATCTGTTGAAGTAATTCGAGCGAACAGTGCTTAGCGCGAGTCGAAATTT
>Ga0196981_1000323_pt1 | contig 19371 bp, 16 predicted proteins | sample S3_2013CmetaG_FD_155462 | JGI IMG/M metagenome (GOLD analysis project Ga0196981, IMG submission 155462) | Soil microbial communities from Anza Borrego desert, Southern California, United States - S3_20-13C | ecosystem: Environmental > Terrestrial > Soil > Desert | place: USA: California... | reverse complement strand
CCTTGAGCTTGAGCGCCGTCAGCCCGACGCCGTCGGTGGTGACGCCCGTGATGCCGCCGAACGCCGAGGCGTTGTTGTACTGGACCTGCGTGTCGCTGCCGCCGGGCGTGCCACCGCCGCCGCCGCCCGAGTCGACGTACACGCGGTGCGTGAGCACGCCGAAGGCGACGTGACAGCGCCCGTCCGTTTCGCACTTGCCGACGACCTCGTCACTGGCCCCCGGCGTCGTCACGCGCTCGAGCAGGCCCGCGCTCGAGACGCGCACCGGCACCGCCGAGCCGCTACCGAGGCCGCTCAGCGCTGCTGTGATGTCGCCAAACTCGATGATGTTGATGCCCGTCGACGCGTCGCCGCTCGTCGCCGCGATACCATCGGGGCGGCCGTAGGACGTGCGGTTCGCGGACGTCGCGACGACGTAGCCGTTGCCGCTGTTGACGACGCAGTAGCCGGCGGTGATGGTGCCGGCTGCCTGCGCTACGCGCGCGCCCCAGTTGACGGAGTATTCAGCCACGTCACCGCGCCTCGCTTGCGGCCCACACGCGCAGGATGCCGGAGGCCACGGCCGCCTTGACGATGAGGAACTTGTCGAGGCTCCGATCGATGCGGAGCTTGAGCGGCGGGTTGCCGGCCTCGAGCACCGCGCCGTACGTGTTTGCGAACGCTACCGCGCCGCCCGCGGTGATCTTTGCCGTGTCGTCGAGGTCAGACGCCGTCGCGCTGTGGAAGTAGAAGAAGACATCGCTCGTCTCGGCCTGCAGGTAGAGGAAGACCTCGTTGCGGCGGTCGAGGTCGGCCTCAGGCGTGTAGCCGCCGAGGGCGAGTGCGCTGATGTTGTACGCGCGCGCGGTGGAGTCGACGTCGATGGCGAGAACGGCGCCGCGACGAGGCGGCGTGATGTTGGCGTCTTGCGCCTCTGCGATGCTGCCCATCCGGGCCTCCCAGCGTTACCGCCCTTCGAGGCGGTCCAGAGCACTTTGCTGGGTCTTGGTGGGGATGGGGCGCTTAGGAGCTGTCGCGCCTGGTGCAGTCGGAGGCGGCGCCTTCGCGGCTTCTGCGGAGCCTAGCACATTCGACTGGAGCAGCCTCATGTGCTGGGGTCGCTGCGAGGGCACAGCCGGGAAGTCGAGCAGAGCGCCGAGCTTGGCGCGCTGAGCGTACGGAGGGGCGACCCCGCGGGCGAGCAACTCGGTGAGCCCCTCGGCGGTGCGCTGCTGGAGCTCGGCGAAGGCGCGCGGCATCATGGTCTTGGCGACCTCGACGCCCTCGGGTGTGATCTTCCCGCGCTCGGCGTCCTCGAAGAACCGGATCGGCTTCTCCGCGTACCAGTCGTAGAGGGCGAGCGTGTGCGCTTGCGCGTCGGTGAGACGCGGCGCTGGGTGCGGATCGAACGGGTCCGGGTCGGGCTTGACGGGCACGCGCGCCGCCATGAACGCCGCGAAGTCGGTGAACCGCTGCGTGAGCGCGCCGGCGAGCTGCGGCGCAGTCTGGTGGAGTGGCTCGGTCGCGCGCGTGACGCGCTCGGTGTACGACGCCGGGTCGGCCTGGATCTCAGCGATGCGCTGGAGCGCACGCTGCGCCCGCTCGCGGACGGGCACGGAGTGGAACGACTCAGGCGGCCTCGACGGCGCCGGCTTGGCGAGCAGGCCCTTGGACGCGCGGGTGATGGCCTCCTCGGTCGAGCGAATGACCTTCGTGAGCGTGCCCATCTCGGCCATGCGGTGGAGCAGGACCGCCGCCGCGGCGTTGCCGCGCTCGCGAATGAGCTTGTGACCGAACGCCGACGCCGTGCCCGTCAGGCCGCCGCCGCCCGCGACGCCTGCGAGCATGTCCCGCAGGCCAAGCGACGCGCCCTTGGACATGCGCGCGGCGCTGTCCTCGGCAGCCTCCGCGGCGATGCTGAGGGCCATATAGTCCTTCTTGAGCGCCTTGTACTCGGCGAGCAGCTTGCCCGGCACGTCGCCGCTCGCCTTGTCGAGCGAGTCGGAGACGACGCCCTCAAGGTGCGTACGTAGCTCGCGCAGCGCCGCCACGCGCCCCTTGGGGTCGAGCGTCTTGGCCTCCTGGTAGACGAGCTGGTCGAGCGCCTTGCGCTGCGCGAGCACGTCCTGCACGCTCGCGAGGAGCTTGAGGCCCTTCACTTCCGAGCGCGGAAGCAGCGGGTCGGCGAGGCCGAGTTTTTCGTAGAGGCTCGCGCGGTACTGCTCGACGCCGCTAACGACCGCCTCGAAACCCGCCTTTTTCCGGAGCGGGCCAAGCACCTTGTCGAAGGCGTCTTCCAGGTCGCCGACAGGGACGCGCGCCGGGTTGGCGGCCGTGATCTCCCCGATGCGCGCGCCGACCGTCTCGATCTGCGCGGCGATCTTCGGCAGCATCTGCTCGGGCGTGCCTCCGCGCGCAGCAGCGACCCAACCATCCTCCACGTTGAGGATGCCCTTGCGCATGATGACTTCGCCGACATCGCGCGTGCCGTTCGGCAGGTACTTCGCCGCGCGCTTCGCGAACGCGGTCGACTGCAGGCCCTGGCCGGCGCCGATGGCCTTCCAAGCCTGGTCGTACGCCATGCCCTTCTGCTCGGCCGTCGACGCCAGCTTGTCGATCGCGCCCTTGAACGCGTCGAGCTCCTGCGCTGGCTTGGTCCCCGTCACCTCCGCGATGGCCTTGCCGCTCGCCACAGCGTCATCGACGACCCCGCGCGCCGCGCCCTTCGCGGCATCCTCGGCGCGCTGCCCGGCAGCCGTCACCGCCCGGCCGGCCTCGTCGGCGGTCTCCTTGGCGAGCGTACGTGCCTCGGCCGCCGCGGCGTCGGCGCGTGCGCCCACGGTCGCAACGGTCTGCTCGGTTTTGGTGAGCGCGCGCCCGATGGCGCTCTGCGCCTTGCTCGCCACCGCCTTGACGCCCGACGTGGCAAGCGAGCCCGCGCCGCCCAGCGCGAAGCCGCCGACGGCGCCGCCGAGCGCACCGATGCCCATCGCCGCGAACACCTTTTCGGCCGCAAGCTCGTGGTCGCCGAGCATCGCGTCCGAGACCTGCTCGGCGCCCGCGTACAGCGCGCCTTCGACGGCGCCCCTCGTCGCGAGCTCGCCGCCGGTCGCGAGCGCACGCCCGACCGCGCCTCGCGCCGCGACGCCTGCGAGCCCGCGTGCTGCCGCCTGCTCGGCCACGCCGCCGAGCGCGCTGATGCCGACGCCGGGGATGGCCTTGCCGAGCGCACCCGTGCCAGGGGCCGCCACGGCGCCGCCAAGGAAGCCCGCGAGCTGTCCGGCCGTGTGGAGGCCGCCATGCGCCTCGGTGACGGCCTTGGCGGTCTGCGCGTACGCCTTGCCCGCGTCCTTGCCGCCGACAGCCTCGACGGCCTCTTTCATCCCGACGGACGCGAGCCCGCCGGTCATGCCGCTCGACACGCCCTGCGTGTACGCCTCGAGCTCGGGCGGCAGCTGCCCGCCGGACGCGCGCAGGGCGACGTGCGGGATGTAGCCGAGCGGACCGGCCATCGACGCGACGGTGGCGACCTTCTTCCACGTCGGCTGCGCCTGGTACTGCTCCTCCGCCTGCCGCGCGGCGACCTCCTGCTTGGTCAGGACCCGTCCGCCCGCGCGCGCGACGGCCTCGGCATCCGTCTCGTCGACGGTGCCGAATTCGCCATCCGGGCTGATGACTGCGACGCGACCGGCCATCTACTTCTTTCCGTAGCCCTTGAACGACGCCGGCATCTCGCCCTTGGCGGTGCCGGGTGCGTCGGGGATGGTCTTGACGCGCGCGCGTAGCGCGTTGTTCGTCGCCCTCGAAAACGAGTCGAGCTTGGCCTCCGCGGTGGGCCGCTGGCTCGTGATGTCGCCCGTGGCGTTGAGCGCAAGCTCCATGTCGGGGCCGCTGAGCGCACCGAGCCCGCCGCGGTCCTTGAAGCTGAGCGTGAGCTCGCTCTGGATCGCTTCGAGCCGCGCGCGCTCGCTCGTGCCAGGGATGCGCCAGGCGGTGCCCGAGCGAATCTGCTTCGCCTCGTTGACGAGCTGCTGTGCCTGCGAGACAGACGCCGCAAGCTTGCTCAGGTCCTTTGCCTCGGCCGGGTCGCGCGCGCGGATGGTGTCGCCGTTCGGGAGCTGCACGAGCTCGGCGCGGATGTCCTTCTGCGCGGCCTTGTCGGCCTTGGCGCCCTCGACGAGCAGTTGGCCGGCGACGCCGCGCGACTGCTTGTCCTCCTCGAACCGCTGGCCGCGAACGTCCTTCGACAGCTCGCGCGCCTGCGCCTCGTTGTACGAGATGCCCGTCTCCGGATCGACCCACACGGGGCCTGCCGCCACCTGCCGTGCAGGCATGAAGGCGATGCCCTGTTGGATCTGGTTCACCTTCTCGTCTTGCAGCGCCGCAAGCGCCATGGTCGCGCGGTTCTGCGCGTCCGCGGTCTTCCACATCGCCGCTTGCTGCTGGATCTGCGACTGCGCCGCGTCGAGCGCTGCCGCCCGCGCCGCTGCGCGCGCCGCGTCGACGTTGTTGTATTTCTGCATCGCCATCGAGAACGCGGTCTGCTTGGCGTGCACCGTGTCGCGTGCCGCCTGGAACGAGAACTCCTGCGCGCGGATGTCGCGCGCGATGATGTCGTTGATGGCCTGCAGGCCCTGGTTCGGCGTCCCCGTCTTGCCGCCGAGGTATCCGCCGGCCGCGCCGATGCCCATCGAGAGCATCAGCTTGACCGCCGCGGCGACCTTCGATCCGGTGGTCTCGCCCCCCGCGTAGAACCGCGCCGGGTCCACGTGCATCGACGACAGCGCCTTGACGCTCTTGTCGAAGTCCGCTTGACGCTCGGCCATCTCCTCGGCGCGCTCGGCCGCGGAGTAGTTGGCAGCGTCCTCGCGGATCTTAGCCTTGCGCTCTTGCTCGAGCGCCAGCGCGAAGTCCGCCGCGCCCGTCTGCTCGTTGCGCTCCTGCACCGCCTGGATCGCGCCCTCGACCGCGGCGTTGCGCGCGCCCTGCGCCGCGCGAAGCGTTGGGCCGCGGAGCTCGGTCTCGTGCGCCGGCACGTTGACGACGCCTGCGCCGCGCGCCTGCACGAGCGGGAACGGACGCGGATGGAACGCTGCCTGCGGGGGCTCGGGCGCCGGACCGGGAGGCGGCGGCGGAGGCCCAGCAGGCGCGGGGGGCGGTCCTGCCGGCAGGGCTGGCGGGCTGAGCGAGAAGCCTCCCGCCGCGGCCGTGTTGTCGATGATGCCTCGCTCCGCGGACGGCGGCGCACCGAGCGCGGCGCCCGCCTGCTGCAGAAACGACGGGGCCGGGCCTGCGGGCGCAGGGGTGGCCGGCGCGGGGCCGAGCGACTGATTCACCAGCGCGAGGTAATCGAGCGGCGGGGTGTTCATCGCTTCCCCCGCAGGCGCTGGGCCATGATGCTCATCTGCTGTTTCTGCTCATCGAGCTGTCGCTGCGCCGCGGCGACGCCGCCGGCCACGACCTTGAGCATCTTGTCTCGGTCGAGCGTGAGCAGCCCCGACTCGGGGTCCTCCTTCACGGCGGTGGCCGCGACAGGGTCGGCCGCCATGCGGTTTGCCATCGGGCCGACGTTCACCTCGTGCGGGCTCTGGCCATTCTGCTCGGCGATGCCGGGCTTGTACGTGTAAGGCTGCGCGGCCATCGCGCGGTTGGCGTTCGCGAGCGGTTCGATGGGCGTGCTCGTCTCCTTGCCCGGCGCCGTCTCGGGGCGGTTCTGCTTGATGCGGAGCTCGCGCGCGCCCTGCTCGCGCGGGGCCTCGTTCGGCATGTAGCTCGGGAGCGTCGCGGCCTGCGGGTCGGCGGCGCGCTGGCCGGCGTAGTTGTAGCCGTCGAGGAACGCTTCGCGCTTGGCCTTCGGATCGCTCGCGAAGCCGCCGACGCTGGGCCCCATGCCGAGCATCGCATCCGACTGCGCGCGCGCACCAGCGAGGGCGTCCATGCCATGGTGGCCGAGCGCCCCGAGCGGCATCGGCCCGGGCATCGGCGCCGGCACCTTCGACTCCATGCCGCTCGTGATCTGCTGCGTCTGGTACGTGACTGGAGCCGACGGCATCGCCATCGCACTCTGCTGCGACGAGAGGCTCTTGAAGATGCTTGCGGCGTTCGCGAGGCCCTTGCCGAACCCGCCACCAAGACGCTCGCCCATCGTCAGCTTTTTCTCCCTCTTCGCTTCCTCCTGAGCCGCGGCCTTGTTCTCGATGCTCATGCGGCGCTCTGCTGACGCCGCACCTCGTCCCTCCTTGTCGGACAGCTCGATCCCATGTCGCTCCTTCGCGCGCGCGAGGCCTGAGTCCTGCTCGTCGCGCCGCTTGAGCGCGCCCATGATGCCGCTGTCCTGCACGCCGGGGCTCATGCCCTCGACGGCCATCGGCGCCGGCCTCTGGCTCGTCTCGCGCGCCTCCTGGTCGAGCAGCGCCTGCCGGGCGATATCGCGCTGGCGCGAGATCTCCGCGCCGGCCACGTCGGCATCCTGCCCGCCGGTGCCCCACGTGCTCGACGCCTGCTGGAGCGCGCCCCATGTCGTCGGCACCTTCGCCCGCTCGTCGCTCTTGATGCCAGCCTCTAGGATCCCTGCACCCATGCCCACGCCCATGCCGATCATGGCGTTGCGGTTCGCGTCCGCGCGCGCCTCGGCGGCGGCCTTCTGCTGGATCGCCTGCGCCTGCTGGCCGAGCGCGTGCGCCTGCTTGTTGCCCTGGGCCTGCAGTTGCGTGGTGTTCACGCCGATCTCGTTGCCGTACATGCCTTGCGCGTACTGGTCGTTCCGCGCGCGCTGGCTGTCGTCGAACGACGCCTGCGTCTGCGCCATCTGCGCGTCGATGGTCTGTCCGCCGTAGTCCTGCTGGCGGATGCCAGTGAAGCCCTGTAGGGCGGCTTGCTCGGCCGCGAGCCGCTCCTGCGCTGCGTTGATCTGCGCCTGGTTGCTGATGGCGCTCTGGCCCGCGGCCACACCGAACGCGTTCTGCTGCTGCGCGAGCGCGAGTGCCGCCGGACCGCGCGCGCTAGCCGCGATGCTCGACTGCTCACGTGCAAGACGGCCGGCGTCGCGCGCCCCGACCATCTCGGCGATCGACGGCACCTGACCGCGCGCGCGCGCTTCCATCAGCGCGGCCATGCCGAGTTGCTTCTGGCGTGCTTCGAGCGCGTTCGTGCGGTTGCCGAGCGCGCCCGTGAAGTCCACTTGCACGCCGGGCCGGTTGTGCGCTGCCTCCGCTTGGTTGCGGAAGTAGGTGGCGTCGGCGGCGGCCTTGCCCTTCTGACCGCCGTACTCGTAGGCCGGGTTGTCGCGCGTCTCGGCCTGCCGCGCGCCGACCGTCTCGGACACGCGATTGCGCAGCTTCTGCTGGAGGTCGTCACCGAAGATCGAGTCATCGAGCTTCGCGCGGTCCTCGTTGCTCATCTGCGAGACGAGCCGCTTGTATTCCCGGTCCATCTCCGGAGTCCACTCAGCCATCACATCACCTCGCCTCGTCGGGCAGCCGATACGCGCCCTGCTGCGGCGCCACCTCGAAGGCGAGCGCGATCCACGTCGCGCCCTGCCCCGTGGTCACGCTCTGTCCGGTGCTGGGTGTCGCGTCCTCGAGCTTGACGCGTAGGGCCTCGCACCGCGCGTCGTTGCCGAGCGGGTGCTCCATCTGCTGATTCGGCAGCGCGCTGACCAACGTGTTGATCTGCGTCGCCGTGTAGAGGCGCGTATTGGCGTAGCTTGCCGAGTAGTCGTACGCCAGGCTCACGGTCACGTCGTGGTGCGTCCCGCGCTTGGCGAGCACAAGCAGGCGATTCACGTGCTGATGGCCCTGCAGCCCGCCGGCCTTGATCCACGGGCTGACCGCGCGCATCGCCACCCACGTCGAGCTCGGGTCGAGATACGTCGCGCGGTCCTCGACGTACACCGTGGCGGACGAGTCCATCCACGCATAGCGGTAGCCGCTCGACGTGTAGATCATGGCCGCCGACACGGCCGGCGCATCGGCGCCGCCTGCGCCCGTGCGTCGGTCGACCGACACCCACTGTTTGAGAGCGAGATCGAACACGAGCGTGCGGCCTAGCCCGCCGGGTACAGCGTCGGCTTCACCACTCGCGCAGTCGATGAGCACGCACGACGACGCCGGGTCCACCGTCATCGCGAACACGGCCGGGTACGACGCGAGCGTCTCCTGCACCGGCTCGCCCACCCATTCGACAGCCTGCCCGCGGTTCAAGAGCTCGATGCCGCGATCGCTCTGGAAGAAGCATCCCAACGACGTCACGCACGTGTGATGACTGCTAGCGCCGATGTCGACGCCCAGCCGGCGCGGCGCGCCCAGGCCGCCCTGCATTCCGTTGTCGCTCGGCGGCTCGCCGCTGATGGCGTAGATGTCCCTCCGCTTGAACACGAACAGCGCCCCGTCCATCACCGCCAACGCCGTGACGTCGCCGTCGCCGGGCACGGGCACTTGAAAGATCGGATTCCACCACAGCCCCTCGCCCACGACCTGCTGGCCCGAAAACCACACGTCCGAGCCCACGGCGCCGCATAGGAATCCGTTGTAGGCCACGAGGTGCGTCAGCCCAGGCGGCGCGCGGCGACTCTGAGCGGTGCCAATGACGCCTGGTTGCGTGTAGAGCTTCGCGTTGGCGCCCAGTACCGTGTCGCTCGTGGCGTCGCTGTACGTGATGACGCCGGTGGGGTCGTTCGTCACCGTCGCCAGCCGGTAATACGGCGCCTCTCCGCCTGTCTTCGTCCGGTAGATCGCCACGCGCAACGCGCTCGCGGTCGTCGTCCCCTGCCGCCGCGCGGTGATCGCGAGCGGGTACGTCTGCACCTGCACCGTCTGGTTCGCCGGGCTCACCGGCTCGCTCGGGTCCGAGACGTCGCTGATGTGGATGTTGCCGTCCGCGTCGACCTCCTCGTAAACGGCCACGTACCGGAACGTCCCAGTGATGCCGGTGCCCGACACGCTCGTCGTCGGCTTCGGCGGTCGGAACAGGAACGAAGCCTCGGCGATGCGCGCGCCGTCCGAGTACGAGACGACGCCGCCAGACAGATAGAGACTGTTGCCGCAAGCCGCCGGGCTCCACTTCGCGGCGTGCGTGAAGTCCACCTCCACGAGCGCCGCGCCGTCGGAGATGCCGCTGCGCTTGATGCCGATCGGGAAGTAGTAGACGTTCGCGTCCGGTCCGGGGATGAACTTCCCCTGACCTACGAGCCCGGGCACGCAGAGCGACGGCGCCGGATTCGCCACCGGCCGCAGCCAAGCCTCGTTCTCTGTCCAGTCAACGAGCACGACGGTGTTCTGCAGGCAGTCCTCGTCGGACCCGAACGCCGGAACGTAGTAGCGGCCGCCGTACTGCGCGGGCTTGCTCGCCACCTGCGCGCTCACCACCGTCACCGCCGTGCCCGGCGTCGCCGCGCCGCCGCTCGTCGTGATGGCGTTCATGTAGAGCGTGCGCGTCGCCGCGTCGTTGCCGCAGAGGCGCGCCGTGCCGGCCGTCTGCCCGTAGGCGATGCCGAGCACCGAAGGCGAGTCGGAGACCGTGGAGAAGATCGTCGCCGTCGTAGCGAGCGCCGTCAGCGTGATGTCCGTTGGGTTGAGCCCGCGCACACGTGCGTTGAGGTTCTCGTTCCAGGCCACCCATAGCGTATCCGTCTGCTGGCCCGCGATGCTCACCGCCGACGGCGTCACGCTCGTCGTGTTCACCGTCTGCGTCTGCAGGACCGCCAAGCCGTCGAACGTCTTGACCGTGAGCTGCGATGCGCCACCGCTCGTGTTCACGTACGCGACGGCAGCCTTGGGTGTCGCGCCAGGCAGCGAGCACACGCTGATGGCGACCGCGGACGCGTCGGTCGCGATGGCCGCGCCGAAGGCCACCCATCCCGTCTCGATGGTTGCCGCGCTCGAAGTGTCGAGATACCACGCGTTGATGGTGTTGCCGGTCGTGTGCCGCAGGAGCACGAACTTGTTGCCAACGGCCACGATCTGCGGGCACGAGACGACGTTGCTAGAGCCGACCACCTCGGGCACACGCACCGTCGCGAACGTCGACGCGTTGAACACCGCGACGATGGTTTCGTGCGTCGTGCCGGGGTCGGTGAGCCAGCACACCGCGAAGTAGCCGTTGGCGTACTCCACGTCGGACGCGAACGACCCAGCCTTGCCAGGCGTCGGGATGTCGACGATGCGCGTGGCGCAGTTGGGCACGCGCCCGAGCTTGCGCCAACGGGTCGCCTTGGCGTCGTACACCTGCGCGAAGCCGTCCGCGATGCGCACCGCCGTGTCCCGGTCGGCCACCAGCTTGTATCCCGTCGTCGGGCTCGACGCGTCGAACAACGTGCTGGTGAGCGCGGCGAATCCGTGGCGCTTGCTGAGCGCGCCTCGCTTGTCTTGGCGCACGTTCTCGAGCGTCGCCCAGCCCTGGCCCGCTTCGACGACCTCGTCGCGCGTGCCCTCGACGATGCCGCCTGCGAACGGGAACTGAATCAGCCCCGCCCCGACGGCCATTACCCGGCCTCCTCGACGATGAGCGTGAACGTGCCCGTCGAGTGCGTCTCCAGCACGAGCTCGTCGTCCGTCGTTGCCGTCGTCTGCCGCAGGTGCGGGCCGCTCGTCGAGCCGCTCGTCCACCCGCCCGACCACCAGTGCACGCGACCGCCGAGACCATGCGCGAAACGCTTGGTCTGCGGGCTCATGGTCGTGCCCGTGATGGCGACATCGCGGAACACCACCCGCTGCGGCCAGTGCCGGCGCTTGATGGCCGCGATCTCACGGAGCACGCGCGCGAGCATGCGCGAGAGCTTGTCCGCGTCCTTGACGTCGTCGGCGGTGATGACCTCGTCCGGCTCGGCGCGGCCGTCGAGCTGGTTCACCGTGCCATCGCTGTCGACGTACGCGCTCACCGCATCCTCCGCACGCGACGTCCCCAACGGTCTGCGTGCATCTCATCGACGATGCGCGGCGGGCTGTTCTTGTCGCGACCACGCGCGATCGTCTGGACCTCCTCGCGGAGCTCCTCGATGAGCGCCTTGCACTGGGCCGCTAGGTCCCAATTCTTGTCCTTGATCGCGATGAACCGCGACGCGTACGCGATGATGTAGTCGTCGAGCCGGTTGATCGTGTCGTACGTGCTCGCGTCATTCGAGAGCTGCGACGGCGTCGGCACGTACCAGAGCGTGCCCGTGTAGACGCCGCCAGGCGTAGGCAGGAGCTCGATGTTGCTCCCGCGCAGCCGGTACGTGTAGGGCACGCCCGTGTACGACGTGGCCGGATCGCTCAGCGACGGGCGCTCGTGCATCTCGTAGCCGACGAGCCACACCTTCACGCCGTTGGCCGTCAGGTCCACCGAGATGAGGTGGTCGAAGTCCGGGGGCAGCGCGTACGTGGACGTCCCGCTCACGGTCGTCACCGTCGTGCTGGAAAGCGCGCGCTGGTCCGGCAGACTGTCCGTCAGAATGCGGTGCAGGCTGCCGAACGCGCGATTGATGTAGTCGTTGCAGTCGGCGTCCGGATGGCGCACCGTCGCGTTGGTTCCACCGGAGTCGGTGAACCGCCGCACGTTCGTGCGAATCTGCGCGAGCGTTTGATTGAGCGCCATCCGTCCGCCTTACTTCCCGACGTAGGAGCAGAGCGCGTCGACGAAGGCGTCCCAGTCGCCATCGTGCGCCGCGTCCTTCATGATCTGCTTGTAGTCGTCGCCCTCGGCGGGCTCGGGCGCGCCCTCCTCATCGTCGTCGCCGGGCGGCATCGACTTGGAGGGAGCGCCTTTCTTCGCCTTGAGCGCCAGGAGCAGCGCCTTCACCGTCAGCCCGTGAACTTGTCGTTCAGGTTGTCCGACGAGACGCCGATCGTGATGACGACCTTGTCGCCGTCGGCGGGGGCCGTCGCGGTGCCGGCGCTGTTCGTGCTCACCGAGGTGAGAACGAGCGTGCCGTCCGTCGCGACGTTGTTCGTCGTGATCTGGAGCGACAAGGGGTCCGCGCCGGTCGCCTTCGTCCAACCCTGGTTGAACTCGGTGACCTCCGCGTACGCCTTCGGCAGTCGGACGGTGAACGTCGTGGTCGTCGTCTTTTCGATCGACGCGCCCAGCGACCTGTAGGTGACAGCGGACGACGCGCCGAACGTCACGCGGAGCTTGTAGATGTGCTCCCCGTAGACGTTCGTTTGCGCGCCGTCGCCTGCGAGTACGGGCTCAGCCATGGCTCACACGTACTCCACGACGACGGTGCACTTGCCGATCGGCGAGGTCGGCGTACCCGTCTCCGTCGACTTGAACGTGAGCACGTTGCCGACCGCGAGGGACGCGGCCGACTGCGTCACCGTGAGCGCCGCCGGCTGGAACGCCGACAGCGCGGTGCCGCCCGTGTTCGTGTTCAGCGTCGCCACCACCGTCGCCGAGCCGCCCACGCCATCGCGCTTGCTGACGTCGAGCGTGACGTAGTTGGTTCCGTTGATCGCCAGTGCCGTCGACGGCGTGAAGTGCGCGCTCTTGACGATGCACTTCTTGTCGATGCGAAGGCCGATCTCCGCCATCGTCGCGTCCGAGGTGACCTCGAACGTGAAGACGTGTTGATGCGCCTTGCCGACCTCGGCGATCGCGTCCACCGCGCCGGCCGTACCGAGCTTGCCGGCCTGCTGCGCCTTGAGGAGTTCCCTATCCGTAGGCATGTGTCATCGCTCCTTTCAGGCGGTGACGGCGACCCGGCACCAGTAGGCCGGGCACTCGTTGATGAAGGCCATGTCACCGACGGCGCGCACCTCGCGCGCATCGGCCGCGTCCTCGAGCATCGGATCGCCCGGGGTCGCGTCGTCGTCCCAGTGCACGAGCTCGCCGAGCGAGGCGAGTACGCAGGTGTCACGCTGGCCGCAGCGCTCGACGTCGTCGGGCATCCACGGGTCAGCGAAGATTTCGAGCCGACCCGTCGGGCCGATGAGCTCGATCGCCTCGTACGTGACGCCGACGCTCACCTTGCCGACCGGCGCCGCGGGGGCCTTCGTGAAACGGAGCTGGCCGACGGCCTGGAGCTCGTTCGCGAGGTTCTCCCACTGACGCGTGCTCATCAGGTACGTGTCCGCCTTGCCGCCCGCGTCCGCGACCATGCGCGCCGCGCGGAGCACGCGCTGACGCGGCGTCATCGTGGTTGCCGTGAGGCAGAGACCCGCGAGACGGTTCGCGTAGAGGTTGCGGTTGACGCCGAGGAACGTGCCCGGGCTGCCGGAGTGCGACGGATTCCACCCATCCATGCCGATGAGCGGGGCGTTGTCGTACGTGCCGGCGCGGTAGATGTAGTCGCTCGCCGCGACCGCCGGGATGCCCGTCGCCCAGTTGGTCTGGTCGACGACGATCGTCGGCGCCGTGTCGGTGCCGCCGATGCTGTTGACGGTGACGAAGCCCGGGTTGATCGTGCCGCCGGTTGCGCCGGTCGACTCGGTCTGCAGGGCAGCACCCACCTCGATGCGCCGAATGTCGGCGCCCGTGCGGAGGGTGATCGTCGCCGACGACGTCGGCGTTGAGCCGCTCGTCATGCGCCCGAGCACACCCACGCCGTTCTGGTGGATGTACGTCGACAGATCGTTCTTGATCTGACGCATGAGGTTCTTCGACTCACGCGCCATCGGGTCGACGATGATCGCCTTGTTGCCGGTGTACTTGTACGTACGCCAGAGCAGCCCTTCGAGGCTGAACGCGCCGTAGTACGAGCGCTTCTGCACCTCGAACTCGACGGCCTTCGACGCCGTCTTGTACTGCTTGGCGTCGCCGAACGTGGAGCTGATGCCCTGCGGCGAGCCGTAGCCGACGCCGATGTAGCGCTTCTTCTCTCCGAAGTTGGTGTCCTTGCGGAAGATGCCGAGCGCCGGAGAGTTGTCGAACAGAGCTTCGTAGATGGACTTCTGAGGCCACAGGTCTCGAATGAGCTTGTAGGCCGAGAACGTTGCAGCAGGCATGACGCCTCCCGCATCGGCGCGTGCGTGTTAGCCGCGCGATGCTTTGATCCGCGCCACGCGTTCGTCGAACGGGAGGGACGACCAATCGTCCTCCTCCACGACGGACGCGCGCTGTTGCGCGAGTGCGTTGGAAACCGTGGTGGTCGCCTTCGCTGCGGCGGATCGGGGGAGTGTCGTTGCTGCTGGTACGTTGCTGGTGAGTCCGTAGAGGCTCGCGTACTTCTGAGCGAGCGCGCGTCCGTCGCTGTCCAGGAGCTCCTCGAGTGCATCGAGCAGCGCCTGCGGTCCGCGTCCTGGAACGCGTGAGGCAGCGACTTCGGCCATCTGCATGAATTCGTCTGGGTCGGTCTCGAGGAGCTTCGACGCAAGCGGCGCCTGTGCGCTCGACTCGCGGACCATGCCCAGGAACTGCTCGGTGGCGCGGCGCTCCTCGGCCGCGGCCTGCGCTTGATGCTGCTGCGCGAGCAGCTGTTGGATCATCGCGTTCTGTTCGGCGATCTGCTTTTCGAGCGCCGACAGCTTGGGGTCGACGGCCGCGCGCGTCGCCTGGAGCGCTGCGGCCTCGGCCACGCGCTCGGGGTTGGTCATCGACTCGCGAATCCAGTCGGCGAGCCGCTCAGGTCGGATGCCCTTCTTCTGCGCGAGCGCGAAGAACGCCGGCTCGTCGATGCCGTCGAGGTCGACGAGCTTGGCGGCGCGCGCCTTCGCCTCCTCGGCCTCGCGCTTGAGTGCTTCGAGCTCGCGCTCGTAGCGCGTCTTCTCGCTCGACCGCGCAACCGCATCGCGCTCCTGCGCCTTGAGGGCGTCGAGGCGCGCGCGGCGTTCGGCGGCGCGCTTCTGCGCGTCGTCTGAGTCTGCCGCCGGAGCAGCAGGAGGGGGGGTTATTGGCTGCACCGCCGCGTCGGCGGCAGGCTGAGACGACGCGTCCCCGTTGGCCTCGTCGGTGGGCGCGAGGGCCTCGGTGCGTAATTCGTCGTGCACGGCTGCAAGTCGCTGGTCGAACGTGCCGACGTCGGTGTTGGCTTCGCTGGGCTGGTTCACGTGTTCATGCGCTTGTCCTTCGCTGGGTCATTCACGCTGCGACCTGGGCAGGGATGCCGAGGTCGGGTAGATCGGGCGCCTGGGGCTGCGCGGGCGCGGGCGGCCCTGCGAGGTCGCTCGGCTCGCCGGGTGCGGGGGCCTTGAGCTTGCGCATCTCCTCGTCGGCGTCCTTGAGGAACCGGCGGAGCAGATCCGCGTTGAACTCGGGCATGCCGTCGAGCAAGCCGCGATTGAGCTTCTGCTGGGCGCGCTTGGCCGCCCACTGCAGGTCCTGGTACGCGCTCGGCGGCATGTACGCCGCTTCGCCCTCGTCCTCCTCGGCCTCGGCCATGCGCTCGAGCATCTCGTCGACGACGAGCTTGTCCGCCGTCTCGAGGTCGAGCTCCGCCTGCAGGTCGGGCGCTTCGAGGTGGCGCAGAAAGCCCGCGCGGTCGATGAGGCCGGTGTTCCAGAGGTCTTTGAGCTTTTCGAGCCGCGCCGGGAGCTGCTGCGGCAGGAGCGAGGTCGGGAAGACGCGGATCTCGACGCCGTCGACGTAGACATCGTTCCACGACAGATCGACGAGCCCGCCCTTCATGGGCACGCTCACCGCCATGTCGCCGTGGTCGTTCGCGATCTGCTTGGCGCAGTCGATGAGCCGGCGCGCAACTTCGAGGCACCAGGACTCGTACGCGCGCCCGAACACCATGAAGCGCTCGGTCTCGACGTCGTCAAGGGCCTGGAGCGCGACGGCGGCGGTGATGCCGGCGGGCTTCTGGCTCTGCACGCTCATCTGCGACAGGCCCATGTCGTTGAGCGCGTCTTGCGTCAGCTCCCGCGGGCGCTGGCGCGTGTGCTCGTTGACGAGGTCCATCTGGAAGACCTCGGGCTTGCCGCCGTTCTTGTGGCCCAGGATCGTGATGCCGTTGCGCAGCTCCTGCGTGTGGATGCCGGAGCCGTCGGGCACGAGCACGCCCACGCCGCTCATGCGGTGCTGCTCGCTCGACTTCTCGCTCGCGCAGTTGATCTCGTACTGGTAGCCCTCGGCCTGCTCGACGAGCCCGTGGCCCCAGTAGCCCGTGAGCGGGTCGCTGTAGTGCAGGACCGCAAACGGGAAGTACGAGTGCTCCCACGCCTCGTCGATGAGCGTCGCGCCCTCGCAGACGACGACGTGCCGGCCGTCCTTCGCGCCTTCGCTCGACGGCAGGTGCCACGCCTCGACGATGTCGACGCGGTCGACGGTGATGCCGGCGCGATCGTCGGTGTACTCGGCCGCCTCGATGCGCCCTGCGGTCTCAAGGGCCTCCTTGATCTTCGACTTCCACCCACCGGACTCGGAGCGCGCGAACAACTCCAGGGCCACGCCGCGGTCGATCGACCGGCAGTGGTAGAGGTTCCGCGGGTCGCCGTAGCGGGCGTCCCACTCGTCGACGTAGAGCTCCCACGGGTGGGCGCGCTCGGTGCGGATCTTGTCGCCCTCGGTCCAGACCTTGAGGACGCCGCGGCCGAAGATGCACGCGTCGCGGACGATGAGCTTCGCCCACTTCTCGAAGATGCGCTGGCGATAGAACTCGCCTTCGAGGAACTGCGTCATCTTCCGCGCGCGCTTCTGGTTCGTCCACGAGCCGCGCTGCGTGAGCACCTGCGGTAGCGGGCGCTGCTTCGCGATCTTCGCCGTCAGCGTGTCGGCGGCGCTGCGACAGACGTTGTACGGGAGCGTCGCGGGGCCGTACTCGTAGCCTCGGCGCGACGTGCCGCGGATGCCCGGACGGTCGGAGGCGCAGTACAGGCCCGCGTGGTACTCGTCGGCGTCGAGTCGCCATTCGCACTCGTCGCGAACGGTCTTGAACACGCTGAGCAGCGCGACGTGCGCGTTGCCCTTCGGCTCCTCGTTCCAGCGGGCGTTAGTCGCCTTCATGACGTCGCCTCGATGGCGCTGCGGAGGACGAGCGCGTGCTCGAACGGCATCGGGCCGGAGTCGAGGAACAGCTTGCACGGGCCGCCGTGGCCGGTGCGCTCGCAGCACTTGAACACGGCGCGGTGCTCGCGCCTGTCGCGGGTGCGGTAGCTGACGTACGCCCGTCCGGCGCAGTCGAGGCGAGGTGCGCCGCTACGCGTCGTCATGCAGACGCGGAACCGGCCCGCCCGAGGCTAGTCCGGCGATGCGCCTGCGCTGTTCGCGCGCGCGTCGCTCGGCCTCGGTGGGCGTCGTCGTCTGCTGGGTCTCCGTCACTGCCACCGGCTCCGCGCCTAGGCGAAGGGATACGAGCTTGCCGTCCGTCGACCACGCCGCGTCAGTCGCACCGACGGTGCGCATCCACGTGGCCTTGACGGACCAGTCCTCGCTCATCCCCGTGCCAACGGATTAGCACGAGCTCTGGTGTATTGGCAAGGCATCATCTGCGCCAGTGCGCCCCGCGCCCTCGGTCCTGCACCGTGCCGACGAGCCACGCGGGCTTGTCCTGCGCCTTCTCCCACGCCACCCGACGCCGCTCGACGAGCGCCTCCTCGTACTCGCGCGTGCCGACCTTCGGCGGCGCCTTGGGCACGACGTCGCCGCTCACCTGCCAGAGCGCAAGCACCAGCGCGCTCGCGAGGTCGCCGTGACCGCCTTGGCTCCAGCGCGGGTGCACGATGCTCATGCCGCCGCCGCTCGTGGGCTTGCCCTGCACCTCCCGCAGCTGCTGCACGAGCCGCTCGGCCATGCCCTCGGGCAGGCTCGGCGTGTGGATGCGCACGCGCCCCTCGCGCAGCAGCATGCGCGCGCGCACGTACGTCTCGTGCGGCTGCACCGGCGCGGCCGCGTAGGTGAGGTCGTGCGTCTCGAGGTGCTCGGCGATGGCCTCGCGGTAGTGCTGGTCGGCCATCAGGTACGACGCGCGCCCCGCGATGCACTTCGCGAACGCTGCAACCGTCGCCGACGGTTTGAGCGGCAGGCCCTCCTCTGGGCGCAGCTCGACGCCCGCGAACACATGCAGGACGCCACCGCTCAGCGCGACGAGCATCAGCGCGCTGGAGTCGGACCGAAAGCCGAAGTCACCGCCGGCCGCGATGACGTCGCCTGGCGCAGGCGCGTACGGCTCGTCTACGGTGGCCGCGTCGATGATGGCCTCCTCGAAGAACACCGTCGTCCCGCTCGTCATGAACTGCGCGTCAAACTCGCGCCGCGCGTTGTCTGGATCGCGTCGTCGCTCGCGCTCGACGATGCTGCGCGTCATCTCCGAGTCGTGCAGCACCAGCGTGGGCGCGTGCGCCACGAGCGCGTCAGTGGGCTTGCCGAAGTTCTTACGGTACAGGTCGTAGAGCAGCCCCGCCTGCGCCCACGGCGTCGACGCCACGATGGTCTGCCCGCCGGGCAGCACGCGCGCCGCGCCCGCGCGGAAAATCTCCACGTCGTTGACCTTGTACGACGCGTCCCGGAAGAACGCCGACTCGTCGAGCGCGAAGTCCGTCAGCGCGCGACCACGAGCGCCGTAGCCGCCTCGCGTCGCCACGCCCGTCTCGAACGTCACCCGCTGCCCGTCGGGCCGGAGCAGCACGAACTCGTCGGCGCGCGTCTCCACGAGCATCTGCGCGAGCTCGGGCTTGCTCCGCACGGCGCCGAGCGCGTAGTTGAGCACCTCCGCGCGTAGCTTGTCGTTCGGGGCGACGATCAACGCGACCGCGCGTTGGCCCGGCGCCATGCTCGACAGGTCGCGCACGAGCATCCCGAACACCAGGCGTAGAGCCACGAGGACGTAGGACTTCCCGGCGCGGGCGCCGCATACGGCAGCAACCACACCGCGCGCCCCCATCGGCACCTCGGCGATACCCCCGAACAGGGATGCTCCGTCGGCTCCGCCCACGGGGCAGCCGCCATCAAAGGCCACGCGCGCGAGCTCAGACTGGCCCGGGGTGAGCTGGACTCCGAGCCACTCGCAGAAGCCGAGGAAGGCACGCGGGACCTCGACGACCTCAGTGGCGCGCGTCGCTCGCTGGCTCGATGCCAGCATCTTCGCGAGTCGCATCAACCACCTTCCGATACGTGTCCGCGTCGAGGTTGCGTCGCAGTCGCTCGGTCAGCGCGCCGAGCTCCTCGGTCACCGCGAGCCGCACCTTTTGCGCCCACTTCTTGGGCCAACGCCGCTCCATGACCCACGCGCGCGCCTGCCAGACGTCTGCGCCGTGCGACTGCACCACCGCCGGCTGCGCGGTTCGGATCTCGGCGAGCATCGCCATCTCCGACTCGGCCTCGGCCCTTTGCAGCGCGTCAAAGAAGTCCGAGTACGGCTCGCGCCCCTCCGCGCCCCACGTCTCCCAGTTGTGCAGCGTCTGCCGCGTCACTCCCGCCGCCGCGCACGCGGTCGCCTTGTAGTTGCCCTCGCGAACGGCATCGAGGATCGCCTTCGCGACCTCAGGCGTCAGTAGCGTCGGCCGCCCCTTCACGCCTTCACCCGCGACGCGCGCGCCTTGC
>Ga0196981_1000322_pt1 | contig 19416 bp, 19 predicted proteins | sample S3_2013CmetaG_FD_155462 | JGI IMG/M metagenome (GOLD analysis project Ga0196981, IMG submission 155462) | Soil microbial communities from Anza Borrego desert, Southern California, United States - S3_20-13C | ecosystem: Environmental > Terrestrial > Soil > Desert | place: USA: California... | reverse complement strand
AACATTCAAAGGAAGAGTACATTTAGAATTCTATTCATGGTGGCAGAAAAAGAAAGATTTGAAATACTGGAAAGTAGTACTTCCTAAGAAAGGTTTCTAAAAGGAAAAATCACACATTTCCACACTGACACCGTAACATTTAAAAGCCGTTATTCTCAGACTATATCATCATATTACTTATGATTAAAATTGAAGGGGGTGAGCATAGTTTGAAGATTAATCCAGAACATTATTTCGTATTGCATGGAAACAAAGTAATCAAGGATCTGCATGAATTAGTGCATTTTCTAAAGACAATAGACAAAAAGACATTCGAATATCATGTTAATGATGAGAAAAATGACTTCTCAAATTGGATAAGATATGTCTTCAAGCTGCGCAAACTGGCAGAATCAATCGACGATTTGAGGTATGAAGATTTGGAAACAATTGAAGATCTTATACAAAAGCATCTTGACCAAGTAAAGATTCTTGTAGTTAATGGTGGAAGTTCTTCTTTAAAATTCCAGCTTATTGACTTGCACTCAAAGAATGTATACATAAAAGGCGTGGTCGACGCGATAAATATCCTTGACAGATGTAATATAAAATATACAATCAATGGAGAAACTATAACAAAGAATGCAAATGCAAAAAATCATGATGAAGCAGTTGTTTTGATGATCAATGAGCTTTTGCATAATGATATTATAGGAGACATCAGCGAGATAAATGCAGTCGGACACAGAGTAGTCCACGGCGCTGAAATCTATACAGAACCAGTACTGATAGATTATACGGTTATTGATAAATTAAAAGAAATATCAAATCTTGCTCCTCTTCATAATCCTGCAAATATCTCATGCATAGAGGCAGCGATGGGAGTCTTTAATTGCCCGCACGTTGCAGTATTTGACACGGCATTCCATTCTACAATAGCTCCTGAAAAATTCATGTATGCTCTTCCTTATGAGTATTATGAAAAATACAAGATAAGAAAATACGGCTTCCATGGTTCAAGCCATAAATACATCTCAAATTTGCTTTCTGATTATTACAAACTGTCAAACAAAAAATCAAGCAAGATAATAACATGCCATCTTGGCAACGGCTGCAGCATAGCTGCAATCAAAAACGGCAAATCAATAAATACGACGATGGGATTCACCCCGCTTGACGGCCTGATGATGGGCACAAGAAGCGGAAGCATTGATCCTGCAATAATCCCTTACCTTGAATCAAACTATAATATGCAAGGCGAACAGATAAGAAAAATATTAAACAGCCAATCAGGGCTTCTTGGAATAAGCGGGCATTCTGACATGAGAGATATTTACGAATCAAAAGAAGAACCTAAATCAAAGCTTGCAATGGATATGTTTGCTGACAGATTGACTCATTACATCGGAGCATATATTGCTGAACTCGGAGGAGTAGATGGAATTGCATTCACAGGCGGAATCGGAGAGAACGCTCATTACATCAGAAAAAAAGTCCTCGAAAACTTCGATTATATAGGACTCAAATTAGATAATAAGAAAAATGAAAAGAACGAATTCATTATCTCAAACAAAGATTCTAAAGTCACGGTATTTGTCCTCGAGACAAACGAAGAATTGCAGATCGCAATGGATACAAAGAAGTTATTGAAATTGCAGGATTGAAGACTTTTTATGATACTGCATTGACGCCTAGCGAGCCCTCGATAAGCTATCTATTGCGTTTTAGACTCGTAGGCGGAATTCTATTTTACATGCGATGCGAGCGCGCCAATGCTGAAATAAAATTTCAATCACTAAGCCCGCAATATCTAAGCAATCTTTCTTTAAGGTTTTTCTCATCTAAGAATTTCTCGCTTTTGTAAGTGCAGTCTTCTAATACTTTGCTGAAAGAAACATCATTGTTCCATAATCTATTGATCAAATCAGGATAATTGCTCTTGAGTTTCCCAAGAACTATGCATGCAACATACATGTCATCCATGTAGCCGTAAGGACCGTACACATCTTCCGGGACTATGTCATTTGCAACAATAAGATATCCAAGCGCCGCGTTTATCAATATCCTTGAATCTTTATCAACAATATCATTATCGAGCATGTCACATAATAATTGTATTAATTCAGGAAAGTACAAAAGTTCTTTATCTAGTTCTTCATTAGAGTCTTTCAAATCCTGGAATTTATCGCGGATAGTGTCTATATAAGATTTTTCCATTTGAGAATTACTCCTGATATTCGTATGGGCCTATATCATACAGTCCTACTGGCCTTGGATTATTATCCAGATCAAAGCTTAGCGATACATTTATTCCTGCATCAATAACAGGACTTGAAGATAGAGGCCTATAATTGCTATCTAGGCCGGCATCAGCTATGGAAGAGATAATAAGGTTGTTTCTTTCTGTGACATTTTCTTTTTTCCACACTCTTGCAACAAGCTGCCTGCTTGCATCCTGGACTACAATATTATTCTCTATTATGAAGAAAGATTTATTATTCATTATCCCGAATGTTCCCCATTGATTATCCCTGCTCTGGACATTCTTGAATAGATTGTTGTATATCCGAACTCCGTTAGGAGCGCTAGTCAATGAATGTATGTAGATATTTCCGCTGTCTTCTATTATATTATTGTATATTCGCGTATCTTCGGCTGCAAATATTATTAATGGAGCTCCCCTGATATTCTTTATCCTGTTATTATAGAAATCTCCGCCCATTTTGCCGCCTATTTGTATTCCGTTTGTCTGCCCTACTGCAAATGTCTGGTTCATCCATCCTGCAGTATCAATAACATTATTGTAGACTTTTGCATTAGGATCTCCTGCTATCTGTATGGCTTCGCATCCAGTCCTGACAAATATATTATCATGAACCATGGTATTTTGCAAGGCGTGAGGATACAGCACTGTTCCCATGCATCCTGCTGTCCTGTTGAACCCATCCTGGAAAGTGTGTCCTATATAAAATCCCTCGCAATCAGTGTCGTGCACATAATTATGATGAAGATTCGCGTTTTTTTGCAGGAAATATCCAAGATTATTCTGAAGATTGCAGCTAGGTTCTGTCTTGAAGCTTCCGCCTGCAAATAATGCTGTAGATACTTCTACATAAGACATTTCAAAGTCAGTGCTTCTAGTAAATATAACTCCAAATATTGATGCATACACATTCTTTATTCCATATTTATGATCAATATGACCATTTCCAGTAACATTAATGTATGATGAGTTTGATATTGTTAGTGCGCCATTGTCCTGATCCATTATTACAGCGCCGCCATAGTTTACAATGCGGATATAATTTTCTGGGGATCCATGAATATTTGCAAATTCTATTCCTCTGCGCCTTCCGGCTTCCAGGCATATTGTATCTCCGCCCTCTACTCCCAAGAGATCTGATAGAGGGATTTTTCCAGATTTAGATACCGGTATTATATAATCGCAATCTGCTTGAGTTATTGTCTGATGAGTAGAACTGCTTCCTGCTTCTGCTGATAATTTCCAGTCGCGTTTTTGCACTATATTATTTTTAGTATACGTGCCTTTTTCATACAAGTCTTTAGCCTGCTGGGCATCTATATATGTGTCATATATTGCAACTCTTGCTATCTCTCCATTAAATGGCGATACAAATCCTGTAGAATTTGTCTTTCGTGTTCCGCCGATAAGCAAGTCGACAGAATTTGTTTGAGGAATAGCCCAGCCTAGCTTTCTTGTTCCATTATATTTTCCATCTATATATAATGTCATCGAGCTATTGTACCGGTTATAGCTTCCGACTATATGCGTCCATTTATCATAAACTATCGGAGTATTTATTGATACAGTCCAGCCGCCGACAAAAAATTTCCATTCATTGTTTATTGCATAAAGGCCATAGGATGTCCCTGTGCTGTCTTTTTTTGCCAAGGCATATTCTGCTGCCGTGCTGTTATATTTTTTCTTTACCCAGATTTCAAAGCTTATTACATCTTCACGCCAAAGTCCAGTTGCGCTATCCTGAACTGCAATATAATCATTGCCATTAAACACTAGAGATCCTTTACCGGAAGGTCCGCCTGCAGGATTGTATTCGGCATTTGTAATTATGCCATTTCTTAAGTTCCCTGAAAGATCATTAGCATTCTGTCCTGTGGAGAAATCATAAAGCAACATCGTATCTGGAGGAATAGTAGTATTAGTTGTATTAATATTAGTAGTATTAGTGTTGTTGATAATTGGATTCTGAGGTTGGGAAGAATTAGAAATATTGCCCGCGATAGTGATGTTGAACTGTTCTATCTGCCATTTATTTCCGTGGCAATCCCATCCTGCAATAATCTTGGAGCAGGAATATACGATTATATAATTTTCTGATGATGATCCATTTACAATTCCCAAATCTGAAGGCTTAAGAGCATATAGCAATGTTGCTCTTCCTGCAAACCAATCTTCCTTAAGCCCGGAACCATTCAATTCTATTTTTTGCCATTGTCCGCCGTTTAGAGAAATATATCCGTAGCGATATATTGCAGAATCTGTGACAGTTATTTTAAGCAAAGCCATGTCAGATGATCGTGAGAAAGCAAATATTTTTGTAGTTATATTAAATCTTGGAGAAGAAAAACTATTGCCTATGACTGATCCTGAAAAATCCGCCAGCGGTTCTGAAGGATGCGAGCTTGGCATCAAATAAATAACAAATGCAATGATTACTAGTATAAAACAGAGAAAGAATGCATATTTTGATTCTTTAATGCCGATCTTCATTGCATGTTTATTAATGCAAGCCATGTTTTTAAACTTTACTGGAATTTAAAACTAAATTTATAAAAGTACAGATAATGCCAATATTCATGATAATAAAGCATGTTCCCGAAGATTTCATAGTCGAAGAAATTCCGTTAAAGGAATGGAATGATGACGGCCAGTTTTCAGTTTACAAATTAGTAAAAATAAACATGAATACAGAGCATGCCATTTCAATAATTTCCAAAAAATTCAATATCCCATCAAGCCTGATAAAATATTCCGGAACAAAAGATCGGCATGCAAAAACTACTCAGTACATAAGTATCCCTGGGAAGACAATTAATTCTAGTTACGCTAATCCTGACAGAATTAAAATTGAAGAAGAGAATCTCATGCTTCATCACGTAGGTTTTAGTGACGAACCTCTTAGTCTTGGAACACTTAAGGGAAATAAATTTGTAATCACAGTCCGTGAATTATCTGATAAAGAAATCAGTGCATTAAAGCATAAACAGTCGCGTCTAAATTCTGGCAAGGAAAAATTCATGATGCCAAATTATTTTGACGACCAGAGATTTTCAAGCAATAATTTCGAGATAGGAATGAATATTATCAAGGGAAATTACAAGCATGCAGTAGAATTGATATGCTCAGGCAGCGAATCATTCTCAGAATCTTCAAATGAATACATGCAAAATCACGCCAATGACTATATTGGGGCAATCAAGCAGCTTCCTGGAAAAATATTGATGCTTTTCATTCATTCTGTGCAATCATATTTATTCAACGAAGCTCTTCATGATAAAATAATAGACAACCGTGATGTAAAAAATCTCAAGTCATATGAAATTGATTACAGCCTCGGAAAACTAGTTTATTACAATGATATAAAACAATATGAATCTCTTGAATCAGAGCTTGATCTTCCAGGGTTTGACACTCATACAATGAATCATCATCTAAAAAAACATGTTGAGAGGCTCGGCTTGACAAGCAGAAGTTTCATAATCAGGGCTTTGCCTAATTTAAGCGTCGAAGGAACTAAAAGAGAATGTTTCGCCCAGCTTGAGAATCTAAACATAGAAATTCTTGATGATCGCGCAATAATAGAATTCGAGCTTCCTAAAGGATCGTATGCAACTATTGCAATAAAAGGTCTTGTAAACGATTAAAGAAAACTAATTAGAGAAATTATTCAATACCTTATATCAGGTATCTTATAGAATGGATTTAGTCTTGTGAATCTCTGAGTATGTCTTTCATCCTCAAGCATGACATTTATCACTGCTTCTTGTTTCTTGAGTGTTTCCATGAGCGTCTTGATATTTTGTTTTGGATCTTTTATTATGTCTATATGTATCATGAGCCTTCCATCTCTTCCGACCCTTGTATTGACGGAATCTACAAGATATTTTTCTCTTGCAATAAAATTTAGCGTGTCAGACAATACATTCAACCTGTCCTTTACATCTACGCGCAGCGGATGAGTTTTTGCTTCAGGTTTTATAGAAGAGAGAGTCACTTCCTTGCTCATGTCGCATGTATAGACATTCGGGCAATCTACTTTGTGCACAACTATCTTTCCATCTTTTGTCTTGAACGCCCTGTTCTTGTCCCCTATTCTTGGATTGCAGCATTTAGGAATTTTCAAGTCGAATTTCTTCCCGTCAATAATTATATCGTCAGGAAAGTCTGTGTCTTCTATAAGTTCTGCAGGATCTCTTTTTTTTGTTTTGGTATCTACATCTACATTAAGAGCTGCCCTGATTTTAGTCCTGGTATGGGCAGATTTTGCAAATGATAGCCATGATCTTGAAGGAGTTGCGTTCTTTTGAGTCAGTATTTCAACTACATCTCCAGGGCTTAGAGTATAATCAAGCGGGACTATTGCGCCGTTGACTTTTGCCTGCTTGCAATGATTTCCAATATCAGTATGGACTGCATAAGCAAAATCAATTGTCGTCGCATTTTCTGCCAATGCGATAGGATCACCTTTTGGCGTGAATACAAATATTTCTTTTTCAAATAAGTCAATCTTAAGTGATTCAATGAATTCCTGGGCGTCGACGCTATATCTCTGCCAGTCAAGGATCTGTTTCATTAATGCAATATGCCTGTCAAATTTCTTGTCTCTCTCATCGCCCTTATATCTCCAGTGGGCGGCAATTCCTTCCTCTGCAGCTAGATGCATATCTTTTGTTCTTATCTGGACTTCAAGAACGCTTCCATGTCCTATGAAAACTCCAGTATGAAGCGACTGATATCCGTTTGATTTAGGCAGCGCTATGAAATCCTTGAACCTTTCAGGCATAGGCTTCCATGCATGATGTATCAGTCCCAATACTTTGTAGCACTCATCAACTGTACTTACAATTATCCTGACTGCCATCAAGTCATAAATTTCGTCGAATTTCTTGTCTTCGCTTATGATTTTCTTGTAGATGCTGTAGAAATGCTTTGCCCTGCCGTCAACACTTCCAGCAATATTGCTTTGTTTGAGAAGATTCTTCACATGCTCGATTATTCTCTTTATTTCCTGTTCTCTTTCTGCCTTCTTTTTTGCAACTCTTGATTTTAATTCAAGATATTTCTTGTTTTCCAAGTATCTGAATGAAAGATCTTCAAGTTCTGCCTTTATTATATACATGCCAAGCTTGTGCGCAATAGGAGCGTATATTGTCATAGTCTCTTTTGCAATTATTTTCTGCATGTCAGAAGGCAATACTTTCAAAGTTCTCATGCTCTCAAGCCTTTCGACGATCTTGATTATTATTACTCTTATATCCTTAGAACTTGCAAGCATAATCCTTCTGATGTTTTCTGCCCTGCGCTCTTCTTCCTGCTCAAGGCTCAGATTCTTATTGACATTCTTAAGTCGCGATAGGGCTTGAATTATAGATAATATCTCTGCGCCAAATTCTTTTGTTATTGTCTCAGGCTTTACATTTCCTTCATCAATTACAGTATGAAGAAGCCCTGCAACAATTGTGTGAGATCCGAGTTTCAAGTCGGAGAGAATCATTGCTACATTGTAAGAATGAGTGAAAAAATCATCTCCTGAAAGCCTTTTCTTGTTGCTTAAAATATCATGCGAAAATCTTGCAGCCTTGTCTATGAGTTTGGTGTCTGCATTGGGATTGTAAGACCTTACCTTACTAATCAACTCGACAATTTTTGTGTTAAGATCTTCGACCATTTTGATTGGTTTGACTGGATATTCATTTGGAGAGTTTGCCTAATATTTTAAATATTTCCTTATGGATTGTTTCTATTGGCCTCTGGCCGTTTATTGTATACAATATCCCCATTTTTTTGTATTCATTTTTCAATGGTTCAGTCCTTAAGTGATAAGTCTTTAATCTGTCCTTGATCCTCTTAGGAGTGTCATCTTCTCTTTGTATGAGTTTGCCGCCATCAATATCGCATACGCCTGTCTTTTTTGGTTTCCTGCTTGCAAGATTATATGTATGGCCGCATTTGGAACAGATGCGTCTTGATGCCATTCTTTTTACCGATTCTTTTTCAGATAATGTTATTTCTATTGCTGCATCTATCTTGAAATTTTCTTTTAGAAATGACCATTGCTCAATGCTTCGAGGATAACCGTCAAGGATCATCCCATGTTTTGCTTTCTTGCTTTTAGAAACTTTTAGAAGAATATCATCAGTAATCTTCGGGTCGACAAGTCCGCCAGTATTGACGATTTTCTCTATCTTTTTGCCCAAGGCAGTCTTCTTTTTTATTTCCTGCCTTAGCATATCTCCCATAGATAATGGAAATAGCTTGAATTTTTTTGCTATAAGCTCTGCTTGAGTTCCTTTGCCGCATCCCTGCGGTCCAAGTATTATTATGTTAAGAGATTTTGCCATAAGTATCAACACCCATCCTTTTGAAAATAATAAAATAAATATGAAAAACGTAAATTAACTCGAAATTATTTATCCGAAATAATGCACTGATCTTCTCTTCTCAGGCTCGAGCTTCCAAGATTTCTGAAGCTTTTCAACAGTATGAACCATTTTGCCCTTGATCTGCAATGATTCTTCATGTATCTTCTTTACTGCTGCAATTGATTTTTTCTCATCATTCTCAATCAGGGCCTTGAGAAGCTCTCTGTGCATTATTATTGCTTTCTTATAGATTGTAAATAAGTCGCTCTTTTCTTTATCATCAAAAGCGTTGCATTCATACAATGCATGGAATTCCTCAGGCTGCAAGATTTGCTGTATTGTCTTTAGATAAACTTCAAGAGTCTCCATGACTTTATGAATCATGCCAACAATGCTTATATTGTCATCCGGAGTCAGATAATAATATTCCTTGACATGAGATAATTCCTTTAGAGGGTCGTTTTTTGAATTTGATTTTGAATCTTTCTTATCTTCCTTGCCTGATTTTTCTTTAGAGCTCTCTGTAATTTGCTTAAGCAATTCCTTTGCAACTTCTTTATTTATGTCCTTATTTGATTCTTTAGTGGATCCCTTACTTGATTTAGATTTAGCCATGATAATTACCTCTTTAACACTTTTTAATATATAATACCCCTCAAACAATATGATCATGTAAAGCTCGTTTTTAAAGTTGACGATAAAAACGCATCAAATCATGGAATTTCACGTCTTATAAATGATATTTGAATAAATTTTTAAACATTCTAATCGTCCTATTCTATGAGTGTGGGTGAAATGAGAACTATCAAAGACATGAATTTTGACAATAAGAATGTCCTGTTAAGAGTTGACTTTAATGTCCCTCTTGATGAATCCGGAAATATAACTTCAGATAATAGAATAAAGGAGAGCCTTCCTACAATCAAGTATATTCTCGAGCATAACTGTAAACGTTTGGTACTGATGAGCCATCTTGGAAAGCCTGACGGCAAATTTGACGAAAAGCTTACTATGAATAAAGTCTCAGAAAGATTAAGCAAGCTTCTCGGCCAGGAAGTAATCAAGATGAACGATTCTATACATATAGAGCTTCCTGAATCGTCAAAAATCATACTTCTTGAAAACTTGAGATTTAATCCCGGAGAGGAATCTAACGATGAAGAATATGCAAAAAGTCTTGCAGCATACGGAGATATTTATGTAAATGATGCTTTCGGCACAATGCACAGGGCGCATGCGTCAACTGCTGCAGTAACTAAATTCATCCCAGGATGCATCGGATTTTTAGTCGAGAAAGAATTGAAATATCTCAATCTTGCTAAAGCAGAAAGGCCGTTCATTGCAATACTTGGGGGCGCAAAGATCAGTACTAAATTTGCAGTAATAAAAGAACTTCTAAAGAAGGTAGATTACTTGCTTCTTGGCGGCGCAATGGTTTTCACATTATACAAGGCTAAAGGATATGAAGTTGGCAAGAGTTTGTATGAAGAAAAATTCCTTGCTGAAGCAAAGATGCTTTTAAACAATGATAAAATCATACTTCCTGACGACATTCTTGTCGCAAAAGAAATTTCTGAGAATTCGGAAACTATGATCGTCCCTGATTTTGACATGCCAAAAGAATGGACTGGCCTTGACATAGGCCATGAATCAACTCAGTTATTCAAGGATTATATAAATAGGGCAAAGACAATCTTCTGGAACGGCCCTCTCGGATATTTTGAGATGAAGAAATTTGCCGAGTCAACAAACACAATTGCAGAATACCTTGCAAATTCAGGCAAAGTCGTAATTATCGGCGGCGGAGATACTGAGGATGCAATCCTTCCATGGAAAGACAAGTTCACTCACGTATCAACTGGCGGCGGCGCGAGCCTTGAATATATTACAGGAAAAGAACTTCCGGCGATCAGGGCTTTGAAAGAGAATGAAATTGAGTTTCATGATGTGGCATGATCTGAATATTCTAATAAATTAATTATTAGCCGGGCCTATAATTGCTCTTGAAATTGAGCAAAGCTATCGTATTGTCGATGCCTTTCGGCGGCTGTTTTTTCTTGTCATATCTTATGAGATAATTATTATCCTCATCTTCTAAAATAGATTCTATTCCTTTGACGCTCATGAAACTTAAAATAGTTATTTCTGGAGACGTAGGCAATGGAACTAAGAAATGAAGTCCACGTTCAGGAACTTTTCCATCATAAACAGCGAGCATCGATTCTATGTTCTCTTTAGACATAGATATTTTTAGGATTCCTTTCCCAGAAGTATAATCATAAAGCGTCCGGCCATTGATATAGAATTTTCGCATGTTTTCTTCAAAAGTAACATCATATTTCTCAGGCAAATTGAAGACAAATTTCGAATTCTGAATCTTCATAATATTAAATAGCAGAAACAATATTTAAATTTGATTATTGCAAAATAAAGTTTCAATCATTTATGAAAGATTAATTTGTTTGACTCCCTCCCATAAATGCAAGCTTTCTCTCTAATGACGGTTCAGTTGCTTCTTGCAGTGTATAATATAATACCAGCGGTTTTCCTTCATATAATTGATCTGAAGCTACAATTTTTTTGACATTATGAAAAGGAAATAAATAATTACCTGGAACAGGAAGCCTGAGCGTTATGCCTTCCTCTAGTTTACGAACTGTTTGGATAATATCAACCAAAGAATCAAGATTTTTCTGTGAAATAGACATATGAAGGATATTTGATTGATCATCATATTCGTACATTTTAATACATTTGCTTCTAAAGTCTTCACTATCTACTTTCTGGGCAAGATAGAAAGGTTCTAATCCTTCAAGAAAAACTCCCTCTTCATGACTCAAATCTCTTATTAAGAAAGTATTGCCGTATCTGCGCATGACGCGAAATTCTTCAGGTCTTAATTTTTTTAAGTTAAAGCCAAACAAACCAAAAGTCAAATCATCGGCCATCATTTTCCTAGAATGCATAGTTAAAATATAAATTTAGTGAATTTATCTTTTATAATCCTTAAACACGGACAAGGACGAATATATCCTGCTGCTAAGCATTAGCTCGTCTCCAAAGGATAATTTCTTAACATTTCGAAATATCATCAGGCCGCATTCAGAAACTACTTCTAGTTTGACATCAATGCCTTGATTTACAACTTTTTTTGGAAGATCAAACAGCTCTTCTATTCCTTTGATAGATTTAGACAAAAGTAAAGAATTATCTTCTTTCATATAATCATAGACGGTAACTTCCTCGAGAACTAGCATGCTGCAGGATCCGATTCTATAGATTTTTGTACCGCTTTCATTGTAATCAAAAATTCCGTAGTTGTCAACCCCTCCCATGTTTGTTAATTTAATTTATAATTATCTTTGGCTTTAAGCGCTGTTTTTTCAATATCTCTTGGAGATATAGGAGGAGGATTATATTTTATCAAATAATTATTTTCATCAGATTCAACAATTGATTCTATGTTTTTGACAGACCCGATGCCGAGCAGTGGATAAGGTGGAGGAAGCGGCAAGAACAATCTCGCATCAGGTTCGAGCAATTTTTCTTTGAAAGAATCAATGAAAGAGTCTATGCCTTTTTGGGAAAGAGATATTCTTACCGTTCCATCTCTCTTGCTAATATCGTAGAGCAATTTTCCATTAACATAGAATTTTGTATAATCTTTAGAAAAAGTAACTTCATACTTTTCAGGAATATTAAAGACGAAAGAAGCTAAGCTTCCGATCATAATAAAGATATTGTATATATTACTATTTAAAGTTATCTAGAATTAATAATTATTCAAAAATATAAGTGGTTAATGCCGCTTATGCTTTCCTTTCTCATCCATGCGAAGATACTTTCCTTTGTCAAGAATATGCTTTATTATCAGAGTATCTTCTTTCTTGAACATGCCATAGCCTAGGTTTTCATCATTCTCATTTTGCACAAGAACTAATGGATTTTCGCTGTTTTCAGGCATCTTGATTATAGAATCAGATAACACGTTTCTTCCGCATAAGAATAGCCATTCTGCTTTCTTATTTATCAGAACTTTCCTGTCAGAAACATCAGGCATTCTTGAGATCATGTCAATTAATGCAGGGCTTGGGCTAAATCCCATCTTTTCTTCCCCTAAATAAGTTCCAACGGAGAATATATCCCTCTTTACACCTTGCTTCATATCCATCAAATTCTTCTCAGCAAGGTAGAAATTCCTGCCAATCCTGTGGACATTATCAATAGGCTTATCAGTAAATTGTGATGTAAATTTGTTGAATAATGTTAGATCCTGGCTCATATAAGATAGAATGAAATTAGTATTAATAAATGTAATGAAAGAAATAAATTAGATTAATCCTTTTTCTTCTTGCTGTCTCTTGCGTCCCGGAGGTTTTCGATCTTGTTGATTCCGGCTGCTGCGATTGGATCTACTTTGTCCTTGCTCGCGCCAAGCGCTGCCATCATTTCTTTTCTTGTTGTTGCTTTGCCAACCTTGTCTGCAAGTTCAATTTTATTGTTCATAGTCAGCCAAGTCTCGAAGTCGTTTTTCTTCTTGTTGACGTATTGCTCGAATTCTTTTTCAGTCATTGTGCTGAGTTCTTCAATAAGATCCTTTTCATTCATCAATAATACGCCGTTCTTTAATTTGAAATATCGCTCTATCTGCTGGTTCTTTCCGCGCGCGAGCTGCTTTGTTATTGGCTTTTTGCTGATGAACTGTACTTTTGATGCCTTTTCAACAGCCATTACTAATGCGAATAAGACAACAATATATATTCCAAGTATTATGAAATCAAAATAGACTTGGCCAAAAGATGATTCGAATACTGTGAGTTTTTTGAGGAGTTCAGATGATATTACATAAGGATTGTATTTTGCAATTCCCTGCACCACTGGAGACATAGACTCAAGAGGCAATACTAGATTTGAAAGGAATAATAATACTGATCCTACGCTAATCGATGCCATCGTTACAGCTTCCTGGCTGTTAAATGCATAGCCAATTACCATTCCGATCAATGTGAAGAGTGAAATTGCTGCAAGTATTAACAATACTGTCAAAAGCAAGCTTGTGAAGATTGTAGTGTTAAGGAAATAATATGCTAAGCCTAAGATGAATGCAAGCTGCAATGATACCACAACAAAGCTTGTCAAGAATACTGACATTACAAATGTCAGATCCTTAGTTGGCGTTGTGAAGTTCCTGAAGTATGCCTTGCTAGTCTTCTCCATCATTATGATGTTACTGCTCAGCATAATGCCTATAAATACTATTATTAATATTATGAAATACGGGAATATGAAGCTTATATTTCCTGACTTATTGCTTACAGGCTTAATTACTGTCTGTATCGGGTTTACAATGCTCTCAGCATTTGTTACCTTAAGGCCATTGATTCTAGCGTTGCTTGTCTCAATCAATGCCTTTAATTCATCAATATTTGTCTTGACGCTTGATAATGATTGTATGTTAGTTCCGATTGTATCGCTTGAATCTCCAGTTGCCTTCTTTGCATCTTCAAGCTGCTGCATCACTGAGTCAACCTGATCTGAGACTTCAGTCAAAGAATCAAGAAGTTTGGAAAGATTACCATCTGTTGCGTTGCCTGATGCAACTATACTTGTTTCTGATGCATTTACATCATCTTCAAAGTCTTCGAGTATATTAGAACAATTCGTGCCGCAATCGCTGGCAGAATCTAATTCATTGATTGCATCTTCACTAAGTTCTACAAGACCATCAGCTGCATCGTCTAATTTCTTAATGCTTGATTTCAAGTTTGTTGAAGCACTATCAACGCCACTCAAATCAATCTCAGTGTCTGGGAAATCCAAGTTTTCAAGATCGGATTGTACATCTTCAAGCTTTGAGCTGATGTCAGTCATTGATGTTTTAATTTTGGCTATTCTTGATAGTTGTTCAGCGTTGCTCTTCTTTGTGCTTTCAATGACTCCGACAAGATCATTTGTTAATTGATAGCTTACTTGGTTTGTAGTGAGCGAGACTTTTTCTGAAACAGTATCAATTACAGCGTATACAAAGTTTGCTCTTGATTGGTCAACATAGAATTGTATTTCATTGGAATTATTGCTTTCTATCCTAAAGTCTGTTGGGAATATAATACATAAATGGACTTTTCCTTGCTGTATCATGTCAACGCACGTAGAATCAGATTGATATTCAACCAATATGAATTCAGGATTTCCTGACAATGCGCTGACGAATGAATCAGTAAGATTAGTCTTTTCAGGAGTATAATATCCTATTGATAATTTTGATGCTACATTATTATTGAAAGCAAAGCCTACAAGAAGCATAATTAATAATGGACCGAACACTACAACAAGCATTGATGTCTTTGAACGCATCAATAATTTCAAGTTCTTTGCAGTTACTTTGAATACTTTCATCATGTTCCTTAGTTATCCTCTTCTTCGTTTTCCCTTTTCTCTTCTAGGTCTTCCTTCTCTTCCCTCACTAGCCTTGAGCCTTTCTTCTTTTTCTTTTCTTCTACTTCTTCACGCTCTTCAGCCTTGTATTGGTCTGTTCCAGATATGTTGATGAATATCTCATCAAGAGATGGTTTTGTAACCTTTAGATCAACTATTGTCTCTTTGAGTGTCTCAAGCCTTCTCATCAATGCATTCAGAACCATTTCAGGTTTTGATGTATATAATACTAATTTGGTTCCTTTGTCTTCAATTTTTGCAATATGCTTTGAAACTTCTGAACTTCTGATGTTTGCTATCTCTTCATAGTTGCCTGGGAAAGTCTCTAAATGTATCTCTTCATTCTGCGAGAATCTTGTCTTTATCTCATTGGGAGTTCCAATAGCCAGCATCTTTCCTTCTTTCAGGATTGCAATTCTTGAGCAAAGTAATTCTAATTCTGATAAGTGATGTGATGCGAGTATGATCGTAGTTCCTCTCTTGTTGATTTTTCTAACAAGTCTCCAGATGTGATTTCGAAGTAATGGATCAAGATCTGCTGTCGGCTCGTCTAATATCAATAATTTCGGATCGTGAATAAGAGCGCAAGCCATGTCAAGTCTTCTCTGCATGCCGCCAGATAAGTTCTTTGCAAGCTTATGTTCTGAACCCTGAAGATCCATTAAATTGATCAGAGTAGTAATGTTGCTTCTTAGAACTTCATTTGAAAGACCGTAAAGAGCACCGAAATATTCGAGATTCTCTCTTACTGTAAGAGTAGTATAGAATGATGGAGTCTGAGCTGCCATTCCGATTATTTTCTTTAACTCATCATTATTCTTGAAGACAGATTTGAATCCTCTTGATCCGGTGTCTCCTTCAATTAAGTGTTCGCTTCTGAAAGATACTTCGCCAGCTTCTGGCTTTAAGAAACCTATCATGATGTTTAGAAGTGTAGTCTTTCCTGATCCGGATGCTCCGATTAAGCCAATAATCTCGCCAGAATCAATCTCTAAATCAATATTATCTAGAACTATCCTCTTATCGTATACCTTACTTACCCCTTTTATCTTATATACAGGCATAGCCATAATACTAAACACACCTCTAAGTTAATAAATTACCCTAAATCGAATATATAAATGTTGCGGAATGTTAAGATAAACATTTAAACTCATAATATTTACTTAAATGCAGATGGTTTTTATGGCTGAATATATAAGAAAATCAATTAAATTCAATAATACAAACATAGTATATTTTGTCAAAGGAAATTCTCACGAAGCAGTATGCTACTGCCACGGGGATGGACAAAATCATACAGCAGGAAGATTTTATTTGGAATTATTCCCTGATACTTATAAGAAGATAGCTGTTGATTTGCCAGGCCACGGATATTCATCAGACTTCGAAAATCGTACATTAGATACAGAGGTAAGTGTTCTCAATGCAATAATGGATGCCGAGAAAATTAAATCTCCATTAATTATTGGACATTCTCATGGCGGAACGCTTGGCATTGCATATGCATCAAAGCATCCAGTCAAAGGACTCATATTGTTTGATCCATTGTTTAAGGATCCGAAAGAAGTATTTGGCAAAAATCAAATTGAAAATTTAGAAGCTAGATATCTGTCCATGGTACATGGAAAATTCGATGCGAATGCAGCATATTATATATACGGCAATGAAAAAAGTGAAGAAAATGTATTGCATGCAGCTATTATTCATACTCCTTACGACACAATTGCCAAGAATTTAAATGTGTATCAAGGATATGATTCTTCGATGAATATAAAGAAGTTTAATTTCCCTGTTCTTGTCTTGCAGTCAGAAAATACATTCATGCCATCTTTCAAAGAACATGTAATTCATTCTGTAATGAGCATGCCTTTGTCAAAAATTGAAATTATCAAGCTCGGGACCCACAATATGCCGCTTTTGATGAAAGAACAATTAGCTGAAAAGATTCTACAAAATTTTCATTTCCTGAGAGTCTGATACATTACAAAACAATGATCCTTGAGCAATAGATCAAATTCTACTCCATGAGATTTATGCTGAATTATATGTTCTGCAAGTGTCATCGGTTTGTCATGCTTATTTGATTCTTCAAGCATTGCCTCTATATCTGAAGAAGATAATCCTAATTCTCCAGCAACCTTGCTTGCACAACTCTTAAGATAAGCATTATTCTCCTCCTCTTCTTTTTTTGATTGGGGCGCTATTAGTTCAAAATGCAAAAAAGAGGGGCATACTTGATGTATTCTTCTAAACAGGATATTTTGTTGCTCGTGATCGAGATGATGTGAAGAAAGCGAACTTACATAAATTTGCGCATTTGGCAGCAGAGCCTTACTAAAATCCTCTTGCCTAAGTTCGCAAGTATATCCCTGAAGTTTTTGTCTAGCCTTTTCCAGTGACTCTGCAGAAGTATCAAGACCTATATATTTTATAGTCGGTGTGGCGCTAAGAATTGCTTTTGCAATATTTCCTGTGCCAACTCCTAGCTCGACAACAAATTCTGCTCCTGCTGTCCTTCCTTTAAAATATTCCAACGCGTGAGTATATGGCGGGCACAGAGCTGGAACAAGTCGATCATATATTTCATCCTTTGAAAATTTCGGTTTCATTGAGCTTTATGACCCCCTTGCTTTTGCCATATGCCTTTCCATTCTCAAAACTGAATTCATTGTCTACAAATAAAAGTAAGCCTGATTTTGTTCTTCTCAGATTCTGGTCTTGAACATAAAATTCCCCGCTGAATTCCTGTGATGAAATGAAAGGTTTGCTAAAACGTATTGTATATTCAGCAATCATCATATCGTTGAATTTTTTATTATTCATATTATCAAGAGACTGAACTTCTACTCCCTTTAATTTCCCATACTGCGCCATATATGCGAGTAGTACATATGCCATTTGATTATGAGAGAAACAGGATTCAGAAGCCGTAAAATGGTTAACAGGAGAATTTTCACCATTAGTGCTGCTATATGCCCAGTTTGGGTCTGAATAAAGCTTGCAGCGCAGGCCGTTTGGTTCAATATACTCTGCTTTTCTTAGGAATCTTAGATTAGAAGGATATTCCTTCAACATCGTGTCGATAGTTTCAGAGAGTCCTATTTCCGTCATTACTAAGTGAGTATATACACTGATATGTCTAATTTCTAGCGATATGTATCGCTATTAATGAATTTGAACGAATGAGGAATTATGCTCTTCTCTGCCTTGCGCAGATGCGCCTGGAACGTCGAGAAAGAAAGTTTTGAAATCTTTGCAAGTTTTTGGATGCTTGTTTTTCTAGGATAGTCATAGTAGCCTGATTCTACCGCAAGACATAATGCTTCCTTTTGTTTTTGAGTAAGTTGCGGCCTGACTGTATAGAATACCATCGATGGAGAAGTCATCTTGGATATCTTGAGAGATAAAAGAGATGTTGTGTGGTGATTTTTGATATTATTAAAGATTTCAACTAAATCTTTTCTGCTCCATGAACCAAGTGATACATAATGCTTTCCTGTATTGCCGTTAATCATCCAAGGCTCTATAAATAATATATCCGGATTATAGAAAGTTGCGTGATGAATCTTTTCGCGATATTTTGCTATAAAAGAGTCTTCATAATTTTTTATGCTGATGATCTCAGGCAAGCGGTTGAATTCCTTGATGAATTTCTTTTTATTCGACTGTTTACCGAATACAACTCCATAGCCATGTATAATATTATCAGATCCTGTCCTGTTGATCAAAGTAGGATATAATTGCACTACAACTTTATATTTTGTTGCGAGTTTTCCTACAATAGTATTGTTAGTTGTTGCTATAAACTTCAAATTCCACATTATAGTAAGCGATATGTATCGTAATATAAATATTTCTGTTTCGGCAAATATTAGAAAAAATAAAGTGAATAAATTATATTAAACTTCAATCATATCCTGGATACATTTTATCTGAATGTCTCAATATGATGCGAACATATTTTACTGTCTCTTCAATCATCGGAAGACCATCGTTCTCGAATGCATAACCTCCGGAATTATATGCTGCCAAAGCTCTGATTACAGCATGATCTTTTCTGCCTCCGAATTTATCATACATTTTTTTAGAAAGCTGGGCAAGATGTTTTGCAGTCAGATCTATTGCAATATCAGGATTTAATCTGTCGTCATCATGAGGAGTTATTTTTTGATAGAGAATTTTTGTCTCTGCAAGAGTCTGGAATAATTCCTTTCGCGTTTTTTCGCGTTCATGTTTATACCATAAATAACTTTTGAAATCCTCAGCCTCGAGATTTCTCTTCATTGCCTGGCTTAATGTATACAATCTTTTAGTATATATTGTAAGTTTTGTTTCATTCGAATAAGCCTGCGGGAATTTTTTAGGATCAAATAC
>Ga0196981_1000321_pt1 | contig 19562 bp, 24 predicted proteins | sample S3_2013CmetaG_FD_155462 | JGI IMG/M metagenome (GOLD analysis project Ga0196981, IMG submission 155462) | Soil microbial communities from Anza Borrego desert, Southern California, United States - S3_20-13C | ecosystem: Environmental > Terrestrial > Soil > Desert | place: USA: California... | reverse complement strand
CAACTTGATTTGGCACGCATTCAATAGATAAGTTTTGGAAATTTGCACCGATAAAAACAGTTTTATAAGGAAAATCAAAGCGGATATTTAAAAGTTTACAAACCGCTTCGACGATTTCTTCAGGATTAATTAAATCAATAATTCGCGGCCGCTCATCCTTACTGAATGATGGTTTTGTTTTTACCGGTGCTTGAAGTAAGATATGTCTATCTTTATTTCCCCAAAAAGGTTTAACGCAATTGACAAAATTTGGATTTCCATAGACAGCCACAATATCTTTGTCAAAACCAGATGCTATATGGGCGGAAATCGAATCGGCGGTTAATACTAATTTGCTATTTTTAATTAAATAAGCAAGAGAATTAAAAGAGGTTTGACCGGCTACACAATATGTCCCGGGTAATGCATTTTCGTTCGGTCCGCCGACTTGAACAATGTGTATGCCACGATCATTTAAAATCGGAACAAGTAATTCCAACACCGTTGTCCAATAGGAGTAAGTTTTTGCGGGGACGGTATTAGGTTGAAAAACAATATAATCAGAGAAAGGTAAACTAAAGAATTTCTCTAAAATATAAGGTTTACCGATCTTACTGGAAGAGTCTAATGCGTAGCGTTCTATGAGATGCATTTTTCTTTATTATACTGTTTTGGCAACTAAATCTATATCAAAAGAATCGATCCCATTATGAGTATAGTTAATCATTCTTTGAGTAAGTAAATGAATAGGATAAACTATATCAAAATAGCCGGTTAAATTTCCCATTCCTTCAAACATTAAAATATTATCCATCTCGGGGGCGTAATTTAAAACTTTAGTGACAAAAGGATTTCCCAAAAGAATATCTTGGAATTCGGGTTTAGTGGCGACGTAGAAATCCCAAGTTTCGGCGGGATACCTCTTTCGAATGGATTCGAATAATGAAGTAGCCATATATATATCGCCCGCCGATTCTGGAATAGTTAGTAGAATTCTTTTCTTACCGCTTTTTTCTAATAAATCACCAAAATCAATAACTTTCGGGTTCTTGCGGTTCTCCTGATCCGCCGTATGACGGAAGAAATGTTCAATTTCCGCGCGCGGCTGCCCCGCGTTCAACCTAACCAACCACGAATCCAATCCGGGGTCTTTTTCATCAACATCCATCAAAAGAATGTTTTTATAAAGATATTTAAGCCATTCGACATTATCTTGAATCGGCGGAATCTGGGCGTGAGGATTTTTCGGCGGAGTTTCGGGATATTTATAATCCCAATCAACCTTCTTTCTGGTATCTAGCCAATTTTCTAATTGTTTACCAATAATTTCGTAGGAAAATGTATTCTCCGCCCAAACCCTCCCTTGTCGGCTGATTTCGGTTTTTTGCGCGGGCGACATTTCGCAAATAGTTTTATAAAATTTAACCATCGTATCGATATTAGGAACAAATTTAATAAATCCGGTTCCAGTCTCGAATGTATGTTCCCCGTCCAAACGAAAAACAAATGGTTCTTTAACAAACGTCTCTCCTGACGAATATTCCGAACAAAGTAATGGTAAACCACAAAGTAATGATTGGATATTATGGTATTCATAACCGCCTGATGTATAGGGGCTTACGGACGCGTCACAGAGACCGTAGATTTTAGAAATATCTTTATTACTTACCGTTGAAGTGATTCCCGCCGTGATACGTGAGTTTTTAGCTTGGCATTTGGGACAATCTTTGTGTTCGCCTTCGTAGGGTTGGACATTCCAATCCGCGCACGCCTGACAAAAATAAGTGGTTAGAACATCATCTTTTTGTAATCCAAAATATTCCATCAAACGATCTAACGGCCAACCTCCCCCTTCCGCCCAACTACAATGAAAAAGCAGTTTTGCTTTATGTTGTGGGTTTTCCTTTTTGAACGTTGCGAAAGATTCGATCGTATGAGGATACAATTTTCTTAATTGATTTCTACCTAACTGAATAAAGATTTTTGTATCTTCATCAATTCCGAATTTCTTACGTAAATCATTCTTTTCTTGAACAGTGCTGGGGGTGTAATCCGCCGTATCCACCGCGCCGTAAACAGTTTTAACATGACCATATGTATCCATGCTTTCTTCTTTTAGCGCGCGTTCCGCAAAATCAGCCCAGAACCATACATTTCGACAACGTTCCGCCCATGTTTTAAATATCGGTAAAATAGGTAAAGAATCGGCCGTCGTCCATTGTAAAACATTATCTTTTAAATAGGAATACCATTTAGAGTCAAGATAAGCGGAAACTTCCGAAGACCATCCGTCTTCGCAGTGGATCAGAACGTCTAATTTATTCTCACGAACAAACCGTTCGACCGCTGTATTCCCATAACTAACAAATCGACGATAACCTTCTTCCCCGGGATTATTAAACTTACCTTCATCGAACTCTCCGCGCCGAAAAACGCCGGAATTCTTCCACGGAAACCTTTTTAAATTTGGATCATTATCATCAATACATTGATTCAAATGAAAAAGTTCATATTTACCCGTTTTATATAAATAAGGTAATAGATATCGGGCGTTATTACTAAACCCTGTTTTAACTAAGATACTCGATGTGACAAAACCAATTCTGAGCCTATTTTCACTCATTCGATTTTATTATACATCTATAAAAAGAAAAACCGCCGAAAATCTTTCGATCTCCGGCGGCTACCTACTATGACTGACTATTTAGAACGTTAACCCATCTTCTTCGGCGGGAACTTCCGAAGTTTCTTGTTCCGCATCCTCTGGGGTTTGTTCTACCTCTTCCCTTGCCTTTGCAGCAACATTATTACGTCTTTGTAGTCTCTCCTTGGCTTCTGCCTGATCTAGCGTTGAGTAAATTTGGTTACGACAATAATTAATATAAGCTAATAGATCATCTGCTTCCCCTAAAGTAAGGGAAGTAGAGACAATATTATTATCTTGTTTCAGATAAATAGTAAACGCGCCGACTACTTTTTGTCGATCGCCTTCGCCCACGGTTCGTTCTTTATAAGTAATATTGCCCGAAGTAATTCCATTATTAGTAGAATGGTAAAACGAAAATGGATTCTTTCGAGTGCGAAGATGATTAGCAATATCTCCAATTTCGTTTAAATTAAAAGTAACATTTAAACGTTGTCCGCCCGAAAAACTGCCAACACGTTTCTGCTCATTCCAACCATTTTGTTTTACAGTCGTCAAAACAAATCGAGCTTCACCATCCGATACGAAATGATAAAAGTTAACGATTGCGCCTTTGACATCTTTTGTGGCTTTGAAATAGGTTCGTGACATAATCTATATTCTTATACTATTAGTTTTTAGAAATTGATCAAGCTATTTTTACTGAATTTTCATCTTTTCTTTTTGTTGCTTCGTTCATTTCCCGGATTTTAATATAAACATCAATATCGAGAATCCATATTTTCTCGGCGGCAATCGCATCATTCCATTTATTTCCTAAAACAATAATAATATCCCCACTTTTAGGTAATCGACCGTTTTCGTATTTACAATTATCAATAACGTCCCTTTTCTTCGTGTTAAACATCATGGTAACGATCGATCCCGAGCTGTCTTTTACCCCGATTCGAACGTATTTAGTTTTCTTTTCGTTCTTTGCGACGCCTTCTTTAGCAAACTCTACTTCCGCCACGAAACGAACTCGGTCATGTTTTTGCTTCGATTTAATAGTTTGAATGTCTTCCAAATCATTATAATATGTTTTATATATGTCAATTAATCGAACGGAATAAGAAAAACCCAAAACATATTTCTCAAAGAAATATTTGGCTAGTTGTTCATTGGCGCAATTGTACGTATACTGGTCCCAATAAGGTTTGAATTTCTTTTTTATAGTTAAATAACGAGACTCTTTAATCGCGGGTTTTCCTTTATCATCTACCTTTGTTTTTAAACCTTTTATTAAATTAAGAACATCGTATTCAAACTCCGCGCCGTAATGCATGGCGATTCTCTTTTCTTTATCGGTCAAACAGTTCCAAAGATGCATCTCCATTAACAATCTCGGCCGATTGGAAGAGATATTATCCAAGCAGCCACTTAAGATCAAAGCGCTCAGAACGGCGGAATTTACCCCCGCCTCTCCGGCTGCTAAAAACACTTCAAATTTGTTTGCATATGGTTTTCTGAATTTAATTAATTTTTCAATCGCTTTTTCCGCGACGCCTTTCAGATGAGAAATACCAAAACGAATATTATTATCTTCAATAACGAAGTCCAAGCCAGACTTAAGTAAATCGGGCGGAAGGATTTTAATATTAAAGAATGGTAATTCCTTTTGTATGGCTTCTATTTCTTCGGTTGGTTTTTGTAAGTTTTTAACCGCGCGGAGACAAGATGTATAAAATTGAAGAGGATATTTATATTTAAGATAAACAGTTAAAGCTGTTAGATAACTCGTTGATATCGAATGACTTAAATTAAATTGATATTTTGATGAATCGTCAACGATCTTCCAGAATAAATCTCCAATTTCTTTAGAAAAACCATTTTCTTCACATTTTTTATAAATCTTCTCTTTCCATTCTTTGACTTCGTGAACTTTCTTTTTTCCAATTACCCTCCGGAGCGTCTCACCCTCTGAAGCAGTAAAACCTAATGCCATCGCCATTTGGATTGACTCTTCTTGATATAGACAAACATTTCGCGTCTTTTTTAGGACATTTTCAAAGGCTGGATGCGGACAAACGGTTTTGTTTCCGGTGTAGTCTTCGAGAAAACCCAACCCGCCCGGGCGAGCGATTGCCGAACAATCACTTAATTCGTAAATATTTTTTGGCTTAATTTTACTGACTACGCGATACATGCAATCCGCCGAGACTTGATACAGTCCATAAGGTAGAAGTTCGCCGGTTTGAAATTGATCATAAACCAACTTTTCATCGTCTAATCTAAGAGAGATTTCGGCGGCGGTTTCGGGAATTTGTTTTAAAATATCATTAATAATTTCGTTGGTATTTAATCCTAATAAATCTAATTTAACTGTAAAATGGCAAACGTCATTCATATCATACGCTGATACTTGTTCGCCATCTTTACTAATTTCCATTGGAATGGTTTCCGCCAATGGACTATAAGATATTAAATATCCGGATGCATGAGTTGACTTTTGCCGAATTAAATCTCGAAGTTTAAGGGCGACTTCGAAAGTCTCTTTATGTTCATTAGCCCATTTGGCGAATTCCTTATTCTTCGCTGGAATATCTGCAATGTCATCCACAATTCCGAAATGACGCTCGACTAAATCGGCAACCTCTTTTGCGTCTTCTTCCGAGACTTCCTCCATTATTTTATAAACATCCTTAATCAAAGCTTTTCCGGAAAGCGTTGACAACGTTGCGATCTTTGAAATCCGCGCGGGATATAAATCCTGTAACCATTCCACAACCCTATCGCGCGTGTTATTATCCATATTAATATCAACATCGCACATCAAATCTCCTTGAAGATAAGTAACGCCGTCGATTACTTGTTTCCGCGCGCGGGTTTGTGATATGAACCGGCTCAGAAGCAAACATTTATCAATCGGGTCTACGCCAGTGCAATCTGTTAAATAAAAAACTAAACTGGCGGCGCAACTACCTCTCGAATAATCCCGGAACGCCCCTAATTCTAGCATTTTGTTAACTACCATCCATACCAAAAGAAAATAATCGACAAACGCCAAATCCTGAATCAAAGCTAACTCTTCTTCAATCCGATCCGTATATTCTTTAATTCTTTCTTTTTTAAATAAATGACGTTTCTTCTCTAATCCGTCATAAGTCAATTTTCTTAAGAAAGAATAATTAGAAGCGGACCGGTCCAATCCCACCGCTTTCTTTTGTTCGTCCGAAATTTTGATCTCGGGGAGACGAACTAAACCGAAGTTTTTGATTTCGTATTTAGTAAATTGGTCTGAGAAATTCATTTTATATCAATGTTTAAATTCTTAAATTTTTCTATTTTCCGCGCGAAGGAAACTACTCGATCATCCCATTTGCCATCATTTTCTAAATATTTAAACGCGCCGAATTTCATTAGAATACCAATAATATCTTCCCGTTCCCACTTAGCGATAAAATCAAAATATATACCAATTATTTTAGCTTCGGCGGGAGTTAAGACTAGGTTATTTTCATCTATCTCCATATTATTGATATTTCGATTTAAAAAATTTTGCTTTTTCACCACAACGACCATACTCCGCGCGTTCGACATGACAGAAATAATTACCCCGCCCCCAAACTAAGTCGGTATAACCACACCTTGCCGTTTCAAAGTTTTTGAAAAATCTATCCCAAAAACCTAACGAACAATATACACAATCTTTACACAATTTAATTTCGTCTTTTGAAAATTGGTCTACGAAATTCATTTTAAAACCACCATTTCCTCTTTTGTTGGACGCCACAACTCCCGGATTATAGCTAATTTCCCATCTTTTCCAATGTCATCTATTTGCATACCATGACCATCATACGTCGGCTCGATAAGACAGCAGTAAGAACCATTATCAAAACCATGATGATAAATAGCAAAATGTTCTATATTACTTTTATAAAGTTTAACACCCGCCGCGTAATAAGTATTCTCTTTAGCTTAATACCGTTCGCTATAATGATATCCTTAACGTGCATATTTACAAAGAAACTTTTCCTTTATTAATTGTATGATTAAATATTTACCACCTTAATTAATTCTTTAAAAACATCCCATGTCCGCAAACAATCGAAGATACCGTCATGCAACTGACCCTCTTCCGCCGGAATTTTAAAATCCTTACATAATTGACCAAGACTACATTTAATTTTACGAGAGTATTGAGTTAATAAAGAAAATTGCCATGCTAAAAGACTCCTTTTAGGATCGTAAGGAATGTTAAGCTTCAACGAGCGAGCTAAACACAATACATCTAAAGTTCGGGGGATAAATGAGTAATCCGGCTCTTTGCCGAACTGCCGCCGAAAAACTTGATGAATCATACAATCATAACCCAAATTATTATATCCGACGAATAAATATTTAGGATCATAAAGGTATTTTTCAATTTTAGATAAAACTAACTCCGCCGGAACTGATTTTGATTTATAATGTTCAAAGTCAAATCGAGTCACTTGAGCGGCTTTAGTTGAAATACTTAAGTTATCCCACCAAGGAAAATAATCGTTTTTTTCTACAATTTCATTATTTTCTATTACCAACCACGATGCTTGCCACGGTCGGGCGGATATACAATTGAGACTCTCCGTCTCGTAATCCACCAGTACCGCATTAATTTTCTTATATCTTAATAAATCACTACCCAACATATTAACCTAAATATTTGATATTTGCTTGACGACAATACTCTTCAAAAGAGAAATCGTCCGAACAGAAAAAATCAATTCCGGGATTACGAATTGACTGTTTATCGTCGCCCATATTAAAAGCGGCGCGGGTAGAGTTAATTCTGAAGACTTGATAAGCCTTGAAATCTGCGCGGGCGTAATAATAAATTGAATGGATTGGTAGTAAAGGATAATTCTCTTTCCGCGCGAAATCAGCAACCAAATTTTTTAAAGTTTCATTGAAAGGTAATTTTTTATCCTGAATTTCTAACCAAACGGGAATATCTCCAAAATCGGGGATACAATTACCCATTTTAAAATTATTATTGTGAATGAACCCGCCGAAAAAGGGGATTGTAACGATAATATTTCGAGTGTAAAACTTTTTTAAGATATTCCAATCTAATCGGTTCTTGATGGCATTGGAATAAAGTTTTATTAAATCGTTGCAACCGTCGGAATTTTCTGCCCATAAACTAACGTAGGATTCGGTGTTTTCTGTTTCTTTCGGGTCCCGCGCGGCGTCTTCGCAGACGGTCATTTTTACACCCCAAACGAACTGATCAGCGACTTTGGGAGTATTTTTGTAAGCGGATACGAAACCTGAATAGGTATTGTCTCGAATGAATATCTTTTTTAAGTTGTATTTTTTCGCGATTGAGAATATGGAATTAGGTCTATTATGTTGAATTTCATCTGGTTCGTCCAGAGTTAATATGCTCCGGCCGGAGCTGAAATGACTAGTAAAACAGGGGATTAATTCATCCATTTTCCTTATTTTCCACTGTTTTAGGATTAAGGCAATATAAATCGGTGAGATAAAAATCTTCAATTTCTACGTTCGTTGGTTCCAAACCCGCCCACCACCACTCGCCATTAATTTTATGTTTTTCCCACGGTTCGGTGCGTAAAATCTTTTTTTCTACTGATAAAATGTAATGAAAACTATCATCAATATAAATATCATCCGGCTCGGCGGGATGCATGGCTGCACAAAAAATTCTACCGTTTTTGCGAATTCTGACCGCCATAAAACTTCTATTTCTTTTCGGGAGGACTTTCCGGCGGGGGTATTTCCGGCGGCTTTTTTTTAATTTTCTTGTTTTTCTTTAAAAAGTTCTTATCATTGATATGGGCGTAAACGCTTTCAATTAACAAACCCATGATCTCAATTGATTCTTTATTTTCCAAACCAATAAAAATATCCGATTTATATTTGGTTTTTCCTTTTTGGAGTGTCAAAATTACGTAATCGACCTTCTCGTCTTCCAACTTTTCAGAAATATCCAAAATAAAATCCAGACTAGCCATTAAGTCCCCCAGATTTTACGTTAATACGTCGCCCTAGTTTATCATACCCATTCTTCCTTTCTAAGTCAAGACTATAGTATTTATCTTTTTTTCGTGTTAAATGCCGCGTTGAATTTACGTAAAGGAAATCTTTAAAAATTTTTAGCGCATCCATTCTGAAGATTCTTAACAAAGAAATACCCGGTGAATGTTTAACATTACTTACTTTAATAGATTGTTGTTTAATGTTGGTGAGTTCAACTACTTTAGTTTTAATTCCATCGATCAAGTTTTTTGCGCCAACAATTGTAATGTATCCCCGTGTTGTTCCGGTCTCTTTACTCGCATTCGGATTAATATAAACACATCCGTTTCCATCAAAATACCCACGAATAAAATGCCGCACCAACGAATCGGAAACGATATCCGAATTTGGAAATGTTAATGTAAAAGATTTTCGGGGAATACATCCTAAATTAATTAAATCTTTACGAAGCTCCACACTAGATATTACGAAACGAATATACGTCTCTATTTTTCCACCGTCCAAAATCTTTTCAAAAAACGTTGGAGAACCGGTATACCTAATATCTTCTTTAAATTTATTAATTAATTCAATATCTTGTAAGTTTAGACTAGTGCTAATACCTTGAGATGTGATGCCAAAATCCGCATACAAAAAACCCAACCAATAAGACTTTATATCATTATCTATTTTTTTAAAGAAATTTATGTCAAAAGTAGTGTTTCTTAAGAAAGTTAATGCCCCTTTCTTAGTATCTATTCCCGCCCCCCTAAGAATTTCTAAGGTATTCCAATAAGAGATTTTATATCTTTGTTTTAGTTCCCGCGTCGGGACGCCGCTTTTATAATCTTCAACTAATTGCCGTTTTAGTTGAGCGTCAATTGTTTTTGTCAATATTCTTGCCATTTATATTATTATAACGGAATTAAAGATTTATGTAGCTTCTTTACTTCTGCCGCGCGGTTTTTATCCACGGTGAGAAAATCTTCTTCGGCGGTTTCATCCCGTTTTTATAATACTCAAGTATTTTTATTATATCTTCTCGACAATAAGGAACCGAATGAATATCGATATCATTATGTCGGATATGTAATAATGTTAAATTTTTTATCCAATATCCTTTTTCTTCTAGCATCCACGCGTAGAGGCTTAATTGTAAAGTATATTTATAAAATTGCGTAGAAAATTTATGGGACAGCGGCGGCAACATCCTATTTTTAAATATAGAATATTTTTCCAATGGCTTACCATTCGCCCAACCATTTGTCTTAAAGTCCCAGACGCCGATCGAATTATCATCTTCGAAGTATTCAACAACGTCCGTTGTTCCCGCTATTAAAAAATCTAGATTATAAAGCAATTGCTCCGAAAAGACTTTCCCCTTAAATTTAACTTTTTTCTTTAAAGCTTTAACTAATTTTTCATTATCATCTTTTAGAACTTTACCCGTTTCAATAAAATGTTCCGCCGATTTGTGAAAGGCGGTACCGAAAATACACGAATCATCTTTTTTCTTATCCCATTCTTTCTTTAATTCTTCGGGCGGAATACCTCTTTCGGCGGCTTTCTTACGGAGAATCGAGCCGTCCGGATCAAATTTAGGTGAGAATAAAGAAATTAATTGAGAAACACTAATTAAATGTTGCCCATCTTTCGTTGTATATTTATGTTCAATGGGTTCAAAAGTGACATAATTATCATCTCCCATTAATTGTTTTTTAATAAAGTTCATTTCACAAAATCGTAAACATAGGAGGGTTTACCCGCCTTTTTAGCTAACTCTATACTATGTGTTGTTCCTTTTGATTGATTAATTCTTAACGCTAATAAATAATCACAAGCATCAACTATTAATTTATTTCGCATAAAACCCGCGCCCTTCAGAAAGTTTCCCTTTTCGTCATACCAACGTGGATAAAAAATAAGAATCGCTTTTCCCCGCTTCTCGGCCCATTGTCTACTTAACTCGTCAACACCCCGACACCCCCCAGAAATAATCATTTCAATTCTATCAATATTTTCATCAAGTTTTTTAAATAAAAACGGAGCATCATTAAAATCCCTACTTCCGACGACTGCTAATTTCCAAGTTTTCATAATAGACCGTATGGATAGATTTTATAGATTTTATTTAATTGGTAGGTCATAATTAATCTATTTTCTTAGTGTTCCAACGTATAATTTCCTCTTTTTCAAAGTGAAATTCCCGTTCACACTTTTCACATTCGAATGATCCAGTGTCCGCCGGAATATCCCAACTATCAAAGTGTTCTTTTCCGCAATAAGGACAAACTAAATTTTCGGTGAGTTCGTGGTTAATTTGCATATTTATTTCTTTTAATTTTTCAGAGCTACTAATACGTCATTTCTGGATTAGTTGACCAGCTTAACAAGTTATTATTAGTTTTTGGCAGAGTAATTACTTCTAATTCCTCATTAAAAATATCTTTATACCGTTTTTTAGATATTTCACAATTCTTAATATTTTTTTCAATTCCAATAAAATCCAAACCATGATTCCGCGCGGAGATTCCGGTCGTTAGACTCCCAGCGAAAGGATCAAAAACAGTTCCACTTTTTAACCCTGATAACTTAATACAATTATCTGGTAAACCAATCGGAAACCTATCATTATGTAATTTATCCGTGGACGACTGAATTGTTTCGTACGGTATTTTCCAAACATTACCGCGACACTTTAAATCTCTTCCGCCCGCAAACCGTTTTGCATTTGTTTTATCATCATAAGGTATACCAATGGATAATCTATCTATTTTAGGCATTTTACCTTTGTAGAACATGAATACAAATTCGGTTAAATTATTTACCCGTCGATTACCTTGAATTGGTTTATAATGATTTTTAATCCAAATAAATGTTTCGGATAGGATATATCCGCAATCTTGGATAATTGATGCAACCGTGAACGGACGCATCTTGTCTTCCGCTAAATGCCCAAAATTAACAAAACAAAGCGCATTCTTCTTAAGAAATTGAAAACTTTCATAAAAAACGTTTTCTATTAATTCGTCCGAATAACCGTCTTTGTCTTTATAGGGCGGACTAGTAATGAGCAAATCAGCGGTTTTTGGGGTCAACTCTAATAAAATATCTTGAGAGTCGCCGTGGTATAAAGTTGCTTTATTCATTTAATTAAACCCAAATCCATCTTAACTCTTTTTACTATTTCATCAACATTAAAACCCTGCCGGGCGTAACTAATTGCAATTTTTAAAATACCGGAATATGGTATCCGCGCGGATTTACTTATTTCAAAAAGACCTTCTCCGAGTCGATCGGGGTCATCGATGTTTAAAGTTTTATTAAAAAAGAATTTAGATTGATCCATCGACTATTTGTCTTCCGTTCGTTAATGTAATTTCTTTATCTCCGATTTGTTCTTTCCAAGTTTTTGACCAAGGTCCACGAAACGTTAAAACCCATGTTGTTCCATGAGAAAATACTTGGTGGAAAGTTTCTCTTTTGGTAATTATCGGAAAAATAGAAGGCGTATAGTATTGCGTTTCGGCTCCGTTAAGATGGCGCTCTTCTAATTTTCCCTTTAGAACCCAAGAGATACAATTGAAGGCATGATTATGAAATGCTTCACGGGTCCCGGGATCAAAACGTAGTAACGCAATAGTGAATAAAGATTTAATCTCAATCAACCAATATCCCCAAACGTGGGATTCCGCGCCGCCGTCTTTCGATTTAGATAGTATTTTCATATCCGTATTGTTCAATCACTAAATTTTTATCAATATTTAAAAGCTCGTTCACATCTTTGCCGCCGCGCGGAAGGCGAATTTCAATTTGATCAGGATCAAAATAGTTTAAAAGTTTATCTTTAATCTTTTCGGCCGCGACTAAACCAACATTTGTCTCTTTGCTCTCATCGTTATTTAACGCTAAAATTATTTTATTAACATTTAGTTTAATAATCGTTTTGAGTAGATGAGTTCCAATTTCCACCCCGAATAAACAAACAACATCTTCGATTCCGCAGGAAAAAAACGAAAGAACGTCCGAGATTCCTTCGGTTAAAATAATCCGCCGGGTTTTCTGGATTGTTTTATAGTTAAGAAATAATGGATAGGCGAAATATTCCATCTTTGGTCCGATAATGATCCACTTGGGTTGCTGATCATCCTTTAATGCTCGCCCCGCCCAACCGATGATTTTCTGAGAACTATTAAAGATTGGAAAAACATAACGATAACCTAACTTCCCTTTTTCGTAAGTAACGCCGCCCCGAAATCTTTTTAATACATCAACATCAATCCCGCGCTTTTCCCAATACGAGTAATCCTCTCCTAATTTTTTTAATAATTCGGGCGGATATATCCGCGCGGTTTTAATTTGAGGTTTCTGAACGGGTGTGGATAACTGGATATTTTTGTTTTTAAGCCATTCTTCAAGCTTTTCCTCAGAATTAAGATTGAGGGTAAGTTTAATTAATTTAGAAAGGGGTCCTCCGTCACAAGCAACAAAATCGTAATAACTGGCAGTATCACTATAAATCGCAATTGAACCAACCTTATCGCCGGAACGATAAACCGCGCGGCTAACGATATGATTTCCGACCCTCTTTAATGGATAACCTAATTCTTCAAGAATAGATAAATAAGAATTCTCTTCCATTTTTACAATCCCTCTTCGGTGGTTGGATTGGACACGTTTGGTTTTTGTTGTAAAAACTTAATAATATCCGCATACGTTCCATGTTCAGTTATTTTAAAGTTATTTACATCATAATTAATAAAATTGGGAAGATATTTTATTTGTTTCCCGTCTCTTACCCTTACTAACTCGTTAATCCCGCTTTCGCATTTTCCATAAGTCCGAAAGACCAATGGTTTTAAGAGGTTGCGCCCGAATTTTGTTCCCCAAGATGTAATTTCTTCTGGAGTTTTTTTTCTGAATAGAAATAGACCCTGAGTAAACCAACTAATTCGATCCGAGATAGCAACACTTGATTCATTATCTAACTTGTTGATACCTAAATCGTTACGATTCTGTTGACATGCGGCGAATATTGGTATATCCAATTGATTTCCTAAATCATTAAACCGACAAACCGAATCGCCAATCGCTTGAAACTCCGCCCAATTTTTTGTTACTTCTGAAATCTTGAGATAATCATATATTACGAAACATTTATTGCCCCGGCCGACAAATTTATAATACCATCGTTTGATCAAAGAAATAACTTCGGGAACAGGCATCAACCCAACGTATTTATGGAAGATTCTGCCTTTTAAGTAATCGTATTTATCTAATTCTTTCTCAACTTTATCCCTGTATTCAGCCATTTGTTTCCACTGTCCATTTTCGATATATGGCAAAGGACATTGGGTAATCGCGGAGATCGCTCGGTTTTTAATGAGCATCGGTCTCATTTCCGTATCGATAATTAAAGATGGACAATCGTTTTGAATTGAGATACCCTGTGCCATATTTAAAAGCCACGAGCTTTTTCCGCTTTTTGCGCGAGCCGCAACAACATAAATTCCATCTCCCGCGCGGACGCCCCCTGTTAGATCATCAAACAAAGTCAAACCGGTCTGATATCCAACCATTGAAACGGGATTCTCGGCGGCTTTCTGAGCTACTTCTTTTAAATCACCATACAAATCAACCGGATCATCATCATTTAAATTTATGATTTCGATCTTTTTATTATGTATGCCGTCAACCCCAGTTACTATTTCACTAATCTCTTTACTTCTATTTTTAAAGATAAACTCCTTAACACGATCGGCGTTCTCCGTAAGTTCGCGACAAACCGCGAGTTTTTTAAGTTCAGCAAAACAATCAATAACCCCTTCTTTACTGATAGCGGTAAATGCAATTGAACTTAAATAATCTGCGAGATTTAAATCTCCGAATTGGATTAAACCCAAATTAACTAACTTCTGAGCTAAAACCACCGAGTCAATTAATTCTTTCTTATAAAGAGATTGTTTTAAAACGGCATAAATTTGCCGATGTTGATCATTAAAAAAATCGGTGGTGTTTATTCGAAGATCGATTTCGGGGAAAACTTCGGGATATTTAAGAAGACCACCGATACAATTTTTTTCAATATCAAGCGATGCTAATTCTGATTGCTTTCTAATCATTTTTGTTTTTTTAAAAAGTTCATTTTCGAAAACTCTCGTCTTCGACTGGCGATTTCATGTATGACGATCCCAGTAGTCGTACCCAAATTCAAACTCTCAATAATACCACACATCGGAATGGTAATATTAAATTCAGCATAATTAAGGGCTTGTTCACTTAACCCTTTAGCTTCATTCCCAAACCATACAGCTAATCGCGGCATTGTATAAACGCCTTCGTTGACATTTACATTTGGTTTATTCTGCTGATGCGGGGAAGTGCTCGCGGATATGAATTTCTTTTTATCAAGATGACCCTTGCAATCTTCAAAATTTTTAAACTTTTTAACGAAAACCCATTTAATAGCAGATGCCGAAATATCATTAAGTTTCGATCTATCGCGCATTTTTTGCCAATTATCGGGTAGAATATTATAACCATCGATAACGTAGAGTTTTTCCGCGCCTAAAGCATCAATATTTCTCAGGACGGAACCAATGTTCTGAAAGTTTTTCGGATTTTCGAGAACAATAATAAAATCTTTACAGCGAAAGTTTTTCGCCCGATTTGCTTTTATTCTAAGATTTGTTCGCATTGTCTTTTAAATGAAGTTGATTAATTAAAATATTATAACAATCCGCGCGGAATCTCCAACCGTAATCGCTCATAGGATCAATCTCACCCTTCTTTCTAAATTTAGCTAATTTAAAGAATTCTTCCTTCTTTATCCATCCTAATAGCCAGCCGCACGAAAAATCTTCCATGATCCGAGTAAAAAAATAGAAATCGCACTTTTGTTCGGTATTATAATCCGGCACGTTGCAGTAGTAATCCGGGCGGGGAGCGGTTCTGATTATCTTGGTTTTTACGTCTACTGTAAAGCCTTTATTTGTAATTAGATCGTAGTCGTAGGTGTTCTTTAATTCGCCGCCGAATTCTCGTTGAACTAGAAGTTCGCCCAAAAAACCATAAACATTGCCTTCTCCTTTTTTAATCGAGTTACGAAGCGCCCCTAATTCTTCGGCAAGTCTTTCCGCGCGGATGATAAATATTTTGGGGATTTTAACTTCAATCATTATCTGTAAATTTAAAATTCGCCGAAACTTCCATCCATTTCCCGTCTTGCTGAATTTCAATTTTAAGATTTTCGGGTGACAATTCTTTATCTAGCGATTCTTCAATCGTCTGCTGATTTTTGATTTCAAATTTCTTTTTAGCTAACCAAAACTTGAATTTAGGTGTTTCGATTAAACGAAGAAAGGCGTTCTTTTTATTCTCGGACTGAGAGCGACTATCAGAAGCACGTCCAATTGCGCCGGAATTAAAATGGATTAACTGAACACCACTTGCCACTTTATTCCGCGCTTGCCCGCCCGGTCCCGATCCGCAATAATAAGAAATATCGAAATCTTTAGCGGAACAAATATTAATTTTTTGTTTTTCTGACATTCTTAAAAGATTACATTAAAATTCTTCTTAAGATATTCCCCCGATAACTGTTTTAAATCTTTTTCTTCTAACTCGATAACGCGGAAATTATTATCTTCAAGGAATTTTATCTTTTGTATATCTCTCTTAATCTGATCTTTAAGCGCGTTTCGAGAACCATGAAAAAAGGGAACAAACTTTGTATGTTGTTCTCCATTTATTTCAAAACATACGCGCTTCGAACTACATAGAAAATCAACCCTTAATAAGCCACCGGGTAAACGATACTCATCATACCAAATATAATGAGGCGCGTTTTCCTTTATCCAATCTTTAAATATCTGAGCTAATTTGGACGGGGCTTTTTTGTTAAAGTCTATTCGATATTGAGAATCCTTATGAGTAACTTCTTTACCATTTGGCATTTTCCATCTCATGCGTTAATCAATACCGCGCGGAATTTATTAAAAAGGAATTCAACGATTTTCGGATTTTCTTCTAAATAACTCCTAAAATTATCCATTCCCTGATGACGATGGTCAAATTCTTCCCCGATTTTTTCTTTTACTTCTTTAACCAAGTCCGCTGATACTTCGATCCATGAGCCGTTCTTTTTAGCTAATTCCCAAGCTAAAAGCTGATCGACAACCTCATATTCTACCCAAACGGCTGATTTACCTTTAACCCCATGTTTCACCGGGTATTGAACCGTAATGTAATTCTTCTCGTTAGCTGATTTTTTAATCTGTATTTTACAATGATGCCCCAAAACTTTTGTTTTCCCATCGTTTATTTTTCCGGTAGCACTACTTAGAATTAAATCACTTTGATAGAATTTATTAAATTCCAAAATCCAGTTAGCATAATGAGAAAGCGCGAAACCTCCCGAATAAGACCCGTCTCGCGGCGGAGTTTTTGCATAAGGATCAATTTTAACTTCGGCTGTAACTTGACTAATTAAAATACCCATATGACCTTTAACGTTCATCTCAAGACTGAAATCGGTTAAAAATCGTTTGGAGATTGCCGGTGCCCCCGCCACTTTTGCCGCTTCATCATACGCTTTTCCTTCGTCTGCTTTAATTTTTAATCCGTCCATCGAATCTACAATATAACAAAACAATGTTTTTGTAGGATTATTGCGGATTAAAGTAGAGATATATTTCGCGATAATCTCATATTTCTGACAATTAATAACAAGAACCGTTCCGTCCGCCCATTGACTTGGGTCTTTAGTATAAACCATACCGGTTCTCTCCATATTCTCTTTTGAGAAACGACCCTCCGCGCGGATATACAATCCTTTCGCTTTTCGCCCGTGCTCCGCGTGATAACGTAGAAAATTAGCTTGAACTTCCAAAGATGAAGGCGTTTTACCACTATTCATGTGTCCACAAAAACGATGAAAACCCGGACCAAGCCCCCCGCCCAACTCTACATCGAGATTTAAACTACCAGTGGAAATCTTATAATCAATCTCTTCTTCTTTATTAAGATGATCATCCGCTGTTTCATCTAAAAGTTCAGACATCAATTCTTCAGGGGTAATGCCCGCTTCTTTAACTTCTTCCTTCTTTTTTGCCATAAATTCAAAATTCATCCTACGCGGTTTTCGCGCGGAGACAAGATAAATGATTATTTTATTTAAGATTTAACCAGCGCCGCCAATCTTTTTAAAGCTTCATCTTTATCGGAAATGGTAAAACCCAACAATCCCCAATCTTCGTTGGATGGATAAACTTCTCGATCGGGGTAGCTGCGACCGTAAATTTCGGTAGCTTTACTTATTTTAATTTGGATCAATTCGTAACTGGTTACTTTTCCAGCTTTGCTTTGTTCGTAAACCGCCCAATTTCTTTGGCGCGCGATTTGTTTTAAATCAAACCCATCTTTTTTCAAAACTGTATTAATTTCTTTCATTTGTTTAATTCGGAATTTATTAATTTTTTTACCAATCCCCGAAAATCCGTTTTGGGAGACCAGCTTAATTCTTTTTTAATTTTTGACGCATCTGCTCGGAGGTAATCTTTTTCCGCGCGGAAAAATTCGACGGAGACCTCTATAATTTTGTCTTTTTCGAAAGGAGGAATAAAAGCAAATTCATTTAACCCTAATCCGCGCCATTCAAGGGGTAATCCGGCGCAAAAACAAGCGTATTCGACAAAATCCCGAACGGTGGCTGGTTCATCCGTGCTGATTAAATAATCGACCGGTTTTCCGTGGTTGAGCATCAACCAACAAGCTTCTACGAAATCGTCTGTATCGCCCCATGAACGAATCGCATCCAAATTACCCAGCTTAATCGGAGAAATTGGCTTTCCTTCTTTATAATTTTTGAGTATATTAACTATTCCCTTTGTTACTTTATTTGTGAGAAAGTTAACCCCCCGCTGAGAAGATTCGTTATTTCCCAAAATCGCGTTGACGGCAAATAGATTGTATTTTTCCCGATATATTTTGATTAGATCATGAGCGGCGTTTTTTGAACCGCCGTAAATATTCGCGGGTGCGGGTTTCGAATCTTCATTGATCGGCCGCGCGGCATTTTCAAATTGTAAAATACTACCACTTTGAAGGAATCGACAATTAAGTTTATTTTTAACAATAGATTCAAGACAACGCATGACTCCCAAAACATTTGTGTCAAATACCTTTACCGGACTTTCCCATGCGGGCTGAACGGACGTGTAACCAGCGTAATTAATAAAGTAATCCGGTTGAACCTGCTTTACGATATCATTAATACTAATATCGTCCGAAATATCTCCATAAATTACTTTAAATCTTGGATTATCAATAAAATTTTGGATCGGAGTTAAATCGATTTGGGATTTCCTTCGAGTTAATCCAAATATCGAATGATGGGTGTTCTTAATTAAATAAGAAATTAGCGCCGATCCCATATTCCCCAAGCATCCTGTGATTAAAATATTCAATTTATCTCCCTAAGTGGTATTTTTGGATCGAAAATTGTCATCCAAAGTCTTTCAATAATACCAGAGTAATGATCTTGAAGTTCGTTGGTTAAAAAATCATAAGAATAAAGTAATTTTTTGTAAAAGTCATGGGGTCGATATTGAATAGCCGCGCGAGATGCAACGAATTGTTCACCCGCCGAAAACTTCACGATAGCATCGTCACCAATAAAAAGTGTATCGTAAAATTTTTTTACTTCGTTTACGTTAGGTTCTTCGGCGATTGAGCCGAGCGGACAATAATCAAAACCTTTACAAACAGCTAATCTTTGATATAAATCGGAACAATGTGGAAATGGATCACCCTGTATAAAAGCAGTATGTTCCGCCATGTAATTATAATTTCGAACAATATGTTGAAGATAAGAATACGCCTCCCTACCTTTTTCGGGGATGGGTATAGCGTTACGAATATAATCTCCTTTATTGTA